>Ga0209536_100000491_pt1 | contig 64128 bp, 58 predicted proteins | sample DeeMarSeWOR28_12_FD_187461 | JGI IMG/M metagenome (GOLD analysis project Ga0209536, IMG submission 187461) | Marine sediment microbial communities from White Oak River estuary, North Carolina - WOR-2-8_12 (SPAdes) (version 2) | ecosystem: Environmental > Aquatic > Marine > Intertidal zone >...
GTCCGAAGAATTTCGCTCATTCAACCTCTTCCCTCTCAACAAGGGCTCCCCGCTGTCAAAGAACAATATATACTTTTTCGCAAAGCCTTATAATTTACGAAACATATCAATCTTATGTCAACATCGATTGCTGTATTTTATGAAAAAATGTCACTCTAAAAGTCTGCACCGAGTGACCAGTAGTAATTAGGACCGCTGGAATGCTGAAGGTCATAACGCCATGCCACATCAAAACGCAGTAATAATCCAAGAAAAAATATGCGGGCCCCGATACCATAACCTGAAATTATACTCGATAACCGGTTCTGATCCACCGCCTTCCATGTATCCGTATTATCCCAGGCACTCCCAATGTCCGCAAACATTGCACCCTGGATATTACCCAGGGCAATCGGCGGTAAACCCAGCTGAATATATGGTATCAGGGGAAATCTGAATTCAAAATTAAATAAACCAAAATTCTGACCGGATTGTTCGTAATAAGCTGCACCGCGCAGCGGTGTCACAAACTCGGAGAAATACACATCCTCAATACCATTAACAAGATAACGGTCATATTTGAACGAAGGATTTATCCAGTTGATCACACCACCTAAAAAGAAGGTCTGAGGATTGCGCCCGCGACTTGATCCACCGGTCGCCCGGAAGGCAAAACTATAGTTCTCCGCCAGTTCCAGATACTGACGGTAATCAAACTTTACCGTCTGGAAATCCAGACCATTCGGTGAATACTTAGGACTGACCAGCAGGGAAAGGGAATACCGCCGGCCATGCGCAGGCCCGGTCATTCCCCACTCAATCTGATCGTTGATCAATTCCACGCTGGGCAATATCGTGCGCACTTTTTCCGTAGGAAGAGGAAACTGTAAATATTCGAGATTCACATTGAACCAGGTCATACTGTAATCGATCCGTGTGAATTTTGAGAACGGCATCGAGACCGTCAGATTCGCCCCAAAATTCCGGAATCTTACCAGATCACCCCGTGATGTCCGCCAAAAATTCGACGTATGAAAACCCCCAAAACCCCAATCCACCCGGTTCGGCAGATACCAGTATTGCAGACTTATATTTGAATTCTGAAGATCAAAAACAAGATTAGTACCAACGTATATTTTATGATTACCCAGCATGTCACTCAGTAAAATCTGCGTATACCCCTGCAATCCGAAAAATGTATCATAACCCGCTGCCCCGTTGATGATATCAGGACTGAACTTTATTTTATACTTGTTAATCTTATACTCACCATTGGCATGCTTGTATTCGGTTTGATCGAGAGTGATCTTTTCCGGTTTTTCAGGTGTTTTCGATTCCATGTTCGCAAATACGTAGCGGCTGTAATCAGAAACGATCGGGGCTTCCGAACCGACTTCTTGCTCCTCTTCGCTTTTTTCCGGACGTTGAACAACAAATAAATCTTTGTCTTTCTTTAGACGATTGAAATACTGTGTATTTTGAACTTCAACCGGCCTGAGATCGAGCGGATTCTTTAGCAGATACACATCCCAGCCACCGCGGTAAAAAGATGAAAAAGCCAGACGCTGTGCATTCCTGTCCCAACTCAACTGAAAAGCACCGGTTATCAGATTGGTTACCGGCCAGCGCTCATTTATTTCCAGATCATGAAAGTATATATTCGAGACCCCCGATTCCTCAGCGACGTATGCAATTAAATCCTGATCGGGTGCAAAAATCGGATTGGCCTCTCGTGTTCTGGTATCGGTTATGCGAATCATATTCGAACCGTCTCGATTCACAATATAAATATCCTCATTATGATAATTGTGTTTATGCATGTCAAAATTGCCCGGGGTATATTTTTCTTTGGTATAGCGCCCACGGTCGGAAACAAATACAATCCGTTTACCATCCGGAGACCAGGATGGATCACTATCTGAAAACACATCATTGGTAATATTGATGATTTGTTTTGAAGCCACTGAGAACAGGTAGATATCACTGGCGCCGTCTTTGTTACCGACAAACGCAATCTCGTCACCTTTTGGCGACCAGGAAGTCGAGAATATTCCATCAAGATCGAATTTATATTGCTCATAATCATCTTCCAGGATGTCAAATATATACAGCGCATCAAATCCACCCGCTTTGGCTGCCAGGGTGATTTTCTTTCCATCGGGCGACCAGCCAAAGCCTGGTTCAAGGAAGTGCAACTCTTCAAAGTTTACATCGGTTTCGCCTTTGATGAGACGTCTGATAATCTTTCCTTCCAGAACATCCATTAAATAAATTGACATCTTACCATCCATATTCGACAGGAAAACCAACTTGTCCCCCTGAGGTGAAAGCGCCGGGCTGCTGTTAATGTAATTGCCCTCTTCACGATGGTCCGTAAGTGCTTTGGCGATTTCACCAGGCTCCTTGCGGTCGGCTATATCCGGCCAGTACTCGCGCTTCATCTCGCGCTGCCATTCTTCAGTCAGTTCCTTGAAATCAATGCCCAAGGCCGAGCGGAAGGCCGACTCCGAACCGAAGCTGCCTTTAACTTTATGCATTATTTCGCCAATCTTCTCAGGACCATATTTCTGTGCAATAAAACGAAACACACTGGCGCCTCCCTGATACGGGAAATAATCGAGAAATTCAATCGGGGGCAGATATCCGGTTAACGTCGCATCCCGTACCACCATATCCAGACGGGTATCCCAGCGCAGAGCGCAATATTCAGCGATACCCTCTGAGAACCACAACGGGACCTGCGCAACCTGTCCGCTGATCAGCGATTGAACCGAACCGCCGTACAGCATATCATTCATCACCGCGTGGACCAGTTCATGATGAATCACATGCCGGAACTGATCGTATGAGCCCTCATACGGTAAAACTATTCGGTTTTTATACAGCTCCGTGAAACCGCCGATACCTTCGTCAAGGAAGGAAAAAGTGACATTCGTCTGTTGGAAGTGATTATGGGATTTGTAGATGATAATAATGATACGATCATTGATATCGAAATTGAAATCATTTCTTATCTCAACATAGGCGGATTCTGCCACTTCCGCTGTAAACCTGGCAATATCATAACCGCCATCATAAAAATAGACATCAAAGTGCTCCGATTGGATGAAGCGCCAGTCAAACTTTTCATATTGGATTTTATTCTGACCAAAATATTGTGTCTGGGCTTTTACGCCGGAAATGATCAGACAAATACCCATTAATAGCGCAATTTTATTTCTCATGTTAAACCTCTGTCATCCAGTATGTGCATCGCACCACATTACTTTTTGCTTTTTCCCTAATCATACTTACATTATATATAATAATAAACCGAATGCAAAATATTCCACCATTCATCAGGTACAAATCTTAAATGACATTACATACGAATTCGTTCCATGGTATTAAATATATACTAATTTTTATCTCTTTTCTTGTTTTTTTTTGTAATCGTGAGACCGCACCGGGTATAGATGAAGAAGAATTTATCGAAGTATATGCCAGATTTTTGATCATTAATGAACTGAGAGCAGCCGACTCATTAAAAATCAGCTATCAGGATCAATTATTGACCGAAAATTCGATGACCAGAGAAGATTTAAAAAATTCAATTGCTTTTTTTCGCAGTGATCCGCAAAGGTGGGTGGTCATACTGGAGCAGCTCAGGGACCGGATTAAAATTCTGAAAACTGAAATGCCGCAGGATTCCACGCTGTATGAAGAACAAAACTAGAATGGTTTGAAACGGCTGCGGTTGATCAGCGATATACTTATTCCCGAGATCATAACAATTGTACCCAACCACAATACATTAATCAGCGGTTTTTCGGTTACCTCAACGGCGAGCATTTCCCTTCGATCCTCTTCCTGATCGATAATATTGTCAACCAAAATCGTGATCTTATCTTCATCTATATTTATATCCTGTATCATCAGTGCCCTTTCCGTTCCCGGCAGATATGCCGGAATTAATTGCTTTTGCTGGCCGCTGACCTTTATTCCCGGCCTGATGGTACTTAGTGTCCCACCCTCACTGACCTGAACGACAGCGAAGACCTCAATTGTATTTGCTGTATGACTGTGATCACGCATTTCATAACCATCAAAAATCAACCTGTACGTTTCAAAATATACCGGATTCGATTTTGTCAGAGTTACTGGATCGCCGGTATTATCCGGCTCAGGAGGAATTACCTGAATCGGTGATATATAGAGATCTTTCAGCCACAAATTATGTACTGACGGATTGCGCATAAAAGCCTGATTGAATTCGCTCCAATAAAATTTAGGCGCCGCCTCCCACGGAGTTTTACCGTCGCCGGTCACCTGAATGACTGCCTCGTCTTTACCATCCGCGCCCGTTCTGAATCCGCGATAGTTCATTTCATATGTCAATACCTGTTGGGGCGAGTTGAGCGGGAGGGTGATGCGTGTATTGGTTGCATAAGACGATGAGGTGATGATACCGATCAGCATAAATCCGATCCCGACATGACTGAAATACCCGCCGAAATCAAGGTTACGCCTTTTAATCATTCTGAAAACGATTTCACCATTTACAGCGATCACAAATACAAATAAAATAAAAATTATAAGAGGCAACGGATCCCGCAAACCAAACATAAATGCCAGGATTCCGATAATGATGGTTATTAACAGATGATAATGGTATTTCAGAATTTTCGCCTGATTTTCTCTACGCCAGCTGAGAATTGGTGAAATCGCAATAAATAATCCAATCAATATTGCCACCGGAGCGTTGAGCATTTTGTAATATTCGATCGACACATCCGAAGGCTTATCAGCAAAAATGCCGGTAATCAAAGGTGCTGATGTACCGAAAAATGTAAAAATGGAAGAAAGCAGCAAAGCCAGTATGCCAAAAAGCATAAAGGTTTCGCGGGTAAAAAATTTCTCACTTACCCGCACAGTCATGATATTTTTCGTGCCATAAATATATGCGATCAGCGAAAGAGCTATAAATAAAACCACAAATGCAGTGAGATAATCGGTCAGTATACTTTCACTGAATGAGTGGACAGAGAAATCCGATAAAATCCCACTTCGTGTCAGGAACGATCCGTACAGAACAAGGACAAATGTGAGAAGAGCCAGAAAAATATTAGTACGTTTCAATCCGCCATGTCTTCTCTGAATAATTGCTCCGTGTAAAAAGGCAATCGAACTCATCCAGGGAATAAACGAACTGTTCTCCACCGGATCCCAACCCCAATACCCCCCCCATCCCAGGGTGGTATAAGCCCAATAGCCGCCGAGGATAATACCGGTTCCCAGGGCAAGCACTACAAAAATAGCAAACGGGAACACAGTTCGTATCCAACCATCATGTTTGCGGGTGACCAATGCCGTCATGGCAAATGCGAACAGGATCATGGTCGCTGAGTACCCGGTAAATAATACCGGCGGGTGAATAATCATCCAGGGATCCTGAAGCAAAGGATTCAATCCATTGCCATCGATGGGAACCATACCAGCTTCGAACCGGGCTGGATTGAGATCCCAGACATAGGTGAACGGACTTTTTTTAATGAGAATCATAGTGATAAAAGCTAATACAAGACTCATGAAGCTCATGATCAGCGGCTCTTCATCAAATTTTTTCCGGATCAGAATAATACCATATATGGCGCCGAGTACGAGCCAGAGGAGAAATGTACCTTCCTGACCTCCCCAGAAGGTGCTGATCAGATAGAAGGTGGAAAGATCTCGGGAGGAATAGCTGAACACATATTGCCAATGAAACTGGTGTGTCAGAATTCCCCACATCAGCAATGCTGCCTGAAAAAATATCAAGCCGGTTGAGCAGTAAAATGCATATCGTCCGAGAAGCAGTGATTCCTTCGTGCGGTTCCGGTAATGGAGATAGTAACTAACAATTGATATGATCAGACAGATAAATGCGAGGGACGTGGCGGTAATCCCTGCGATCATAGATTGGAGCTCTCTTCCATGTACTTAGACGGGCATTTTACCAGCAATTCCTTTGCATGGAACTTTCCATCAGCATACTGTCCGACACAGACGATCTCGGTGGCCTGTTCGAAATTCCCAGGCTTGGCACCATCGTATACAACCTCGATTTTCTCTCCGGCTTCATCCATCATGGTAAAGACGAAGACATTATGCTGCATATCAAATTTACCGGTATCGATCCGCTTACCTTTTACCTGGACAGTGGTTTCGCTGGCCTTGGCTTGCTCAAACGTGACATAAGGTGTCAATGTTTTATTAAATGAGATACCCGCCCATACAATAAAAGAAATAATGATCACTGCACCGATTATATATTTAGCCTTCATAGGTTAATATCCTTTAACACCATTATATTTATCTTTAAAACATTTTACATTATTAATTATTTCCACTTTTTTCAAATTTGTCCAATTTCGTCTTCAATAGTTTTACCTGTCTGCTCAGATGCCACATAAATCCAAAGATGCCGGCCCATATGATCAATACGATTATCAGCACGGTGTAAATCGGTTCCATTTAAATCTCCCGTTTCTTTATACTCATTTTTATACTTACTAAATCCAGTTTTGTTTTAAACATCCACAAAAAGATAACGGTAAATCCGAAAAGTGAAGCCAGAAATACGGTAAGCATTTTACCGTCCATGTTTATTTTACCCTGCGGATTTATCAGGGGGTCCGGATGCAATGAAGCATATACGCGCGGTACGATGAATACAAAAAACGGAACCGTTATAAAGGCCAGCAATGAGTAAACTGAACCGAGCGTTGCCCGGCGCTCAGGATGTTCGATGGCCGACCGGAGTGCAAAATAAGCGGCATAGATGAGCAGCAGGATAAAAATCGACGTTTCGCGCGGATCCCAGTTCCAGAAGGATCCCCAGCTCATCTTAGCCCATACGGATCCGGTGATGGTAGCCAGAATGCAGAATATGAATCCCAATTGACTTGCTACTTCAGCGCGTTTATCCAAAACGATATCCCGCTTGCGGAGATATAACGCGCTGTAAACGGCACTGATCAGAAAAGCAAGAACAGTTACCCAGGCGGTGGGAACATGAAAATACAGTATCCGGGTATACTCGCCTAATCCCTGTGCCAGAGGCGCCCATAAAAATGCACCGATAATTACCATGCTCATCCAGAAGAAAAGCGCCAGCTTCCATATTTTACTTAGCATCGCAGACCTGCCTCTCAATCTTTCCAAACAAAATCAAATAAAAGTACCGATCCTGTGATAATTACGACAGAATATGCAAAGAGCATTTGAATTTCCGAAGCAGCAGCCATGATATTACTTTCATTAACGGCAATTTTAGTACCACTTATTCCTGCAACGATTACCGGGAGTAATATAGGGAAGGCGAGAACCGTAAAAAGGGCTCCTTTGGCGCTGGCCTTGGAAATAATGGCAGCAATAATAGTTGCGCCAGCTGAGAGCCCGATACTACCCAGGATCAAGATAATCAAAAATGTGCTCACCCCGTTTACGCTGAAATCCATTACCGCGAAGAATAGCGGCACAATTATGAGCTGCAATACGACAAAAAGCACAAGGTTAAAAATAAACTTGCCTAAGAAAATACTGGTCGGTGAGGCAAGAAGTTTCAGAGTATCAGCGGTATGTTTTTCCTCCTCGCGAACGAAGATGTGCGCCAATCCGGACATGGCCGAGAAAAAAAGCACGATCCATAAGAGTGCCGATTTGATATCAGGAGAGGCGCCAAACGTACCGATAGAAAATGACACGGCAACCAGGGTAACAACCGCAAAGAGGAGAATTGCATTCACCGAGTAACGGGTTTTATATTCCTGTCGGATGTCCTTGTCAAATATATACCACGCTTTACGTGCCAACTGCAATCTGCTCATCTCCGAACTTAAGGTCATCATGATCATTGGTGGCAATGATCAGAATTTTATTTCGCTTTTGCTCTTCCATTACCTGATAAACCCTCTCGATTCCCTGAATATCCAGATTCGCCGTCGGTTCATCAAGAAATAAAATTGCCGGATTATGCAGCAGAGCTGCGATATACTTAAGCCGCTGCCGCATTCCGGAAGAATATGTTTTGACCGGATCTGTTTCACGTCCGCTTAATTTAAAAAATTCGAACAATTCATTCACCTGGTCACTGATATTTTCCAAGTTTCTCATACGCATAAAAAATCGGACATTCTCCCATGCCGTCAGTTCTTCGTATAATTCCAGATAGGGACCTACAAGACCAATGTGAGCAAAAATATCATCCGGCTTGATTTTCATCCCATTTCCATAATAGTTCAATATACCCTCAGACGGCCGGATCAGGCCACAGAGGATCTTTATCAGGGTAGTCTTTCCCGATCCATTGGGGCCAATAATCGCCAGAGATTGTCCGTCTTTCAATCCGAAGCCGATATCTCTAAATACCCGCTTTTCACCGTAACTCTTTCCAAGTCCTGCAGCTTTTATTTCCATTCAAATCCCGTTCATTGACTTTAAAACTATGCTTTAATTTTACAAAATTTTCCCGGGATAATACAATTCAGAAAAAAAAGAGACCGGCGGGATCTTTTTATACTTTTCATTATACAATTGAACTCAATCATGCCCGGTTAAAAGGCTTATGGTATAATCTCTTCTTTTCATGCTGTATTTTTGAGCAGTGCAGAGAGAGAGACTTGATCTGAAATACCAGGCGATGACCAATCCCATAGTCCCCTTCCTGCTAAAAGGGAGAGATACAGTATCGGCTGAGTCGGGATCAGGGAAGGATCAGCAACGGCATATACATATCCGGGTTTAATTGCAATAAATAAAATCAATATTAAAGCGGACACACATGAATTATATTCCAATTTAAGATAAATAAAAAGGCTGCTCCCCATCAAAGTGGAACAGCCTGTGCCATTTTTTAAACCAAACTTGATGATCAATCCTGATGATGCAATTCTTTCTCGCTGAGATATTTATTCAAACTTTCAAGATTGAATAACCACTTACCGCCCAATTTTATTGCCGGTATATCTGTTTTGCCGCTCTCAAGCAGCCGATATAAACTACCTTTGTGCATTCTCAGATATTCTGCCGCTTCTTTCAACGTAAGAAGTTGATATTTTTTATCTTCCACTTGGAATTCCTCATCACTTGTGAGAATATTAACTTTGATAGGGTCTTGCAATTTAAATGCCATTTTGGCAAAAAGGGCACAAATGATTAAAAAATATAATTTTATATAAAATTATATAAAATTATAATCCTCATATCCTCCCATATTTAAGAATATTGTTTAGTATTTTTTAAATATTAGGAATTATAAAGAAATAAAATGAAAGGCGTAAATTTCTAGTAACTATTAAATTTAAGTCCTTTAGCCCGTAACAGCCGGTCGTAAAGATACGGTGCTGTATACCAAACCGTTAGGGCGAGGATTATTCCGGCAATCACATCGATAACATAGTGATAGCGCAGATAGACGGTTGATATGATCAAACTGGTTCCGATAATATTCAACACCAAAAAATACCTTGGCGCATGTTGCCGGGCATACATCATGATCAGGAGCGTGACTTCCGTATGGCCGCTTGGAAAAGCATCACGCTGGATATTTTCGAGTTTGTTGAGCGCATGCTGGATTGTCTCGGTCAACCAGACCCCTCTCAGAGGAAAAGATTGCAGATCTACCAGCGTGAATCGCGGCCCGACTGCCGGAACGAGAAAGTAGCCGACATATGATATATAAAAGCCATAGACCATGAGAAATACAAAGAGATGGAAATGACTCAGATCTTCTTTGCGGTACAGGATATACCCCATTATCAGAGGTAAGAAATAGAATGTGGTATAGATCCATTGAAAGTATTCCGTCAGCAGCGGAAGTGTAAAACGTTCAAACCATACGGTGGGGTGCACTCCAAAGAGAGTGTAGTCGAGACGAATCAGCAGATCGTCAAGATCGACTGGATTAACATTGTGTACCAGATAGTGTAATTCGGCAAAACTCGTGGGGATTATCAGTAAAGGATTCCAATCGCGCATCCAGCGAATTATGGTGCTATCTCCCAGATAAGGCAGAACGAGTACAAAGGTGATAATAGCCGCATGATATATGAGAAGATAAACCGGGAACGGTACTGCATGCAGATGGAGTACAATAATACCGATCATTAAGATCTGATACAAAATTGTACCAACATCCGCCGGATGTGAAAGCCTGATCTGTTTTAAAATCATTGCATCCTGTAATTATTAAAGGCGGGAAATTTAAGTATAATACGTCTAAATATCGAGTCCGCGGAAAAATTATCAGAGGGGAATGTTGCCATGCTTTTTGCGCGGATTACGATCGACCTTATTTGCGAGCATTTTCATTGACTGAATCAATCGAAGTCTGGTTTCGCGGGGCAATATCACTTCATCGATAAAACCCCTTTCAGCCGCAAGATAAGGATTGGCAAACTTTTCCCGGTACTCTGACTCTTTTCTGCGAAGTGTTTCTGAGGGATCTTTGCTTTCCTGAATTTCTTTACGAAATATAATTTCAGCGGCACCTTTCGGTCCCATGACGGCAATCTCCGCTGAAGGCCAGGCCAGATTGATATCACCGCGGATGTGTTTGGAACTCATGACATCGTACGCGCCACCATAAGCCTTGCGGGTGATTACGGTTGCCTTTGGTACGGTTGCTTCACAATAGGCATATAGCAATTTTGCGCCATGCTTGATGATGCCGCCCCACTCCTGGGTAGTGCCCGGTAAAAATCCGGGCACATCCACAAAGGTAAGCAGCGGTATATTAAAAGCGTCACAAAATCTGATAAAGCGTGCCGCTTTTATCGATGCATCTATATCAAGAACTCCGGCGAGGACTGCCGGCTGGTTTGCAATAATGCCTACCGATTGCCCGTTTAACCGGCCGTAACCTATTATTATATTCGCAGCATAACGCTCTGAGATTTCAAAAAATTTTCCTTCGTCCATAATCAGATGAATAACTGCTCTCATGTCATAGGGCTGTGAAGAATCCTCCGGAACTATCGTGTCCAGTTTTTCTTCACTCCGATCAGGAGGATCGCTGGTTGACAGATAAGGCGGATCTTCAAGATTATTCTGCGGAATAAAGGTCAGGAGGGTTTTAATTTTACTGATACAATCAAGTTCATTTTCACAAACAAAATGACTTACACCACTTTTAGTCGCATGGGTTACCGCGCCACCGAGCGACTCGGAATCAACATCTTCATGCGTGACGGTTTTAACGACATTCGGACCCGTTACGAACATATAGCTTGTGTTCTTTACCATTAGAATGAAATCAGTAATGGCCGGTGAATAAACAGCTCCGCCTGCACATGGACCCATTATCGCTGAAATCTGGGGTATTACACCAGAGGCCATGGTATTGCGCAAAAATATGTCAGCATATCCCCCGAGGCTTACAACACCTTCCTGAATCCGGGCCCCGCCTGAATCGTTAAGTCCGATTACCGGTGCACCATTTTTCATGGCCATATCCATGATTTTACATATTTTTTCTGCAAATGCTTCAGATAGGCTGCCTCCAAACACGGTAAAATCCTGGCTGAATATGTATACCAGCCTGCCGTTAACGTATCCGTAACCGGTAATCACCCCATCACCTAATATGCGCTGTTTGTCCAAACCAAAATCTTTTGAGCGGTGGGTCACAAAACGGTCGATTTCGATAAAAGTCCCCTCGTCTACCAGCAACTCAACACGTTCACGCGCAGTCAGTTTTCCTTTTTCATGCTGTGCTTTGATGCGTGCTTCACCACCGCCGAGTTTGCTCTCGTTTTTGAGTTGTTCCAGATACTTAAATTGTTCCTGGCGATCCATAATCCCTCTTACGCTTGTATATAACCTTCCTCCCGCAGACTCAGATAGCCGTCACGGGTAACGATTAAATGATCGGCAACCGGAATATCCAGAATTTTACCGGCACCAACCAGTTGATTGGTGATCTGCAAGTCCTCCTTGCTGGGCTTTAGCTGCCCTGATGGATGATTGTGAATTAGAATAATTTGTGCCGCGGTATTTTTAATGGCATATCTGAACACCTCGCGTGGATGCACCAGTGCGCTGTTCAGCGTCCCAATCGTTATCTGATTACTCCCCAGAAACCTGTTCGCACTATCCAGCAGTGCAATCGCGAATACTTCTTGTTTCAGATATCCCATACGGGTCATAAATATATTGGCCACATCTGCCGGGTGCCGGAAAAAAATACATTTTTGTTGTGCAATTTCCTCCTGCATCTGCCGGGATAATTCAAAGGCCGCTTTTAGTACGGCGGCCTTGGCTTTGCCTATTCCTTCAATCTCCATCAATTCCTGTATCGATGCATCCGCGAGTATTTCAAGTCCGGAAAACCGATTCAACATTTCCTTGCCGATATCAACGGCTGTTTTTATACCGGTACCCGTTCCGATCAATATTCCGATCAGTTCTGCTGCGGAAAGCTGTTCCGCACCCTTTCGGATCAGCTTTTCCCTTGGACGTTCATTCTCAGGCCACAGATTGATCGGCATTTGCTGGACCGTTTCAGGTTTCCTGTTTTTTTGCAACCCACTCACGAATATAGGCAACGGCATCTTGTGTGGAAGAACCCGGACCGAACAATTTCCCGACTCCCATCTGCAATAATTTCTGCATATCCTGTTCGGGAATTATACCGCCACCTGTGAGTAATTTATCCGCTATATTATTTTCGCGCATGAGCTGCATAACACGTGGAAAAATTGTCATATGTGCACCGGAAAGAATGCTCAGTGCAATCACATCAACATCTTCCTGGATTGCCGTTTCAACAATCATCTCCGGCGTCTGACGCAAACCGGCATAGATCACTTCAAATCCTGCATCACGCATTGCCGATGCTACAACTTTCGCACCACGATCATGGCCGTCAAGGCCTGGCTTAGCGACCAATACTCTTATTTTCTTACCCATTATCGGATTCCTCTGTGCTCAACAATTCGTCCGTTAAAATTCTGTCGGTTCGGTATACTCGCCAAACTCGTTTTTCAATATAGTGACCATTTCACCTAGGGTCGCATATACCTTTGCCGCTTTCACCAGGATCGGCATGATATTCTGTGTTCCGGCTGCAGCTTGTTTCAATTCTGCCAATACTTCATTTACGGCATGATTATCACGTTTTTTACGAAGATCCGCCAGCCGGCGTATTTGTTGTTCTTCGACCGCCTTTTTGATTTCAAGCAATGGAATTTCGATCTTTTCATTTTCTTCCTGAAAGTCATTGACGCCAACGATAATCCGATCCTTATTTTCGATTTCTTTCTGGTATTGGTAGGCGGCTTTGGCAATTTCTGTTTGAAAAAATCCTTTTTCGATGGCCGGGATGACTCCTCCCAGGTCAGCTATTCGGCTGAAATATTCCTCGGCTTGCGCCTCCATTTTATTGGTCAGATTTTCGACAAAATAACTGCCTGCCAATGGATCAATCGCATGCGGGATACCGGTTTCATATGCAAGAACCTGCTGTGTGCGCAGAGCGATCGTCGCTGCTTTTTCTGACGGCAGGGCATGGGTTTCGTCCATCGAGTTGGTATGCAGCGACTGCGTGCCGCCCAGAACGGCGGCCATCGCCTGATAGGCAACCCGCACGATGTTGTTCTCAGGCTGCTGGGCGGTCAGCGAACATCCGGCTGTTTGCGTATGAAAACGTAGCAACCAGGATTTTTCGTTTTTCGCACCATATTTCTCCCGCATATGTCTGGCCCATATACGCCGTGCTGCCCGGTATTTTGCGATCTCCTCGAAAAAATCGTTGTGTGCGTTGAAGAAAAACGACAATCGTGGTGCAAATTGATCGATGTCCAATCCTCGTTTCTGGGCGGCTTCCACATAGGCAAAGCCATCAGCAAGCGTAAAGGCCAGCTCCTGAGCTGCCGTTGCACCCGCTTCGCGTATGTGATATCCGCTGATGCTTATCGTGTTCCACTGAGGGGTGTGTTCTGTGCAAAATTCGATCATATCAACGATAATACGCATCGATTCTTCCGGCGGGAAAATATATTCCTTCTGGGCAATATATTCTTTGAGAATATCATTCTGGATGGTACCTCTCAATGTCGGGAGTGATACACCCTGTTTTTCTGCTACGGCGATGTAAAACGCCAGAATAATTGCCGCCGGAGAATTGATGGTCATTGAGGTCGATACACGGTCGAGCGGAAGACCCTGCAGTAACGTTTCCATGTCTGCCAGTGAACTTACCGCCACCCCGCATATGCCTACTTCGCCTTCACTGAGGGGATCGTCCGAGTCGCGGCCCATTAATGTCGGCAGATCAAATGCAATGGAAAGCCCACCCTGTCCGCGCTTTAACAAATAATGGTACCGGCGATTGGAATCCTCCGGTGTGCCAAAGCCGGCAAACTGCCGCATGGTCCAGAGACGTCCGCGATACATATTATAATGTACACCCCGGGTATAAGGGTATTCTCCCGGAAATCCCAGATCCTGATCGAAATCGAAGTCACTTAGCAGATCCGGTGTTCCCAGAAGTTCGACAGGTTCACCGGAGGTGGTAATAAATTTGGCGTCCCGGTCCTTTGTTTTCCTTTCTTTTTCCTGTATCCATTTCTGTTTTCTTTCATACAATTGATCTATGCCGTTAAACATATTTTCTCCTGTTTGGGATTATTGGCTTACGAATCGCGCATGAGCTCTTCGACCATCTGACTGGCCAGAAGATAGGGTGAGATATTCTGTTGCTCTTTTTTAAGATAATCTGATAGCATTTTTTCACGAGAAGGGGTCCAAAAACGATGCTCGATTTCTGTTCTGATCAGGACTTTAAGCCGCTTTTCAAGCCGGGCGCGGCGCCGTGTCTGCAGCAGATTCTGCGCCTGCAAAAATTCCCGGTGATGCACGATTTCCTGCCAGACGGCATCGATTTTTTCACCGCGGTTCGCAATGGTCGGCAGTACTCTGGATTCCCAGCCACCGGCAGGTTCTTTAAGATGCAAGACATACTCGAGATCTTTTTGCATGCGTTCAGCTCCGGGCCGGTCATATTTATTGAGAATAAAAATATCACCGATTTCCATAAGACCGGCTTTAAGTCCCTGAATAATATCTCCGCCTTCGGGGACAAGCATCACCATCGTCGTGTCTGCAGCATCGGCGATATCAAGTTCAACCTGCCCGACCCCGACGGTTTCATATATGACGACGTCATAGCCGGCAGCATCCAGTACGTCAGCTGCCTGTGTTGCCGTCGCGGCCAAGCCACCCAGGCTGCCACGGCTTGCCATACTCCGGATATAGACGCCGCGGTCCAACGTTAATTCTCCCATCCGCAGGCGGTCACCCAGAACAGCGCCGCCGGTATAGGGGCTTGTCGGATCAATCGCGATGATACCGACACTCAGATTCTGAGTTCGGATCAACCTGGCAAGGTGCTTGGTCAGGGTGCTTTTTCCGGCTCCGGGTGGGCCTGTAACACCTATACGATAAGCGTTTCCCAGCTTTGGATACAAGGCATCCAGTATCTCCCGGTAAGCACCTGTTTCGTCCTCGATTTGTGTGATCGCTTTGGCGATCGCAATTCGGTCAGAATTCAGTATCGCTTTAACGATTTTATTATAATCCATGGACAATCGGTCGTCTATCATAAATGAATTACTTTATGAACAGATGGACAAAGATGCAAGTCTTAACCTGATGTTAGACGTAAGATGGGAGACACGTTCACAATATCTTTGATAATTCACGAAGATATTTTTTTGCCTGAAGGCGGATAACATTCAGATTTTTATCATTTTTTGCCAGATATACCAGAAATTCTTTTTTATCAAATATCTGTGTAAGACTCAGGATGGCATCTTCAAATTCAACTGAAATTTCATTGACTTTCTTCAGGCCCAGATCCTGCCCGACCTGATCAACCTGCCGGATCAAATTTGATATGATCAATGTAATTTCACTGATTTCGAATTTTCTATCGGTCCCTCTATTGATTTTTGATGCGACCGGAAAACCCTCCGGATCAAAGACACTGACTACCTGAACCCCTTTCAGACCAATCACCTGATCCAGTACCTGCTTGAGTTTCCTTTGCAATATTGCCTGCCGATCGGCAAGATCGGATTTCCCGCCCGGTTTTGCTTCATCGAAACGCTGCATTCCTTCTAGGAGCAGACTTTGCCAGCCTTTGATAATTGTCTCTTTTGGCGCCGATTCACCTCTCTTAGTGGAAAAATTTCCACCTTCCCAGGAGAGCATTTCATAGAATGCTTCCTCACCCTCCAGATCATTGCACTCGGCATGAACGAGATTCCCCTCCGAAAAATAGATTGCACCTTTATTATCATCCCGGCTTACGTAGAGACACGACGTCATCCGTCCCAGACAATTCATCTGGATAAGATCGCTTAAATGAAAATCACTTATCGTTCCAATAAAACCCCGCTTCTCTTCGATTGCTTCTAAGATAAGCTGACGCAGTTCGCTTATCTCAAACGGTTTTTCAATGTATTTTAGACACCCTCTGGCATTGGCTTCTTCATGCACCTCAGAGGAGCCGTAAGCGGTCATGATAATCACCTTCGTACTGGGGTAATAATCTTTTATTTTCACCAGCAGGTCGAGACCCGATATTTCGGGCATCCTTATATCACTTATGACCAGTTCGACAGGGAGTTGTGAAAGTACATCAAGCGCCTTTTTGCCGCTGTTGACACAGATCAACTCATATTTATCCTTATCTTTCGCCAGGTGTTTGGATATGGACCATGTGAGATCGTCCTCATCATCAACCACCAATACTCGCTTTAATTCTTCTGACATAATTGTCCTTTATATTTCCAACCGTTATACTAATTATCGATTGGAGGTCCACCACTCTTTAACGTTTATCAAATAACCTCTTTCCGAGATTGAAACGTCCTGCAGGGAAGCACTGATCCCGCAAATAATTTCTTGTCCATATAGAAACGTACAGGGCAGATCGCTTGCAACCGTGTACTGAAAATCCGCCCAGGCCTGTGACCGCAGATCCGGATCCAGCGCATTCAGGCCAAGTTCTATCAAACTGTCAATTCTGCTGTTTTGATAGGACATCATATTCAGACCATAATCGATACCGGTACTGTGAAAGATCTGTGATGGATCATATACATCCTCATCAACCCATGTTAACAGCAGAGCGTCGAAGTTCTTATTTTGGATCACCTGCCTGATCTCATGCCAGTCAGTAATCTCAATATCGATCTTTATACCTACAGCAGCCAGGTTTGCTTTGATATTCAGAGCAATTTCTTTACGAATAAGGTTTTCCCGGTTGATCATCAGGGTAAATGAAAATCTCTCCCCTTTCCGTTTACGTACACCGGTGGATTCATCCAGACGCCACCCGGTTTCATCGAGTAATTGTTCTGCTTTCTGAGGATCATAGACTAATGCAGGAAGCGCGTTGTTTATTTCTTTCAGACCCGGATAGACAGGCCCTTCAATTTTTCTGGCGTAGCCCGCGAGTATCCCGTTAACCAGCGCATCACGATCGATTGCCAGTGACAGAGCCTGACGTATACTGATATCTTTAAACAGATCCTTTTTGAGATTCCAGGCGACAAATGAATATCCGTGCTCCGGATAAGTCAGTATCTTGTATCCGGATTTTTCATTGATCAAATTTACCAGCGAAAAAGGCAGGTCAACTACCAGGTCTACTTGTGAATTACGAATCTGTTGTGCGAGTTGATCTTCACTGCGGTAGAAGTAAATAACCAACTGCTCCAGTCGCGGGAATTCACCGGGATAATGCTCATTTTTCCTTAAAACCAAAGAATCTTGTGTTGTTTGTTCCAGTAAAAAAGGGCCGCACCCCACAAATTCATTCTGGTATGCCTGCAGAAGGGCAGGTGGTTCGGATATAAATTTTTCAAATACTGCCGGCAGGACCGGAATATTAGAATGATAATACATATCGGCCACCGGCCGGCTGAAACTGATCTTGAATGACAAACTATCGATTATTTCCACATCTCGGATTACTTTGTATCGTTCGGCCAAACTCTTTTTAAAATAGGGTAATTGCATTACCACAAAGGTAAACGCAATATCTGTCGTGGAAACGGGTGCACCGTTGCTCCACCGGAAAGCCGAATTAAGAACATATGTAATTGAGGTATTACCTGTCCCAGCCTGCCACGCACTTACCAGTAAACCTTCAGGCTGGCCATCATCCTTGTATTGGATAAGTGTCGGATTTAATAAATATTCAGAAACCTGGCGAAGATTTGACTCCTGGATTAAAAAAGGAAATAGATTGTCATTGGCACTCTGCAGTTCGATACGCGCTGTTCCGCCGTAGTGTACTCCGGCATCCTCATTTGATTTATTTTTCTCACAGGAAATTATTAAGATCAGCGATAAAAGGATAGCCGGTAATTTCAGATTTGATATCATTGCCAAAATGTCCGGATCAGGATAAGTAATATTGGCGAAACAAAAATTATGCTGTCAAAGCGGTCGAGCATTCCTCCGTGCCCGGGCAGAAGCGCGGATGTATCTTTCACACCTGCATCACGTTTAAATGACGATTCAACCAGATCGCCGAGCTGTCCGATGATACCGATGACGAGTCCAAAAATTACTGTCTGAAACCAGGTCAGGGGCAATACACTGGATAATTTAATAATACCCAGTACCATTAAGCTGCCGATTATACCCGCTATGCCGCCCTCGATCGTTTTATGGGGAGAAACCTTCTGATAAAGCTTATGTTTGCCTATCTTTCTTCCAAACATGTAGGCAAACGTATCGCAAATCCAGATGGCGACGAACATCATGATCACAAATCTAAAACCAGCATCGGGTATGCCGGGTATCAATACATCAACCAGCTCCCTCAAATATAGGAGACAACCCAGAAAAAAAGGAATGTAAAATATTCCCAACAGCGTGACTCCGATTTGTGTGAGGACATTTTTATGTCGGCGAAACATTTCAGAGGCCATAATGATCATCATTCCGAGGACCAGAATCACAACAGTGAGTAACCATTGATCCAGTTGAATAGCCAGCAACAATGCAAGACCGATGACAATTCCAGAGACAGATTGCGGGTATATCGATTTATCCGCCTGTATTTGGTAGAATTCCCGCTGGGCGACGACACTGATGATCGCAATCACCGCAAAGAAATACCACCCTCCAAGATATGTTGTGACCACAAGCAAAGGTATGCCCAGTGCAGCCACCGAGATTCTTTTTGCCAGCTCCGTCATTTTGCATCAGCCGGAAAATATTTCAAGGCACGATAGCCGATATCTTTGCGATAGTATATCCGATCAAAATATATGTTCTCGATCTGTTTATACAGATGGTCTCTAACCTGATTGAAATCATCGCCCAGGGCAACGATATTCAGAACCCTTCCGCCACTGGTGACTACTTTATTTTCTTTTAACTGTGTACCGGCATGGAATACCAAAATATCATCCGGAACCCGGTCAAGTCCCTGAATTATCTTCCCTTTCTCGTAGCCGTCGGGATATCCTCCGGAAGCCAACACCACATCTATAGCCCATTGCTTATGTACATCCACTTTTACGCCACTGAGATTCCCCTCTGCAGAGGCCATTAATATGGGTACCAGGTCATTCTTTAACAAAGGCAGTACGACTTCGGTTTCAGGATCACCAAATCGGCAGTTGTATTCCAGCACATTTATCCTGTCACGGTCGATCATCAATCCAAAATACAGCACTCCTTTATAGGGTGTTGCTTCTACGGCTATCGCTGACAATGTCGGTCCTATGATGGTACGACGGACTTTTTCGATCAGATCAGGTGTCGCCAGCGGCGCTGGGGCATAAGCACCCATTCCCCCGGTATTTTTTCCTTTGTCACCATCCAGTATTTTTTTATGATCCTGTGACGAAGGAAGCAAAACGTAATTTTCTCCATCACATATGGCAAAGAGAGATAATTCATCACCTTCCAGATATTCCTCAATAACGATTTGAGCAGCAGCGGTACCGAAAACTTTCTCCTCCATCAGATTTTTGATGCCGGAGACAGCCGCCTCACGTGTTCCGCAAATCAGCACACCCTTTCCTGCCGCCAGCCCACTTGCCTTAAGCACAACGGGAAAATTATGTAGGTTGTCAATGTATTGATAAGCACCGGACGGTTTGTCGAACACCGCATATTGGGCCGTAGGGATATTATATGTATGCATTAAATTTTTAGCAAAAACCTTGCTTCCCTCAAGACGGGCGGCGGTCTTTCTCGGACCAAAAATTTTAAGGCCGAGAGCTTCAAATTCATCCACAATGCCATTTACCAGCGGATCTTCAGGTCCTACAACCGTCAAATCAATACGTTTATCACTCGCAAATGAAAGGAGTTCCTCGATATCTGTAGCGGCAATTGGGATATTCTCGGCAAGTTTTGATGTGCCTGCATTGCCGGGGGCGCAGTAGATCTTCTCTACCAGCGGACTCTGGGCTATTTTCCAGGTGAGGGTGTGTTCTCGACCACCATTTCCCACGACAAGTATTTTCATTCGGTTCTCCGGATGAGCAAGGTAATCAGTTGAAACTTAGTTATTTTAGGCTAAAATTACAATCCGTTCCGCATTACGGTTCTCTCAATGTCTGATCTTATGATATACAGTCAGGCTACCAGTGATCACCTTCAAGGAGTTTGTCAACCGGAAATGAATACCGGCATAATCAACCCGTGCTGTGCGCGGACAGATTAAGATTTAAAACAGCCTTCGGACAGCAATCTTAATGCATGTTTAAGCGGTACCGATTTCCATGGTCTTATAATCCAGTTCTGATCCCAATACGCTATGCGGTATGGCGAAAATAATCAACATGACTACTGCTGCCACAATTATCCAGCCCCGGGCATATTGCCCTTTCCTGCTCCGCCAGACGGCAATTAGCCAGAATATCATAGCTATCAGGGTTTTGTTGTCGGTTAGATCCATTCCCCATGGGAAGCCGGTCCAATAGGCATCAAAGGCAAATTTCTGAACGACCGGTCCGAGGATCATCCCGCCGATAAAAAGAAATATCGTTGCCCACAATCCAACCTTATAAGCTCTTTCGCTTTTTGCAATGGCCTCCAATCCGGCCAGATTACTCAATAGCATCGCACCAAAAATGGTAAGGATATGCAGGATCAGTACAAAATCGGGTACCTGACCGGTGAACCGGGTTATTACAGCTCTATCGGTGGGTATTACTTTGGAATATCCTTTTTTTTCAAGTAATATAAAAAATTCCAATTTGCCGGCCGGTGGTTGATGCGGTAAGGCAGCAATCAACTCCTTACCATCTCGGACAAGCTGCATGCCTTTCCAGCCTTCATCTGCTTTGAACCTTCTGAAAAGCAGTATGCCTGAAATAGCCGTATCCGGTACCGTAATTGCTACAGGTTGATCGGATGGTTCATCATATCCCCGGTCAAACTGATAGCTGATCTCTGTGTTCTGCCAGCGCAGTGTATCAGAGGTAGGATGCGTCGGACCAGTCAGTCTTTGATAGACTGCAGCGCCAATGGTAATTAATCCGGCCAGTACGATTCTGAGCGTAAAACCTGTATTCCCTGATGCCAATTTAACCTCCTTACTCAATTAGTGTTAAACAGATTGATCATGTCCCGGAGCAGAATGCGGATTTAAAAACCGAGACTTCTGAAAAATTTGACTACTAATGTCATTGCGCCCCCGATTAAGTCGGGGCAAAGATTTAGCGGGAGACGAAGTAATCTTTTGTAAAGATTGAAATTTATAGATTCCTTTCCTCCCCTCGGGATGACAATAAAAACATATTTGCAGAAGCCTGAAATCGATATATCATTCTGCCCTGATTCAAAATATAAACCGGAGCCCTCATGTTGTTATTGAGATCAGATTAAAGACCAACAGGGCAGATTTCCTGCAGATGCAGATCATTCAGCCACGCGCAGGTTGCTTCGGATTTATAGGCCAGCATTAGCCTTCTGCTGCATCCCGTTTACATCCGGGCGGGCAAAGCGCAGTTAGCAGACCAGCCGCCTTTCGCTGCATAAAAACAAAACTTTCCGAATTATAAACCGCCCAGATCGCCTTATAAATCAGCAAACATGAGCGTGTAATGGCGCAGGATATCATTCACCGTCAAATATCTCAAATGCGGCCTGGATTGACTAACTTACTCAGTTTTTTGATCTCTTTCCAGAGCCGGCGGTATGCTTTTGCCGCCGGGGAGGTTGATGCATACAACTCTACCGGTGCCCTGTATATACCCATTTTTTCAACAAGCGATGAATATGGAATCACTGCATTCATAAAGACGGTTTTATTGCTGCTATATGTTTGAATAATATCCCGGTGCATCTTTTTTCGTTTTTCAACCATTGAAAAGAAAGGCTTGATTTTATCACTATTTCCATCCTGGTCAACCAGAAACTCATACAGCTGCTGATATGTTCTTACGGACAGAGTTGTTGGAATCACAGGGACCAGAATATAATCGGCTGCATTAAAAACATTTTCCGACACAAGGGTAATATTTGGCGGGCAGTCAATAACCATCACATCATAAGATTTACGCAGATATTTTAAACCCTTCGCGAGTCTTTTCCTCGGTTTTTTCATTTGCGAGATAACCAGATCCAGGTTCCGCAATGAGAAATCCGCCGGCAGGATATCGAGATTCCGATAATCCGATCCCTTGATGTTGCGCATGATTTTTTTACTCCCCCTGAGCAATGTTTTTTTACCCGGCTGATTACCCCCTTCGGTTCTCAGATAAAAGCTGCATGCGGCCTGGGGATCAAGGTCGATGATCAGAGTGCGATAGCCATCCAGGGCAGAAAGGTATGCCAGATTTACCGCGGCAGCCGTTTTCCCGACCCCTCCCTTGATATTATACATGGCATATACAATCATAGCAGATCCGTTTTTTTGAAGTTAGACAATTCATCGATCCATTTGGAATTCCGCGTCTCGCTGAAATATTCATAGTTTTCACTGAATTCCTGACGCACCCGTCTTTGCTGGGTATACAATCTCCCGATTAAAACACCAAAGGCAATGATTGTAGGACGGAGATCCCCATCGGCAGATTCAAAATCAACTGCGAAATCATGCAGATACTTTTGTTGAATGCTGAGGTCATTAAATGCCCCAAGATTATCCTGAAGTTTTTTTAAATGACGAATCATATCTGCAACAACTTCTGAATCGAACAATCTGGTAAAAAATTCAAGCGTATAGCGCAATTTTTTCCCGGCAATTCTCAATTTGTGTAGTTTGGCATCAGGTGTCTGGTCAGTAATCCTGTCACCACTTTCAAGGACGCGCTGGTATTTTTGGAGGATTTGAGCACAGGCGAAATCCATCACAGGTAGTTCTTCAATCGTCAGAACCGTTGAATCTTCCGCGAGATATTTTTCCCATTTAGCGATCGTCTTATGATAGATATCAGATTGAAGATACCTGGCAAACCGGGAATGTTCAGCTTTTCGATCCCATTTAAGCTGATCAAAAAAGATTTTCAGCACGTCTTGCATCGGAGCAGGCAGCAGGTTTTCATATGAAGAACGGTTCAGCAAGTATACGTCAATATCCCGCAATCGGTTTGTACGTCTGCCGAGTTCTGAAAAATCTGTTTTTACCTGCCGAAATACAGAGGCGCTGATGACATGTTTTGCCTGACCGTAGAGCGAACGGATCCTGCGCACCGCAACTCTGAAATCGTGGAGAAATTCTGTATCGATATCCTTTATTATTCCCCCCTCATTCTCCCGCATGATGCTGAGTAATTGCCTGTGAATCGCCTGAATTGCTTGCGCGACTGTCATATTCGAATTTATCGGATACGATTTTTGGGTACTATATCGGTCGGTGATTATCTGGTTTTTCTCAATCAGATATTTAAAGAAATTCCTTTCATCAGGATGAAAACCCAAATCGGGTAATTCAGCACTGATATTGGTGATTGCTTCTTCATATCCTTTTACCGGATATAGTTGTATAACAACAGGCATATTTTCATGACTTACAGCCTTTTCTATCGTAATCCGAAGTACTGTTTTTTGGTTGACATCCATGACCGCATAATGTTCACTGCAAATCTTTTCTTTTATCATCGGCATTAGCGCTCTTACACCGATTACACTTTCTAGAATTGCACGGATATTTCCGGGAGGCAAATCTTCCGGGCGTTTTGGAATCCGTTTCACCTTTATGGAATCGGGATATTCGCGATCCGGGGATACATATGTAAGATCATTCTTTTGGAGATATAAACCCGTTTTTTTTCTTAACAGACGCCGGTCAAATGTATCGAGGTAAACGCGAGGACCTTCAAAACGGACTAAGCCGACGGCATTTATTTTATTCAGGTATTGCTGAAGATGTGTGACAGATTTTCCCGAATAGACCGAAAAATTAATAGCCAATGCCTCCTGCCCCTGTATTTAATTGCTTAATATATATTCCCGCTGCATAAAACTGAACGTGTGAAGGTGTGTGTCTACTGGTATGCACCGGGATAACTCAACGTTTGGAAGTTCTCTCAAATTCAGTGTATCTAAAAATCAATCCGATATACGATTTATGGTGTTGACCGGTACAGACATCCAACGGCTGTCTGTTATGTACTGCGGTTCGCATTTATCCCTCTAGACTTGCATAGTGTTCTGACAGTGGTGATTTTCCGAAAAATTTTCCCGGCTCAAATTCACCGAACCATGACTGGCCTGCATCAATAATCACATCCCATATTGCTGAAATATCTGCAGTTGATTCCTACAAATTATTAGAATATTTTTGATTATTCGAGACTTATTCTATACATTTTTAGTACGATTGTCAAATCCTGATTACACCTTATGTTTATTCATCTTGCTCTTTATTTCGTACTTTCAGCATCAATTTGGGGACAGGATGGTTTCCCGGCTGTCCTGCCTGCTTACTTTGAAGGCAGCGCCACGCACAAAACCATAATATTATCCAGAAAGCTCGATGAGATATCCGGCTTGGCTATCACGGATGATGGTCGTCTGTTTGCCCATGATGATGAGCAGGGGGCCATTTATCAACTGGATCAAAAAACCGGGGAAATCCAAAAAATATTTTATCTCGGCAAAAAAAAAGGAAAGAAAGAGGACTTCGAAGGTATTGCGATTGTAGGTGAATTTTTCTATCTGGTGTCATCAGAAGGTACTCTTTTTCAATTTAAAGAGGGTGACAATAAGGACCATGTCGACTACAGGTTAATTAAAACAGGATTACCGGCGGATCTTGATGTGGAGGGATTATGTTACGATCCGGTGAGCCGATCCCTTTTAATCGCCTGTAAGGATTCCCCCAAAAAAGGTATTGATCAACCCAGATCCATTTATAGTTTTTTATTGGAGGACATGAAATTAATAGAGAAACCCCGCTTTGTATTATCGCCTGATGAGCTGTACCATAACTACAAAGAATCCCTATCCGAAAAAATAGGACGGTTTTTTTTGTTAATTGATGCCCTGGGCGTAACACCATCGGCCATAGAGCGACACCCTGTAACGGGATCATTTTTCATCTTATCATCACGCGGTCCGTTCCTTTTCGAACTGTTGCCGGACGGGACCGTCGTCTCAAGGATCAAACTCGATGCGACATTGCATAATCAACCGGAAGGATTGGTATTTACGCCTGAAAATAGCATGATCATCAGTGATGAGGCGGGAGAGGACCGGGCGCGTTTGACCATATATCACCCCGATTTCAACCTGTTCCCGGCACGCTGAAGAAGTAAACCCTAATCAAAAATGGGATCATTATAACGACTCTGCGATCGAGAGCTGTCTTTTATGCGAAAGATTAAGTTACCAGCCATATTATTCTCCGTAATTACTATTCTTTCTACAAACCTGCACGCCGGGGATTCCTTGAAGACAGGTGAACAGGTCACAGTAATACCTGGATCGGAATATGCAGCCGGCTGGCTGCACCGGATATTTTTTGGTAAGCATTGGCGTGATCTCTGGACCACACCGCTTACTGTCCCCGTCCTTGATCTGAGATCATTTTCGGGAGGACTGAAGGTATTAAAACTCGGAGGAGGATATCAGACAAAATCCCTCCATTTTAAAGGTAACGACGGAAAGTATTACAAATTTCGCTCAATCAATAAAGACCCGGAAAAAGTGCTTCCGCCTGATGTACGTAATACCTTTGTGGCAGACATTGTGCAGGATCAGATCAGCACAGCACATCCCCTCTCAGCAATTATTGCCGCACCATTGCTCAACGCGGTTGGTGTGCTTAATTCGGTGCCTGTAGTAGTTGTTCTGCCTGATGATCCGCTACTGGGAGCATATCGGGATGAATTCAAGGGGCTTCTGGGAACCTTTGCCGAAAACCCGAAAGATGAGACCGAAGAGGAATTGATTTTCGCGGGTGCGGAGAAGATAATCAAGGAGTATAAAATATTTGAAAAAACCGCTGAAGATAATGATGATCTGGTTGACGGGATCGCATATTTAAAAGCCCGCTTGATGGATATTTATCTCGGTGACTGGGATCGGCATGTCGGGCAATGGAAATGGGCCAGATATCGGGATGGCGAGCTGAAAATATGGCAGCCGATTCCACGCGATCGCGATCAGGCCTTCGCATTATACGATGGATTATTTCCCTGGATTATTGCCAAAGCTGTTCCCCAGATAGAAGGGTTCAGCGAAAATTATCCCCAAATCAATGATTTATCCTGGTCCGGGCGTCATTTGGATCGCCGTTTTCTGGCCGGCGTATCCCGGGCTGATTGGGACAGTCTCACCAATCATATTCAGCATGCATTATCTGATTCGGTGATTACATCTGCGGTTCGGCACATGCCACCATCATGGTTTGAAAAGACAGGCCCTGAGTTGATTGAGATTTTAAAGGCCCGCCGTGAGAAATTACCGTCTATATCACGAGAATTTTACGAACTCAACGCCGCTTACGTGTCTATTTTTGCCAGCGATAAACGCGATTTTGCTGAGATCGAACGGCTGGATGATGACAGGGTGCAGGTAAGCCTGTACAAAATCAGTAAAAAGGCAAATACCAAAGCAAAACGCCCTTACTTTAAACGTCTGTTTCATGATGATGAAACCAATGAGATTTGGATCGATCTTCTGGATGATGATGACATAGCTGTCGTCCGAGGCCAGGCTGAAAACAGCATCCTGGTACGTATCGTAGGGGGTAGCGGAAAGGATACCCTTATCGACAGTAGCCGGGTGAAGGGATTCTGGCTGGGAATTACGCCGTTTAGGACCTATACCACTTCGACGATTTTATATGACAGCGGGGATAAAACAGCCACCCTGCTGGGACCGTCGGCTGAACTTTGCAGCGAAAAATGGCCGGAGCCAAAATCCTATGATCCCTCAAAAGACCGATATAACGAAAAATATGAACCTCAGATCGAAGACAGGGATTATGACTGGAAGGCAGGTGCCCGATTCAATTTTAACTCCAATGATGGTCTTACGATCGGCGGCGGACCGATACTGTACAAATTTGGATTCCGAACCATTCCATATATTTACCGGATGGAATTGATCGGCGCATATGTCACAAGACTGAATGCATTTATGGTAAATTATACCGGTGAATTTTATTCGGTCTTTCCCCGGAAACGGTTGTTCCTTGATATCCGGAAGACAGCCGGAAACACCAATTTTTATGGATACGGCAATGAATCGACTATTGACGCAGCGCTCGCCGAAAAGGACCATTACCTGATACGCGCGGATATATTGAGCATTGTCTCAAATCTCCGATATCCGGTATTGCGGGAATATCAATTTTGGGCCGGTATCGCCGTCAATAATGCTGAAATCACCGGAGCAGATGGCTCCATACTGGATGTTCCTGATCCGCCAAATATCCGACGACAAACCTACTACGGTCTCAATTTTGGCTTCAGTTTAGATACCCGTGATCATGAAATGGTGCCTGCAAAAGGTATCTTTATAGATATCAAAAGCTACAATTACCCCAGATTTATCAATAATTCCAGACATTATCATAAACTTATGATTGACCTGCGCAGTTATCTTTATAATAATTGGCTAACCGCCTCGAGTTTGGCTTTGCGTATTAATGGCGAAAATTTATGGGGAAAATTTCCGCTGCATGAAGCCGCTTTCCTGGGCGGTCAAAGGAATCTGCGCGGTTTCCCTAGAGAGCGATTTGCCGGCGATGCTCTTGTATTCGGGAGCATCGAATTACGCTCGTATTTGTTGCCTTTAAAAATTATTTTTCCCGGCCGGGTCGGATTGAGCGCATTTGCTGAGACAGGACGTGTATTTTACGCAGGTGAGAAATCTTCCGTCTGGCATCCGTCCTTTGGCGGCGGTATCTGGATTTCATTCTTAAATCGTTTGTTTACCGCTCATGTGACAGGAGCAAAATCAAATGAGGATTTGCAGATTTATCTCACAACCGGTTATATGTTTTGAACCACAGGAGAATACATGCTCTGGCAAATGGTCGGAAGCAAAGTCACCGGCGATGCAAAAATATCATTGCTGTTTTAACCGTGGACATAATCGTTGACAGGGAGTAAAATCTATGTATAAGCATTCAAGGTTCCTTTCAGTCCATTTTCTGATTGTATCTTTAATCTGGACAGGTTGTCTTACCTATGAGCGGATGCGGGTTGAAATATTTTATAACGAGGATTTCAGTGAAGGTCAGATCACCATATCCTTTTTTAATATTAATTCCAGCGAGCAAGGGCAGGAAGGTCAGGTAAAAGATTTTGATGAACTGCGTCAAATGGTAGAGGGCAATGACCTTTATTTTGATGGTTTAAAGCAGGGTATCTATGTGCAGGAAATAAAATTGTGGAAGGAAAACAGCAAGCTGAACGGATCATATTCCGGTATTTTCCGCCAATTGAATATGGAAGATCAGGAAATGAAAATACAGAATAACGAGCGGTTAATAGGTATAAAGAAGGAGAACGGTGATCGGATAAACACCAATGCCCGGGTCATCGAAAATGAACAGACATTTGAATTAATCTGGCCAAAATCTGAGCGCAGGATATGGTATGAGATCATCAGATTGATCGATCAACCGGTTTACAGTCTTATTCCCTTATATGATAAGTGGCAGAAGGAATAATTTAGGATAGCTTAGGCGGCTATGATTTTTGCCATTCATCCAGATGCATCTCTGTGGTCTATTGTTGCGGTCCCAGACCCGTTATCCGGTAATTGAATTCAAATCCAACACTCTTATCCCACGAATCGGAATCGCCTATCCGATAGCGTGTCCCGTCTATCGGGCCGACCGGTTTTCCATAAGTGTAAAACCAGTTTAAGATCGGTGTCCCGCGGTACCCTATCGATATCCAGTATGTATCGGGAGTCATAACCAGCTCCTGATCCGCAAACGAAAAATTGACCCAATAATATCCGGGTTTAGAGGACAACTGATCCAATGGCAGAATGGAAGATTTAGCGGCAACCGGGCCCGGATTGCCCTCCTGATTTTCCCGCAATTCTATCCATACCTCGCCACTGCCGCCAAATTTCTGTAAGGCAATCCCGATGCTTGTGAGCTTTATCGGTCGATCGATCGAGAACATCTGACAATATTGGCGTTCACCGGTCACATACTCTGCCGTTTCGACTAGAAAATTCTTCTTGAGTTCCTGTACCTTTCCTGCTTCTTTATCAACTTTTTCACGTATAAAGGCAAAATTAATCCCTTCAGTAAATATCAGATTCCCTGTTTCAAATGGAATGGTAAACTGCATTGTGGACAGCATCTGAATATCAAACGGTTTTATCTCGCTGATTTCAGGTTCTTTAACAGGTTGAAAATCTGAAACAACATCAGGCTGCAAGAGCAAACCCCGAGGTCCGAATCCCAGGTTACTGCCGTTTATTGAGATCATGTCCTCGGCAAAGTCGGCATCGATCGTCTCTTCAAAAGCTAATACCTCAGTCGATCCCTTCTGTCGTGTCCATTTTACAAGTCCATCGTTCACGGTCTCCTCATTGTCAGCGCCCACCTCCATCCTTATAAACCGGTTGCTCACAAACAATTCAGATTGCTGTGGATCGAATGGCATCCAGCCAAGATCCGGAAAATAGACCTCAATCCAGGAATGACGACCCTGCGCCATATTGAGTGTCAGAATCTGGCTGCCGACTTTTATATCATAGGGTTCGTTTAACGTGACACCGTTTACAATCCGCACGGGTATGCCAACCGAGCGCATCATAGCTGCCGCCAAATGCGAATAATTCTGACAATTCCCCCGGCCTGTATCAAACGAATATCTGGCTCCATAATCAGGAGGCGTCAGCACATAGTTGACATGATCGATAATAAACGAGAGAATTTTCTGTACAGCGCCGAACTGTGATTTGGATGTTGCCGTCAGCTCTTTTGCTTTTCCACTGATTATGGGGTCATCTGTGGGTATCATGCGGCTTGAACTCAGATACAGATCGAAACCAGCTCCATAATTCTTAACCGGGAATGGAGCACCTGTATTCAATTTTTCCAGCACAACCTTATTGACAGCTGTTAAGTTCAGCTCAATTTCAAATTCTGTGACAGGTTTTTCCCAGGAATACTTTATTACCTTGTTTTCATATTTATCCACCCAGGTATTTATCGTTTTCGGCTCAAGACTGCTTTTGATCTCAAACGCCTGGATTTTTTGAATATACGAGGCCGATTCAAAGGATTTAGGTTCAACAAAGGTTATGTCCACGGTTACCGTCTTGGGCGTTGGTTTTATCTTTTGAATCATCTGGTACTTTATTCTGGAACTTTGTCCCCCATTCAGCAGATAATTCTCGCTCCTGCCAGTTGAGTAAAACAGACACTGGCATACAACAGTTAATAAAATTAAAGTTCTGGACATATACTGCTCCATTGTCTATATTTTGATTAAAATTCAGTTATTCTGAAATAAATTGCAACCCAAAATTGTAAGCATCCAAGCTTCTCAACATTTAGATATATAATTCAATCAGAAGGCAGGATATGAAAGATATAATACTTGCAGCAGAAAATTTTGTAACAAAACTGTACGCAGAAAAAATTGATGACACATTCAAATTTCATACGTTTAAACAGGCTCAGCGGAAAGTTAAAACCGCTGTTCGGATCGCTGAAGGTCTTCATATTTCTGCCGCCCAGATCGAAGTACTCGTTTTGGCAGCGTGGTTTTATGATACAGGATTCACGCGCGTTTACGAAAAACACGAACTTTTGAGTGCTGAGATTGCCCGTGAATTTCTTGCAGACCATCATTATCCCAAGCAAAAAACCGAACAGGTCGTCGATTGCATTCTGGGCACGGGTGAAGACAGACAACCGACCAACGATTTGCAGAAGATTTTATACGACGCCAACATTTCTTATATCGGGAGAAAAAATTATTTCAAGCGGATTGGTCAGTTGCGTGAAGAAGTGGAATTAAGATTAAAGAAGAAATACACTGATAACGATTGGCTGGTCCGGAACATTGATTTGATAAACAGGCTTGATTTTTTCACCGATTTCGCCCGGGACCGCTATGGTGCCATGCGCATCCGGAACCTCTCTGCCTTGAGGGAAAAGTTAAAAGAATCCGAAGCATCCAATGTTGGTCTCTCCGATGCACCTGCGGATAAACCCGGCAAAATCAAAAAAATGATGAGACCTGACCGGGGTGTTGAAACCATGTTCCGGGTTACATCGCGCAATCACTTCACCCTCAGCTCTATTGCCGACAGTAAAGCAAGTACGTTAATAAGTATAAGTGCTTTAATCATTTCGATTATAATTTCCGTTCTGGTCAGACGCTTGTCCGAACAGCCGGAATTGATCATTCCCACGGTTTTAATTCTCATAACACTGCTCGGTACAATCATATTTGCAGTATTGGCGACACGCCCTAAAGTTACCGCCTTAAACCTTTCCCGCGAAGATATTCAGAAACGGCGCGGCAATCTTCTCTTTTTTGGGAATTTCATAGGTATGAGTGTTGATGATTATGAATGGGGTATGCAGGAACTTATGAACGATCGTAAGTATTTATATAATAACCTGATCCGCGACATTTATTATTTAGGGCTTGTACTGGGTAAAAAATACCGTTATCTGAGCTTTGCTTATAACTTTTTTATGTACGGTTTGATTCTCTCGGTGGTATCGTATATAATTGCATTTGCCCTTTAAGAACTTTTACGCACAGCCTCTTCACATAGGTTTTTCAGGTTTTCGGAAGATTTTTTTAAACTTGCCTCAATCCGGGATCGGATAATCGGATCTATTATCACGCCTAAAACCGGCCTCTTTTTGTAATGAAATTCCGTTCTTACAGTAGTCCCATCAGCATGGTCCTTTAGCTGGAACAGCGTACTGGCGCCAGGCAATAAACGACTCCCAACCGCACGTTCTGCATATTCGATTATACCTTCCTTTTGCCGGTGGTGTATGGTTTCCAGTTCAACTAGACCAGATGGTAGTCTGCAAATATGGCGTGAACCGATACGCAGTATATCGTTGCGGTTAAAATCAATCGTCTTCAATCCTTCGGTCCATAATGGCCTTTTTCCCAGATCAACAATAGTCTCATATATGAGCCTTACTGGAGCAGCAACAAAAATCTCGGCTACAATCGGATCAGGAAACTTTTCCACGCGGGTATTGAGTGTATCCGCCTGAACTTCCGACCTTAGCGGGGTGAGTAAAACATACCCATAATGTATCTTTCCGATGTGCTTATACTCTGTATAACCGTGATTGATCGGTGCCCAATTGAACGCTTTTTCCAGGCTCGCTTTTTCTAGCATAGAGATCATATTATGGGTAATGAGCAGATATTCACTATCAGGCGCAGAATTCTTCATTAACCGGTGTGCAATAATTATATCCCTGCCCAATAATTTCTGATATCCGCCAATATTTGATACAGAGATATCACCAAAATGTAAGATAAACTTCAACGTCAAATTTATAGCTGTGGTGCAGGCACCACACTGACAGATTCTCAGCGCCTCTATTTCACGCAGATACTTATGAAACGCCATGAACATCTTACGAACCTGTCCAGCAATTCTTGCGGCATCGGGTGGAGTTCCAACCCGGAAAAAAAGGACTGCGTCACCCTCAATTTCGTTGACCTGTAGTTCCAGGTCGTTCGAATTGATGATAATTTCCAGTAATTCGCGAATTATATGACCACTGTGCTCTACCTCGGTATCATTCACAAATTTTGTGAATCCGCTGATATCCGGTATGAACAGAAGCGCTTTAGTTTTCAGACTGTCATCCTTCATTTATCCTTACAGCATTGTATTCTAATAATAAAATACACCTGTTTCCGGTCTTATTCCTCAAAATAGACATTTTTTGTATAGATGCAAATTTACCTTTTTGATTTTAACTATTTAGGTTTATATTCGAATAAATTTGCCGGAGATCCCGATGAAATATTTGTATTTGCTTCGTCATGCGAAATCAAGTTGGGCTTACCCTGAGCTTAGCGATTTTGAACGGCCGCTCAACAAACGGGGTAAACATGATGCCCCTTTGATGGCCAGTGTGATGATGAAAAATAAAATTATCCCTGATGTCATCTTATCCAGTCCGGCTACCCGGGCGGCAATGACCGCAAAGACTGTCGTGCAGATTTTGCGTATCGAAGAAGACCGGTTAATTTTTGTTAATGAACTCTATGAGGCATCTCCCTCCATACTGCTTAACATTATCGGCAGAATGGATAATCAGTTTCATAAATTATTAGTTGTCGGGCACAATCCCGGTTTAACAAGCCTGGCAAACATACTTTCAGATCATAGTGTGGATAATATTCCAACGGCCGGTCTTTTGGGTATGCGTATCAACACAACGCAATGGGATCGTGTGGATGAAAAAAGCGGCAAATTTCTGTTTCTCGAAACACCAAAAAACCGGAAATCACGATAATTAAAAAATAATAGCGACCGGATGTCATTCGATAATTACATTAACCGCGAGATCAGCTGGCTCTCATTTAATCACCGCGTATTGCAGGAGGCCAAGGATCCTTCTGTTCCCCTGCAGGAAAAAATAAAATTTATGGGTATCTTTTCAAACAATCTTGACGAGTTTTTCCGCGTCCGCGTGGCATCCATGCGCAACCTGCTTATACTTAAAAATAAAGGTAAAAAAAAATTAAAATTTGATCCTGCAGAACTTCTGCAGGAAATTCATGAAACGGTCAACAAACAGCAGTGTGAACTGGGAACAATTTTCCGGGAGATCATACTTAAAGAACTTATCCAGCATAATATTCACCTGATTGATGATAAAAATATACCCGAAGCACAGCTAAATTATCTCAAGGACCATTTTAAGGAGGAAATACAACCTTATCTTCAACCGGTGATATTAATGCACCACGGCATCAATATCTTCCTCAAAAACAGATCTATTTATCTGGTGGCCCGATTGCTCCGAAAAGATACCAGGAAAAAGGAAAAACGGAAAATAAAGAATGGTCTGGTAGAAATTCCTGCGGAGCATTGTGGCCGTTTCGTCGAATTGCCAAAAATCGACCATAATTCCTACGTAATGTTTATCGATGATATAATCCGTTATTTTATGCGAGATATATTCACCGGGTATGAAATCGATTCTTCATACGAGATAAAATTGACCCGAGATGCGGAATTATACATCGACGATGAATTTTCCGGGAATTTGCTCGCAAAAATCAAGAAAGGTGTGGCACGCAGAAAGACCGGTGTTCCGTCACGATTTCTTTACGATCCCAATCTGCCAGAACGTGATATAAAATTGCTTAAGAAGCTGTTCAATCTGTCAAAAGAAGATATGGTTCCAGGCGGCAGATATCATAATTTCAGCGATTTTATGGATTTCCCGCAAATTGGTTCGCAAAAACTCAGATATCCGAAATTAATCCCCTTACCGGCACCCGAGTTTCCGGCCCGGCAGTCGATTTTGTCAATAGTCCGGATTCGCGATGTTCTCTTACATTATCCTTATCAGTTATATAATTATGTGATAAAATTCTTAGAGGAGGCAGTGCGAAACAGGCAAACAAGATCGATCCACATCACACTCTACCGCGTATCAAGCGAATCCTTTATCGTGCATCGCCTGATCGAAGCCGCACGAAAAGGCATAAAAGTTGTCGCCTTCGTTGAAGTAAAAGCACGGTTTGATGAGGAATCTAATTTTAGATGGGCGGACGAGATGATATCTGCAGGAGTTCAGGTAATTTATAGTTTTCCGGGTGTAAAGGTACATGCCAAAATATTGCTGATACACACCGGTTCTGAGAAATATGCCTATCTGGCCACGGGGAACTTTAATGAAAAAACAGCCCAGATCTATACGGATTTCGGCTTGTTTACGACCAATAAGAAAATCACCAGCGAACTCCAGTATGTTTTTGAATACTTGTCCGGCGAGCGAGAAAACCCAAGTTTTAAAGAACTTTTAGTAGCTCCGTTTAACCTGCGGGAGCGACTGAATGAAATGATTGAATATGAGATCAAACAGGCAACGAATGGTCGCAAAGCAGAAATTGTTCTAAAGTTGAACAATATCGAAGATAAAAAAATGATCGCAAATTTGTACCGCGCTGCCGACAAAGGGGTAAAAATTACGATAATTGTACGTAGTATTTGTTGTCTCGATCCGTTGCCCGGTATGCACGTTTTTAGCATTGTCGACCGGTTTTTGGAACATAGCCGGTTATTTGTATTTCACAACGGCGGCCGTCGAAAGTACTATCTGGCTTCGGCAGACTGGATGCAACGGAATCTTACATATCGTGTTGAAGTTGCATTCCCAATCTACAGCACAGCTATCAAATCGCGTCTCGATAAATTTATTCGCTTTCAGCTGCAGGATAATACAAAAGCACGTTTAATCGACCGCATGAACAAGAACCAGTACCGGCAGGATTATCGGCATAAACGGTTGAATGCACAGCTGATGACCTATTCGTATCTTCAGCAAATCGCACCTGATAACCGGTGAAGGAACATCATTTTATTTTGGTGTAACCGTGGCCTGCTCTAATAATTTCTGAAGAACACTTTTAACCTCATACATCGTTTCGGTAATCGTATCGGCTCGCTGCAGATGCTCTTTTCCCAGTGTTGTCTGAATTGCGATGACATACATTCCTGCGCTTTTTGCCGATTGTATCCCCAGAGGGGCGTTTTCGATCACGACACATGCGGAGGGATTGACCTTCAACTTATCCGCCGCTTTCAGATAAGGTTCCGGATATGGTTTGGTATGTTGCACATCATCTGAGGTTACGAAACAATCGAATACACCGCCAAAATATTCGGTTACCAGGCGCTGCACCCTTTCACGCCCGCCACCGGTTACAATTGCCAGTTTTAATTTTTTTGCAGCGAGATAATCCAGGAGCGGAAACAGTCCATCATAAAATTCCGCTCTATAAATATTATCATAATACTGAATTTTACTTTCCATAAGACGCGGAGCGAGGGCAGGATCGATCCCGTATTTTGCTGTCAGATCCTCAACAACTGACTTCACCCCTCTGCCTTCCAGATGGAAAAAATCCTCGGGATTAACCATTACGTTATACTTCCGGAAAGCATGTTGCCAGGCTTCCAGATGTTGTTCCATACTGACCAAAATCACACCATCCATATCAAACAGAACGGCTTCTATGGTGTTCTGTATATCAGGCAACTGGTTTCCTTTTCTTTCGGTACCGTTCAAAGAGGTTGTTGTCGAGTTTCTCCATATATGCTTCCTGCTCCCAGATAATGCCCTTTTCTTTGGGCAGGAACTGACGGACATATTCTGCTATAAATAGGCATCTGATAAAATGACGGTATTTTTCTGAGGCATAATATTTGACCTGCAGGATACGTTCGTTGCGCTCTTTTTGCTGCATTACCTGAAAAAAGGTTATATCTTCGATCCATACCAGCCAGTTTCTAAACCAGGCTTCAAACGGAACCAGCCACCCGCCGACTTCCCCTTTCCCATGTATGGATTTCAGCTTTCCGTAGAGGCTGCGCAGCTGGACCGAACCGACATCATCGGGCAGGATATCATTACCACCCAGGAACATGGCCTGCGTCAGATAGGCCAATCCTTTGTCATCCTCATCCAAGGCGAAATAACATTTGCTCAAGAATATCCGCCCCAGCAGATTATCCGGCTGATGATTAAGTACCACATCCAGATTCTCTTTCGCCTTCTCATATCTTTTTTCGATATAACAAAAAACACCCGTAGCCAGATCAAAGGATACTACCTGCTTGTTGGCAAGGAATAACTTGGCATACAACCGTTCAAATATGTGAAAAGCGTATGAACTCAGCTGGCTATGTTTTAGTTTATTGCGCAATTTAAGCCATTCTTCGAAGAGCTCCTGTGAATCCTCAAGGTTGGCTGATTGAAATTCCTGAACCAGGTTACTCAACTCCTCGAAAATTCGCTGCCAGTTAAGTGCACCGGTGATACGCGCATATTCCCGCCATACTTCGAGAGCACCATTAAAATCATGGGCAAAAAATAATTTTTCGGCATCATTTACCAGATTATCGAAGGTCGACCACAATGATACCTGTTCAGTTTTATCTGCCATGGTCAAAATTATATTTTCGTCACCAAATTAACAACCATTTTTTAACATCCCTCAGCGGGTGATCTCTGGTTTGGAATTATCTATCCTATTTCCATTATATATGGCACTTACCCGTATTCTGCAGATACTATACTTAATCATGGGCCAAACATCATATCCGCGTCAAGTCCGAGCTGTTGATTCCTTTTCTGTCTGCCTGCTCCGGTTTTACGATGTTAGCTATATTCGGTTCAATTGCCTCGTTCAGAAGTTCAAGACAGCAATTTATTTAGATCCAACCTTGATATCGGTCATGATTTGCTTTTCAGGGGATGGTGTTTACACAAGCGAAGCGCAAATCGAACTGATTTCCGCCGGAAGACGAGATCTGTCATGATGCATACAGCAGTGAGGCTTTCACAAATTCACGAAAAAGCGGATGAGCCCGCATGGCACGTGATTTGAGTTCAGGGTGGAACTGACAGCCGACGAACCATGGATGATCGGCTAATTCCACCATTTCGACCAATGAATCATCCGGCGCTGTTCCACTAATAACCAGTCCTTTTTTCCTGAGTTTCTCTCTATACATATTATTAACCTCATAGCGATGGCGATGGCGCTCACTGATCATTGTCTGCCGGTATGCATTATAGGCTTTTGACCCGGAGGAGAGCACACATTCATAGGCGCCAAGACGCATGGTCCCGCCTTTCTGCTTGACTTTTTTCTGATCTTCCATAATATCTATGACCGGGTGCGGGGTGTTCTGATCAAACTCAGAGCTATTGGCCATTGCCAGACCAACGACATTTCTGGCATATTCTATAACCGCACACTGCAGACCCAGGCAAATCCCGAAAAAGGGAATCAGGTTTTCCCGCGCAAATTTTATGGTGGTTAGTTTGCCCTCAATGCCTCGTTCGCCAAATCCGCCGGGAACAAGTATGCCGGCGACATTATTCAGATACTTGGTTTCATTCCCGGGAACAATATTCTCGGTATTGATCCATTTTAATTTCACACGAATATCATTTTCAAATCCGGCATGAACAAATGACTCGATTATACTTTTGTAAGCATCCGGAAGTTGTACGTATTTGCCGCAGATTGCAATCGTGATCGAATTTTTATTGGATTTAAAACGGTTGATGATATCGTGCCATTTTACCAAATCAGGATCTTTATTGCCCAGATGAAACTGTTCAGCTACCAGATGATGTAGATTCTGTCTGGCGAATATCAAGGGTACCTCGTAAATCGTCTCAACATCAACTGCTTCGATAACTGCTTCAGGTCTGACATTGCAAAAAAGGGCAATCTTTTCCCTGACTGATTCGGGGAGAGGCCGATCACTCCTGCAGATCAGGATATCCGGTTGAATACCTATCTCCCGCAGACGCATCACCGAATGCTGTGTCGGTTTGGTTTTAAGTTCGTCGACACCTGATATAAACGGAACAAGTGTCAGGTGGGCGTACAGCACATTTTCACGCCCTTCATCCAGTCCAAACTGACGAATGGCCTCCAGGAAGGGCAGACTTTCGATATCGCCCACAGTGCCGCCAATCTCCACGATCACCACATCATACTGGCCTTTGCCATTCACCAGCTTGATACGCTTCTTGATCGTATCGGTTATATGGGGAATCACCTGGATGGTTGACCCAAGAAATTCACCCTTACGTTCTTTTTTTAAAACCTCGTAATAAATTTGGCCGGTCGTGGCATTATTGAGTCTGGTCATATTTTGGTCAAGAAACCTTTCATAGTGACCGAGATCCAGGTCAGTCTCGGCTCCGTCATCGGTCACATACACTTCCCCATGCTGATAGGGACTCATGGTTCCCGGATCGACATTCAGGTATGGATCCAGTTTAAGAATCGTAACCTTTAGATTGCGTGACTTAAGCAGCAGGCCCAGTGAGGCACATGTGATACCTTTTCCAAGGGAGGATACCACACCACCGGTCATGAAGATATACTTAGTTTTCATGGTAACTTTCTATGGTTATATTATTTTTCGCGACTTCCCGGTTTATGCGTGCTAAATCCTCTTCTGTATCGACACTGCGTGCCTGATAATTTGTAATCACCGTTCTTATGCGGTAACCATTTTCTAGAACCCTTAATTGTTCTAATTTTTCAGCAGCTTCGAGCCGACCCTCAGGAAGTTGGGTAAGCTTGATTAAAAACGCCTTTCGATATGCGTAAATGCCGATGTGTTTATAAAAAATATGGTTTTCCGGCCATAATTTGATCTCGCTGATATCCCTCATGAAGGGAATAAGCGCACGAGAAAAATAAAGTGCATCACCAGATTGATCGCAAACCACCCGCACTTTATTCGGATCGGAAAGATCTGATGGATTGGTGACTATACTGACCGGTGTGGTCATTTGGACATCCGGATCAGCGAACGGTTCGACCAGGGCTTTGAGTACTCCCGGTACCACGAGGGGTTCGTCTCCCTGAAGGTTTACAAAGATATCACCGTCGTGACGTTCAGCAACATAAGCCACACGATCCGTCCCCGAACGCAAATTCTGCGGTGTCATTTCCACCTTTCCACCAAAATTTTCGACTGCATGCTTTATTCTGAGATCGTCAGTAGCAACCAGTACGAGGGAAAATTCAGGCACCGCTGCCGCCCGCCGGTATACCCATTCAATCATCGGTGCCCCGGCTATCTTTGCTAACGGCTTACCGGGAAGACGAGTGGAGGCAAATCTGGCCGGGATTACGCAGATGATTTTCATTTTTGGATAACTTTTGGTACACGGAAGTAGTTCCCCGATTTGTCGGGGGCATTTTTCAAGGCCTCATCCACCGGCAGTGAAGGTTGCACTTCATCCTCGCGAAACACATTGGTCAGCCCCAGCGGATGTGACATGGGTTCAACATTTGATGTATCTATCCGGTTGAGCTGCTGCATATATTCCAGAATAAGATTCAACTGCTTGGTGAATTTTTCCTTCTCCTGGGAGGATAACTTTAAAAGCGCAAGTTTGGCGATACGTTCAACTTCTTCTACACTTACCGGCACAGATAACCCCGTTTTGATATTTTTCTAAGATAAGTTGCTTTTACGTTTTGATCAAGAGTAATCTAAAAACGGTGATCCGTTGCTGCAATGATTTAATCGGATTCATCCCCGTTCATGGCGATCACAAATATCTCAGATCCAACCTGGGAATCAAGTGCAATTGTAGTCTCTTCACATACAATCACCAATGCCGGCACCTTTTGCTTTATTTTGAGCTGTGCTCCGGGCAGAATGCCAAGATTGGTTAACCGATCCAGACGTTTTTGCAGACTGGGAAGCATGTATACTATTTTTACCGTATCGCCAACCGAAAAGGAATATAAAGGCTGTACCAGCGGCGTGATTGTTTTTTCTTTTTTATATTGAATACAACATTTACCGGGTGGAATCGGCTTGTTGTGGGGACATACGCGCGGATGACCCAAAAACGAACATACGCTGTCAGTGACACCCTCTGAGAGTACGTGTTCCCAGGTACAGGCCTCGCGCTCCAGCGTAGCTTCGTTCAGCCTTAAAACGTCTTTGAATAACCGTTCTGCAAGCCGGTGTCGTCTGATTATTTTTTCGGCATACTTCTCCCCGGTTTTGGTAAGCAATATTTTTTCATTTTCAACCGTGATCAGCTTATCCTCCTGCATTTTCTTGATGATCCCGGCGGGATTTTTTTCTTCCGTCAACTTGAGAACAGTCTGCTTATCGGAAATATTTTCCTCTCTGAGTGTCCAGATCAATTCCAGAATTTCTTCAATTTCTCTTTGATCCATGCGCCTTAATCCGGTTAATGAATTGTGTAATCCACTGAAGTGTTTTTGATTGCTCGACAAACTGATAATGGCAGTTTGGGCAGCATATCGTTTCGCAATTGGAATGTAGCGGGCATCCGTTGCAGCCAGTTCCGGATTCGCTGAAGCTGTGACCGCATAACGGACAGATCAAAACTGAACTCCGAATAAGTTTAATAAATAGTTTAGCAATCCTCCGATACCAAATGCAAACGGAACAATAAATAAGGCCATGGCGATTGCAATTTTTAGTCCAAGTTCCTTGATGATCATGAGAAAATGAGCAATACAGGGCATGAACAAAGTAATGGTGACAATACTGACCACGATCTGATTATTTGACATTTGGCCGTTTCCGGCCAGTGCAAACAATCCTGCTGCGCCATAATCACGTCTCAAAAAACCGATAAGAAAAGATTCAGTCGCTTTGGCAGGCAGTCCTAAAAAATCCTGTACAAGTGGTGCGGCGATCTTTTCGATCCACAACAGAGAGTGGGTTCTGTCAAGGATAAATAGTATCAGGGTTCCGATAACAAATATTGGGATAACCTCCTTCAGATACCATTCGATCCGCGCGAGCGTTTTTGTCACAATATTATAGAACTGTGGGATTCTTAATGGCGGTAACTCAAGGATGAAGTCTGATTTCGCCCCCGGTATCAAACGGGCGGATAGTGAACCAACGATAATCATAACAAACGTAACAACACCAAACCAGATCACTGTTGCCGGCCAGGGAAGCATCGCTGTCATACCGAGAATCACACCGAGTTGCGCTGAACAGGGGACGCCGAGGGCAAGAAGCAGAATGACAATGATCCGTTCTTTTCGGGTTTCCAGTATCCGGGCCGACATGGTTGCCATTGTATCACACCCCAGACCAAGGATCATCGGCAGTACTGCCTTACCATTCAATCCGAATAATTTAAAAACGCGGTTCACCAGTAATGCAAGCCGCGGGAGATATCCAGAGTCTTCCAACAAGCTGAAAACAATGAAAAAAGCGGTAACAATGGGCAGTACAATCGCAAAACCGTATGTAAGTGCCATGGTGATTATCCCGTAAGGTCCGACGAACAGATCCTGTACAATTTCAAAAGGGATCAGCGTATGAAAAAACCAGACAGCGAGCGGATTCAGGATTTTACCAAAGATAACATTTTCAAAAAAATCGACCAGCGTTCCGGCACCAAAAACGCCAACAAACTCATAAATAATGTAGAGGGTGATCAGGAGAATCGGTACACCCCAGATATGATGACTTATAACGCTGTCTAATTTATTGACCGCCTTGCCTTTCAGGACAACTGATTTTGATACGACCTGATTGTAAATTTGACTGGTAAACCGGTAGCGTACTTCATTGACCGTGCTGGCAACCGATTTTTTGAGCTGGCCCTCAATGTTCCAGATAATTTCCTGTAATTGTTTTATTTGTTCCTCGCTGAGATTTGCCCTTACCCATTTTCGTAGACTATCGTCCTGAATCAGCAGCATGATTGCCAATGCCCGTGGTGCGATTGGTGTCTCGACAGGCATCAGTTTAATTACTTCTTTGATCGCATTTTCCACGATATCCGGATATGTAATCCTAAGCTGACCCCGTTTCGCTTGCGTGATGAGCGGTCCTAAATTTTCCGTACCTCTGCGCCTGATAGCGGTTGACTCGTTAACCGGTACACCGACCAATTGACTCAATTTTTCGGCATCAATCTGCATCCCGCGGGATTCAAGTTCATCCATCATATTTAAATTCATGATAAACGGAATACGCATTTCGGATAATTGAAGCGACAGCAGGAGCGCACGTTTGAGATTCTTGGCATCCACAATCTGCAATACAGCTGAAATTTTCTCCTGTAACAGTATATCGCGGGTAACCCGTTCATCCTCCGAGCCGGGTATAAAACTATTGGTCCCGGGCGTATCGATATAGGAGACTGTCTGCTTATGAATTTTTCCGGCGCCGCGGGTGATTTCAACGGTTGTCCCCGGGTAATTTGAGACGTCAACATATCTGCCGGTCAGAATGCCAAAGATAACACTTTTACCGACATTCGGATTTCCAACCAGGGCGATTGTCGGGGGTGTGTCATCATATGAATGTGGATTCAAAACATCAGCTGATGCAGTCTTTACATTTTCCATATACGTGGTGTGTGTGATTGACGATCTTAACGGCTAATTTTTGCTCCAGTTTCCGGTGCAGGGCCTGCAATTTCTGATCATAAAACTCAATTATTTTTCCGCATTGCGTACAGATAAAGTGTCCGTGATCCCGGTTATTAAAGTATTTCTCAAATGACGCGATATGGTTATCGAAGACGGCTTTTCGGACCAGACCGGAATCGACCAGCAGATCAAGGGTACGATACACGGTTGCCCGGGAAATTTTCCGATTCTTATTTTGGAGAAGTACGTACAGGTTTTCGGCATTGAAATGCGTATGGGAGTGGAAAACTTCAGATGCGATGGTCATTCGCTCCGGTGTAGTCCGGAGATCATTTTTCTGCAGGTACTTTCTGAACGCATGTAACATATCCATATTATTCGTGTTATTGAGACTCATTCTCAATGAAATCACAAAAAAAAATCGCCTATTGGCGATTTTCTTCTATCGCGAGTCGGTTCAAAGAGGCGTCATCAAAGAAATAATGACGCGGATTGACCTCCTGATCCTTGTAGTGAACTTCAAAATGTAAATGCGGTGCGGTGGCGATACCGGATTTACCGACCAGGCCGATTTTTTCACCACGTTTTACCCGCTGCCCGGAACGCACCAATATTTTTTGCATATGCCCGTAGCGGGTTTCAAATCCATATTGATGGTCGATAAACACGCAATTGCCATAACCACCATTATGCCGGGCAAGATTGACCACGCCATCGGCAGCCGCATATATCGGGGTTCCCATCTTCGCGGAAAAATCAACTCCCGGATGTTTACGATATCGCTTGAAAATCGGATGCAGCCGCATACCATACTCAGAAGTAATTCTCCCTTCAAGTACGGGGTGCATGGCAGGCATATGTCTGATACTATCTTCTTTGGCATAGTACGTGGCAATCAGATCATTATAACTTTCGAGCTCCAGTTTAACTTCCCGATCGAGTTTATCCAATAAAACGAGTTGATTGTTAAGATCATCGGCCGTTTGAACATCAAGAATATTATCCTGCAGTTTATATTCGTAATTGGAACCACCAATACCCACATCACGTACATCATCAGCGACTTCATTGAGTCCCATGATCATTCTGATTTCGTCATCCTTTTTCTCGATCGTCATTACCTGATCGCTTAACTGATTGACCCGGCTGCCCATCTCCGTCAGTTTGGATTTTAGAAAGTTATTGGTACGCTCCAGAAAATCAATCTTTGAATCATATCGGAGTTCAATCAGGATATCCAGTGCATACATACCGGTGAAAGTGAGCAAGGTAAGCATTAGAATGGAATAAATGATAATTTTATTACGCGAGATTTTGATCTGTTTTACTTTTGTCTGATCTTTTGAGATGAAAATGAGTGTAGATTCTTGCTTAGCCAATTGACGCCCCTCAGGTGATTAAATTCTTTATTTTGCTGATCTGGGAAGGTGCAGAACAGGTATAAAAGTATTTAAATTCAACATTTTTGTCAAGAGTTTTTCTCTTCATACCTTAAAATTTCGTAAAAATTAAATAATTTCAACAAATTTTTAACATACTTTCCCACTTTAATCCATATTTTATTACTACTTACAGCTTCGGCAACTTTATTTGATATTTAAAGTAAAATATTAAATTTTTCCCTTTTCCCCAAGACAATACAAATATCCATCCCGCGAACCTACATATATTTTCTGGTCATATGCAATCGGTGTCGATTCAAATGATCCACTTAGATGTTTGTCAAGCAGGCGGAAATCACCCTGGGGATTATACTCGAAAAGAAACAGCCCTTTATATCCTGGTGCCACCAGTTTGTTTCCAACAATAATAGGGGTAGCAATCGAAGCACCTATTTTACTGGTGAATACCAGTTCAGGCTGCGGATACAGCTTTCGGTTGTCCGGCCCCAGTATATTTGGCTTTTGCTTATCGATTTTACGGTGGTCGACGACATACAGATGACCGTCAATGGCAATAAAGGCACACAACCAGCGATCTTCATTCGTTTTGGTACGATCATTGATCCCGACCGAGCCAATCACCCCGCCGGCCCAGTTTTCAACACTGTCATCTTCAGTAGGCATGAACCAGACAACAGCCTGGTCCGGGGATTTGCGTGGATCGAGTTTAAACACCCCCCCTTTTCCGGGAATATATTGTTTTTCAACGGTTACAATCAAACAGCTATCACTGGTCACCACCGGTGAACCATCCATATCCGAACCGATATAAAAATCCCAGTCTATCTTTTGCAGCTTTAAGTTATATCCAAATACATGACCGGAACCTGCGGTAATATAGATCCGGTCTCCCAGTAAGGCAGGCGACGATTCAACCACAAGATTGCCCCCATGATTCTGAATGTCGCGTTTTGAATAAAGATTTACCTGCTGGAAAATCCGCGGTTGCAGGATGCCATCCTGGATTCGTGCCTGGCGCCGGTCAGGATTGAACTTCAAGAAAACGGAATTTTCCAACGCAACATACGCGGTATCCCCCAGAACAAGCGCTGATCCATCCACATCCCGGCTATAACTCGGTGTCTGACCGACATTCAAACGCCATACCTCCTCGCCCGAGAATCCAGATACTGCCCTGAAACTCGGAACGATTCGTGAATAGAGGTCTTTATCCAGCCCCCTGCGGCTGCCCTGCAGTATTATAAATCTCTCTGCCGGATTGTCAGCCTTATCATTCAGCCAGATGGATCCGGTACCCTTGATCACATCATCAAAGGAATATTGCCATATGATTTTTCCGGTTGTCGCATCAAGTTTTTTAAGTTGATGATCAAAGGCTCCCTGGAATAAGATCAGCTGCCCGTCCTCCCGGACCAGCAGAGGTTGGCCGGTCCACCCGCTTCCGGCCCATTCTTTTTCACCGATTTTTGTGGAGATTATGGTTTTACCTTTTCCCAGAAAGGTTTTCCAGATTACATCCAGTTTTGCCGGAGCCTGGTTTCCGTAATAATTACGCTGCTCGTCACCTAAAAACGAGCCGATAATGATTTCCACCTTCGCCCTGGCATTCCAGGCATATAGCAGGGGGATAGTTAAAAGCAGTACACAAATAATTTTTAAGGGTGAGACTGATTGTAATTTCATTTATACACGGCGTTTTATGATAATCTGTTATCCTTTATGCAATTAGCGCATTTTCCCGGTATGTTCCTCAGGAGCTGCTTTACGCTGATCAAGCATAAGGTTAATCAGTTTATTATCGTCAACTCGAATTTTTAAAAAGGTGGTAATTTAAGCATTTAGCTGAAATAAAAAAACCCCTGGGTGCGAGTTGCTGAAATTGGTGGGTATATAAATCAGCCAAGATAATAGCGAAGGACCTTACTGCGTGAACTGTGGCGGAGACGACGAAGTGCCTTTTCCTTGATCTGGCGGACTCGTTCACGCGTAAGCTTAAATTTCACTCCGATCTCTTCCAGCGTATGTGGTTTTTCGCCGTCCAGGCCGAAATATAATTTAAGGATTTTTGATTCACGTCCTGTCAGGGTGCTGAGAATATGATTGACTTCCTCTTTTAAAGATTCTCCCATTACCTCTGAATCCGGCTCCGGATCCTGCTGATTCTGAATAATGTCGATCAATCTGCTGTCACTGTTGCGTTGCAGCGGTGAATCCATTGATACAGATCGCGTAGCCATTTTTATCGTATCTGATATATCACCGGATTCAACTTCGAGAACGTTGGCAATTTCTTCCGGGGTTGGCTCACGCTCAAACTCCTGTTCGAGCATACTGTAAACTTTACCGATCTTGGTGAGCGTCCCAACCCGATTCAGTGGCAATCTTACAAGACGTGACTGCTCCGCAATAGCCTGCAAAATGGACTGTTTGATCCACCATACCGCATAACTGATGAATTTGAATCCACGGGTTTCATCAAAGCGATAGGCAGCTTTCATCAATCCCAGATTGCCTTCATTGATCAAATCTTCCAGCGAAAGTCCATAATTCTGGTAGGATTTTGCAACACTTACGACAAATCGCAGATTGGCACTGACCAATTTTTTAAGCGCCCTCTGGTCATTGTTTTTGATTTGTCTGGCGAGTTCAATTTCCTCGGCAGGAGTCAATAATTGTACTTCGCCAATTTCACGCAGATAATTCTCGAGGGATTGATTCTTGCTAATGAAAAAATCGCTCAAACGACCAACTCCCTAGTTAGATGTTTGTTTTTTTGATACGATAGTTTGCTTTTGAAGTTCCGATTCCTTTTTACAGGTAATTCCCCCGCTTTTGGAAGAAGCCCATCCCGAGCACTTCTTTTGAGGCGAAAATCTATTGCATGACAATGGTGAAGGGCCACACTGTTTGAACTACCTTTTAGCGGTAAATTTTAATCCCTTTGTTTTAATAAAGCAAATAAATCTTCTTAAATTCCCGAAGCATTTCAGACATCTCCGGTCGATTCTGTTCTGCTGACTTCCTGGACCTCTTTGATCTTTTTCTCCAGGTTTTCCAATCTGTCTTCAAATCCTCGGATTTGTTCAACGAGCGAACGTATATCCTGGTCATCTTTTGTATCGTACACGCCATCCTGATCGATTTTATGATAAAGCCGCCCTCCCAGCTCAATAAACGCCTTTTCAATGTCCCTTTTGACCGCTACGATTTCCAATTTCAATCTTCCTATGCGTGTTAATTCCTCGGTTTTTCTGGATACTGTTTTAAATCCTGCATCAAGATTTTGTTTAATCCGATCCCAAAATGTTTCCATATGATTTTACCTGTAGTTAATTTGTTAAGTGTACTGAATCAATTCAAGAAAACTTTTCCCTGCCGGATTGGGCTTTACACCCAGATATTCGGCCACAGTGGCATGCAGGTCGGCAAATGAATTTCTGATGCCCAAATTTATCCCTTTTTTTATATGATGACCATAAATCAGAATCGGGACATATTCTCTGGAGTGATCTGTGCTGGGTGTGGTCGGATCATTCCCATGATCGGCTGTGATAAAAAGCAGATCATCTTTTAATAGACTGCGTGAAAAATCACCCAGCCACCGGTCAAATGACTGCAGGCCATGGTAGAATCCCACCGGATCATTTCGATGACCCCACAGCATGTCAAAATCCACCAGATTCGCCATAACCAGCCCCGCATCATACGCTTCGATGGCATTTGCCAGAGCTGTCATCCCTTCCCTGTTGTCTTTTGTCGATATACTTAGCCCTATTCCGCTGTGGGCATATAAATCATTTATTTTCCCAATGGCCACTGTCCTGACACCCGCATTCTGCAGCAAATTCAATATAGTTGGGCCTGGCGGAGACAGAGAAAAATCTTTCCGGTTTTTTGTACGTTGAAATCCGTCGGTTTCACTGCCAATAAACGGACGTGCAATAACCCGTGCCACTGCATGGTTACCGTGTAGAATTTCACGGGATATTTCACAGAGCTGATACAATTTTTTCAACGGAATTATTTCCTCATGCGCGGCAATCTGAAATACGCTGTCGGCCGATGTATAAATAATCGGGCGACCCGTACGGATATGTTCCCCGCCGAGTATTTTGATAATTTCAGTACCCGATGCAGGAAAATTGCCCAGAATTTCCAGACCTGTTTGCCGCTTAAATGCAAGGATTACCTCCTTCGGAAATCCATCCGGGTAGGTTGGAAAGGGTTTGCTGAGTATCAAACCGCCTAGTTCCCAATGACCGGTAGTGCTGTCCTTACCCGGTGATCGTTCTGCCATTTTACCGAAACTTCCGATGGCTGTATCGGGACATGCAAGGCCTTTTGCGGAATGAATACACCCTAATCCCAGCGATTCGAGACTGGGCAGGTTTAAACCACCGACCTCCTCTGCAATATGAGCCAGTGTATCACTGCCGGCATCGCCATAATCAGCGGCATCAGGCAGTTCGCCAACACCCAATCCATCAAGAATAATCACAAATACCCTGCGCATCTTATTTCGCCTGATGTTCGCTGTCCGCTGCAGAACCACGATTGACACGTAATGCGTGCGATATGATCGGATGCAACCAGTCCAGATTATCAATTACTGCCTGCGGGTTACCGGGCATATTTACCACAAGACAGTTCCCCGCCATTCCTGAAATACCTCTGGACAGTACAGCAAAAGGTGTTCTCTGACGACCCATGGCCCGTAAGAATTCATCAATGCCAGGGGTTGCTTTATCGATAAACTTCCTGGTTATTTCCGGCGTAATGTCTCGCTCCGAGAGCCCTGTACCACCGCTAGTGATTACCACATCCAGGTCTTCCTTTTGTAACGTCCTCTCCAATGCCTTCCGGATGGCGGAACGATCATCGGGAACGGTAAGACTCAAGGCAAGTACCATTGACTTTCCGGTACACCAGGATCTTACCAGCGGAATGGTCTCATCCGGACGCTCACCCGTTGTGGCACGATCACTGATGATAATTATTCCGAGCCTTATTTCTGACTGCTCAGTCCGTATGTTTTTCTTATCAGACATTATCGTTATTTGCGATAATGGTACAGATATGTATCTCAGACGATACGTCCGTGGATTTTACAGAATGTTCCTCACGTAACCATTTTAGCATAGTTTCAGACAGGTTATACATACCATCAAGTCTCATTTTGCTGTTATTGATCTTTAAATGCCTGTATCAAATGATTGCCTGATGCCAATTTCAGACAGTGTATCTGGAGCAGCCTGATAATATCTGCATACAATATACTGATTATTATAAATTTATATTTGGTTATACACTTTACCATTTTTGATGATTTTATGCCATAACCAGTTCAATAATTAAAAAAGAGTAGTCCGGTGGTTACGGGAATCTATTTTATCAGCATGACTTTCTGAGTTTTATAATCCCGGCCGATCCACGCAAAAATAAAATACATACCACTGCTCACCGGAATTTGATTATCATTATTTCCCTCCCAGACATAATGATGATAGCCAGCATCGAGATTTTGAGCATCAACCATTGTTTTTACCCGCCGGCCATTTACATCAAAAATCTTAAGTGTAACCTTGGCAGGTTGCAACAGACCGATCGATACAGCTGTCTGCATATTGAACGGATTGGGATAGCATGACAATAATGTATTCTGTTTTGGTTCTAGGTTCGACACTGACACTGAATCAATGTATTTGAACTCTCTACCGCCGGGTTGAGCAGCAAGGATATATTGAATCGACTCTCCTCCGTTTATTTGTGTGTCGAGAAAGTTAAACTTCCGTAGATGCAAACTGAATACATTCCCTTCGAACCGGGCAATCTCTTCACTGATATTCCCTGTCTTCCTGCGCTGTAATGACCATTGTCCGTTATCAATTTCCATGTGAACATTCCAGGAAATCTGATTTCGTCCCTCCATCGGCTTTACAGAGAATTCAGATATTTCAACCTTCGGACCGGCGGTCAGGAGGGCGAACGCCGCTTCAAGATCGACCCTACCATACCCCAAATTATTATCCGGTGTCTGATAATTGTCAGCCGAGGTGATCATTAATTCACGCAGTGAAATTGGATCGAGATTTGGATTGATCGATAATATCAGAGCACCCGATCCCGCTGCCAGGGGACATGCCAATGACGTACCTTTGGCAACCGAATACTTATTCAGAGAGACGGGATCGGCAGTGTAGACGGCAACCGCCTGGGCAAGAACTTCCGGTTTTATCCGCCCGTCGGCAGTGGGGCCTCGGGAACTGCCGCTCCATAATGAACCATCGGGATTCAATCCGCCGACAGCTATCACATTAAATCCGTCCGCCGGTGCAGTAATATAGTACCATGGTTTTGCCCCCTCATTACCCGCGGATGTGAAGACAGCAATCCCTTTTTCCACCGCCATATTCGCCGCACGGGTAACAATCGTGGTCTGCCCGTCCATATCATCATAGGTATAATCCCCTTCACCCGCATCAAAGGTACTGTAACCCAGTGAAGAAGAGATAATATCGGCACCAAGGCTGTCAGCCCATTCCATCGCAGCAACCCAATTATCTTCATCAATATGCGTTTCCGTGTGGAGATCATCGGTTTTTGCCAGTAGATATTCCGCCTCGTATGCCGGACCGATCAGCATTCCCGGTTTATGGCCCCCGATGACCGAGAGCACCCGCGTTCCGTGGTGATGCTGATCGGGTGAATCACCGGTTTCGTAATCTACGTTATGGTCATTATTGATAAAATCATATGCGGCGATCACGTTGATGTGCCGCATACTTTCATGGGTCAGCCGGAAACCGGTATCAAACAGCGCAATGCGCACGCCCTGCCCGAAGAAACCCTGCTCATGCAAAACCGGAATACCGATCATCTGCACCTGGTTCTCGGAAAGACCATACTCACCGGAAAAATATTTTTGTAATTCATCCGATCCGGCAGGCAGATTGCGCTGAAACCTGTGCCTGCGAACCGGCTGAATTCCATTTACAAAAGGAAATGATCGGATCAATTCGGCTGAAGTATTTTGAAGGTATACGCTTACCGCATTAAGCCAGCGGGAACGCCGGTATACAGTTATTCCACTGTTTTTGAGGATTTCGATATAATGCTGCTTTACCGGAAGATCGGACAGTGTATACAAATCGATGTTCTTTCTCTGCCGTTTCTCCAGAGTAAAACCGGAAACAGCCGGTCGGACACCGGCATCCGGAGATCCTTTGTCACTGAAGAAAATCCAGTAGCGCTGTTCGGAACCTGCAAAGAGTTCGTACAGACTGAAAAAGATAAATAAATATACGAATATCTGTCGCATCATTTCCTACTTTACGTATAACTGTTCCATTACGACCGGATTGATCGGATTATCCCGGGCATCGCGCTGAACAGCCCCAATACGATCGACTACTTCCATGCCACGGACCACCTGACCGAAAACCGTATATCCGCCGCGATCGAGCTGGGGAAGATCCTCCAGACAAATGTAAAACTGGCTGCCACTCGAACGTTTTTCGGGATTGACCCGGTCACCCTGACGGGCGGCGGCAAGACTGCCTCTCTTATGCGGCAGTTTTATTTCAGCTTCGATAGTGTAACCCGGTCCTCCGGTACCATCGTTGTTCCGGTCATTATCTTTCGAATTCGGATCTCCGCCCTGGATGACAAATCCGGGTACAACACGGTGAAATGTCGTGCTGATATAAAACCTTTGATCCACCAGTTTTACGAAATTTTCGGTGTGTTTCGGCGCTTCACTTTCATAAAGTTCAACTTCGATTTCACCCTTATTCGTAACGATCACCACATGTGGATTACCGCCGCACGCCGCAGCAAAAAACAGCAAAGATATTACCGAGATGAAGGTCAACAAGCGCACATTCAGCTCCTTTCTTATTCAAATGATTCATAATAAGTTTTTGTTCCGCCGTCCGGATTCTTCAATTCTTCCGACTTCCTGGTTTTTGTATGGGTATCTTTTGTGCACATAACGGGCAATCATCCGGTTTAAATGTCGGAGCATCCAGCTTCAATACCGCATGCTGCTGCACACCAAACTGAACCGCCCCGCCACTCCGGTCAACTATATATCCCACTCCAACGATCCGCGCATCGCTCATTTTTACCAGATCCATGACTTCAAACACTGAACCTCCGGTAGTCACCACGTCTTCGCAAATGAGCACACGCTCCCCCGGCTTGATCGAAAATCCTCTGCGCAATACCATCCGGTTATCCTGGCGCTCGCTGAAGATCGTCTTTACATTGAGCTGCCGCCCTACTTCCTGACCGATAACCATGCCGCCGACGGCCGGAGATATGACCATGTCTATTTTCTGCGCTTCGAATGCCCCGATAATTTTTCCGGCAAAGAAGGCTGCAAATTTGGGAAACTGGAGCACGACTGCACACTGAAAATAAACAGGACTGTGTAAACCGGAGGTCAATCGAAAATGTCCTTCATGCAACGCCCCGGATTCCCTGAAAATTTGCAGATATTCTTCCACTCCCTGTTTATTACTCCCGATTATTTTATTTCCTTTCGGTTTCGCTCTTTTTGCGTGTTGACACGCATTTCACCCAATCACAAGGTCACCTGATATAATTCCATGATGTATGCACCACGCTGGCCATTTCATTTATATATGATTTTACTTTTTCGCCGACTTTTTTGGTGAAATCTTTGCCTGTGCCCGCATATATGATGCTGCGACCGATATTGACCAGCATTCCCGTACCTGACCGATCCCTTCCAAAAGCCATCACTTCCTTCAAATCGCCGCCCTGGGCGCCGATTCCGGGAATAAGAAAAGGCATGTCCGGTAAAATTTTGCGCAATATTCTTAGTTCTTCTGTATCCCGCGCCCCGACCACCAATCCACAGTTATTTAAGGTGTTCCACTTTTGAACACGCTTTGCAACATACTGAAAGAGTGGTATAGTTCCGATCTGCAGATACTGAAAATCTTCCGCACCGCGGTTGGAGGTTAACGCCAGCACAAACGCACCTTTGTCGGAATGTTCGATAAAAGGTTTGACCGCATCATATCCCATATATGGATTTACGGTAACCGCATGCGCTCCCATCTGATCAAAATAGGCACGGGCATATTTTTTTGCCGTATTTTCAATGTCGCCGCGTTTGCCATCCAGAATAAGCAGCACGTCATGGGGGAGGATCGACGCCAGATTATGCAGAGCCTCCAGCCCATTTTTGCCTTCACTTTCAAAAAATGCCAGATTGGCCTTATAAGCGATGACCTGCTCGTTCGTCGCAGAGACGATTTCACGAATAAAAAGATCGATCGGATTTTTCTCATATTTCAGATGTGCGGGTATTTTATCCATATCGGGATCCAGCCCGACACAAAGATATGAAGATTTTTTGGTAATCAGATAATTCAAGCGTTCATTAAACGTATAACGTTTTTTTGCTGCTGGCAATCAAACCTCCTGTGTGTTGATAAAACAGGCACAAGACAGATCGCTGGTCACATTAACCATGGTACGTGCCATATCAAGAAATCTTTCCACCCCCAGAATCAGGGCGATACCTTCCAGCGGAATTCCGATGCTCTCGAGTACCAAGGTAAGCATTATGATGCCCACCTGCGGTGCACCGGCGGTACCGATCGAAGCAAGTGTGGCGGTCAATACGATGGTCAGCTGGTCAGGAAACGTCAGGCTTATGCCGTATATTGTGGCGATAAAAACGGCCGACACACCCTGAAAAATGGCCGTTCCGTCCATATTGATCGTGGATCCCAAAGGCAGAACAAAACTGGCAATTTCCGGTTTAACATCCAGATTATCCTGGGCACATTCCATGGTCACCGGAAGTGTCGCCGAGCTGGAGCTGGAGGAAAAGGCAACCACCAGCGCCTGTGAAATTCCACTCCAGAACCGTTTGATTGAAACACCCGTAAGAAACCTGACCACCAGCGTATTAAAGAAGAGTACATGAACAAGCAGGGCAAACAGGGTGGCAATAAAATATCCTGCCAGACTGAGCATGATTTCGGAACCATACTGACCGATTACCCCGGCAATCAGGGCGAAAACACCGTAGGGTGCCAGGCGCATGATCAGCTGCACCATCTTTATCATTGCTTCCGTTACCCCATCAAAGAAATTAATGATACCGGTCTTTCGACTATCACTGATGTATGTCAGCGCTATCCCGGCCATCAGAGCAAAAAAAATCACCTGCAGCATCTGACCTTCTGACATAGCCTGCAAAGGATTTTCCGGAATAATATTCAGCAACAGTTCTACTGGACCGGTTCTATCCAACGCCGCCAGTTTACTGTCAGCCTCAGCCATATAATTCTGACCCAGTTCTGTTCGGATGGCCTCGGGTAATGCGCTGCCGGGGCGGATCACATTGGCGATGATCAATCCGATTGTAACCGCCATTGCCGTACTAATCAAATAAAATAATATAGTTTTTAAACCGATCCTGCCGAGTTTCCGGATATCCTGCATACTGGCAGTACCAACGATAAGAGAAGCGAATACGAGAGGGATAACGATCATTTTTATCAGCCGGATAAATGCTTTCCCTACCGGTTCAAATACGAGAATTGAATCCCCCCATATCAGCCCGACCAATGCTCCGAATAAGAGTCCGAGAAAAATACGCTGATAGAGTTTGATTGGGAAAATATTAAAAATAAGAAAGAGGGTGATAAACAGACATCCGAAGGTTAATAACGGAAGAAAAGTATATTCATCTGATTTTCCGGAAGCTGATAGCAGAAAACCGGAGCTGATCAAAAATAAAACTGTCAGCAATACCCTAAGGGGCAAGGATATTCTTGATAGGGATAGCATAGGCCCATTAATTTAAAGGGCAAAAAGTACATAAAAAAGTTATCTAATACAAAAATGAATATACACGGATACTCAGTAACGGCCTATTTCAGGCTGCACATGGATCGCGTAGGCATCAATTCCGCCATCCATATTTACAACCCGGCGCCACCCCTGCTGTTTCAGCCAGGCGACGACCTGGCTACTGCGGCTGCCATGGTGACAAAGAACAATTATCTCCCTGTCCTTGTCCCTGAGCTCATCCGGCAGTGCATCGGTCCCTCTGCGGGCCAGGTCGCTCAGTGGGATCCAGTGAACCCGGATATCCTCGATTTGCGCCAGTTGTATTTCATATCTTTCGCGAACATCCAGAATACGGAAATCATCATTTGACTTTTTCCGCTCTGCCATATCGAATACGGAAATTTTAGGAATATTGTATGGAAAAATCATATAAACCTCATGTCACAATCACAATAACTGCAACAGAATCTTATTCATTCCGCAATTTTTAACTTTTAATATTCGTCCCAGCTTTTTATCATGAGGTTTTCGAAGGTTTTGGATTGCAGGGATTTGACCAGTCTTTTGGCCAGTTGCAGGTTTGTAATCAACGGTATATTATGGTCGATGGCCTGACGCCGGATCAGGTAGCCGTTGGTCAATTCAGTCCGCTCTTCACTTTTCGGTATATTGATCACCAGATCGATCTTGCCGTCTGCAATATAACTGATTGCATTTGGTTCCTCTTTTTCCAGCGGCCAGTTCAGCATTATTACGGGGATCTGGTTTTCCTCCATAAACCGGGCGGTGCCGCGCGTGGCATAAAAATGATATCCCATCCCGGACAGGATGCGGGTTTCTTCCAGGAAGGCTGTTTTATTGCGCAGTGTACCTGTTGAAAGCAAAATATTTTTATTGGGGATACCGAATCCGATCGAGAGTAAACTTTTAAGAAAGGCCTCCTCAAAATCATCGCCAAGACAGGCAACTTCGCCTGTTGATGCCATTTCCACACCAAGTACCGGATCGGAACCTTTCAGGCGCGTAAAAGAAAACTGGGGTGATTTTACGCCCACATAATCCAGGTCAAACGAAGACAGATCAGAAGGTGATATATTCTTTCCCATCATTACTCTGGTCGCAATATCAATAAAATTATTTTTGGTAACTTTCGAGACAAAGGGGAAACTGCGGGATGCTCTTAAATTGCATTCAATCACTTTGACATCATTATCTTTGGCGATAAACTGCATATTGAACGGACCGGTAATCTCAAGTGCTCTGGCGATCTGCCGGGCGATGATTTTCACCCGCCGCATGGTTTCGAGATAGGTACGCTGCGGGGGGTATACCATCGTCGCATCGCCCGAATGCACCCCGGCATTTTCCACATGCTCTGAAATCGCATAACAGATGACCTGGCCGCCGCTGGCAACCGCATCGATCTCGAGTTCACGTGCCTCGGTGATGAATTTACTGATCACCACAGGATGTTCCTTGCTGATATCGGCGGCCTGCTGCAGGTAAATATGCAGCTGCTCGGCCGAATTCACGACATTCATGGCCGCTCCACTGAGCACATAACTCGGGCGGATCAAAACCGGGTAGCCTACTTTCTCGGCGAATTTCTCGGCTTCACCGAGGTCGGTAAATTCACGCCATTCTGGCTGGTCAATGCCGAGTTCGTCAAGAATACGTGAGAACTTATAGCGATTTTCAGCACTGTCGATTTTTTCAGCCGAAGTCCCGACAATCGGTACGTTTGCGCGGTCAAGACGCACTGCAAGGTTATTCGCCACCTGTCCGCCCATGGATATAACCATTCCGAGGGGCATTTCCTTCTCATAAATGTCAAGCACCCGTTCATAACTGAGTTCTTCAAAATAAAGCTTATCGCAAATATCATAATCGGTACTGACAGTTTCGGGATTGCAGTTGATCATGATGGTGCGGTACCCGAGCTTATTGAGTGTCAAAACCGACGTTACACAACACCAGTCGAATTCAACCGAAGAGCCGATCCGGTAGGGACCGCCACCCAGCACAATGATCTGCTCCGGTTCGCCGGATTCGATATCGTCTTCAGATCCATGATAGGTGGTATAGAGATAATTTGTACGGGCAGGATATTCAGCGGCCATGGTATCGATTTGTTTGACAAAGGGCACAATATTCCATTCCTTGCGTTTTTGCCGGACCGCCAATTCGTCACTGCCCAGACAATCCGCGAGCTGACGGTCCGAAAATCCATATTTTTTTGCTGCCTGCATCTGATCCGGCGTAATTTTTCCGAGAGATAATCCGGTAAATGATTGTTCCATCCGGATGATATTGTGCATACGTGAAAGAAACCATTTGTCAATTTTCGACAATTCATACAATTCATCGATGCTCAGATTCTCTTTCAAACCGCGGGCTACCGCGAATAAACGTTTATCGGTCGGTTTGGCAATCGCCTGTTTCAGATCAGGAAACGGCAGATGGTTATCAGAAAATCCCTGAAATCCGATATCGAGCATCCGGATCGCCTTCTGGAAGGCCTCCTCAAAACTTCTCCCGATAGACATGACTTCCCCGACCGACTTCATCTCTGATCCCAGTTCCGTACTGACCTGCGCAAATTTCTGTAAATCCCAGCGGGGATATTTTACTACGATATAATCCAGAGCGGGTTCGAAGCAGGCAGATGTCACCTGGGTGATGATATTCTCCACTTCATTCAGGGCATATCCCAAAGCCAGCTTGGTCGCGATAAAGGCCAGAGGATATCCGCTTGCCTTTGATGCGAGTGCCGAACTTCTGCTGAGACGCGCATTCACCTCGATGATACGGTAATCATCGGAATGCGGATCCAGGGCATATTGAATATTGCACTCTCCGATTATACCCAGATGACGGATGAGCTGGATGCCGATCGAACGGAGTTTGAAATTTTCCACCGAGGTAAGGGTCTGGACGGGGGCGACCACGACACTATCTCCCGTATGTATTCCCATCGGATCAACATTTTCCATCGAACATACGGTGATACAATTATCATGGCAATCACGGACAATTTCATATTCAACTTCTTTCCATCCATACAATGATTCTTCGATCAGTATCTGGCGGGTAAACGAAAAGGCCCGTCGTGCCTTTTCACGCAGCTGCTCTCGATTCTCGATGATACCGGAACCCAGACCGCCCAGGGCATAAGCAATCCGAACCATTACCGGATACCCTATTTTTTCGGCAACCTCCAGAGCCTCATCCACATTGGTAGCGATTCTGCTAACGGGCACTTTCAAACCGATTCCGGTTGTCTGCCGGGTAAACAGGTCCCGGTCTTCGGTATTCTGAATAGCTTCCACCGGAGTGCCCAAGACCCGCACACCATATTTCTGCAGGATCCCCTTTTCGTGCAGATCGACACCGACATTCAGTGCCGTTTGCCCTCCAAATCCCAGCAGAATGCCATCCGGCTTTTCTTTTTCAATAACCTTTTCGACAAAATCCGTCCGGACCGGAAGGAAATATATCTTGTCTGCGAGATTCTCCGATGTCTGGATAGTGGCGATATTAGGATTGATCAGGACCGTGTGGATGGCATCCTCCTTCAACGCTTTGATGGCCTGGCTGCCTGAATAGTCGAACTCACCTGCCTGTCCGATTTGAAGGGCGCCTGAGCCGAGAATGAGGACTTTATTCGGATGGATCTTTTTAATCATTTTTTCTCCGTTGTTCAGCCTGGTTTAGTCAATGGCCCTGATGAACATATCAAATATAAATTCCGTGTCGTCCGGGCCCGGTGATGCTTCAGGATGGAACTGAGCCCCGAAAAACGGCTTCGAAATATGTAAGAGTCCTTCATTGGTGCCGTCATTATCATTATAAAACCACTCCCGCCAATCCAGCGGCAGGGGATTGGATTCGATCGCATACCCATGATTCTGTGAGGTGATATAACAGCGTTTTGTGCCCATTTCGGAACAGGGCTGGTTATGGCTGCGATGACCGAATTTCAGTTTATAGGTATTGGCGCCGGCTGCCAGGCCGAGTATCTGAGATCCGAGACAGATGCCCAGGATCGGCCGGTTAAGGGACATCGCCCGCTTAACATGCTCAACCGTTTCAGGACACATTTTGGGGTCGCCGGGACCATTCGACAGGACAATACCTTCCGCTTTAAGACTGACAAAATCATAATTCCACGGGACACGAATGATTGAAATATCACGCATTAAAAAGGACTGGATAATGTTGTTTTTCACACCGCAGTCGACAATAATGATTTTTTTCCTGCCTTTGGGATACTCCACCGGTTCCCGGATGCTCACTTCAGCCACCAGGTTCCGCTCATTTGGATCCCGGTAAATTTTATCCGGTGCATTATCAAAACGGATCTGGCCGAGCATACTGCCTTCGATGCGCAGTTTCTTGGTCAGCGCCCGGGTATCCATCCCTTGCAATGCCGGGATATCATGCTCGATCAGCCAATCCGCCAGTGTCTTTTTTGCATTCCAGTGATAGTCGGCAGCGGTGTATTCATTGACGACCAGGCCTTCAATCTGCACTTTATCTGATTCAAAATTCATGTCAAGGCCATTACGTTTTTCCTGACCCGGAATACCATAGTTTCCGATAAGCGGATAGGTCAATACCAGTATCTGCCCCCGATAGGATGGATCGGTAAGAGATTCCGGATAGCCGACCATGCCGGTATTGAAAACGACTTCGCCGGCAATTTCTTTATGCGCTCCGAATGATTTTCCCTCGAAAGAGGTTCCGTCCTGCAGATACAATTTTCCGATTTTATCTGTTCGATTCATACGAATCCTTTTCGGCCTGACCGTTCATATTGTACATCTCCGGGATTGATGTGCTGATTAAACAGGATTTTTGGAGCCAATCTTTGAAACTTCAGCTCGATATATAGATGAAAAATTTATGAAAATTTATGCGATTTTCAAAAACCTGAGCGACGTTAGTTTTGAATTTTCAGGTGGAGACTATGTTATAAAGGTGAGCGACTTTTATTCAGCCATTCAGGGTTGGTTTTTTATTCCAATTCTATACACTCGACGTCCGGTGCAACCAGACATGCGTAAAAGAGCATGTTTATTAATCCGAAAGGGATCACATCTTCAAAATTCATTGCGAATTTGAGACCGTTAATTTAAGCGTGTTTTTGCACTGTAGTAACCTGCGAGAGCCGGGGAGAATGCAGCTTCTATCAGAGCGCTTCCCTTTTGGTTTGATTAAGCATCATTTTTCTTCATTCTTTGAACCAAACAATCTGGCAAAACCAGGATACGGTTTTAATGGAATCAATTGGAATTCAATCAGGTTATGTTTTACCAGCGGCAACTCTGATAAAGCAATTTTTGCCGCATCGACTGAATCACACTCAAGAATCAAAACCGCATTTGATTGATCGGCACGAAAATAAATTTCCCGGATGATATTCTTCTGACTCAGTATCCAGACCGCAAAAGCCTCATCATGAAGATAAGGTTGGAAATCCTCCCGGGAAGCATCCGCGTGATCATTTTCGATTGCCAGGATCTTCATAACTACCCCCCTTAACGGGATTGAACCATGCTAAAGATCAATAAAGTATGGTTCAATATTTGATTAATCAAAATTACTCTATGCGCCATATGCGCGATTCGGTCAGCGGCACCGGAAGTTTTGCCATCCGGGCAGACCAACTGATTCAGTATCATTATAAAGGATTAACGTTCTGAGTTATATGCATCCCCTAATTCATTGATCTCATGTCTGAGCGTACCCGGGATCGCGCGGCGTTTCATGAGTTTTAAGGGAAAGGAATCCCAGTAGCGTTTTGCATCTTCAACACTGGCCCATTCGTATAAGCCCTGAAAGGTGCCTGTATCTGTGCCGGACAACCATGTCTTGGATATAAAACCCGGCTGGGTGATGATAAAAGGGATCGGAATCAATGAAAGGATTTTGTTGACGTTCGGAGAGAACCTGGCAAAACGGAAGTATACTTTGAACTGCGCCCTTGGAGTTGTTGTCTGATTTTCAACCCGATCCACCACCACTTTCCTGAATATGACAAATTCTTCTTTTTCCCGCACGGTATTTCCAATCAGATTTCCGGGGAAATGAACCCGTCCTTGTAAACAAAGAATTAACGCACGTGCTAATAAGACTGGTGGAGGAGGAACATATTTTTTCATGATTTACAAACCTGATTTATTCATAAACCACATAGTCGACAGAGATAAACATTTAAATTTATTGTATTTAAAAAATATTTTATCAATTTAATATGTTCAAGATTTTTAAAATAATGGTGGTCACAACCTGTTGGTTCTTTTTAACTTATATTTACTCTAGGTTCTCTGCCTGCCCGCCGCAGGCGTGGTGGTGAATAATTCAAGCCAAATAAGTATGTATTAGTGTTTTGTTTTTTGCATAATTTTATTTGCAGCCATATACCCGCCGCCAAATCCGCCACCCGGTTCTGTCTATGCTGAAGCGAAATATAGAGTATTAACCAGCGGTTCCCGGGGGAATCTGCTGTTACCCGCCTGGCCTGGAATCTGAGCGAATCAATACACGCTACTTGCCGGATTCATCTTATACCGTCTGATTGTTTTTGCCATTCCGACGTCGCAAGAATCCACTGCATTTTTGATTCCGGGGTGGATCCCCTTCAATCTTTCGAGAAGGATTCCGGCAACCTGAACTTTTTTAGATCTGTAATCCTCATCACTCAGGTATTCCCAGTCCGACAGAAAATCTAAAGTACAGATCGAACCTGCGGTATACAATAGCTTTGATTTTTTCCCAGGATATGATTGAAATATTTATCCTTTTAATTGAGCCGGTTTCCAGTCCATTTGCAGATTATCAATGTTTTCACCCAGAAATTCAATTGATTTTTCCCGTATCTCTCCAAGGCCCATATTGAAGCCCATGGAAAGCTGTACGATTTTGTATACATCATGGTTCATGATACGGGCGGCTGTTGCATCGGCTGCCATGATATCGGTACTTGCTATGATCGCCCACGATCCGAGACGGTCCTTCACATCCACCGTGGTGCCGCCCCAGTTTCTGGTCGGACCATCGCCTTCAATGCCGATCGAAAAATCAATAATTGACAGGTCGGGTTTTATATTTTTCACGATATCGAGATAGACCTGAGCGATAGCCTGCGGGCTGCTGTGATCAAAAGTGCCCCGGTTCCACCAGGTATTATCGACCAGCTGTGCATAGCGTGAAAGCGGCGTGATACCGATAAAGTTCTTTGAAGCCAGTGTCAGTTGCGCCCAGGAATGTGTTTTGGCCACCGGAATTGAAATAACCTTATCGGCATTGGCAGCCAGATCTGAAATGGCAATTTTTGCAAGTGGTGTCTGCGATGGAACCTCAATCCAGGCGGGCGAATCAGTTTCCAGACATGCTAAAGTGACTTTACCCGCATATAATGTGCTCAGTCGTTCAGCTTCCCGTACGAGATTCGTGCTGCCATCCAATGTAACGGCATACTGCCATTCGAAGGTCGGCAGATGAGAACCCTCCCCGATGATGACTTCCGCGGCGCCCGCTTTTAAACATTCCTCGGTGACGGCAATGACTATTTCAGGTTTGGTGCATTCCCCGGTCTGAAAACAATTATTCGTCCGCGCCCATGGAAAGGAGACAAAATTAGGCTTGACAAATACCGTATCGCCTTCGTCGATGATCGACCGGATGCCGCCCAGGGCGTCGATGGCATCGCGTGTCATTGCGTTCAGATCATCTCCGCGGATCGCTGCCACGCGCGCATGTATTTCCCCGACCGGCCCTCCCATATTTTTAGTACCCTCGCAACGTGCAAAAAACCACGGAGTACTGAGCACGCCGGTTCCGGCAATACCTAATCTTAACGCCTTGCGCCTGTTCATATTTTTCATCTTTTCCTCTCTTTCCGTACTAATTTCCGGTGAAAGGCGCCCGCTCCACGGCGGCACCGCTTGACTGAACTGATATTATTCTTGTTTATGAAAAGTTACGTTGTCCATTTGCTGCAATCACATGCTGACGGGATCATATTGAGGTCAATGTTCGACCGCATCTGCACTATCAGGAATTGATCAACATTTTTAAAATATGTATTTCTGTACCGCTAATCAAGCAGGAATTATTTTATAGGTAATCTCGCCAGATTAATCACATGCCCTGCCGAAAATCCTTAGGGGACATTTCCCCATATGGCAGACAGAATATCCTTCCCCGTAAAAACGATTGTATACGACGCTGACAGTCCGTCACCTGATAGGCTTACTATGCCCGCTGATACTGACGATCGTTAATTCTCTTAGTTGGATTTATTGATCCTGGCTAACATTATGATC
>Ga0209536_100000492_pt1 | contig 64052 bp, 63 predicted proteins | sample DeeMarSeWOR28_12_FD_187461 | JGI IMG/M metagenome (GOLD analysis project Ga0209536, IMG submission 187461) | Marine sediment microbial communities from White Oak River estuary, North Carolina - WOR-2-8_12 (SPAdes) (version 2) | ecosystem: Environmental > Aquatic > Marine > Intertidal zone >...
TGAGCCGGGGACGGGCGCTGGCTTATAATCCGGCCCCAGTACGCGGGAATAGCTCAGTTGGTAGAGCGCAACCTTGCCAAGGTTGAGGTCGCGAGTTCGAGACTCGTTTCCCGCTCCAGAACACAAGGGGAAGCGCATGGCGCGTAGGCTCCGGCATCATCCGTGCCCCAGCCGATGCTCCGGCGGCTTTCCCTTTCTCGTTTCCGGCGCTCGATTATCGATCTGAGCGCCGCACCCGGCTGGGTGGCAGAGTGGTCATGCAGCGGCCTGCAAAGCCGTGGACGCCGGTTCGATTCCGACCCCAGCCTCCATTTTTTCGGTGTCTGCCCGGGTGGCGTAACTGGTAGCCGCAGGGGACTTAAAATCCCCTGACCGCAAGGTCGTGCGGGTTCGAGTCCCGCCCCGGGCACCAACTCCGAGAAACGGCAACGCAGCATGAAGAAAAGAACGCAACCCACCCGCGCCGAGCGCGCGGCACGCCTGTTGCTCGACGCGCATCGCAGGAAGATGCCCTTCGCTCCCCTGCCGGCCGAGCTCGCGCCGCATACCGCCGACGCGGCCTATGACATCCAGGACGAATTCGTCGCGCGCAAGTCCGACGATTTCGGCCCGGTCGCCGGCTGGAAGATCGCGCTCACCACGCCGCAGATGCGCGCCATGGTCGGCGTCGCCGATTCGATCGGCGGCACGCTGCATCGCGAACAGATCCAGAAAAGCCCGGGGCGGGTGCGCGCGGCGGACTACGTGCACCTGATCGTCGAGTTCGAGGTGGGCGTTCAGCTCGCCGAGGATCTGCCGGCTGCCGACGCGCCCTACACGCGCGAGCGCGTCGCCCAGGCGGTCGGCGCGGTGATGCCGGCGCTCGAGATCGCCGACGACTGGAATGCGGATTACAAGACGCTGGCGCAGCACGCGCTGCTGCTCGCCGCGGACAATGCCTGGACCGAAGGCGCGGTGTTCGGTGAGCCGATCGCCGATTGGCAGAACGTCGACCTCGGCGCGACCCGGGGAGTGGCGACCATCAACGGCAAGGTCGTCGGCGAAGGCCATGGTCGCGACGCGATGGGGCACCCGTTCGAATCCGTGGCCTGGGTCGCGAACCATCTGGCGCGGCGCGGCCGAGGGCTGTGGCGCGGCGCGGTGGTCATCACGGGAAGCCTGGTGACGTCCAAGTTTCCCGTTGCCGGCGACGAAATCCGATTCGAGCTCGATGGTCTCGGCGCCGTCGAGCTGAAGGTGGAGTAGGGCAGTGGCGAGGATCGGTGACAGCCTCGCGGGAAAGCGCGTCTACGTCACGCAAATCGACGAGTTCATGGGCCCCGCGCTCCTCAAGGCCTTTCGCGCCCATGGCGCCGAGGTGCTGGGCGCCCCGGGCGCGCGCGAAGATGACCTGCGCGCGGCGGGTCGGGTCGATGTGCTGATCTGCAACCTTGGCGTGCCGGCCCCGTCGACGCGGGTGCACGAGGTTAGCGACGCCGAGTGGCGCAGCGTTTTCGCGGGCATGGTCGATCCCCTGCCGCAGCTCGTCCGCGCCGTGCTGCCGCAGATGCTCGAGCGTCGCGCGGGCAAGATCGTGGTCATGGGCAGCGCCACGGCACTGCGCGGCCAGAAGCGCACCTCGACCTACGCCGCCGCGCGCGGTGCGCAGCTGGCCTACGTCCGCGCCGTGGGCGCAGAGGTGGCGGCGCAAAACGTCCAGATCAATCTGATCGCGCAGAACTTCGTCGAAAACCCGATGTACTACCCGCCGGACGTCCAGGCGCTGCCGGCCTTCCAGGAGCGGCTCAAGCGCGAAGTGCCGGCCAACCGCCTGGGTACCGCCGAAGAGGATGCGCTGTTCGCCGTGTTTCTCGCCTCGGGCGAAGTGAGCTTCATCACGGGACAGGCGATTCCCTTTGCCGGGGGATGGGTGAGCTGAGCCGCCGCGATCGACGTCAGGCGCCGGTTTCGACCGCTTTTCTGAGTTCGAACTTTTGCACTTTGCCCATGGCGGTCTTGGGCAGCGTGTCCATGAACAACACCCGGCGAGGGTGCTTGTAGGGCGCAAGCCGATCCTTGAACAGCGCGAGCACCCCGGCCTCGTCGAGTGTGGCGCCCGGCGTGCGCACGATGCAGGCGCAGGCCGTCTCACCCCACTTCGGATCGGTGACGCCGACCACCGCCGCTTCAGCGATCTGCGCACAGTCGGCAAGCACGTTTTCCAGCTCGGCCGGGTAGACGTTCTCGCCGCCCGAGATGATGACGTCCTTCGACCGGCCGACGATCCAGAAGAAGCCGTCCGCGTCGCGCCGGGCGAGGTCGCCGGTGCGGTACCAGCCGTCGACCAGGGCGGCCTGCGTCGCCTCGGGCGCGTTCCAGTAGCCGCGCATCACGTTCGGCCCGCGCACCCAGACCTCACCGACGCCTTCCGCGACATCGCCCGTGCGCTGCGGGTCGGCGACGAGGCGGATTTCGCAGTGCAACGCCGGCTTGCCCGCGCTGCCGAGCTTCGTTCGCGCGTCCTCTCTGAGCAGCACGGTGGCGAATGGGGCGGTCTCCGTCGAGCCGTAAATCTGGCCAACCGGAATGCCACGGGCGTGAAATGCCTGAATCAGCGAGTCCGGCACGATCATTGAGCCGGCATGGATCATGCGCAGCGACGACAGATCGCTGCGTGGCCACTCGGGATGCGCGATGATGGCCGCCATCATCGCCGGGACGAGCACGCTGAGCGTCGGACGCCGTGCCGCGACATCCGCGAGCCAGTGCTCGGGAGCAAAGCGCCGGTGCAAGGTCATCCGTGCCCCGGCAACGAGCACCGGCAGGCCCTGGATGTTGAGCCCGCCGACGTGAAACATCGGCAGTGCGTTGAGGGCGTGATCCTGCTGCCCCATGTCGTGCGCGGCGATGGCGTTGTAGGCGTTCCAAATTAGTCCGCCCTGGGTCAGCACCGCGCCCTTGGGTCTGCCGGTCGTGCCGGAGGTGTAGACGATCAGTGCGTCGTCCGCATCGCTGCCCCCCAGGCGCGCGTCGCCGGCGCGGTGGGCGGTGCCCTCGAGCGCCGATAGGGGGCGTACCGGCAGTCCCAGCTGTTCGGCGTGCGGTCGCCAGTCATCCTCAGCGAGCAGCAGTTTCGGTGTGCAGTCTGCGAGGATCAGGCGGTGCTCCGCCACGGTGAGGCGCCAGTTGAGCGGCACCATCAGGGCGCCGAGGCGCGCCGCGGCGAGCAGCAGCACCAGGATCTCCGGGCAGTTGTAGGCGAGTATCGCGACCCGCTCACCCCGCGCAATGCCAAGGGCGGACAGCGCGGCCGTGGCGCGCTCGATGCGGCGCCACAACTCGGCGTAGCCGAGGTCCGTGCCCTGATAGTGAATCGCGGTGCGGTCGGGCGTCTGGTCAGCCCAGTGCGCAACGATGCGCGACAGGTTCATTCAGTCGTCCACCTCGCCTGGCTCGTAAAGCGCCTCGCGGCCGATGCGATCGAGACAGAGCTCCGCGGTCCAGGGCAGCATCAAGGCGCCACAGCGGGAATCGCGGTACAGGCGCTCGAGCGGCAGGCTCTTCAGCATCGACTGGCCGCCGCAGGTGCGAATTGCCAGACGACACAGCTCGTTGGCGTTCTCCATGACCGTGAATTGCGTGGCGTAGGCCCTCAGGCGCGCGTCCTTGGAGGGATCGACGCGCGCGTCGTCCAGCATGCGCAGGAAAAGAGCGCGCGTCTGCTCGAGCTTGACGTGCATCTCGGCCACTGCGATCTGCTTGGTCGGGTACATGCGGCGTTTCACGGGCGGCATGCCGGGCACTTCGCCGCGCAGGTACTGCACGGTGAAGGCATAGGCCGCGATGGCGATTCCCATGTAGGTCGGTGAGAGTGTCGTGAACATGTGCGGCCAGCGCGAGGCGGCCTGGAAATACACGCCGCGCGGCATCATGGTGGCGTCGTCGGCGACAAACACGTCCTTGAACACCAGGTTGCGCGACACGGTGCCGCGCATGCCGAGCGGATCCCAGTCGCCGGTGATCTCGAGCCCCGGCGCCTCGCCCGGCACCGCCATGTACAGGGTGTCGCGCGTCGTCCGGTCGGGTCGATCCTCGGTGCAGAGCACGCCGTAATAATTTGCAGCCCCGGCGAGCGAGGCAAAGATCTTCTTGCCGTTGATCAGCCAGCCGCCGTCCACCTTGGTCGCCAGCGTGCCGAACGGCGCCTTGCCAGCCGCCGCGGCGCTGCCTTCGGAGAACGGCTGCGCGTAGACCGCCCCCTGCTTGACGACGCGTTCAAAGTGCACTCGACGATGCGCTTCGTGCTCGGCCTTCTGCGCCGGCGTCATGTCGAGATCGTCCGCGAGGATGCCGGGCCACAGCGTCGAGCAGGCATGCATGTTGAAAGTCAGCGCGGTGGCACCGCAGTACTTGCCGAGGGTTGCCGATACCAGCGAATAGGTCTTGAAGTCGGCACCACGGCCGCCGAAGCGCTCGGGGACGCACAGGCCCAGCAAGCCGCTGGTCCGCAGATCGTCGTAGTTCTCGAACGGAAAGCTGGCCTCGCGGTCGTAGCGTGCGGCGCGCTCGGCGAACGTCGGCCCCAGCGACTCGGCGATCGAGATGAGTTCGCGCTGCGGTTCGGTAAGCGTGGCGTTGTCGCCGCAGACGGCATAGCGTGGGTCTGGCACGGTGTCCTCGGACTCAGAGTGAATGGCGTTGCAGGAACTCGAGCAGCGCGGCGTTGAAGGCCTCGGGCTGGTCCATCGGGCCGAGGTGGCCGCAGCCTTCCAGCATCACGAATTCGGCGCCCGGGATGCGCGCCACCATGCGCTGCATCACGCTCGCCGGCGCCGTCTTGTCGTCGCCGCCCGCGATCAGCAGCGTCGGCACGCGGATCTCGGGGAGCAGGGCGCGACGGTCGAAGGTGGTGAGCAGGGCGACGGCCTTGCGGTAGGTCTCGGGCGGCACGCGCCCCATGAGGCGTTCGGCGCGCGCCAGTCCGTCCGGATTCGAGCCTGCGCCGCGCATGCTGGGCATGAGCGCTGCCGCGATGTCCGCCATGCGCTGGCCGGCGTCGAGCGGACCGATGCGCGCGGCGATGAACTGGCGCGCAAAGTCGCTGCCGCTGCCGCCAAAGGCCGCGGAGGTGAAGCACAGCACCAGCGCGCGCACCCATTCCGGGTGGCGTGCATAGGTTTCCTGAGCGACGAAGCCCCCCATGCTGTGCCCAACCAGCACAGCGGGCCTGCCCGCCTCGCGCTCGATCGTCGCCCGCAGCGCGGCCGCGATGCGCTCCAGATCGTAGGGCTCGACCGCCGGCGCGTCACCGTAGCCGGGCTGGTCCCAGGCGTGCGTGCCGTAGCCGCGCGCCGCAAAGAATGCCCGCTGGTCGTCCCAGGCGGCCTGTCCTCCACCGACGCCGTGCAGAAAGACGAGCGGGGTCACGCGAAGCGGTCTTGCAGGCGGCCGTCCTCGACGATCAGGTGCTCGTCGAGCCGCACCGTACAGTGCCGAAAGGGCAGGTCGAAATGTCCGAGCGTATAGCGGCCCGCCACTTCGTTGGCGCCGGTGGAGTAGAGGAAATTGCCGGCGAAGGCACGTTGCTCGGTGCCGTTGACGTCGCGCCGGTCGTACATCATGAGCGCGTCCCAGCGCGCATGCGGATTCATGCCCCAGCCGACGTGCGACACGGCATAGGCTTCACGGTCGCCCCAGGCGGCGAAATACTCGCGCATCAGCTCGGCATCGAGCGACGCGCCCTCGATGCGCGTGACGTAGTCCGACTCGATGATCAGCTTGACGGGCGCTTCGACGTAGCGCTTGAACGTCAGATTCAGATCGCCCGGGGCCATGACGAGGGTTCCGTTGACGCTGCCGGCGGTCGGAAAACACAAGCACAGTCCGCCGGGCCAGTGCGACAGCGTCCCCGGCTTTTCCGTGTAGCCCCAGACGCCACCGACACGCGCACCTGCGACGCGGATATCGAGCTCGGTGCCGGCGGGCGAGTTGACGGTCATGCGCTGCGCGCCGCGCAGCAGGCGCATCGCCGCCCTCACCTGCTGCTCGTCGGCGGAGGAGGGCGCCAGCCGCTCGAGCGCTTCGGGATGCTCGTTCGAGATGTACAGCACCCGCGCGCCGCCTTTCAGGATCTGCGCCAGCTCTGGCGCGTGCATCAGGCCTTCGACCGTGCAGTCGGCAACGAACACGCTCGCAGCAAGGGCCTGCAGCGCCGGCGCCATGCCGGCGAGGGCGACCGAGGCCCCGGTCGAGCGAATCGGAACCGGGGCGCTCTGACGCGGACTGGGCACGATGACGTGAAAGGGCGTGGCGCCGAGCCGGGCGAGCGCCAGCTCAGCGAGCTGCACGTTGAGCGCGCGCGACTGGGATTCGGATAGCACGGCGCAGACGTCGCCCGCACCGACCTTGCAACGCGCGAAGACGTCGGCGAACAAGTCGATCCACTTCGGTTCGATGCGATCAGTCAGCATGGCGGCCCTCGTCGGCAGGCCGTATTCATACCGCAAAAGACCCGGATCTGCGTCGAAACGATCGCGTAAAATGGCGCTGCATGATCGTGTACGACCTTCAGTGTGGCGGCGGCCATCGATTCGAGGGCTGGTTTGCCTCGGCCGAGGACTTCGGCTCGCAACGTGAGCGCAAGCTGCTGGAGTGTCCGAGCTGTGGCGCGAAGGACGTGGTGCGCGTACCGTCCGCGGCGCGCCTCAACATGGGGGCGATGATGCCGGTGGCTGCTGAAAAGGCGCCTGCCGTACCCGCCGAGGCGACCGAAGGGCGTGACCCGCTGGCCATTGCGCAGATCCTCTATTCACGCATGGTCGATGCGCTGCTCACCAAGAGCGAAGACGTCGGCAAGGATTTCCCGGCGGAAGCGCGCCGCATCCACAACGACGAGGCGCCGAAGCGCGCGATCCGCGGGCAGGCCAGCGACGAAGAGCACGAGGCCCTGGTCGAGGACGGCATTCCGGTGATCCGCCTGCCAGTACCGCCCGAGGGCCACTGGAACTGACTGCTAAAATTTCTACAATGTGTATTATGTTAAATCAATGCGCCGCTAGAAAAAGCAGCTCCTCCAGCGCCTTCTATTCGACCGCCCCCGCCTGAACCAGCAACTCCGCAAGCTCCCTCATGTCGCGCTTGCGGGCGATGCGCAGCGCCGTATCGCCTTCTGGGGTCCTGAAATTGACGTCTGGATCGGAATACAGGATCACCTTGGCGGTCTCGAGGTGTCCGCCGCGCGCCGCCAGCATGATCGGCGTATAACCGTTCGGCGCGATGGCGTCCTTGTCCGCGCCTCGCTCGAGAAACAGCTTCGCTGCTGCGGCCTTGCCCGCGAAGGCTGCGTAATGCAGCGGCGACCAGCCCTTAGGCGGGTTGAGATCGCCACCGGCCTCTAAGAGCATGCGGATCACCCCCAGGTCACCGTTGAGGCTGCCCATGAGGAGCGCGGTGTCACCCGATGGACTCCGCTGTCCCACGTTGGCGCGGCGCGAAACCAGCAGCGAAACGATCTTCCCCTCGCCCTTACGCGCCGCGATCATAAGAATCGAGTTGCCTTTCGGATCCGTGGTGTTGGGATCCATGCCGCGGTCGAGCAGCAGCTTGACCTCTGTGAAATCGCCGTCCTCAACAGCGCGAAGCATCCTCTCGTAGGACGTCTGGGAGAAGGCGCTAGAAACTACAAATAACTGCAGTAATACAGTTAGATATATAGATAATCTAATAACTCGCATTAAATTAGTATTACGCTATTATTCAGTTGGTTATGTACTTTTATTAATACGTTACATTGATTTCAAACTTAACCGTATATTAATAATCAGAGTTTTGTATCTCAGCAATCATCTCTGCAGAGAATAGCCGCGGGTTGACCGGATGCCTCGCCAACGCTCGAGCCGTTCCCAGGTAGCGCGCAAGCCGGGCCCATGCGAGAGGGGTCGCCCGCGATGCTTTGGCGTCCTTACCCACCGTCCCGTAGACGCTGCGGCCCGCGAGGGCGAACGCAACCCGGTCAATCGCATGCTTTTGCAGCACTTCGGCGAGCGATTCGAGCGACTCTCGATCTGTCGCCTCCGGCAAATCTTCTGGCCTGCCTTGGATGACGGCATCGAGGTAAGGCGTCATCCGGACGCCCCGCTCTCCACTGGCGTATTCGTGCGCCAGCCTCGGTGAGCCTCCGGCAAACGCAAGCCAGCGCCTCATCTGCCGAGTTTCGCCCCCCACCGACTCCAGCCAGGCGAGTGCCGCGGCCTCCTCCGGACGAGCAACCGGGACGACCACGCAGCGGCTTCGGATCGTCGGCAGCAGGCGCGCCGGGTGGTGTGAGACAAGCAGGAACATTGCGCCGGCGGGCGGTTCTTCGAGCCCCTTGAGCAGCGCGTTCGCCGCATTGACGTTCATGCTTTCGGCCGGATGCACGATGGCCACGCGGCGCCTGCCGCGATGCGAGCCGAGATAGAGGAAATCGGACAGCTGGCGAATCTGGTCGACCCGGATTTCGAGGCTGGGCTTCGCCCGTCGCGCTCCCCGCGCCTCGCGCTCCGGTTCCTCGGCTGACGCCACGGCGTCGGACAGCGCATCGGGTTCGACACGACGCAAATCGGGGTGGCTGCCAGAGGCCACCCAGCGGCAACCCTCGCAGTGCCCACAAGGGTCTGAAATCTCGGTCGGGGACTCGCACAGCAGGCGTGAGGCCAGTTTCTCGGCCAGCGCGAGTTTGCCCACGCCCTCGGGGCCCTGGATGAGCACCGCGTGCGGCAGGCGATCGACGCGATCGCGGACTGCTTCCCAAATTTCCTTATTCCATTTAAACATTATTAATCAGTAGCTAATAAATTGTTCTTCTATTTGTTTCTTAACTTCTTCTAAGGCTTGAGAGGCATCGATCAAACGTACCCGGCCGGCCTCGCGACGCGCCGACTCCAGGTAAGCACCCCGCACCCGGTCGAAGAAGGCCCGGTCTTCGCGCTCAAAGCGATCCATCGACCGTCCGGTTCCTGCCAGCCGTGCGCTTGCCACCTCGTACGGACAGTCGAACACCAGGGTGAGATCCGGCCACAGGCCGGGATGTGCGGCTTCGGCGAGACCGCGGATCAGCTGCGCCGGAACCCCCTTTCCGGCGCCCTGATAGGCGAGCGTGGCGTCGGTGAAGCGATCGCAGACCACCCAGCGTCCCGCCTCCAGGGCCGGCCGGATGACCTGCCTCACGTGATCGGCGCGGGCGGCAAACATGAGCAGAACCTCGCAGACACCGTCCATCGGCGAATGCAGCACCAGCTCGCGCAGTGCCTCGGCCAGCGGGGTTCCCCCAGGCTCCCGTGTGCGCAGCACGTCGTGCCCCCGGGCGTGCAGCAGCTGCTCGACCCAGGCAAGGTGGGTCGACTTGCCCGAGCCGTCTACACCCTCGAGCGTGATGAACTTGCCCCGGGCACTCATTGGGCGGCCCTGCGACGCGCGGGCAGGCGCTGGAAGGTGTTCACCGCACGATTGTGCTCTTCAAGGGTACGAGAGAAGTGGCTGCTGCCGTCTCCCCGCGCCACATAGTAGAGGGCATCGGTCTTCGCGGGCTGCAGGGCGGCGCGCAGGGAGGCGAGCCCGGGGAGCGCGATCGGCGTTGGCGGCAGTCCGGCCCGCGTGTAGGTGTTGTAGGGTCCGTCGGTCAGCAGATGGACTTTCTTCAGATTGCCGTCGAAGGCTTCGCCCAGCCCGTAAATGACGGTCGGATCGGTCTGCAGCCGCATGCCGATGCGCAGCCGGTTGACGAGCGCCCCGGCAATGAGATCACGCTCCACGGCCTTCCCGGTCTCCTTTTCGATGATCGACGCCATGATCAGTGCTTCGTAGGGGGCCTGGTACGGCAGGTTGGCGTCCCGCGCCTGCCATTCCACGGCCAGATGCCGCTGCATCGCCCGGTAGGCGCGACGCAGCACCGCGATGTCACTTGAGCCCTTCGCGAAAAGGTAGGTATCCGGAAACAGGAGGCCTTCCAGGCGGGGTTCGACCGCCTCGATCGCAGCGCGCAGGACCTTCTCGTCCATTCCGGTCGAGTCGTGACGCAGGTGCGGACTGGCGTCCAGGGCCTGCCGCAGTTGACGCAGGGACCAGCCCTCGACGAAGCGGATCTCGGCCTGGCGCACGTCGCCGCGCGTCAGCTTGTCGAGCAGCTCGAGCGGCGTCAGCGCCTGAGGGAACTCGTAACTGCCCGCCTTGATGGACTGCGCGCGGCCGAGTGCCCGGGCCAGCGCCTCGAAGCGCAGTCCGCCGGTGTCGATGCCCGCCTGCTCGATGATGATCACCGCGTCACGAAATCGCGTGCCCTTCGGAATTTCCACCTCGACCGGCAGGGTTTTCGTCGGTAGCGGCGTCGACACATACCAGGCGGCATAAAGCCACAGGCCGGCAGCGGCCAGCACGACGAGCAGGAAGCTACGAACGAGGAACGACAGCAAGGCGCGAGAGCGTTCGGTGTCCGAACGACGCTAAAATTTGATTCTACGATGAACGCAAACGACGACCGGGCGCAAGACGTCGCGCTCGCACGACTGACGCACGCCGGCGTCATCCGGGTGGCGGGCGCCGATGCCCGCGCGTTCCTGCACGCCCAACTCACCAACGACGTCGAGCATCTGGCGGCCGACCGCGTATGCCGTGCAGGATGGTGCACGGCGAAAGGTCGCCTGCTCGCCACCCTGCTCGTCGTGCCGCAGGCGGAGAACTTTCTCCTTCTGCTGCCTGGCGAGCTCGTCGGCACGGTGATGAAGCGGCTGAAGATGTTCGTGCTGCGTTCGAAGGTTACGCTCGACGACGAAAGCGCAGGCTGGGCACAGTTTGGCCTGCTGGGCGCGGCTGCGCTCGCGTGGCTCGCCGCGCAGGGCGCCCGGGTTCCCGCCACGCTGCATGCGATGACGCGCGGTGACCTTGGGTTCGTCATCCGGATCGAGGGCGATCGTGCGCGCATTCTGGTGCCGGCCAACGCTGCGTCGAGCTGGGTTGATCCGCCGGGCGTGCGCACGGTCAACGAAGCGCGCTGGCTGCTCGAGGACATTCGCATGGGCGTGCCCGAGGTGGTCGCGGCGACGCAGGAGCTGTTCGTGCCTCAGATGCTGAACTTCGAGGCGGTCGCGGGGCTGGATTTCAAGAAGGGCTGCTATCCGGGGCAGGAAGTCGTGGCCCGCGCCCAGTACCGCGGACAGGTCAAGCGCCACATGCGGCGCGCACGCGTCACGGGCGGTGCGGCACCCGCCGCGGGGCAGGATCTGTTCTGCGATGATCTGCCCGGTCAGGCCTGCGGAACGGTGGTCGCGATCTCCGCCGCGGACAAGGGCGCCAGCGAGCTTCTCGCAGTGGTGCCGATCGCCGCGAGTGAATCGGGCACGCCGGTCCGCGTCGCGCCGGGCGGGGCAGCGCTCGAATGGCTTCCCCTGCCCTACGCGGCGTGAAGCGCGCCAGCCTGTATACGTACTACCGGATCGAGCCGGGGCGTCGCGAGGAACTGCGCGCCGCGGTCGACGCGCTGTTCACCGCCGCCGCGCAGGCCTACGGCGTTCAGGGGCGCTGGATGCGGCGCAAGGACGACCCGGGCACCTACCTCGAGGTGTATGCCGACGTCGAGAACGTCGATGCGCTTGCGGCGTTCGTCCGGCGAGAGTGCGAGCGCGTCCGGTTCGCGCGCCTCCTCGCGGACGGCGGCGCGCGGCACGACGAGATTTTCGTCGACGCGGATTGAGGCATGTGCCTGATCCTGTTCGCCTGGCACGTGCATCCGCGGTATCGGCTCGTGCTGGCAGCCAATCGCGACGAGTTCCACGCCCGCGCGAGCGCGCCGGCGGCGTTCTGGGAAGATCAGCCGCATCTGCTTGGCGGACGTGACCTGGAGTCGATGGGCACCTGGCTGGGGGTCACCCGCTCAGGGCGGGTGGCAGCGGTCACCAACGTGCGTGACGGACGAAACGACGTGCCGCCGAATGCGCCGTCGCGCGGACAGCTGGCGAGTGATTTTCTACGCGGCGCGGTGGCGCCGGCGCAGTTCGCTGCCAGGACGTCCCGGGAAGGCCCTGCGTACCGCGGCTTCAATCTGCTGGTCGGGGACCGCGATGCGTTGTGGTGGACGTCGAATCGTGGCGACGGGGCGCTGCGGCTCGAGCCGGGGATCTACGGCGTCGCGAACGACCTGCTCGACACGCCCTGGCCAAAAGTCACAGCCGGAAAGGCGGCTCTGGAGCGCGTCCTGCGCTCGGGTCCGAGCCTCGCCAACCTGCTCGCACTGCTCGACGATATTCACGTCTTCGCCGACCACGAGCTGCCCGACACGGGCGTCGGCCTCGAGCGCGAGCGCATGCTCGCCCCGGTGCGCATCGTGTCGCCGCTGTACGGCACGCGTTGCTCGAGCGCCGTGCTGGTCGAGGCCGGCGGCGGCACGCAGTTCGCCGAACGCAGCTACGCGCCGGACGGGTCGGAACAGGCGTCCGTCTACTACGCGCTCAAAAACGCAGCCTAGCCGCGCAGCGTGCGGCGCATCCGGCGGTGCGCGATGCCCGCCTCGATAAATTCCGCGCCCTCCTCCTCGAACCCATGCGCCCGATAAAAGTCCACGGCGTGAACCTGTGCCGCGAGCACAATCTGCGTATCGCCACGCGCGCGCGCCGCATCGACCAGGGCGCGCAGGATCGCGCTGCCCACGCCGCGTCCCCGCCAAGGCGCCAGCACCGCCATCCGGCCGACGTGGCTGATGCGTCGGCCGCGCTCGTCTGCGGCGGGCAACAGGCGGCCTGTGCCGACGACCTCGCCTGCGGCATTCCAGGCAATCGCGTGCAGACTGGCGCCGTCATCCGCGTCGAGCTCGATGTCCTCAGGTACGCGCTGCTCCTTGACGAACACCGCGAAGCGAATCGGCGTGGCGAGGCGACAGGCCGTTGGCCAAGGGCGCAGTTCGATGCGTAACATGCTTGAAGTATAAAATTTCACGCACACCGATGGCGCGCAATCGATGAGGAGCCTGTGGAACGAAGCGGACGCTGCGCAGTTTGCGGGTCCGCTCGGCTTGCGCGTGTACAGCTCGCGCCTGCTCGGTCGTGAAAAATCTCTGGTGCTGCACGGCGGCGGCAATACCTCGGTCAAGCTGCGGGAGAAAAACCTGTTCGGCGAGGACCGCGACGTCCTCTACGTGAAGGGCAGTGGCTGGGATCTCGAGTCGATCGAGACGGCCGGGTTCACGCCGGTGGACCTGCCGTACGTCCGGCGCCTTGCGGGCCTGCCCGCCCTGAGCGATCCGCAGATGGTCAACGAGCTCAATACTCACATGCTGCGCGCGGGCGCCCCGGCGCCCTCGGTCGAGACGCTGCTGCATGCCGTGTTGCCGCAGGCCTACGTCGACCATACGCATGCGGATGCCCTGCTTTCCATCTGCAATGCGCCGCGCGGCGAGGATCGGATCGCCGAACTCTATGGCGCGCGCGTCGTCGTGATCCCCTACGTCATGCCGGGCTTCGATCTTGCGGCCGCCTGTGCGCGCCTGTTCAAGGAACAGGCGGGTCCGCAGACCATCGGCATGGTGCTGATGTCGCACGGCATCTTCTCTTTCGGTGCCGATGCGCGCGAGTCCTACGAGCGCATGATCGAGCTGGTTTCGCTGGCCGAGGACTATCTTGCCCGCCACGATGCCTGGCACCTGCAGCTGCCGAATCCGCGCCCGGTTGCACCGGCACGCGATGACATCGCTGCGCTGCGCCGCGACGTGTCGAAGGCCGCGGGTGCGCCGATGATCCTGCGGCGCAACGGCAGCCCGAAATTCGCCGCCTTCGCACAGCATCCGGCGCTCGCACGCCTTTCTCAACAGGGGCCGGCGACGCCCGATCACGTGATCCGGACCAAGCCCGTGCCGATGCTCGGAACGGACGTCGCTGCGTTCGGCAGACAGTACGCGGACTACTTCGCGCGTCACGCGCCGCAGGCCAAGGAACCGAAGACCATGCTCGACGTCGCGCCGCGCATGCTGCTCGATGCCGCGATCGGCTTCGTCGCCGTGGGACGCAGCGCGAAGGACGCCGCGATCGTCGAGGACCTCTACGACCATACGATCGACGTCATTCTGCGCGCCGAGGCGCTCGGCGGCTGGCGCGCGGTGAGCGAGCGCGAGCTGTTCGATATCGAATACTGGGATCTCGAGCAGGCCAAACTGCGCAGGGCCGGCGCGCCCCCGGCCTTCGCGGGCGAGGTGGCCCTCATCACCGGCGGCGCCTCGGGAATCGGCAGAGCCTGCGTCGAAGCCTTCCTGCGGCGTGGTGCGGCGGTCATCGCACTCGATCGCAGCGCATCGATCGAGGACGCGCCGAGCCGTCCTGATGTGTTCGGACTGAAGTGTGACGTCACCGACCCGCAGGCGGTCGCGCGGGCGCTCGACGCAGGGGTCGAGCGGTTCGGCGGCATCGACATGCTGGTGCTCAACGCCGGGGTGTTTCCCTCAACGCAGCCGGTTGCCGAGATTTCGGCGTCCGCCTGGCATGCGGCGATGACGGTCAATGTCGAGGCGAATCTGCGGCTGCTGCAGCAGTGCCATCCGCTGCTCAAGCAGGCGCCGCGCAATGGCCGGGTGGCGGTGATCGGTTCAAAGAACGTACCTGCTCCGGGTCCGGGTGCAGCGGCCTACTCCGCTTCGAAGGCCGCCTTGAACCAGCTCGCCCGCGTAACGGCGCTGGAATGGGCGCCGGATGGCATCCGCATCAACTCGCTGCACCCCGATGCGGTCTACGACACGGGCCTGTGGACGGACGACCTGCTCGCCTCGCGCGCGAAGGCCTATGGCCTGAGCGTCGATCAGTACCGGCGCAAGAATCTGCTCTCGACCGAAGTGACCTCGCGTGACGTGGCCGAGCTGGCTGCCGAACTGTGCGGCGAGCTCTTTGCCAAGACCACCGCCGCGCAGGTTCCGGTCGACGGCGGCAACGTGCGCGTCGTCTGATGTCTGGCGCCGGCATGCACGAAACGGCCGTCCGGACGCTGCGCTGGACGGGCACAACGCTGGAGTTGCTCGACCAGCGCAAGCTGCCCGACGCGGTGTGCTATGTGACCTGCCGGCGTGCGGCCGAGGTTGCCGCGGCGATCCGCGACATGGTGGTACGCGGTGCGCCGGCCATCGGCTGCGCAGCCGCCTTCGGCATGGCGCTCGAAGCGCGGGCGGGCGGCGATCTCGAACGTGCAGCCGGCGTGCTGGCCGCGAGCCGGCCGACGGCGGTGAATCTGTTCTGGGCGCTCGCGCGGATGCGCAGCCTGCAGGATCCGGATGCGGCCGTTGCCGAGGCACTGGCGATCGAAGCAGAGGACGTGGCGGCCAACCAGGCCATCGGCGCTCACGGCGCGGGACTCATTCCGGCGGGGGCACGCATCATGACGCACTGCAATGCCGGCGCCCTGGCGACCGCGGGTCACGGCACGGCGCTCGGCGTGGTGCGCTCGGCGCACGCAGCAGGCAAGCGCATTTCGGTGATCGCCAACGAGACGCGCCCCTACCTGCAGGGTGCGCGCCTGACGGCCTGGGAGCTGCTCGAGGAAGGCATTCCCGTCACCTTGATTGCGGACGTTGCCGCGGGACATCTGATGAGTCGTGGCGAGGTCGACCTGGTGCTGGTCGGCGCCGATCGCATTGCGGCGAACGGCGACGTCGCCAATAAGGTCGGGACCTACACGTTGGCGGTGCTCGCGCAGCGGCACGGGCTGCCCTTCTACGTGGCCGCGCCGCGCTCGACTTTCGATCTGGCGCTCGCCGACGGCGCCTCGATCCCGATCGAGGAGCGCGCAGCAGAGGAAATCACCGGATTCAGGGATCTGCGCTGGGCACCGCAGGGAATCGCGGTGCGCAATCCTGCATTCGACGTGACGCCAGCGCAGCTGGTGAGCGCCATTGTCTGTGAGCTCGGCGTGATCGAGCACCCGGACCCGGTCCGCATCGCCGCGTTGCTGGGCTAGGACTCACAGGGCCTCCCCATGGCGCACGCGGTGCTGCGTTGGATCGACCGCAACGTGCTCGAGCTCGGCCGCGAGCTGCGTCTCGATTACCTGCCGCCGCTCATGGTGTACGTGGCGGCCGGAATCTCCGGTCTGACCGGGATCGTCGGCACGTTCTTCATCAAGGAGTATCTCGGTCTTTCCGCGGAGTTTCTTGCCGCGCTGGGTTTCTGGGCCGGCATCCCCTGGGCGCTGAAGATGCCGGTCGGACACCTGGTCGACCTGATCTGGCGCTGGAAGAATCTCCTCGTCTATCTGGGCGCCGGGCTGATCGCGCTCAGCCTGCTGATCATGTACGCCCTCATCGCGCATACCGCGCAGATGCGCAGTCTGCTGCCCGCCGGCCACTGGTTCGTCATTTCGGCTCTGCTCGCACCGGTCGGCTATGTCGTGCAGGACGTCGTCGCCGATGCGATGACGGTGGAAGCCGTGCCGCGGGTCGATGCAGCCGGGCGGGAATTCGATCCTGGAACCCGCAAGCTCATGCATACGACCATGCAGACACTCGGTCGCGTGGCGATCATCGGTGGCTCGGTGCTGGTCGCGCTGGCGAACGTCTGGCTGTTCCGCGACGTGCAGGCCATGTCGACGCAGGACAAGGCCGATACCTACGCACTGATTTACCTGCTCGCGCTCGGCATCCCGCTCTGCTCGGTGATGGGAACGGCGCTCGCCGCGGTTCTGCATCGGCGCCGCCGGCGCGGACTTGCCGCCGCCGGCTTCACGCCGGACCAGATCGAGCAGATGCTCGCTGTCAGGGTCGGCGAGACGCACGCGAACGGGTGGATTCTCGGCGGCAGCCTGCTCTTCGTCCTGATTACCCTCTCGGTCGGGCTGGCGGACCTGCGCTACGGACAGGAGCTGGTGTTTGCGGGGTCGATGAGCGTCGTGCTGTTCCTGATGTGGCGCCTGCTACGGACGCTGGGGCCCGAGGCACGGCGGACGCTGCTCGGCACCGCGGTGGTGATTTTCGTGTTTCGCGCCATGCCGGGGCCTGGTGCCGGCTCGACCTGGTGGATGATCGATTCGCTTGGCTTCGATCAGTCCTTTCTCGCCAAGCTGTCCCTGATCGCCAGCGTCTTGACCCTCGCCGGCATGTTCATCTTCCGGCGTTTCATGGCGGAGCGTTCGATTGCCTACGTCGTCGGCTTCCTGACCGTCGCCGGCACGCTGCTCGCCTTGCCGATCATCGGCATGTACTACGGGCTGCACGAATGGACCGCGCAGCTCACGGCCGGCCTGGTCGATGCGCGAACCATCGCGCTCATCGATACCGCGCTCGAATCCCCCCTGGGGCAGATCGCCATGATTCCGATGCTTGCCTGGATCGCGAATTCCGCGCCGCCCCATTTGAAGGCAACGTTCTTCGCGGTGATGGCTTCGTTCACCAACCTGGCGCTGTCGGCGTCGCAGCTGGGCACCAAATACCTCAACCGCGCCTTCACCGTGACGCGCGAAGTGCGCGATCCCGCCACGCACGCAATTAGCGTTCCCGCCGACTACAGCGAGTTGGGCTGGTTGCTGATGGCTGCAACCGTAATTGGCTTTATTCTTCCCATGATCGCCATTCTGGCTGCGCGCGTCTTTCGCTGGCGGACGGCGTAACGCCCATGGCTGCGCAGGCGTTGGGACATTCCAGGGGCGCGCGCAGGTTTGCCATGTCCCGGCCCTGTGCTAAGGTTTCGGTCTCGCGAGGCCGCATCCGCGACACCCAATAGGAGGAGGACACACCATGAAGCAGACATTCACTTTCAAGCGCGTTGGTTGCATTGCAGCATCGGCCGTGGCGCTTGCCTTTGCCGCGACGAGTCACGCGAAGGTCGACGGCGACACCATCATCCTTGGCGCCGCGATTTCGCTGACAGGGAAGTATTCCTCGAACGGCGTGAACGCCAAGAATGGCTATGACCTGGCGGTCAAGCGAATCAACGAAATGGGCGGCGTTAAGGTCGGCGGCAAGAGCTACAAGCTCAGCGTCGTTTACTACGACGACGAGTCGACCCCGGCGCGTGGCGCGCAACTCGCCGAGCGCCTCATTCAGCAGGATGGCGTCAAGTTCATGCTCGGACCCTACAGCTCGGGTCTGACAAAGGCGATTGCGCCGGTGACGGAGAAGTACAAGATCCCGATGGTCGAGGCGGAAGGCGCTTCGCGGTCGCTCTTCACCCAGGGCTATCGTTACATGTTTGCAGTGCTTTCGACCTCAGAGCAGTATTTGGGAAGCGCGATCGATCTGAAGGCGGAAATGTTCGAGAAGATGGGCAAGAAGCCCTCGGACGTGAAGGTCGCCATGGTGTTCGAGAACGACCCGTTCTCGCTCGACGTGCGTGCCGGTTGCGTCGAAGACATCAAGCGCCACGGCATGAAGATCGTCGTTGACGACAAGATGCCGCGCGATCTGAACGATATTTCCGCGACGCTGACGAAGGTGAAAGCCCTCAAGCCCGACCTGTTGCTCATTTCGGGGCATGAGAAAGGCGCCACTACCGCAACACGCCAGATGAAAGACATGAAGGTCAGCGCGCCGATGATCGGCATCACGCACTGCGAGTCCGGCAAGGTGGTCGAGCAGTTCGGCGGTGCAGCCGATGGATTCCTCTGCCCGACCCAGTGGGACGAGACCCTGACCTACAAGGGTCAGTACTTTGGCACGGCCGCGGATTATGACAAAGCCGCCAAGGCGGCGTATCCGCAATACAAGGTTGTCCCGTATCAGATGGCGCAGGCCACGGCAGCGGTCCTGGTCTGGAAAGACGCCTTCGAGCGTGCCAACGACTTCGATACGGAAAAATTGCGCGACGCGCTCGCTGCGACCGACATGGAGACGTTTTACGGCAAAGTGAAGTTCTCCACTGCCGGTAACAACGTTGCAAAGCCGATGGTGCTGCGCCAGATTCAGGGCGGCAAGTACAAGGTCGTTGCGCCGACCAAGTGGGCGTCCGCCCCCTTGATCTACCCGCGCAAGGCCGGCAACTAAGCGCAGAGGCGCGCCGCGCCGCGGCGCGCCTCTGAATCCCGCCCCGCGCTGCCCTGCCCTTTGCCGAGGGCAGGTGACGGCGGCGGGGCTGCGCGCGATCGGAGAGCACCATGTTGGACAACCTGTCACTGCTTGCGCAGGCCCCGGTCCTGAACATCCAGCTGTTGCTGGATGGACTGTTCATCGGCGCAACCTTCGCCCTTGCGGCTTACGGACTGGCCCTCGTCTGGGGCGTGATGAACGTCAAGAATCTCTGCCAAGGAGATATGGTGATCCTCGGCGGTTTCATCACAGTGACGCTGGCGCACAACGGCATCCATCCGATCTTCGGTCTGCCGGTCGCGATCGTCGCACTGTTTGTCTATGGTTGGATCGTCTATCGCCTCATCATCTGCCGCGTGATTGAGCGCGACCTGTTTACCTCGCTGCTCGCCACTTTCGGACTCGCCATTGTCATGGCGCAGAGTATGAATCTCATCTTTGGCCCAGAAGTGACGACGGCCGACTCGGGCTTCGAGACACGCACCCTGTTCGATGGCCTGGTGACGGTTGCCGAAATCAAGGTGGTTTCGCTGCTGCTGGCGGCCACGCTCGCCACGATTGTGATCGTCTTCATGAAGCGCAGTCGGATGGGCCAGGCGATCCGCGCCACCGCCCAGGATGCGCGCGCCGCGCGCGTGATGGGCATCGACACCGACCGCGTGTACCAGTTCACCTATGCGCTGAACGCGGCGATTTGCGGCGCGGCGGGCTGCCTGATCTCGATGATCTGGACGATTCAGCCGTTTTTCGGCATCACGCACTCGATTCGCGCGTTCGTCATCGTGACGGCAGCCGGCTTCGGCAACCTGTTCGGGGTGATCTTGGCAGGCTTCGGTCTCGGCTTCGCGGAGCAGTACTCGGGCTTCGTGCTGGGGGCGCAGTTCCAGCAGGCGACCGTCGTGGGCTTGCTGGTCATCGTTCTCGTCGTGCGTCAGATCCAGCAGGCGCGTCACCGCCGCGCAGTGATATGAGCAAGAGCGTGAAGGCAGGGCTGCTGTACGCCTGCATCCTGATCCTCGGGATCGGCGCGCCGCTGCTGTTTCCCGACTACACCTTCCAACTCGCCCTGCTGTGGATCATGATTCTGTTCGCCCTCACCTGGGACATCGCGGGCGGCCAGATGGGCTACAACTCCCTCGGCAACATTCTGTTCTTCGGCGCCGGCATGTATATCTGCGCGCTGACCCAGGTCGGCCTGTACTACGACATCGGGGCGTACACGGCTGCGTCGGGTGCCATAAAGGTCGACTACACGCCGCAGCAGTACTTCACCGGCCTGATCCTCGGTATTGCGCTGGCTGCGGTGGGCTGCGTCGTGCTCGCGGCGATCTTCGGCCGCATCGTCTTCGGCCTGCGAGGTCCCTATTTCGCCATCGGCACGCTCGGCGTGGCGCTGGCGTCGGCCGAACTGATCGGCACCTGGGGCTATGTAGGAGCGGGGGGCGGAATTTCGCTGCCCGTGTACCCGGGCGACCCGGACGCGCGCGCTATGCTTTTTTACGGTTTGTGCGCCCTCGCCGCGACCGGGACTTTCCTCTTCCTGCGCTGGCTCTACGGCACCAGTTTCGGCTTGGCGCTCAATGCCATCCGTGACGACGAGGAAAAGGCGGAAGCCATGGGAATCCACACCACCCGATACAAAACGGTGGCCTGGGCGATTTCGGGCTTCTTTCTCGGCATCGTCGGCGCGGTTTTCGGCAATATGACCGGCTTCATCGAGCCGCTCGAGGTGGCTTTCCCGACCACCACATTCGGCATCTTCATGGTGCTGATGGTGCTGCTCGGTGGCAAGGGGACGCTGTGGGGCCCGGTAATCGGTGCCGTGCTGTTTCATATCGTGAAGGAGGTCACCTGGACCTACCTGCTCGGCTGGCAATGGATCACGCTCGGTGCGCTGATTATCGTCAACGTGATCTTTTTCCAGCAAGGCATCGTGGGCTGGATGCGGGAGAAGTGGCCCGAGCGCTTTGGCTTAGTCGTCGATCGCCGCGCAACGATCTCCAGCCAGGAAGAGAGCTGATGAGCCAGCCTGTCATCGAGGTGAATCGCGTCTCGAAGTCTTTCGGTGGCGTGGTTGCCAACCACGAAATTTCGCTTGAGGTGCCTCAAGGCAAGATCACGGGACTGATCGGCCCGAACGGCTCGGGAAAGACGACGCTGTTCAACTCGATTGTCGGCTATCACCCGATCGACGCGGGATCAATCAAATTCAAGGGCCTCGAGATTTCGGAACTCAATGTACAGAAGATCGCTCGCCTCGGCCTGGTACGCACGTTTCAGCAGACCCGGATCTACGGCAAGCTCGATTGCATGCAGAACATGATGATTTCGATTCCGCACCGCACCGCGGCATGGATCGACATGTTCGCGAAGCCCTCGCCCAAGACGCAGGCAAGGGCCGAACAGCTGCTCGATTTCGTCGGCCTGTATGCCAAGCGCAGGCTGCTCGCAGGCTCGCTCTCCTTCGGGCAGCAGAAGCTGCTCGAATTCGCCATGGCGCTGATGAACGAGCCCGAGGTGCTCATGCTCGACGAGCCGACAGCCGGCATCAATCCGACGCTGATCAACGGCCTGATCGATCGACTGCGTCGCGCCAACACCGAGTTCGGCATCACCATGTTCATCATCGAGCACAACATGCGGGTCATCATGAACATGGCGGACAGCATCTACTGTCTGGCGCATGGCGAGCTGCTTGCGCATGGCTCGCCGGAGCAGATCCAGAACGATCAACGCGTCATCGACGCCTACCTGGGAGCCCACTGATGTCCGAGAAGCGCTCGGTCGGCTACCACATGGGGGATGTCGAGACGGTTATCTCCGTCGAGGAGGTGAACCGTCAGGCGCAGAAGCTGGGTGGCGGTGTCACGCCGGATCGGCTCGGCGAGCTCGCGCAACGGAAGCCCTACGTGCTGATTGAGGGCCTGTCGGCGGGCTACGGCAAGATGGAAATCCTGCACGACTTCCACCTCGAGGTCGCACGGGGCCAGTCGCTGTGCCTTATCGGACCGAACGGCGCGGGCAAATCGACGATCCTGCATTCGATCTTCGGCTTCACTCGCATCTTCGGTGGCCGCATCATGGTCGGCGAGGGCGCGTCAAAAAAGGACATCACCCGCCTCAGCGCCAGCCAGAAGCTGCGCGAGGCAGGCATCGCCTACATCCTTCAGGACAAGTCCGTATTCCCCGACATGACCGTCGAGGAGAACCTCTGGATGGGCGGCTATTTGCTCGAGACACCGACACTGGCGAAGGAGCGTGCCGAGAAAGTGTTCGCGAAATACGAGCGCCTGGCGGCGCGCCGCAAGCACGCAGCGAAAGTGCTCTCGGGTGGCGAGCGCCGTTTACTCGAGATTTCGCGCGCGCTGGTCATGGAGCCCGAGGTATTGCTGGTCGACGAGCCGTCAATCGGCCTCGAGCCGCGCTTCATCGACATGGTGTTTGATATTCTGACCGACCTGCAGAAAGGCGAAGGCAAAACCATTATCATGGTCGAGCAAAACGCCAAGCGCGGTCTGGAATTTGCCGATTTGGGTTATGTGCTCGTCACCGGCCAGATCGCCATGGCGGACACCGGCGACGCGCTGCTGCAGAACCCCGACGTCGGGCGGCTGTTTTTGGGCGGCTGATCGTCCGCGCTTCAGTCCCTGAGGCGCAACCCGTTCACGACGCGCTCGATTCCGAACACGTACCAGGCGTCGAGCTCGGCCTGATGGCGACCCGCCTCGGTGCGCACGTCGCCCTCCAGGGTGACGACGGCGTCGCGGCATTGCACCGAGATCGTCTCCGCCTTGAGCATCGGATCCATCTCGAGAGCAAGCCGCACCGCATCGACGATCTCGTCGTCCGTGTCTTCCTCCTCGGGGACCACGGCGATGCCATTGATCACGTCGCGGCAGCCGGGCGCCCACCATGCGAGGACGCCCAGCATGCGCTTGTGCGTCAGGCTCAGCACCTGGCCATTGAGCGTGATCACGCCCGATTTGATCTCGGCCTCAACCTCGCCCGAGCCTTCCGGACCCGCGTCGTGCACCGGCTCGACGCGTCCCTCGACACACACCCGTAGCGTGCAGTTGGAAAGCTCGCTCTCCTGCTCGATCAGCTTCACCAGGGAGTCGCGGATTTCCGCATCGCCGCGCGGCGTCACCACCGCAATACGCAGCCGATCGACAATGCCTCGCACGCCCGGAACGCGCGCCGCGGCCGACAGCGCGCTCTTACGGGCTGCGACGTCCGAGACATCGCCTTCAAGCACGACCGCGCCGTCGTTTGTCGCCTCGATGCGCAGCGGATGCCGGGCCAAATTGACGCGACCATCGGCCTCCAGCGCAGCGCGTACGGACTGCGTGAGATTCTGCGGTGTCATTTTCGCTCCCCTCCCCGTTCCCTTGCCCCGACGCGTCTTGCCAGCCCGCCCGTCACCCTTGTCATTCGACCATACTCGGGCACGTCGCATGCGTCTATGTGCGGTGTCTGCATCGCCGCCCGCCTCAATCCGAGATCATCACTTCGGTCAAAGGCGGTACGAGCTCGAACAGTTCGATGATGTCGGCATTTCGCATTCGAATGCAGCCGATCGAGCCGGGTTTACCCATTTCCGAGGTCTCGGGCGTGCCGTGTATGTAGATATAGCGCCGCATCGTGTCGACATCACCAAGCCGGTTGCGACCCCGCTCGCAGCCCGATAGCCAAAGGATCCGCGTCAGCATCCAGTCGCGTCCCGGGTACTGGGCATGCAACGCCGGTGACCAGCATTCTCCGGTTGGCCGACGGCGCACAAAGACGGTGTTCTCCGGCTGGCCGGCGCCAATCTTGGCCCGGATGACATGGTGCCCGCGCGGCGTGCAGAAGGACCCGTTGCGCTCGCCAGGGCCGTTGCGGGCCGTCGATACCCGATAACGCTTCAGGACCGCGTCCGCATCGTCGTACAGGGTGAGCGACTGCGCCGGCAGATCGATCTCGATTCTCATCTGCGCGCCGCGAAGAATGAACTCAGCAGGGCAGCGCTCTCCTCGGCCAGCATGCCGCCGACCACGGTCGCATGGTGGTTCAGACGGGTTTCGCCGAACAGGTCGATCACGCTTCCCGCGCTGCCAGTTTTCGGGTCGCGCGCGCCGAACACGACGCGCGCAATGCGCGCGTGGAACATCGCGCCGACGCACATGGTGCAGGGTTCGAGCGTGACATACAGCTGCGCACCCGCCAGGCGGTAATTGCCGACCGCCTCGGCGGCCGCGCGCAGTGCCTGGATCTCGGCATGAGCGGTCGGGTCGGCAGCCGCAATGGGCCGATTCCAGCCTTCCCCGACGATTCGCCCATCGAGCACCACCACCGCACCCACGGGCACCTCGCCTTCTGCCTGCCCCTGACGCGCCAGCTCGAGCGCGCGCCGCATGAAGCGCTCGTCACTCGGTGCATCGCGTTCGCCTGCCCTGTCTGTCATCCCCTGCGCCGCCATCCACTCGCCCGACGGCCTGAAGCTATCATGGCACACGCGATCGAGGCGTCCAACGTCGCGCTCGTTCGCCTCGGTTCACAGATTCACTGGAGCAGACGATGCACCTTGCCCCCGAGACGCGATGGCACTGAACGCCACCCTCCACCACTTCAAGGTGCAGCTCGCTGACGCCGATCGCCATCTCTACCAGGCGCTCGAATTCAAGGCGGCCCGCCATCCCTCGGAATCTGCTGCCTGGCTCGTGGCGCGCGTGCTGGCCTACTGCCTCGAGTACGCTGAGGGCATCGCCTTCTCGCGCGGCTTGTCCGAGCCCGACGATCCGGCCATTGCGGTACGCGACCTGACCGGAGCGCTGCTGAGCTGGATCGAGGTCGGCCTGCCCGATGCCGCGCGGCTGCACAGGGCCGCGAAGGCCGCACCACGCGTCGCGGTCTATGCCCATCGTGACCCGACGGCATGGCTGCGCAGTCTCGCCGATGAACGCATCCATCGCGCCGAGGCTCTGGAGCTGGTTGCCTTCGATCGCGGCCTGATCGATGCGTTCGCGGAACGACTCGAGCGACGCATGGTCTTCGACCTGTCGGTGAGCGATCGTCACCTGTACCTGTCGCTCGGCGATGTGAATGTCGACGGCGCGCTCACCTCGCTTGCGCTCACGGCCTGATACCGCGCGTTCGGTATCTCAAGGCGACCCTGCGCCGTCCCGGCGACGCGCTCGGCGAGCGATAGCTACTCCCACTCGATCGTCGAAGGCGGTTTGGAGGAGATGTCGTAGGCAACGCGGTTGATGCCGCGCACCTCGTTGATGATCCGGCTCGAAACGCGCGCAAGCAATTCGTGCGGCAGGGGGGCCCAGTCCGCGGTCATGAAGTCGGTGGTCTGCACGGCGCGCAGCGCGACCACGTAGTCATAGGTCCGGCCATCGCCCATCACGCCGACCGATTTCACCGGCAGGAAGACGGCAAACGCCTGCGCCGTGCGGTCGTACCAGCTCGCGCCATCCGCCGTTTTCGCGGCGCGCAATTCCTCGATAAAGACGGCATCGGCGCGCTGCAACAACTCGACGTACTCGGGCTTGATCTCGCCGAGGATGCGCACGCCGAGTCCGGGTCCCGGGAACGGGTGGCGGAACACCATCTCGCGCGGCAGGCCCAGGGCAAGACCGAGCTCGCGCACCTCGTCCTTGAACAGCTCGCGCAGGGGCTCGAGCAGCTTGAGGTGCAGGGTCTCCGGCAGGCCGCCGACGTTATGGTGCGACTTGATGGCCGTGGCCTTCTGGGTCTTGGCGCCCGCCGACTCGATGACGTCCGGATAAATCGTTCCCTGCGCCAACCACTTGGCGTTCTTGATTCGCCCGGCTTCGCGCTGGAAGACTTCGATGAAATGGCGTCCGATGATCTTGCGCTTCTGCTCGGGATCGGCAACGCCCTTGAGCGAGGCGAAAAAGTCCTCCGCGGCGTTGACGTGAATCACCTTGACCTGCATGTGCTGCGCGAAGGTATCCATCACCTGCTGCGCCTCGCCAAGCCGCAGCAAACCGTGATCGACAAACACGCAGGTGAGTTGCTCGCCGATGGCTTTGTGGATCAGTGCCGCGGCCACCGAGGAGTCGACCCCGCCTGACAAGCCGAGGATCACCTCGTCGCTGCCGACCTGGGCGCGGATCGAGGCCACCGCTTCGCTGACATAGTCCGGCATGTTCCAGTCGGTGCCGCAGCCGCAGATCTCGTGCACAAAGCGTTCCAGGAGGCGCTTGCCCTGGCGGGTGTGCGTGACTTCGGGATGGAATTGCACGCCGTAAAAGTGCCGCTGCTCGTCCGCCATGCCAGCAACCGGGCAGTTGCCCGTCGAGGCCATGAGCCGAAACCCCGGCGGCATGGCGGTCACCTTGTCGCCGTGGCTCATCCAGACATCCAGCATGCCGTGGCCTTCTGCGGAGGTCGCGTCCTGGATGCCATCGAGCAGCCGCGTATGCCCCCGCGCCCTGACCTGGGCGAAGCCGAATTCACGCTTGTCGCTGGCCTCCACCTCACCGCCGAGCTGCACGGTCATGGTGAACATGCCGTAGCAGATGCCGAGCACCGGGACGCCCAGCTCGTAGACCGCCTTGGGCGCGCGCAGTTCGTGCGCCTCGTAGGTGCTCGCGTAGCTGCCGGAAAGAATGATGCCCTTGGCACCGAAGGCGCGTACGAAATCGTCCGAAACGTCGCTCGGATGGATCTCGCAGTACACCTTCGCCTCGCGCACCCGGCGCGCGATGAGCTGGGTGACTTGCGAGCCGAAGTCGAGGATCAGGATCCGGTCGTGCACCGTCCTGCTCCGGATCCGTTAGCTGGCACGATAGTTCGGGGCTTCCTTGACGATCTGGACGTCATGCACGTGTGATTCGCGGAATCCCGCGGCCGTGATCTCGACGAAACGCGCCCGCGTGCGCAGTTCGTCTATCGTCTGGCAGCCGGTATAGCCCATGCTCGCCCGCACGCCCCCGATGAGCTGCTGAATCACCCAGATGACGCTGCCCTTGTAAGGCACGCGCCCCTCGACGCCCTCGGGAACGAGCTTGTCGACGTTCATTTCCGAGTCCTGAAAGTACCGGTCCGCGGCACCTTTCTGCATCGCACCCAGCGAACCCATGCCGCGATAGGACTTGTACGAGCGTCCTTGATAGAGCTCGATCTCGCCAGGCGATTCGTCGGTCCCCGCGAGCAGCGAGCCGAGCATCACGGTATGTGCGCCGGCGCCGAGCGCCTTCGCCACGTCACCGGAAAAACGCACACCGCCGTCCGCGATCAGCGGCACGCCGGTGGATTCGAGGGCCTGCGTGACGTCCTGGATGGCCGTGATCTGCGGCACGCCGACTCCGGCGACCACCCGGGTGGTGCAAATCGACCCGGGGCCGATGCCCACCTTCACCCCGTCAGCCCCGTGATCGACCAGGGCACGCGCGCCATCCGCGGTACCGACGTTGCCGCCCACCACCTGCATGTCGGGAAACTGGCGCTTGATCCACTGCACGCGGTCGAGCACCCCCTGGGCATGTCCATGCGCCGTATCCACGACCAGAACGTCCGCGCCGGCCTCCACCAGCGCCGCGACGCGCTCTTCGGTACCCTCGCCGACCCCGACCGCGGCACCGACCCGCAGCTTGCCCTGCAGGTCCTTGCAGGCGTTGGGGAACTCGGTTTCCTTCATGATGTCCTTGACGGTCACCAGCCCGCGCAGCTCGAACCCTTCGTCGACCACCAGCACGCGTTCCAGGCGATGCTTGTGCATCAGCTGCATGGCTTCCTCGCGGCTCGTGCCTTCGCGTACGGTGACCAGCTTGCGCTGCGGCGTCATGATCGCCTTGACCGTCTGCTCCAGGTTGGTCTCGAAACGCAGGTCGCGGTTGGTGACGATGCCGACCACCTTGCCGTTCCTGACGACCGGGAAGCCCGAAATCTTGTACTGCTTCTGCAGCTCAATGACATCCCGCACGCGCATCTCGGGCGGAATCGTCATCGGATCTCGCAGCACCCCCGACTCGAAGCGCTTGACCTTCGCCACCTCGAGCGCCTGGGACTCGATCGACAAGTTCTTGTGCACGATGCCGATGCCGCCTTCCTGCGCCATGGCGATCGCGAGTCGTGATTCGGTGACGGTGTCCATAGCCGCCGACACCAGGGGGATATTCAGCTCGAGCTTACGGGTCAGGCGGGTTTTGAGTAATACGTCACGCGGCAGGACGCGCGAATGAGCGGGAAGGAGAAGGACGTCGTCGAACGTGAGCGCCCTCTGAATCTCGCGCATAACCAACCTTTCTTGCAAAAACGCATTATACGCGAGCGGGTGCCACGGCTCGTCCGGTGCGTTGACGTCGGCTGGGAAAGTCGCTACCGTCGCTGCGTTGAGCGACCCGCGGGCGTGGGCCGCGGGTGCGCAGTCGCGGGAGCAGGCATGAAGGCATCGAAACTTTACCTCATCGGCATTGCCCTGGCGCTGTGCGCGGCCGGGGTGAACGCGCAGCAGTACAAATGGAAGGACTCGCGCGGGCGCACGGTGTACGGGGACGTTCCGCCGGCGGGCGTGAATGCGGTGCCGCTCAAGTCGTCCCAGACGGCGCCGGCCGCATCGGCCGCATCAGCGGCGCCGGCGGCGACAGAAGCGGGCGCGAAGGCGGCGGCCAAGCCGTCGAAGCCGCTGACCCCCGCGGAGCAGGAGATGGAGTTCCGCCGCCGCGTCAAGGAAGCGCAGGAAGCCGCGGCGAAGCAGGCGCAGGAACAAAAGGCCGAACGTGACCGCCAGCAGAATTGTGAGCTCGCACGGGAGCAGGAGCGTACCCTCTCCAGCGGCCAGCGCATCTCGCGGGTCGATGACAAGGGCGAGCGCTACTACATGAACGACGCGCAGCGTGCGCAGGAGCTGTCACAGGCACGCCGCAGCATTTCCGAGTGGTGCAAGTAGCGCGCTAGCGCCGCGTGGCGCGCGTGCGGCGTGTCGACTTCGCGCGTGTGCGGCGCGCGAGGCGCGGATCCACCTGCAAGGAACGGTAGATCTCGATCCGGTCGCCGTCACGAAGCAGGCGGTCCAGTCTCACGCGGCGGCCGAACACGCCATAGCTGTGGGTTGCCTGGGGCGGAAGCCGGCGCAGGATGCCGGAGCGTTCCACGGCATCCTGTACGGTGGCTCCAGACTCGATGACCAAGCGCACTATAGTCTGCTCGGCCGCGCCGGCGTAAACGATCTCAATCTGCAGGGCGGGCATACAACGCGTCGGCGCGTCGCACGAAGGCGTCTACCATGGTGTCCGCAATCTGGCCGAAGAGCGGCTCGAGTAATTTGGCCATCACCCGACTTGAGAACGCGTAGGCCATGGTGAACTCGACGCGGGCGGCATGTGTTCCCAGCGGCGTGAGGCGCCAGTGCGCCGAGAAGTGCTTGAAGGGTCCTTCGACCAGCTGCATCTGGATCGCCTTGCCGGGCGTATTTCGGTTCTCGGTGGTGAAGGACTGTTTGATGCCGCGCAGGCCGACGCTCAATGTCGCCACCGTGCGCTCGTCCGTGCGCGTCTGAACACGCGCGCTGCGGCACCAGGGCAAGAAGGCCGGATAGGACTCGATGTCCTCGATCAGCGCATAGAGGGCCTCCGCGGAATGTTCGACGATGGCGGAGCGTGACACGCGCTTCACGGCGCCCCCCTCCCCGCTGCTAGAATCATTCGAGCGTTTTTGCAGACCCCATGTCGATCGTTCAGAACCGTAAGGCTTTTCACGACTATTTCATCGAGGAGCGCCACGAGGCGGGCCTCGCGCTGGAAGGCTGGGAGGTCAAAGCGATCCGTGCCGGGCGCGCGCAGATCAACGAAGCCTATGTGGTTCTGCGCAACGGTGCGCTGTGGCTGATCGGTGCGCATGTCAGCCCGCTGGTCACGGCTTCGACGCACGTCGTGGCGGACCCGACCCGGTCCCGCAAGCTGCTCATGCACGCCGAGGAGATTCAGCGCCTCGTCGGCAAGGTCGAGCAGCGGGGGCACACCCTGGTCCCGCTCGACCTGCACTACCGCAAGGGTCGCATCAAGCTCGAATTCGCCCTGGCCCGCGGCAAGCTCAAACACGACAAGCGCGCGAGCGAACGTGATCGCGAGTGGCAGCGCGAAAAGCAGCGCCTGCTGAGGACGCGCTGAGCTTCGTCCGGGCCGACCGCATGGCACGCCGGGCAGTTATTCGGCGAGCGAGAGCCAGGTTGAGACCACGGTATCCGGGTTGAGCGAAAGGCTCTCGATCCCCTGATCCATCAGCCAGCGGGCGAGATCGGGATGATCCGATGGCCCTTGGCCGCAAATTCCGACGTACTTGCCCTGTCGGCGGCAGGCGGCGATCGCCATCTCGAGCAATGCCTTGACCGCTGCGTCGCGCTCGTCGAACGTCTCGGCGACCAGGCCGGAATCGCGATCCAGCCCCAGCGTCAGCTGCGTCAGGTCGTTGGAGCCGATGGAGAAGCCGTCGAACAACTCCAGAAAGCGGTCCGCAAGGAGGGCGTTGGACGGCAGCTCGCACATCATGACGATGCGCAAGCCATTCTCGCCGCGCTTCAGCCCATTGTCCTCCAGCAGGCGCATCACCGCCTGCGCCTCGCCCACCGTGCGCACGAACGGCACCATCAGCTCGACATTCGTGAAGCCCAGCTCGTCGCGCACCTTCTTCATTGCCGCGCACTCGAGCTCGAAGCAATCGCGAAATGTCGCAGCGATGTAGCGCGATGCGCCGCGGAAGCCGAGCATGGGATTTTCCTCTTCCGGCTCGTAGCGCGCCCCCCCGATCAGCTTGCGGTACTCATTCGACTTGAAATCTGACAAGCGCACGATGACCGGCCGCGGCCAGAACGCGGCGGCGATGGTCGCCACCCCTTCGATCATCTTTTCGCGGAAAAAGGTCTTCGGATCAGCGTAACCGCGCGCCGCTTCCTCGACTTTAGTCTTGAGCTCGGCGGGCAGCCGCGGGTACTCAAGGCAAGCACGCGGATGCACGCCGATTTCGTTGTTGATGATGAATTCCAGCCGGGCCAGGCCCACGCCTGCATTCGGAATTTGCGCAAAATCGAACGCCATCTGGGGATTGCCGACGTTCATGGTGATCTTCACCGGCAGCTGCGGCATCTCGCCCAGCTCGGTGGTGGAGATTTCGAACGGCAGGATCCCGTCGTACACCGTGCCCGTGTCGCCCTCCGCGCAGGACACGGTAACGGCCTGCCCCTCCTTCAGCGTCGCCGTCGCGTTGCCGCAGCCGACCACCGCCGGAATGCCCAGCTCGCGGGCGATGATCGCCGCGTGGCAGGTTCGACCGCCGCGATTGGTCACGATGGCGGCCGCGCGCTTCATCACGGGCTCCCAATTCGGATCGGTCATGTCGGTGACGAGCACGTCGCCATCCTTGACCACGGACATGCGCGACGCATCCTTCACGACCCGTACCGTTCCGGCGCCGATCTTGTGGCCGATCGCGCGCCCGGTCGCCAGCGTCTTGGAGCGGCTCTTGAGCGTAAAGCGCTCCTGCGCCTCGCGCTTGCGTGATTTGACGGTCTCCGGGCGGGCTTGCAGTACGTACAGCTTGCCGTCGACGCCGTCGCGGGCCCATTCGATGTCCATCGGGCGCCCATAGTGGGCCTCGATCGCGACCGCGTAGCGCGCAAGCTCCATGACATCGGCGTCCGACAGCGAGAAGCGGTCGGCCTCGGCCCGATCGACCTCCACGACTCGCGTCGAACGGCCGGCCTCGGTCGCCTCGCCGAAGACCATCTTCTGCAGCTTGGAGCCGAGCGAACGCCGTATGACCGCCGGGCGCCCGGCGGCGAGCATCTGCTTATGCACGTAAAACTCGTCCGGGTTGACGGCGCCCTGGACCACCATTTCACCGAGCCCATAGGACGACGTGATGAAGACGACGTCGGGGAACCCGGATTCGGTGTCCAGCGTGAACATCACGCCGCTCGAGCCGCGATCGCTGCGCACCATCTGCTGCACCGCGGCCGACAGCGCGACGTGGCTGTGCTCGAAGCCCTGATGCACCCGGTAGGAGATGGCGCGATCGTTGTACAGCGACGCAAACACGTGCCGGATCGCCTGCAAGACGCTGTCGATGCCCTTGATATTGAGAAAGGTCTCCTGCTGCCCGGCAAAGGAGGCATCCGGCAGGTCCTCAGCCGTCGCGGAGGATCGGACAGCAAATGATGTATCGCTTGAGGTATCTGACTCAACCCTTTGAAAATACTCACGTATAGAAGCTTCTATTTCTTTGGGGAACGGCGCCTGCTCGATCCAAGCACGGATCTCCGCACCGCACTTCGCCAGCGCGTCCACATCGCGGGGGTCGAGCTGCTCCAGCCGCTCCTGGATACGCCGGTCGAGCGCGTTCTCGGCCAGGAAGGCGCGATAGGCTTCTGCCGTGCTGGCAAAGCCGCCCGGCACGCGGATCCCGGCCTGTGCGAGGCCGCCGATCATCTCGCCGAGCGAGGCGTTCTTGCCGCCGACCTTGTCGAGGTCGGTCATGCGCAGGTCCTTGAGCCATGCTGCGTACATGCCGTCTTCCTGTTCGGTTGCTGAAGGTGCCGGAAGTCCCTATTTTATCGGCTCAACCCCCTGTTGGTGCACAGCACAACCCTTCTCCGAGGTGAGACCGCATGGACCTTCGACGCACCGTTTTTTTTGTCTCCGACGGAACGGGAATCACGGCGGAAATGCTGGGCCATAGCCTGCTGACGCAGTTCGAAGGCGTTCGCTTTGACCAGGTGACGTTGCCCTTCGTCAGCAGCCTGGAGCGTGCTGAGGAGTGCCGCGAGCGCATCGCGGCCGAAGCGGATCGCGCCGGCGTGCAGCCCATCGTGTTCTCGACCCTCGTTGATCGGGCGTACCGCGAGGTGGTGTGGCGTGCACCTGCGCTGTGCTTCGATTTTTTCGAAACCTTCATCGGGCCGCTGGAGGCCGGGTTGGGCATTCATTCGAACCATACGGTCGGGCGCTCGCACAGCGCCCTCGACATGCCGGAGTACCAGCGTCGCATCGAAGCCGTGAATTACTCGATGGCGCACGACGACGGCTCGTCCAATGTCGACCTGGATCAAGCCGAGGTCATCCTGGTCGGCGTGTCACGCAGCGGCAAGACGCCGACCTGCCTGTACCTCGCACTCCAGTTCGGGGTCAACGCCGCCAACTATCCGCTCACGCCCGAGGATTTTGATCGCGACCAGTTTCCGCGTGGACTGCACCGCTACCGCAACAAGCTCTTCGGCCTGTCGATCGCGCCCGACCGCCTGAGTGAAATTCGCCAGGCCCGCCGACCGAACAGCCGCTACGCGTCGTTCGACAATTGCCGTCATGAGGTCCAGTCGGCGGAACGCATGATGCGCGACGAAGCGATCCGCTGGATCGATTCGACCAAGCGATCGATTGAGGAAATCGCCACAACCATACTGCGCGAAATGCGCATCGACCGACACGTCTATTGACGGTGCGGAAGCGGCGCGCGGCGCTGCCGTGCCGCCTCGTACAGGCAGATCGAGGCGGCCACCGCGACGTTCAGAGACTCGGCCGTCTCGGCCATCGGGATGCAGACCTGCCGGGTCGCGGCCGTCGCCACCGCGTCGCGCACGCCTTTGCCTTCGCTGCCGAATACCCAGGCGTGGCGTCCGCGCAAGTCGACCTCGTGCAGCGGCGTGCCGCCGCGCGGCACCGTGCAGAGCCGATCGCCGGCAAACGCCGCGAAGCGGCCCGGCAGATCGGCGGCCTCCTCCAGGCGCAGAGTGAAATGCGCGCCCATCGCTGCACGCAGGACTTTCGGCGCCCATGGGTCGGCGCATCCACCGCCCAGCACGACCTCGGGCACGCCGAAAGCGGCGACGCTGCGCAGGATCGCTCCCAGGTTGCCCGGGTCTGCGACGCCGTCCAGGAAAACGCATTGCGCGACGATCTCGGTTGCGACGGGTGAATCCGGAATCTCGATCTCGGCGGCAATGCCCTGCGGCGTCTCCGTGTCGGCCAGGCTCGCGAACACCGCCGCGGAAAGCACCACGGGCTCAATGCCGGCACGGGCAACGAGTTTCGTGACCTCCGGGCTTTCGCCGGCCTGGTCGCTGATGACGAGCGTGACGGGGGCGCCACAGGCACCGAGATAGGCCGCGACCAGGCGTGTGCCCTCGATCCATGCGCACCGCGCGCGTCGCCGCGCATTGCGGTCCGTGATCAGCTTCCGCCAGCGCCGGATGCGCGGGTTGTCCCTCGAGCGCAGGATTGTCATTGGCCTGCCATCAGGCGACAGGGCCCGTGTCGAGAAGGTCGCGTTGCAGGCGTGCCCTGACCGGGGCGACGGATTGGCGATGCACGTTCGGGCAGGGACCAAAGCGCTCCAGCATCAGCAGGTGCTCGCGCGTGGCGTAGCCCTTGTGCCGATCAAAGCGATAGTGCGGATGGCTGCGATGCACATCCAGCATGTGGGCGTCGCGCACGGTTTTCGCGAGGATCGACGCCGCCGAAATCGAGGCATGCAGACGATCGCCGCCGACGATCGCCCGCGCCGGGCAGCACAGCTCGGGACAGCGATTGCCATCGATCCAGGCTTCGTCTGCTGCGGGATCGAGACCCTCGACGGCACGGCGCATTGCGAGCAGCGTGGCGCGCAATATATTCAGCGTATCGATTTCCGCCACGCTCGACGCCGCGACGCACCAGGCCAGCGCGTTGCGCCGTATCTCGATCGCCAGCGCGCTGCGTCGGCGCGCACTGAGCAGCTTCGAATCGGCCAGCCCCTCGATGTGCCGGCGCGGATCGAGGATGACTGCGGCGGCCACGACCGGCCCGGCGATCGGCCCGCGACCGGCTTCGTCCACGCCGCAGATGCGCGGCTCAGCGACTGGCATCGTCGAGCATGCCGAGCAGGGTCTCAGTGGCTCTGGCCAGGTTGTCCTGGCGCAGCACGTGATGAACTTCAGCAAACGCTTCGATCTGGCGGCGCTGCGCCTGCGCGTCGCGCATGAGCGTCATGAGGGCCGCGGCCAGCGTCCATGGCGTCAGCTGACGCTGGAGGAATTCCGGCACCACCTGCGCGCCGGCGAGTCGATTTGGCAGGCTGAGGTAGGTCTGGTGCGACAGCCGGTACGTCCACCGTTTCACGGCCGCCGCGACGTGATGGGCAATGATCATCGGCGTCTTGAACAGGAGCGCCTCCAGCGAGGCTGTTTCGCTCGTCACCAGGGCGAGATCCGCAGCGGCAAGCGCCTCATGCGAATGTCCGAACAGCAGCGTCAGGGGCAGGTCGCCGTCGGCATGCAGGCGCAAGGTGGACTCAAAGAGCTCGCGGCTGTGCCGCGAGCTCGTCGGGACCACGAAGTGCACGTCCTTCACCTCGTTGTGAAAGCGACGTGCCGCCTTGACGAGGACTTCGGCGATCGGCTGCAGTCCGTTCACACGGTCGCCCGGCATGAGGGCAACGATCAATTTTCCGTGCGGGAGCCGAAGCTGTGTGCGGGCAGCCGCCTTGTCGACGTCGTACGGCACGCTGTCCGCAAGCGGATGACCGACATAGGTTGTCGAGATGCCAGCCCGTTCGTAGGCAGCCATTTCGAAGGGATACAGCGCGAGTGCATGCGTCAGGCAAGAGGCAAGGCGTCTTACGCGCCAGCCGCGCCAGGTCCAGACGGGTGGGCCCGCGTACTGCACGGTGGGCACGCCCGCGCGCCGCAGCGGCCGCGCGATCGCGAGATTGAACGCCGACGCGCCGACATCGACGTACAGTGTCGGCCGCGTCTCCAGCAGTCGCTGCACGAGTTGGCGGCGAATGTCGCCCCGGGCGCGCGTATCGCCGAGCAGCGCTTTACGTGCGCGCGGTAACACGTTCTCCATGGGAATGATCGATTCCGCGCCCTGCGCCTGCATTTTCGGGCCTGCGATGCCGTTGACGCGCAACGCGGGTCGTTGCCGCCGCAGCGATCCGATGAGTGCCGCGGCGAGCCGATCGTCTGCGGCCTCGCCAGCGACCATGGCGATACTGATCGGCCCCGCCTGCACGACGCCGCCTTAGCGGACGATGCCGCGCGTCGCGCGTGCGAGAAATTCCGCCATGACTCGAACTTCGGCATGGGACCCGGCCAGCGCCGCGAGTTCACGGGTCGCGTCTTCCAGGCCGAGGCCTGAGCGGTAGAGGACACGGTATGCACGCTTGAGCGTTTCGATGGATTCCGGCGTGAAGCCGCGTCGGCGCAGACCTTCACCGTTCAGGCCGAACGGCCGTGGCGGCGACCCGGAGATCTTGACGTAGGGCGGGACATCGCTGCCCACCGCAGTTTGCATGCCGAGGAAGCTGTGCGCACCAATGTGGACGAACTGATGCACCAGAGTGCCACCCCCGAGTATGGCCCAGTCGTCGATCTCGACATGTCCGCCCAGCTGCACCAAATTGGCAAGGATCGTGTGGCTGCAGATCTGGCAGTCGTGGGCGATGTGCACGTAGGCCATGATCCAGTTGTCGTCGCCCAGGCGGGTCACGCCGACGTCCTGCACCGTCCCGGTATTGATCGTGACGTATTCGCGAATCGTGTTGCCGTTTCCGATCTCGAGCGCCGTGTCCTCGCCCCCGTACTTCTTGTCCTGCGGTGGCCCACCGAGAGTCGCGTGGTGATAAATGTTGTTGTTGCGCCCGATGCGCGTGCGGCCTTCCACGATCACGTGTGCCCCGACGCGCGACCCCTCGCCAATCTCGACTTGCGGCCCAATGATGCTGAATGGGCCGACGGAAACATCCGCTGCGAGCTTGGCCTCCGGATGGATAATCGCCCGCGGATCGATCATGTGCCGGGGCGCGGCGCCACCGGCCGCAGCGCGCACAGCAGGTCCGCTTCGGTCACCAACACGCCGTCGACGCGGGCCGTACAGGAGAATTTCCCGATCCCGCGCCGTGCCGGTCCGTACAGAACCTCGATCTCCAGTTGATCGCCCGGCACCACCGGGCGCTTGAAGCGGGCGTTGTCGATTCCGGCGAAGTAGTACATCGACTTGTCGTCGGGCCGCCGTTCCATCGTCCGAAAGCCGAGGATGGCCGCTGCCTGCGCCATGGCCTCCAGAATGAGGACGCCCGGCATGATCGGGCGGTCGGGAAAGTGCCCTGGAAAATGCGGCTCGTTCACGGTTACGTTCTTGATCGCCACGATCCGCTTGCCCGGCTCACACTCGCGTACCCGATCGATCAACAGGAACGGGAAGCGGTGCGGCAGGTAGCTGAGTACGTCGCGAATCTCCATCTCATTCACTGTTCGGTTCCTTTCGCATGAGCCGTTTTTCGAGTGCACGCACGCGTTCGATGAGCGTCGAGAGGCGGCGCAGTCCTGCGGCGTTCCTGATCCACGACGCATGGTCGTCGAATGGGTAGATTCCAGTATAGGTTCCCGAGCGCACCGAACGCGATACGAGCGTGCCCGGTGAAATGCGCGAGCCGTCCGCGATCCGGATGTGGCCGTGGATCATCGCCGCCCCCCCGATCTCGCAGTTGCGGCCGATAATCGCGCTTCCCGCGATGCCCACACAGGCCGCGATCGCGGTATGTGCACCGATGCGTACGTTGTGTGCAACGTGAATCTGGTTGTCGAGCTTCACGCCCTCCTCGATCACGGTATCGTCCATTGCGCCGCGGTCGATCGTCGTGTTGGCACCCACCTCGACGTCGTCGCCGAGCAGGACACGGCCGATCTGCGGGATGGCGACCCACCGCTGCCCGTCGCGGGCGTAGCCGAATCCGTCGGCACCGATCACCACCCCTGCGTGCAGCACGACGCGCGCGCCGATCACGCAGCGGTCATAGACAACTGCGGTCGGGTACAGTCGGCTGTCTTCGCCCAGTCGCGCCTCCTCGCCGACATGACAGCCCGCTCCGATCCATGCGCGCTCGCCGATCTCGGCGCGCGCGCCCACCCGGGCGCCGCTCTCGATGCGGGCGCTCGGCGAGACTCTGGCAAGCGGATGCACGCTGGCGGCAGGGTCGACACCGGGCACGCAGGCCGGCGTCGGATTGAGCAGACGCGAGACACGGGCGAAATAGAGGTAGGGGTCGTCAGCGACGATTCTCGGCAGCGTCGTGTCGCGCTCGAATGCCGTGGGCAGGACGACCGCGCCAGCACGCGTCTTAGCGAGTTCCGCGAGGTGGCGACGGTGCGCGACGAAGGAGATCTGCTCGCCCGTTGCGCGGGCGAGTGAACCCACTTGGCTAATCCTGCAGTCCGCGCTGCCGACGACCCGTCCGCCGAGTTGCGCGACGATCTCGGACAACGTTAGCGGCTCACGCATGTCCGCGCGAGCTATTTGTCTTCGAGCGCCTTGATCACCTTCTCGGTGATATCGATGCGCGGATTGGCAAACACCGCATCCTGCAGCACGACGTCGAAGTCCTCCTGCGCAGCGATTTGCCGGATGACACGATTCGCCTGTTCGACGACGCGCGCCAGCTCCTCATTACGGCGCTGATTGAGATCTTCGCGGAACTCGCGCTGCTTGCGCTGGAATTCCCGGTTGAGCTCGCCGAACTCACGCTCCTTGGTGCGGCGCTGACTGTCGGACAAGGTGACGGCAGAGCGCTCCATCTCGTCCTGCATCCGCTTCAATTGCTCGGCCGTACGCCCCAGTTCCTGGTCCCGCTTCTGGAACTCGGCCTCGATCTTCTTCTGCGCGCGCTGCGCAGGCACCGAATCGCGCAGGATGCGCTCCGTGTTGACGAAGCCAATCTTGCCTTGGGCATGCACCGTCCACGGCAGAACGAGCAGCGACGTGAGCGCCAGTAGGCGAAGGAGGAAGCGAGCCGCGATCACGGAGCGATGTTTTCCCTAGAAGCCGGTGCCAAACTGGAATTGTAACCGCTGAATCCGGTCACCCGGCTTCTCGTTCAAGGGCTGCGCGGCCGAAAGGCGCAGAGGACCAAACGGCGAACTCCAGGCCACCGATATGCCGGCCGAGTAGCGGAACTCTCCAAAATCCACTTTCTCGTCCGTGCCGTAAACCTGCCCGAAGTCGACAAAGGCCCCGAGGCGCAGCGACCGGTCCTGCTCCGCGCCCGGCATCGGGAAGAGCAGCTCGGCATTGCCGACGAGCTTGCGGTTACCGCCGATCGGATCGCCATTGATGTCTTGCGGACCGAGCGTGAACGGCTTGTAGCCGCGTACCGAACCGGGTCCGCCAGCGTAATAGTTCTTGAAGAACGGCAGGGGCAGGCCGCCGTACCCGTCGCCGTAGCCCAGCTCGCCGTTCAGGAACAGCGTAAACGTGCGCGACAGGGGATAGAACCACTGCTGCTCGAAGCGCAGCCGGTAGTACTTCAGATCGCCGCCACCGACTTCACCCGACACGCGGGAGAGCGCCCCTTCGCGCGGCAGGATCAGGCTGTCGCGCGTGTCCCGGGCCCAGCCCATGGTTCCCGCTGCGTAGCGATACTTGTTGCCGAACGTCTGGACGAAATCCTGGTAGCTCGGCGAGCTGGTGGTAAACACATCGGTTTGCACGTCTTCCGCGAAAACCGAGAAATTCACCGACGAGATCTCCGACAAGGGGTAACCGAACTTGACGCCAGCGCCGTAGGTTCGCGTCTTGTACGGTGACACATCGGTCTCGGTACCATCGATCTTGCGCTTATAGATGTCGAAACCGGCGCTCACGCCGTCCACCGTCCAATACGGATTGAGGTAGGAAAGCGAATACACCTGGTTCACTTTGCCGGAACTGACGTTCGCGGAAAGGAACTTGCCGCTGCCGAAGACGTTCGACTGACTGATCGAGCCCGATATCACGAAGCCCTCGGCGCTCGAGATGCCCGCACCGAACAGGATCGCGCCGGTCTGCTTTTCCTTGACTGCGAAGTTGACGTCGACCTGATCCTGCGCACCCTCTACGGGCTGCGTCTCGACCGAGACATCGCTGAAATACTGCGTGCGGTCGATCCGGCGCCGCGACAGCTGAATCTTCGACGCATCGTAGAAGGCGCCTTCCAGCTGGCGCAGCTCGCGCCGAACAACCTCGTCGCGCGTCTTGGTGTTGCCGGCGATGTTGATCCTGCGCACATACACGCGCCGACCCGGGTCGATAAGGATCGTGAAGGCAACGGTACGCTTTTCCTTGTCCACTTGCGGGATGGCGTTTGCATTGGCAAAGGCGTATCCCTCGTTGCCAAGCCGGTCCGTGATTGCCTTGGTCGACTGATTGAGTTGCGCGCGCGAAAAGATGTCGCCCTCCTTGATCTGGACGAGCTTTTCGAGTTCTTCCTTCGGCAGCAGAAACGTTCCGGCCAGCTCGATGCCCTGCACGGTATATTTCTCGCCCTCGCGGATATTGACTGTGATGTAGATGTCACGCTTGTCCGGCGTAATCGAGACCTGCGTCGAATCAATCGCGAAATCGAGGTATCCGCGATCAAGGTAATAGGAACGGACGGTTTCCAGGTCTGCCGCCAGACGCTGGCGCGAGTATCGGTCGTGCTTGGTATACCAGGTCAGCCAACCGGGCGTGCGCAGCACGAACAATTCGAGCAGGGTCTTTTCCTCGAATGCCTGCGCGCCCACGATGTTGATTGAGCGGATCTTGGCGACATCGCCTTCGGTCACCGCAAAACTGATTCCCACGCGGTTACGTTCGAGCGGCGTGACGGTCGTCTGGACCTGGGCGCCGTACTTGCCGCGCGACAGGTACTGGCGCTTCAACTCCTGTTCTGCCGCGTCGAGCAGCGCACGGTCGAAGATGCGACCTTCCGCCAGACCTTGGTCGCGCAGCACGCGTCGCAAGGTCTCCTCGTCGAATTCCTTGACGCCGGAAAAATCAACCTGGGCGATTGCCGGCCGCTCGTCCACGTAGACGATCAGCACCTCGCCCTCGACCTCGAGCCGGACATCGCGGAAAAATCCGGTCGCGAACAGCGCCCGAACTGCCTCCTGGGCCTTTTCGGGCGTCATGCGCTCGCCGACCTTCACGGGCAGATAACTGAATACGGTTCCCGCCTCGGTTCTCTGCAGCCCCTCGACGCGGATGTCTTTCACAACGAAGGGGCTGAACGGCTGGCCCCAGGCGAGGAGCGACAACGCGAGCAGCACGCAGCCGAAAATCGCAGCGACGGAGGAGCGCATCAGTCAGCCGGAGAACAGGCGGTTCAGGTCGTTGTAGAACGCGAAGGCCATCATGATCAGCAGCAGCGTGAGGCCTACTCGCTGACCCAGTTCCATGACGCGCTCGGAAACCGGACTCCCCTTGACGACCTCGAGCGCATAGTACATCAAATGTCCGCCATCCAGCAGCGGGATGGGCAGCAGGTTGAGCACGCCGAGGCTGATGCTGATCAGCGCGAGAAACGTCAGGTAGGAAACCCAGCCCATCTGCGCCGACTGTCCCGCGTAGTCGGCGATCGTCACAGGTCCGGACAGATGTTTCCACGACACTTCGCCGAGCAGCATCTTGCCGAGCATGCGCAGGCTGAATACGGCGATGTCGAAGGTCTTGTCGGTCGCGCGCCCCACGGCTTCGAGCAGCCCGTACTGCGTCCGTATCAGAATCCGCTCGATATGGGAGGGCGGCACGTGGGGCGCGGCCCCGATGCGTCCGATCGGCGCGCCGTTGACCTCGCGCGCCTCCGGCGTGACCGTGAGCTGCATCGCACGCTGCTCGCGCAGAATGGTGAGCTGCATTGGCTTGCCCGGGCTCGCACGTACGGCCTCCACGAAGTGGCTCCAGCTGTCGATCGCGACGTCGTCAATCCGCGCGATGCGGTCACCGGCCTGCAGGCCATCACGGTCAGCCGCGCTCCCCGCCTCGACCTGTCCCAGGACGGGTGCCAGTGCGGGTCGATACAGCTGCAAACCGATCGCCGCCAGCAGGTCGCCCTCCGCCTCCGTACCCGCGAAGCGGCGCAGATCGAGCATCGCGTCGGACAGATGACGCTGCTCGCTGATGCGCTCAAGCCGCAATTGCTCGCCCTGCAATGCACCCTTGAGGACGCGCCAGCGCAGCTGCTGCCATGTCGACACCGCTTCGCCGTCGACGGCAACAATCGTGTCACCCGCCCGGAGTCCGGCGACTGCAGCCGCGCTGCCCGCCGGCGGCGCGCCCACGATCGGCCGCGCCTCGGGCAAGCCGTACATGAACAAGCCGGCATACACGGCAATCGCGAACAGGAAGTTGGCGACAGGGCCCGCGGCCACGATCGCGGTGCGCCGCCAGACGCTCTGACGGTTGAAGGCGCGCGGCAGCTCGTCGGCGCTCACCGGCGCCTCGCGCTCGTCGAGCATCTTGACGTACCCGCCAAAGGGTACTGCGGCGACCACCCACTCCGTGCCGTCACGACCCCGCCGGGTGAACAACGCGCGTCCAAAGCCAACCGAAAAGCGCAGTACCTTCACGTTGCACAACCGCGCGACCAGGTAGTGCCCATATTCATGCACCACGATCAGCACGCCGAGCGCAACGACAAAGGCCGCAGTGGTCCACAGCAGATTCATGCCGCGCGCGCCTGGTAATGCTCGATCGACGCGGCCGCCGTGCGCCGCGCAGCGGCGTCGGCTTCGAGCAGGTCATCGAGGGACGTGGGATCCTGTGCGGGCAGTCGCTCGAGGACGTCGGCAATGACGTCGGCGATTGAGGTGAACCGCAGGCGCCCGGCAAGGAACGCGTCGACCGCCATCTCGTTCGCCGCATTCAGGTGGGCCGGCGTCGTCCCGCCCGCATGCAGTGCCTGGTAGGCGAGCTGCAGGCAGGGGAAGCGCTGGGTGTCCGGGGGCTCGAACGACAGCTGGCCCAGCGCGCTCAGGTCGAGCGGATGCGCGCCCGATTCGATCCGCTCGGGGTATGCGAGCGCGTGCGCGATCGGCACGCGCATGTCCGGGTTGGAGAGCTGCGCGATCACCGAGCCGTCGATGTACTCCACGAGCGAGTGCACGATGCTTTGCGGGTGAATCACCACCTCGATGCGCTCCGGCGGAATGTCGAACAGCCAGCGTGCCTCGATGACCTCGAGTCCCTTGTTCATCATCGTCGCGGAGTCGACGGAGATTTTGCGCCCCATGACCCAGTTGGGATGGGCGCAGGCCTCCTCGGGCGTGACCTGCGCGAGTCGTTCAGCGGGCAGCGTGCGAAAGGGGCCGCCGGATGCGGTCAGCAGGACCCGCCGCACCGCGCGCAGCGAGGGTCGGCCGGCCTCGCCTTGGGGCAGGCACTGGAAGACGGCGTTGTGCTCGCTGTCGATCGGCAGCAACACCGCATGCGCGCGGCGCACGGCCTGCATGAGCAGGGGGCCGGCCATCACCAGCGCTTCCTTGTTTGCGAGCAGCACGCGCTTCCCGGCGCTGGCCGCCGCGAGCGTCGACGACAAGCCGGCCGCACCCACGATCGCCGCCATGACAATCTCCGCCTCGGCATGGCGCGCCACGTCCTCGAGCGCCGCCGCACCGAATAACAACTCGCCCCGGAATCCGGCGTCGGCAAAGCGCTTGCGCAGCCCCGCGGTCTCGGCGACACCCGAGAGCACGGCGAACGTTGGGCGGTGGCGCCGGCAGAGTTCGATGAGACGGTCGACCGAGCGATGGGCAGTCACCGCGACCACGGAATAAAGATCTGGATGACGCGCGACGAGGTCGAGCGTGCTTGCGCCGATCGATCCAGTGGCGCCGAGAACCGCGACGCCAAGCGCCGTTTTGGATTTCATCGTCACTCGAGTCGTTCAGGATGATGCGTCGATGAAAGCAAGCAGCGCGACGACGGGCAGTACGGCGAGCGCGCTGTCGATCCGGTCCAGTACCCCGCCGTGGCCCGGAAGGAGCGTTCCGCTGTCCTTGACTGAAGCCTGGCGCTTCACTGCGGACTCGAAAAGGTCACCGACGATGCTCACCGCACATAACAGCCCGCCTCCGCTCAGGTACAGTAACCACGCCGCGCCGCCCTCCAGGCGCGACGCGAGCGCGGGTATCGTGGACGCACAGATGATAGCGTAGACCTGTACCCCGGCCAGGCCACCGACCACCCCCTCCCAGGTTTTGCCCGGACTGATGGCCGGAGCCAGTTTGTGCCGCCCCAGGCGACGCCCTGCGAAATACGCGGCAGAATCCGCGATCCAGACCAGCGCCAGCGCAGCCAAGACGAGCGTCGCGGGTAACAGCACCATCGCCAGGGCACCCGGCAGCAATGCCGGCACGCCGACGCTGGCCAGCCGTCGTGGCATGCCCGCGCGAACCCCGTACGCCATCCAGACCGGCACCGCCGCGACCCAGAACAGCGTTGCCGCAGCAAACAGCGCGCCGAGCCAGCGCTGATGCGTCCACGCAGTGGATTGCGCCGCCCACACCAGTGCACCAAAGCCACAGGTCATTGCAACCGCATAGCCGTGGCCCACTGTCTTTGACAGGCCGCAGAGACGACCCCACTCGAGCGCCGCCAGAGCGACCACGCCCGCGACGAGCACAGCGAAAATTGGCCGTGGTAGCCAAAGCAGCGCGGCAAGAAAACCCGCCAGCAGCACGGCGGCGGTCAGCGCGCGCTGGATCAGCGCTGGGTCAAGCCATTTTCTGGGGTGTGTGGGCGCCACCTGCGACCCGCGCCTGCGCGCGCTCCGCCTCGTCGACCTGGTCGCTGGTGCGGCCAAAGCGCCGCTCGCGCTGACGGTATGAATCGATCGCCTGGTCCAGGGCCCGGGCGTCGAAGTCCGGCCACAGCGTGTCGGTGAAGTGGAGCTCCGTGTAGGCGAGCTGCCAAAGCAGGAAGTTGCTCAGGCGCTGCTCGCCTCCGGTCCGGATGAACAGGTCCGGCTCCGGCGCATAGTCCATCGAGAGGTAGGCCGCGAGTGCCTCTTCCGATATGCCCTTCGCCACCGCGTCCGGATGTTCGCGTGTCAGGCGCGACAGCGCCTGCAGGATGTCCCAGCGGCCGCCGTAGTTGGCGGCAATCGTCAGCGTGAGACGCTGATTGTGCGCGGTGCGGCGCTCGCCCTCCTCAACCAGATCGCGAATGCGCACATCGAACCGGGAGAGGTCTCCCACCACCCGAAGCCGGATGCCGTTGCGGTCCAGCTTCGCGACTTCCTGCGTCAGTGCGCCGCGGAACAGCTGCATGAGCAGGCTGACCTCCTCCGCCGGTCGTCTCCAGTTCTCCGAGCTGAACGCAAACAGCGTAAGAAACTGTACGCCCCGCTCCGCGCATGCCTTCACCGTCGCGCGCACCGCTTCGACGCCGCGTTTGTGGCCGGCAATTCGCGGCAAGTGTCGCTGCCGCGCCCAGCGGCCGTTGCCGTCCATGATGATCGCCACATGGCACGGCACCTTGCCGTGGGTCGGGATTTCCCGGGTCGAGCTCGCGTGCTCCATGCCCTTGCCTACACCGCCAGCAGCTCGGCTTCCTTCTGCTCCAGCAACCGGTCGATCTCGGCCACGAAGCGATCGGTGAGCTTCTGCACGTCGTCCTGCGCACGACGCTCGTCGTTCTCGGAAACGTCCTTATTCTTCAGGGCTTCCTTGAGGTGGTGGATGGCGTCGCGCCGCAGGTTGCGTACCGCCACGCGCGCGTTCTCTGCTTCATGCCGCACGACCTTGATCAGCTCCTTGCGCCGCTCTTCGGTGAGCGCCGGCATCGGCACCCTGAGCGTCTCCCCCGTCGCTGCAGGATTGAGCCCGAGGTCAGAGTCTCGAATCGCCTTCTCCACCGCCTGCACCATTTTCTTCTCGAACGGCGTGACACCGATCGTGCGCGCGTCCATCAGGGTTACCTTCGCCACCTGATTGATCGGCGTCGGCGTGCCGTAGTAATCGACGGCAATGTGGTCCAGCAGGCCGGTATGCGCACGCCCGGTCCGCACCTTGGCAAGGTCGGTCTTGAAGGCGTCAATACTCTTGCCCATCTTCTGCTCGGTACCTTTTTTCAGTTCCGCAATCATCGTCATTTCCCTCACACGTGAACCAGCGTGCCCTCGTCTTCGCCCAGCACGACACGCTGCAACGCGTTTCTCTTGAAAATACTGAACACGGTCACCGGCAAGCGCTGGTCCCGACACAGTGTCAGTGCTGTTGCATCCATCACCCGCAGGTTCCGGGCGATTGCCTCGTCGAAACTGAGCGCGCGGAAGCGGCGTGCCTCCGGATCCGCCTGCGGGTCAGCCGTGTACACGCCGTCGACCTTCGTTGCCTTGAGCACAATCTCTGCGCCGATCTCGCTGCCGCGCAGCGCAGCGGCAGTGTCCGTGGTGAAGAAAGGATTTCCCGTACCGGCGGCGAAAATCACGATCTTGCCTTCCTCGAGGTAGCGAATCGCCTTGCCGCGGATGTAGGGTTCAACGATGCGTTCGATGTTGAGCGCAGACTGCACGCGGCTCGCGATTCCCGCCGTGCGCAAGGCGTCCTGCAGCGCCAGGGCGTTCATGACCGTCGCGAGCATCCCCATGTAATCGGCCGTCGCACGATCCATACCCGCTGCGCCCGGCGCGACGCCGCGGAAAATGTTGCCGCCGCCGATCACGGCGCCGATTTCCACGCCCATGCGCGCAACGTTCGCAATCTCCGCGGCGATCTCCTGGATCGTCTGGCGGTTGATGCCGAACGCCGCCTCGCCCATCAGCGCCTCTCCCGAGAGCTTGAGCAAGATGCGCCGATACTTCGGCGCGTCGGCGACCTGCGGCACCGTCATCTCGGTCAGCGCGCCGCGCCTGCCTGCGCCAGAACCTCGGCGGCGAAGTCTGTCGAGCGCTTCTCGAGACCCTCGCCGAGCACGAGGAAGCCAAAGCCGCGCAGCGTCGCCTTGCGCGCCACCAACATCTTCTCGACCGTCTGCTTGTCGTCTTTGATGAACGGCTGGCCGAGCAAGGTAATTTCGGCGAGAAACTTGTTGAGCCCCCCATCGACCATCTTCGCCACGATCTCTGCGGGCTTGCCTGACTCCTTGGCGCGTGCCGCAAGGATCTGCCGCTCGCGTTCGATCACGTCCGACGGCACCTCGGACTTGTGCAAATGCTGGGGCTTGGCGAACGCGATATGCATCGCCACGTCCTTGCCAACGTCCTCCGGCCCTGCGAAATCCACCATGACTCCAATGCGGTTGTTGTGCACGTAAAGCGCCAGCTGCGCCGCCGTCTGCATGCGTTGAAAGCGGCGAATGGCGATGTTCTCGCCGATCTTCTGCACCAGCGCCTGACGGCGCGCCTCGACAGGCGTGCCTTCGAGTGGCAGCTTGGCCAGGGCGTCTACGTCAGCCGGCGCCTCGCGGGCGACCAGCTCGGCCAGGCGCTTCGCAAAGGCGAGAAAGTCCTCGTTCTTGGCCACGAAGTCCGTCTCGCAATTCAGCTCGACCAGCGCAGCGCATTTCTCGTCCGGCGACAGGAACGCGCCGATAACGCCCTCTGCAGCGATGCGCCCGGCTGCCTTGCTCGCCTTCGCGCCACTGCGGATGCGCAGCAATTCCTCGGCCTTCTCCAGGTCGCCGTTGGCCTCCGAGAGGGCCTTCTTGCACTCCATCATTCCCAGGCCGGTGCGCTCACGCAGCTCTTTCACCAGGCCTGCACTAATCTCCGCCATTGTGCTGCAACTCCTTTCAACGGACCCGTTCGGGTGCCGCTTGAACATTCTTGAGATTCAAAAAAGGGGGCACGTAGCCCCCCTCGAAAATGCACGCGCCGCGGGGCACGGCTCAGGCACCCTCCTCCGCTTCGACTTCCACGAATTCGTCGCGCGTCGCGGAGACCACCTCTTCCAACGCGTTGGTCCGCCCGTCCAGGATGGCATCTGCGGCGCCGCGCACATACAGGCGGATCGCACGCCCCGAGTCATCGTTGCCCGGCACGACGTAATCGATGCCTTCCGGGGAGTGGTTGGTATCGACCACGCCAATCACCGGAACCCCGAGCTTCACCGCCTCCGCGATCGCGCCCCGCTGGTAACCGACGTCGATTACGAACAATGCATCGGGCAAGCTCACCATGTCCTTGATACCGCCGAGCGAGCGCTCGAGCTTGTCGAGCTCGCGCTGTATGCCGAGCGCCTCCTTCTTCGACATGCGCTCAAGGCCGCCGTCCGCCTTCGTCTGCTCCATCTCCTTGAGACGCTTGATCGACTGCTTGACGGTCTTGAAGTTGGTGAGCATTCCACCCAGCCAGCGATGATCGACGTAGGGCATGCCGCATCGCGTCGCCTCCTCGCGGACAACTTCGCGTGCCTGCCGTTTGGTGCCGACGAAGAGCACGGTGCCCTTGTTCGCGGCGAGTTGGCGCATGAAGCGCAACGCCTCTTGGTAGAGCGCAAGCGTCTTTTCGAGATTGATGATATGGATCTTGTTGCGATGACCGAAGATGTACGGGGCCATCCGGGGGTTCCAGTAACGGGTTTGATGCCCGAAATGAACGCCCGCCTCCAGCATTTCACGCATGGTGACTGACATGTAGACTCCTTGGGGCGCGGTCATCACCGCGCGCCCGCCTCAGGGTTATTGACTACCGCTCGATCGGATCGACGACTCACGCAGCACGCGCACCCTGAACCGTCGAGCGGGGAATTTCGAGCCGTCCTGCCTGCGCCTTACATCGGGCAGAACGGGTCGACCCAAAATGTTAGCATAATCAGAGACAAAGGGCCAAGGCTGCGCCTGCCCTCGGGGCCGGGCCGGGCCTGTACGGCCTCGGCCCTCATTTTTGATCCTGCAGGTTCTGCTAAGACCATGGCTGTCGCCGTTAAAACGCCTGACGAAATAGAACGCATGCGCATCGCTGGCCGCCTCGCGGCCGAGGTGCTCGACTACATCACGCCCTGGGTGGTTCCCGGGGCGAGCACCGAGGAGCTGGACGCGCGCTGCCACGAATATATGACGCGCGTGCAGGGCACGATCCCCGCCCCGCTCAACTATGCGCCCCCCGGGTACAAGCCGTATCCCAAGTCGATTTGCACCTCGGTCAACCATGTCGTTTGCCACGGTATTCCGCGCCCCGACAAGCGGCTCAAGGGGGGAGACATCGTCAACATCGACATCACCGTGATCAAGGACGGCTACCACGGTGATTCCAGCCGCATGTTTTGCGTCGGCGAGCCGCGCATCCAGGCGCGTCGTCTGGTGGACGTCACCTATGACTGTATGTGGCGGGGCATCCGCCAGGTGCGCCCCGGCGGACGCTTGGGCGACATCGGTGCAGCCATCCAGGCGCATGCCGAAGCCCACGGGTTCAGTGTGGTGCGTGAGTTCTGCGGGCACGGCATCGGGCGGAAATTTCACGAGGAGCCGCAGGTACTGCACTACGGCAAAGCGGGTACGGGACTCGTGCTGGAGCCCGGTATGACGTTTACCGTCGAACCCATGATCAACGCCGGGAAAGCCGGCATTCGCGAGCTGTCCGACGGCTGGACGATCGTCACGAAGGACCACAGCCTGTCGGCGCAGTGGGAGCACACGGTGCTGGTGACCGAGCAGAGCTACGAGGTGCTCACCCAATCGGCGGGCACGCCGCCGCCCCCTGCGGACGGACCGCACTAGCGCATGACCGCCGGGTTGCCGGGGGCGAGCGTCGCTGAACGCTGGCGGCCGGACTTGGCTGCGGGGCGCGACCGCCTGCGGGACCAGTATCTGCAGAGTCCGTCGCCGGCCCGGCTGTTGCGCGATCACGCGCGGCTCGTCGACGGCGTACTGCGCGCGCTCTGGGCGGAACTCAATCCGGCGCGCGGCGCCGCCCTGGTGGCAACGGGCGGCTATGGCCGGGGGGAACTGTTTCCCTACTCCGACGTGGACGTGCTGATCCTGCTCGAGCGGGCACCCAACGCGCAGGAACGTGAGCGCCTCGAGCGCCTGGTGAGCCTGTTCTGGGACGTCGGCCTCGACGTCGGGCATGGTGTGCGAACGGTGGAAGAGTGCCTCGTCGCGGCCGAAGACGACATCACGGTGCGCACCACACTGCTCGAATCGCGGCTGCTCTGCGGCAGCCGGGCACGCTTCCGCGCCCTGTGCGCCGCGCTCGACGCCATTATCGAACCGGCGGCTTTTTTCGAAGCGAAGCGGCTCGAGCAGGAGCAGCGCTACGCACGCCACCAGGACACGGCCTACGCGCTCGAGCCCAACCTGAAGGAGGCACCCGGCGGGCTACGCGACCTGCATGTGATTCAGTGGCTCGGTCGTGCCAGCGGTGTGGGATCGCGCTGGGTCGATCTCGAGCACAGCGATCTTGTCGACCACGCCGAGGCGGTGCAGCTCGCGCGCCTCGAGCGACGGCTGCAGGATCTGCGAATTCGGCTGCATTACCTCGCCGGACGGCGCGAGGACCGGCTGGTTTTCGATTTTCAGGCCGCGCTCGCAACGCAGCTTGGGCTCAAGGACAGCGCCAGCCGCCGCGCAAGCGAGCTGATGATGCAGGCCTACTACCGTACCGCCAAGGCCATCACGCAGCTCAATGCCCTGTTGCTGCAGAACTTCGAGACACGGCTGGTGCCCGCGCCGGACACACGCGCCCACATCATCAACGAGCGCTTCAATGTGCGCGGCGAGCTTCTCGAGGCAGCCCACGAAAACGTGTTTCAAGAGGATCCGCGCGCCATTCTGGAAGCGTTCCTGCTCATGCAGCAGCACCATGAGCTGCGCGGCATGACGGCGATGACGCAGCGCGCATTGTGGCGTGCGCGATCACGCATCGACGCCCGCTTCCGTCGCGACGCGATGGCGCGCTTGCTGTTCCTCATGTTGCTGCAGCAGCCGCGCGGGATCGTGCACGAACTGCGGCGCATGAATCAATACGGCGTGCTCGGACGCTATCTGCCCGAGTTCGGCCGCATCGTCGGCCAGATGCAGCACGATCTCTTCCACGTCTACACCGTGGATCAGCACATTTTGATGGTCGTGCGCAATCTGCGGCGCTTCACGATGCCGGAGCTGGCGCACGAGTTTCCGCTCTGTACGCGGCTGATGGGCAATTTCGGCCGGCGCTGGCTGCTGTTCATCGCGGCGCTCTATCACGATATCGCCAAGGGTCGCGGGGGTGATCACTCCGAGCTCGGCGCACGCGATGCCGCGCGTTTTTGCCGTCGCCACGGCCTCTCAGCCGAAGACGGCGCGCTGGTGGCCTTCCTCGTCGAGCACCACCTGACGATGTCGACGGTGGCGCAAAAGAAGGATGTCTACGATCCCGAGGTGGTGCAGGCCTTTGCCGAGCAGGTCGGGTCTGAGCGGCGCCTCATCGCGCTGTACCTGCTGACGGTCGCCGACATCCGTGGCACCAGCCCGAAGGTCTGGAACGCCTGGAAGGCAAAGCTGCTCGAGGATCTTTTTCGTGCTACGCGCCGGGCCCTGACCGGCGACGCGGCGCCGCTGGACGCCGTGCTGTCCGCAAAACAGGACGAGGCCATGCGACTGTTGCGTCTTTACGCCCTGCCCGAGCAGGCCAAGGACCGCCTTTGGGGGCAGCTCGACACCTCGTATTTTCTGCGCCACGACGCGCAGGAGATCGCCTGGCAGACGCGCCAGCTGTACGCGCGCGTCGATGCGCAAGGCACCGTCGTCAGGGCGCGTCTGGCGCCGATTGGCGAGGGCCTGCAGGTCATGGTCTACGCACCGGATCGGGAAGCCCTGTTTGCACACATCTGCGGCTACTTCGAGCGCGCCGGGTACACCATCGCCGAAGCCAAGATTCACACCACGCGGCACGGCTATGCGCTGGACACCTTCCTGGTGCTGGGTCGGGGACCGGGCGTCCACTATCGCGACATGATCCGGATCCTGGAAAAGGAACTCAGCGACGAGCTGCAATCGAATGCACCCCTGCCGCCGCCGCGCGGTGGCCGCCTGTCGCGCCGGGTGCGGCATTTTCCGGTATCCCCGGTGGTCGATCTGCGCCCGGACGAGCGAGGCACCTACCAGGTGCTGTCGATCGTGGCCAGCGACCGGCCCGGCCTGCTTTACGCCATCGCGCGCGTGCTGGCTGAGCACAAGGTCAGCCTGCACACGGCGAAGATCAACACCCTGGGGGATCGTGCAGAGGACGTGTTCCTCGTCTCCGGGGAAACGCTCACCCGGCCCAAGGCCGTGCTGCGCCTCGAGCAGGAAATGTTCCAGACGCTGCGCGTGGACGACCGCGGCGCCTGAGCTCAGGCCTCCGGGGGCAGTTCGCGCTCCGCAAACAGCGCATCGTTAAAGCCGAAGCGCGTGAAATCGCGGATGCGCATCGGATACAGGATGCCGTCGAGGTGGTCGCATTCGTGTTGGACCACGCGCGCATGGAAGCCCTCGACGCTGCGCTCGAACGCCTGCCCGTGCTCGTTCATGCCGCGGTAGCGGATGGCGCGGTAACGTGGAACCCAGCCGCGCAGCCCGGGCACCGAAAGGCAGCCTTCCCAGTCCTCGTCGATCGCCGCCGCGAGGGGGGTGATGACGGGATTGATGAGCACGGTCTGCGGAACCGGTTCCGCGTCCGGGTAACGCGGGTTGGCGGTCACGCCGAAGATCACGACCCGCAAGCCGACGCCGATCTGCGGCGCCGCCAGCCCCGCGCCGTCGAGCTGCGCCATGGTGTCGCGCATGTCCTGGAGCAGCGCGTGAAGGTCGGGCGTATCGAACGCGTCGACCGGAGACGCCACCGCATGCAGGCGCGGGTCGCCCATTTTCAGCACCTCGCGAATCACGCGATCACCAGCTGCTCGATGATCCGGCGAACACGCCCCATGGCCTGCTCGAGCACCACGCCGATTTGCTCGAGCGGTATCGCCCGTGTGCTCTCACCCCGCCCGGCCGCCTGGTTGGCGACGACTGCGATGGCTGCATACGAGAGGTCGAGCTCGCGAGCCAACGCCGCCTCCGGCATACCGGTCATGCCCACGACATCCGCGCCATCGCGCTCCAGGCGCGTGATCTCGGCGGCCGTTTCCAGACGTGGGCCCTGTGTCGTCGCGTAGACCCCGCCGTCGACGATCGCCTCGCCGCAGGCTGATGCCGCAGCCAGAATGCGGCCGCGCTCGAGCGCGGCGTAGGGCTCGGTAAAGTCGACGTGCGTGACCTGCGCCTCGGCGCCCTCAAAGAACGTGGCGGCCCGGCCCCAGGTGTAGTCGAGAATCTGATCGGGCACGAGCAACATGCCCGGCTTGAGGTCGGCGCGAATGCCGCCGACCGATGCGACCGACACCACCCGTTCCACGCCCAACTCCTTGAGGGCCCAGAGGTTGGCGCGGTAGTTGACCTGGTGAGGGGCGATGGTATGGCCATAGCCGTGGCGCGCAAGGAACACCAGCGCCCGTCCCCCAATGGTGCCGAGCGTCAGCGGACCGGAGGGCTCGCCGAAGGGGGTGCGCGCCACCTTGCGCTGACGCACCTCGAGCTCCGCGAGCTGGGAAAGCCCACTGCCGCCGATCACCGCCAGCATCAAAGGGGCCTCACGGCGCGGATCTCCGGCAGATTGCGCCAGTAGCCCTTGGCGTCCATTCCACAGCCAAACACGAAGCGGTCCGGTACCTGCAGGCCGACGAAATCAGGCCGCAGGGGCTTCGGCCGGCGCAGCGTCTTTTCGACCAGGACCGCGCAGGCGAAGCTCGCAATACCGGCTGCCTGCAGTTGATCGCGAATAGCGCCCATGGTCGTGCCGGCGTCGAGAATGTCATCCAGCACCAGCACGTGGCGGTCGCGCACCTGGTCGCCCGGACCGACGCGCCAGGTCACCTCCTGGCCGTGCGTCCGGTCGCCGTAGCGCGTCGCGTGGATGTAGTCGAAGTCGAGAGGGAAGCTGAGCCGCGGCAGGAGCTGGCCGGCGAACACGACAGCCCCGCCCATGACCGCGAGCACCAAAGGATAGGTTTGTGCGAACCGCGCGTGCACCTCGCCCGCCAGGCGCTCGATCGCCGCCTGCACGTCGTCTGCGCTGGCGATGAGGTCAGACTGCTCGAGAAACGCCCAGGCCTGCGCAGGGTCCGGCATCGCGCTCGGCTCAATAGGTAAAGGTCACCACGTCGTCGTCCATGGCTTGCGAGATGACGTAGGCGCCGCCGACCGTCTCCTCGATCTCGGGGATCAGGTCGTCACCCCAGAGCTCGAGCGTCGGCGTGCAGACCTTGAACTTGACGCCCGCCTCGTGCGCGTCCTTGATGAAGTCGTAGACGGTTTTGGGGGAACCTTGCTTGACGTGCAGTTTTTCGGCGAAGCCCCTCACCGCAAGCTGCCCGGCTCGACCCGTGAGAACCACCTCGACGCCGTACTCCATCGCCGCCGCCACGCTGGCCTGAAAGAACGGCGCACCCAGTTCCTCTGGATTTTTGGGGTCTGTATTGACCATAACAATCAAAAGTTTATCCGCCATGCGCGCACTCTCTAGCAGTTCTTGGAATATTAGAGATTCCTGATGATTCAAGTATAGCCGAGGCTCGCTTCACCGGCTCAGTCGCGTCGCTGGCGCAGAAACGCCGCGAAGGCGGCGCCAATCTCCGGGTGACGCAGGCCGAGCTCGACCGAGGCTTCGAGGTACCCCAGCTTCGACCCGCAATCGTAGCGTTTCCCCGGCAGGCGGGTCGCCAGCACGCGCTCGTGCGCCAGTAGACGGGAGATCGCGTCGGTCAGCTGTATTTCACCGCCTCGCCCAGGCTCCGCGTTCGCCAGCAGGTCGAAAATGCGCGCGGTCAGCACGTAGCGACCGACGACCGCGAGCGTCGACGGTGCTTCGTTCGGTGGCGGTTTCTCGATGATGCCCTGCACCCTCGCGGAGCGCGCCCCAGGGTCGTCCACGCTCACGATGCCATAACTCTCGGTGCGTTCCCGGGGCACGTCTTCCACCCCCAGAACGCTGCAGTCCGCGGACGCATGCACCTCGGCGAGGTGCGCCGTCGCAGGCGGCGTGCCATCGACCAGATCGTCCGCCAGCAGCACGGCGAACGGCTCGTTTCCGACAACCGGCTGCGCGCAGAGCACGGCGTGGCCGAGGCCGAGGGGCTCCGACTGGCGGATATAGATGCAGCGTACGTCGCGCGGCAATACGCTACGCACCGCGTCGAGCAGGGCGTGCTTGCCCTGTTGCTCGAGCTCGGTCTCCAGCTCGTAGGCCTTGTCGAAATGGTCTTCTATGGCGCGCTTGTTACGCCCGGTGATGAAGATCATGTCCGTGATCCCCGCGGCCGCCGCTTCCTCGACGGCGTACTGGATCAACGGCTTGTCGACCACGGGCAGCATTTCCTTCGGACTCGCCTTGGTCGCTGGCAAGAACCGGCTGCCGAGCCCGGCCACGGGAAACACCGCCTTTCGCAGTTTTGTTTTCATTGTTCAGAGCGTTTCGAGCAGTTTCAGGAACGCCCGCTCATCGAGCACGGTAACACCGAGTGCTTGGGCACGCTCGAATTTGCTGCCGGGCTCCGCGCCCGCGACGACGTAGTGCGTCTTCTTCGATACCGTGCCGGCGACCTTGTGGCCTTTCGCCTCGATCCGCTCGCGCGCCTGATCCCGCGTCATGCTCTCGAGCGTGCCGGTAAGGACGAAGGTTCGCACCTCCTCGGCCGCCCGGAGTGGCGTCCCCTCGCCCTCGCGCCAGTGCACGCCGGCCTTGCGCAGCGTCTCGATTACCTGCCGGTTATGCGGTTCGCCAAAGAACTGGCAGATGGAGCGGGCGACGATCGGCCCGATGTCGGGGACCTGTGCCAGCGTCTCCTCGTCGGCGCGCAGCAGCCGGTCGAGACTGCCGAAATGGCGTGCCAAGTCGCGCGCGGTTCGTTCGCCGACATTGCGGATGCCCAGAGCGTAGATGAACCGCTCGAGCGTCGTCTGCCTCGATTTGCCGATTGACGCCTTCAGCTTGGCGGCCGACTTTTCCGCCATCCGATCCAGGCCGGCCAGCTGCGCCTCATCGAGCGTATAGAGCTCGGCCGGGGTACGCACGAGCTCGAGCTCGACGAGCTGATCGACAATGCGCTCGCCCAGGCCGTCGATATCCATCGCGCGCCGGCTGGCAAAGTGCAGCAGCGCCTGCTTGCGTTGGGCCGCACAGACCAGCCCGCCGCTGCAGCGCGCGATCGCCTCGCCCGCCTCGCGCACGACCTTCGAGCCGCAGACCGGACAACTGCCTGGCAGCTTGAACGGGCGGGTGCTCGGCGGGCGCCGCTCCAGACGCACCGACACCACTTCGGGAATCACGTCACCCGCGCGCCGTACCACGACGCTGTCACCGACGCGAACATCCTTGCGATGCAGCTCGTCTTCGTTGTGCAGAGTCGCATTGGTGACGGTGACGCCCCCGACGAACACCGGCTGCAGGCGTGCGACGGGCGTCAGCGCCCCGGTACGGCCCACCTGCACCTCGATCGCGAGCACCTCCGTGACCTGTTCTTCCGCCGGATACTTGTGCGCAATCGCAAAACGCGGTGCGCGCGACACGAAGCCGAGCTGGCGCTGCCAGTCCAGTCGATTGACTTTGTAGACGACGCCGTCGATCGCGTACGGCAGTTTCGTGCGACGCGCCTCGATCTTGGCGTAATACGCCAGCACGCCATCGATGCCGTGGACGACGGCGCGCTCCGCACAGACCGGAAAGCCGATCGCGACCAAGTGCTCGAGCATTTCTTCGTGCGTCCCCCAGGGCGCCCGCCCGGCCCGCTCCGCCGCGTACGCGAAGAAGCGCAGCGGCCGCTGCGCGGTCACGCGCGAATCGAGCTGCCGCAGACTGCCTGCCGCGGCATTGCGCGGATTGACGAACGCCTTCTCGCCGGCTGCGCGCTGTCGAGCGTTCAGGGCGTCGAAATCGGACTTGAACATCAACACCTCTCCGCGCACCTCGAGGACATCGTCTCGCCCGGATGGCGTGGTCAGGCGTAAGGGAATCGAATGCACGGTGCGAAGATTCTGTGTCACGTCCTCGCCCGTCATGCCGTCGCCGCGCGTCGCACCCTGGACGAAAATGCCGTTTTGGTAGACCAGGCTCACCGCGAGGCCGTCGAACTTCGGCTCGGCCGCGTAGTCGACGGCCTCCGATTCGACCGCCGCCCGGATTCTGCGGTCAAAAGCACGCACCTCTTCTGCCTCGAAGGCGTTGCTCAGCGACAGCATCGGCGTGCGGTGTTGCACGGACGCAAAAGCAGTCAGCGCTTTTGCGCCAACACGCTGCGTCGGCGAGTCCGCGCTTGCGAGCTCGGGATGCGCGTCCTCGAGCTCGACCAACTCGCGGAACAGCGCATCGTACTCGGCATCCGTGATCTCGGGCCGATCCAGCACGTAGTAGAGGCGGTTGTGACGTTCGAGCGTCTCGCGCAACGCCTGTGCGCGTTCCTGAAGGGCGCGTGTTGGATGCGCCGCGCGCGCGGTCATGAAAACAGCCGCAAGGCAAGCGCGCCGCCCGGCGCGAATCCCTGCCGCTCCAGATCCCTGCCAACCGGTTCGAGCTGTGCGCCGATCGCGCTCAGGGCATGTTCATCGAGCGGCCGGGCGTTATCGTCCTGCAGCGCGCCGCCCAGCGTGGATGCCAGATCGCGCGCGAGCAGAACCATGGACTCGTAGCTACGGCGCAGATCCGGCGTGCGCGGTACGTCCATGGTGACCGTCAGGCGCGTGACGACATCGGTCTGATCGCTTTCCATGAGCACGGCGAATAGCTCGCGTCCCAGCGCATCGCTCCGCGTCCAGCGCTGTCGATCCTGCTCGGCCAGGCCATTCGTGTTCAGCGCATGTATGACCGCGTCGTTCGCGAACCCCGCCGCATCCGCCCCAACAACGTGAAAGGCGACCTGGATGTCGGCATCGGCGCACGAACGGTCGAGTGCGCGTGCCGCGTCCAGCGCTTCACGCATTTCGGGCGCGCTGACGCCTGCGCCGGCACGTGCCGCGAGCGTTTCGATCTCCGAGCGAAATTCGATCAGTTCCGCCTCGCCGACCACGCCGTTTCGCGAAACCAGCTGCAAGGCAGCACGCCAGCGGGTCTGGCTGCCGGAGGCGCCCGGCAGCGCCCGCCGCCAGCTGCCGTCCTCATTGCGCCAGGCAAGCAGCGCGCGCCGGCCGAAACGCCGCTCGAGGCCCCTCCAGCCTTCCAGCATCACCGCCGCCGCCACCGGCTGTTCGGCGCTCAGTTCGACCACGTAGTCGAGCCGCCCGTCAGGCAGATCCTCTTCACCAGGCGTGCTCGCCGCCTCTTCACGCGGCTTTGGCGGCGGACCCAGCGAGGGCTCGCGACGCGCTGGCGGATCCGCCGTCAGCAGCACATCGGGATGGCGCGAAGTGAACGCTTGTTCAGCCGTGCGCCGTACGCGGCGCTCCTGGGTGCGGTTGTAGAAGATGACCCCGGCCACCGCCAGCGCACCTACGATCAGGAGACCAAGCTGGAGCTCGCTCATGACTGATCGACAATCCGGGACGCCGTGCGTCCGCCGTCAGGCGGCCAGTTCCTCGCGCATGCGCAATGCCTCGTCTATGTCTACGGCCACGACGCGGGAAACGCCGGACTCCGGCATCGTGACACCGATGAGCTGCTCCGCAAGCTCCATGGTGATCTTGTTATGGCTGATGAACAAGAACTGCGTCTGTTCCGACATGCGCTTCACCAGATCGCCGAAGCGCAGCGTGTTGCTGTCATCGAGCGGTGCGTCGACCTCGTCAAGCAGGCAGAAGGGCGCCGGATTGAGCTGAAACAGCCCGAATACCAGGGCGATCGCGGTCAGAGCCTTCTCTCCGCCGGAGAGCAGATGGATCGTACTGTTGCGCTTGCCGGGCGGCTGCGCCATGACCTGGACGCCCGCGTCCAGGATTTCCTCGCCGGTCATGATCAGCTTGGCCTCGCCGCCCGCGAACAGCATGGGAAAGAGCGAGCCGAAATGGCGGTTCACGCTGTCGAAAGTTTCGCGCAACAGCTCGCGCGTTTCGCGATCGATGCGCCGGATCGCGTCCTCCAGCGTCTGCACAGCTTCCTCGAGGTCGATAAACTGCGAATCGAGAAAGTTCTTGCGCTCCTTGCCGGTGGATAGCTCTTCCAGCGCCGCCAGGTTGACCGCACCGAGCTCCGCAATGGCCTGACCGAGGCGGGTAATTTCACCTTGCAGCGTGGCAGGCCGGGGGGCGCCTTCAGAGGCCGCAGCCAATGCGGCCTGGTCGGCATTCGCCTCGCTGAGCTGCTGCTCAAACTGTTCGGCATTCAGCCGTGCCGCCTGTTCCTTCAGTTTCAGTTCGGAGCTGCGTTCGCGCAGCGGCGTGATTCGCTGCTCAATTTCGAGTCGCTCCTCCTCCAGGCTGCGCAGGACGCCGGCCGCCTTCTCGACCGCGTCGCGCGCCTCGCCGAGCGTCTTCTCGCAGCCGATGCGGATCTCCACCGCGGCATCCAGCGCATCGCGAACCGGGGTCACCGGGTCATCTGCCAGTTCGCGGGTCAGCTGCTCGATCTCGGCCGTCGCGCGGTCGATCTGCTGGTCGATCACCTTGACCGCGTTGTCGGTCTCGGCGATCTTCGACTCACACTCCCGCACGCCAAATAGGGCGTCCTGTACGGCCCGCTCGGACTCCTGCACCGCGCGTCGCTGCGCGGCGAGGGCAAGCTCGGCCGCGACATGGGCCGCCTTGACCGCCTCCAGTTCGCTGCGCGCCTGCGTAATCGCCTCCTCGATACGCGCCATTGCCTCCTGCAACGCCCGCTGCCGCGTTTCCTCCGTCGCCGCCTCGCGGTCGATCTCTTCGATCTCTGCGGCGATCTGCGCGCTGCGCTCCAGGAAGCTCTGGCGCGACTGCACGCGCTTCAGCATTTCGATTTCCGCGTCGTGCTGTGCGGTGCGCAGCGCGGCGAGCGCGGCCCGCGCATGCTCCAGCTCCCCCTGGCGCTCGCCGAGCGCGGCATCGGCGGCCTCGACTGCGCCGCGCGCGCGCACCGTCTCCGCGGCGAGCCCGGCACAGCGTGGCTCCAGCGCCTCGATCTCAGCCTTACGCGCCAGCAGGCCGGCATCGACGGGGTCCGGCGCGTGAAAGCTCGCCGTCCGACGAGTGAACTGATGGCCCTCGCGGTTGACCAGAACGGCACCCGATGGCAGCGCCATGCGGCGCTCGGCCGACGGCACGCCCTCGACCACGTACACACCGGCCAGCCAATCACCGAGCGGACCTGCGAGGCCGTCCTCGGTCGGATGGATCTTCTCCGCGAGCGGCTCGAAGCCCGGCGGAGGGGTCCTGCCGTCCGCACCCGCGCCCGGCACGAACACGCTCGCCTTCGATGGCGGCTGGTCGGCGGCGAGCGCGTGCAGATCGCCCGAAGCGCCCATCTCAAGCGCGTGCAGCCGTTCGCGCAGCACGCCCTCGACGGCCGTCTCCCAGCCGCTTTCGATGCGCAGCTTCTGCCACAGGCGCGGCAGCGCATCGAGCGCATGCCGCTCGAGCCATTCGCGCAGCGGCGCATTGTCCTCGGTTGCGGCCTGGATCTGCCGCAAGGTCGCCAGCTGTGCGTCTGCGGCCGCCGATTCGCGCAGCGCAGACTCCAAGTGCTCCTGAGACTGCGCGAACAGCGTCTCCTGCTCGTCGCAGGCCTCCCGCGCGCGGCCCTCGGCGCCCTGCGCATCGACAATCTCCTGGCCCCGACGCTCGCGCTCGGCCTCGAGCGTGGCGATCGCCTGCGGGTCCGGCTGCACGAGCGTCTGCAATTCCGCTCCGAGCCGCTCGCGGCGCTGCGCAAGTGCCGCGCGGCCGCGCTCCAGGTGGGAGAGATTCGCCTCTTCGAGCGCGCGGGCCGACTCCTGCTGCATGAGCTTGCCGCGTGCTTCCTGCAAGCGCTCCTGGGCCTGCCGGAATGTGCCCTCCGTTTCCGGCAGTTTCTCGGCTTCCGTGCCCTGTGTCGCGCGCGTCGCCGCCAGCTTGTCCTTCGCGTTCACCGCGCGCGCCGCCCACATATGCAGCGCCTGGGTCAGCTGTGCGCGCTGATCGCGCCACCCCGCCAGCTGCACGTGGCGCTCGGTGTGTTGACGTTCGAGTCGCGCGCGGGTCTCTTCGACATGGCGCAGCTCGGACTCGTGCCGCGCGACCTCCGCGTTCGCTCCGTACAGGGCTGCCTGGGCCGCATTGAGCGCATCGCCAGCCGCGTAGTGCGCGGCCCGGCTCGTCTCCAGGCGCGACTCGACGGCCCGCAGCGCCGCAGTTTCCTGCTCGAGGTCGCGCGCCGTGCGTTCAATCTCCTGCGTGTGACGCGCCTGCTCCGCCGAGGCGTCACGGCGGCGCAGGAACCACAGCAGCTGCTGTTTGAGCTGCAGCTCGGCCTGATGCTGTTTGTAGCGGCTCGCGACCTCTGCCTGCGCCTCGAGCTTTTCGATCTGCGCGCCCAGCTCGAGCCGGATATCGTTCACGCGCGCCAGGTTGTCTCGGGTATCGGTCAGGCGATTCTCGGTTTCGCGCCGGCGCTCCTTGTATTTCGAAATGCCTGCCGCTTCCTCGAGGAAAACCCGCAGCTCCTCCGGCCGCGCTTCGATGACGCGCGAAATCATGCCCTGCTCGATGATCGCGTATGCCCGCGGTCCCAGCCCGGTGCCGAGGAACATGTCGGTGATGTCCCTGCGGCGCACGTGCTGGCCATTGACGTAGTAGCTCGACTCGCCGTCGCGCTGCAGCACGCGCTTGACCGAGATTTCCGCGTACTGTGACCACTGTCCGGCAGCCCGGCCCAGCGCGTTGTCGAAAATCAGCTCAACGCTGGCGCGGGCATGCGGCTGGCGGTTGCTCGACCCGTTGAAGATGACGTCCTGCATCGAGTCGCCGCGCAACGCAGAGGCACGCGATTCACCGAGCACCCAGCGCACGGCATCGATCACGTTCGATTTGCCGCAACCGTTCGGCCCGACGATGCCGACGAGCTGTCCAGGCAGGTGAATGGCCGTCGGGTCGACGAACGACTTGAACCCAGCCAGCTTGATTTGCGTTAGGCGCACGGGCTTGCTTTGAACTCTAGGATTGGCTGCGCGATGGGATCGATCATCGCGGAAAAAAGCGGGCGCTATGATAACATCGCGCTGGTCTTGTTCCGCGCTTTACGCGTCCGCGGCAATGGCCCTGCGCCCCAGCAAGCAGCTCGAAGTGTTCCCCAATCCGGCTCCGGGGCGCGACTATCGGATCCATATGCAGATCCCCGAGTTCACCTGCCTTTGCCCGCTGACCGGGCAGCCCGACTTCGCGACGCTCGAGCTCGACTACGTCCCCGACCGGCGCTGTGTCGAGCTCAAGTCGCTGAAGCAGTACATCTGGTCATTCCGCGACGAAGGGGCGTTTCACGAGGCGGTGACCCACCGCATACTCGACGATCTGGTCCGAGCGCTCCGCCCCCGCTACGCACGGCTGGTCGCGCGCTTCAATGTCCGCGGCGGCATCTTTACGACGGTGGTCGCCGAACACCGCAAGCGCGGCTGGCGCCCGCCGAGCCCCGTACGGCTCGATGCGCTGCCGGTCGACGACCCGCGCGGCGGCGCGTGATCGGCCCATCGATACGCTAGCGCGCAAGCGACGCGCGGCACGCCCATGAATCCACGCCTGGCGCAATTGCAGCCCTACCCGTTCGAGCGCCTGCGCGCACTGCTCGACGGCGTACAACCGAAGGCGGCCTACGCACCGCTCAATCTCTCGATCGGCGAGCCGAAACACGCCACGCCCGCCCTGGTTCGCGACGCCCTCACGCAGTCACTCGACGGACTGGCGCAGTACCCGCCGACCGCGGGGCTGGTGGCGTTGCGCGAGACGATTGCCCGGTGGATCGCATCACGCTATGCGGTAACGCTGGATCCGCTGGCCCAGGTTCTGCCCATCAATGGCTCGCGCGAGGCCTTGTTCGCGATTGCGCAAACCGTGGTCGACGGCTCGCTGCGCGGCGCCAAGGTCGTCATGCCCAATCCCTTCTACCAGATATACGAAGGTGCCGCGTTGCTCGCGGGTGCGCAGCCCGTGTATCTCAATACCACCGCTACAAACGGCTTCCGCATGCCGCTCGAGGCACTCAACGCGGACAGCTGGCGCGATGTTCAATTGCTCTACGTCTGCACGCCGGCCAATCCGAGCGGTACGGTGCTCGGCATCGACGACTGGGCACGGCTGTTTGATCTGGCGGATGCGCATGACTTCGTCATCGCTTCGGACGAGTGCTATTCGGAGCTCTACTACGACGAGTCGGCGCCGCCGCTCGGCGCGCTGCAGGCCGCGCACAGGCTGGGGCGCACAGATTTCGGGCGCGTGGTGGTGTTCTCCAGCCTCTCGAAGCGCTCCAACGCGCCCGGGTTGCGCTCGGGATTCGTCGCAGGGGACGCCGCCATCCTGCGAAAGTTTCTGCTCTATCGCACCTATCACGGTTCGGCCATGAGCCCGCCGGTGCAGCACGCCTCGATCGCGGCATGGCGCGACGAGGCGCATGTGCGCGATAACCGCCGCCAGTATGCGGAAAAGTACCGGGCGGTGCTTCCGCGCCTGCAACCCCCCTTGACCACCTTCATGCCGCAGGGTGGGTTTTATCTGTGGATTACGACACCAATCGACGACATGGAATTCACGCGCGCGCTGTACCGTGAATATAATGTCCTGGTGCTGCCGGGAAGCGTCCTTGCACGAGACGCGGACGGCGAAAATCCGGGCAAGAATCATGTGCGCATCGCACTGGTTGCGACGCACGCCGAATGCGTTGAGGCGGTGGAAAGAATCAACCGGTTCGCCGAAGGACTCTGACAGCAAATGGAATCTGCGCAAGACGTCATCGACAAGGCCTGGGAGGCGCGCGCCAAGCTGAGTCCGGCCACGGCAGGTGCGGAGCTGAAGGCGGCGATCGAGCAAGCGATCGAGGGGCTGGACAGCGGGCGCCTGCGTGTGGCGGAGAAGCGCCAAGGCGCCTGGGTGACGCACCAGTGGCTGAAGAAAGCCGTGCTGCTGTCGTTCCGTCTCGAAGACAACCGTGTGATCGAAGGCGGAGAGACGCGTTATTTCGACAAGGTGCCTGCCAAGTACGGTGCGTACGATGCGTCTGCCTTCGCTGCCTCCGGCACGCGCGTCGTGCCACCGGCGATGGCGCGGAGAGGGGCATTTATTGCGCGCAACGTCGTGCTCATGCCGTCGTACGTCAATATCGGCGCCTATGTCGACGAGGGAACGATGGTCGATACCTGGGCAACCGTCGGGTCATGCGCGCAAATCGGCAAGAACGTGCATCTGTCCGGCGGCGTCGGAATCGGCGG
>Ga0209536_100000493_pt1 | contig 64034 bp, 51 predicted proteins | sample DeeMarSeWOR28_12_FD_187461 | JGI IMG/M metagenome (GOLD analysis project Ga0209536, IMG submission 187461) | Marine sediment microbial communities from White Oak River estuary, North Carolina - WOR-2-8_12 (SPAdes) (version 2) | ecosystem: Environmental > Aquatic > Marine > Intertidal zone >...
TGGCCTTGCCGGCTGTGTGCTTTTTCATGGGCAACAATATAATCCCGTTCGTTGGATCGTGCCTGGGATTGATTGATCATCACCAGATTGAAAAAGGAGAAGGATTGAAATGGATCCTCAATCAACCGGTATTCCCCTGACGTGTCTAAAACAGATTTTCGGTACAACTGCCAGATTTTAAAATAACTGATGATCAATCTAAAAAGCATAATGATCGCCCCAATGGCAAATATCCAAAAAGCTAATTCCCAACCTGTAATTGATTCGGTTCTTGCCGTAATTGGTGCATACACCAGTTCCAGCTGATTGGGCAGGTAGGTAATGTATTGGATGGTTGCTGAATCCTGTTCGGGCTGAAGATTAATATCGAGACTGATCAGAGGGATCGTAAGTGAAAATAACGGTATACTTACCAGTAAAAATCTTTTAAAGACAAAATTTGTCTCTTTCTTCCAGAGTAGTAAATACAAAAGTGTAATGGCTGCCATGCAGATCGCGATTTCTATCTGATATTGGATAAGATCTTTCATAATTCCTCTTTTTTAGATTTGATCATGCTGATCAATTCGTCCAGATCTTCTTTACTGAGATTTTTTTCCTCGATGAAAAGTGAAACAGTTTGTTTGTAGGAATTATCAAAATAATCCTTCACTACAGCTTTAATGAATGACTTTCGATACTCCTGCTTACTGATAATCGGGAAATACTGGTGGGTATTGCCATAGGCTTTGTGGTCCACAAAGCCTTTTTCTTCCAGCAGCCTGACCAGGGAAGAGATGGTATTGTAATGAGGTTTGGGATTCGGATAAAATTCAGCGATGTCTTTCACAAATCCCTCTTTGATCTTCCAGAGGATCTTCATCAATTCCTCTTCTTTTCTGGTGAGTTTATTCATCTTTTAATCAATTTGAACAATGATATCCTAAATGTACAACGGAAATTTCAGTTATGCAACTAAAATATCAGTTATTTAACGAATTAATCAGTTGGTCTTTCTTTTTGTCATCTCGAACGAAGAGAGAGATCTGCCTGAAATCCGGCTGTTGCATATAAAGTTTAATTTTAGTTTGCAAACATGTGTTAGATTCCTTGCTTTCACTCGGAATGACAAGGGAAATGTAGGAGCAACAGATCATACTGTCATCTCGAACAAAGTGAGAAATCTACCTGAATCCAGTCTGTAGTATATCGAAGAAACATTGGTTTACATTTAAAAGGCTACCATCTAAATGTTGAGATAGATTCCTCGCTATCGCTCGGAATGACAGCGTTTAATGAAGGGAATTATTACAACCATACAGCTTTCTGATGTATTCCGAGCAGAATTCTAACTTCAATTCAATTTAAATACGATCGGAAAAGCATAACGGATACGCACCGGATTTCCCCGCTGTTTCCCGGGATTCCATTTCGGCGCATGTTGCATCACCCGGATTGATTCTTCATCACAACCAGCCCCGATTCCTTTCATTACCTTGATATCCGTTAAAGATCCATCGGTTTCTACTACGAAACTCAAATGCACCCGACCTTCAATACCAATTCGTTGCGCCTTAGAAGGGTATTTGAGGTTCTTATTCAGGTACTTATAAAATGCCTGTAGCCCGCCTCTAGGGGAAGGCATTTCTTCCACGATCTGGAAAATGGTTTCAGCTTTTTCTTCTTCCGGTTCTGGCATTGAAATGATTTCTTCAATGATATCGTCCTCGTTCATGTTAATGTCCAGGTCAATGTTAATATTTTCCTCGATTTCAACTTCATCCGGGACCTCGATGACAACAGGCTGCTGAACAGCAGGTGGTGGGGGAGGAGGTTGTTGAGTAACTGGAATATCCAAAAGGTCTTCAAATTGATTTGACAGGTTTGTTAGCTGAACCATGCTTCCCTGATCAAAGGATTTCCATTCAAAAGCCGTTATGATCAGGGAAATACTAAGGCAAAAGCTTAACCAGGTACGTACAGGCATGTACCGGTTTCTTTTTTCAATCCGGTCCGACTTCGTGCGGATCAAACTTTCAACGTCTTGTGATGCAATCGTTTTCTTACTATTTTTCATGATTCAGATCTTTTATATGTCAGTAATAAATGTTAACTCAATTATATGTAAGTCTGAAAGGAACTTTGGATAATGGTAATTTTGTTTAATTCCTTTCAGACTATTTAACACCATAATCCCTAGCTCAGCTTATAAGTAACAGGCAGGATCATTTTTACTTTGACAGGTTCACCAATTATTTTGGCAGGGATCCATTGTGGCGCTTCCCTGAGCACCCTGACAGCCTCTTCATCGCAACCCGCTCCAATACCTTTTACCGCTTTTATCTCTGTGAGCCTACCTTTCTCGTCAACAACAAATTCTACAAAGACTTTTCCCTGGATCCCTTCCTTTTTCGCCAGCTCCGGATATTTCAGGTTTTCCTGGATGTAGTGGTAAAATGCATTCAATCCGTATTTTGGTGCCGGTTGACTTTCCACAATGAGGAATTTTTCATCCTTCCAATTGCCTTGTATCTTTTTAACAATCAACCCTGCTACCATGGGTTTTTTATCTGTATCGGATGCCTCACTATGTGCAACATATTCGATTTTCAGCTCCTTTTGAGGGAAAATCCATTTTTCTGCATTCACGTCATTGCGCTGGAGGTAATAATAATGATCTTTTGGATTTTCCAGTCTCAATTCTTCCAGTCGTGATGCAATATCAGCCGACGGATTATCAACCTGGTGATATCCTTCCGGAAGGAATACTTCATCCAGAACTAAAGCTGGATCTGCTTGCTGCTGTTCGCATGAGGTAATAATAACCAATAGCGTAATTAAGATGCTGAAGCTTGAAATTAATTTGTGAGTTTTCATGATTTACTTGTTTTATTAAGTTAACTAATTTATTAATTATATAACTAAATATTTAGTTGATTTTGCGATTTAAAACCGGCGCTATGGCCGGCATGTTTATCATTAATCTAATTTAAAAGTGATGGGTAATATCATTCGCACATTAACAGCTTTACCCTTTTCAGTGCCTGGTTGCCATTTTGGACTATTAGCAACCACTCTGGCTGCTTCTTCATCACATCCACCGCCTATACCTTTGACAGCCTGTACTTTTGTCAATGAACCATCCGGATCAACAATGAACTGTATGTATACCACACCCTCAATACCAGCTTGTTTTGCTTCAATGGGATATTTCAGATTGTTTTGGATGTAATGATAAAATTCTGCCATACCACCCTCAGGGGCAGGTTGGTTTTCTACCTTTGTAAAAATCTCATTAGGCTCAATTTCTGTAATAGGTGAATCAAAAGGTTCTATTCTATCCTTTACATCTTCCATGTCAGTCACATTACATGAAAGTACCGTAATAAGCAAAGCTAAAACAGGTATAAGCAGCGCAACATTAAGCCAAATGGATTTACCGTGGGTTGATTTTAGCATCCTGATCCTTTTCACAATTTGGCTTTTGTGGAAATTATTACTCAGCGCAAAGTCAAAACTCCTGAATATTTGGAGCGTCAGTAGTTTGCTATAATCTTCTACTGCTATTTGCCTGGTGGCCTGGTGGTCTGCTAAGTATTCATGTACTTCCGTAATCCTGGTTTTAATCAGGTGAATTGCTGGATTAAACCAGAAAGCGGACCTTAATAATTCAACCAACAATACATCTGCACTGTGCCATTGCCTGATATGAGCAAGCTCATGTTCAAATACCTGCTTTTTTTCTTCAGAGGTGAGATTAACCGATTTGTCCCAGAAGAGATATTTGAAGAATGAACAGGTAGGTATTTCGCCATTAGTGGTGACGAGCGTATATCCATTTTTCTTTTCTCTTGAGGCGTTCAAAAGAGGCAACTTCTCAATAATATGTGCCATTTGCCAGAGCAATCTTGATAGATAGAATACGAAACCAGCCAGGTAAATAAAACCTATAATATGCCACCATTCCAATATAAAACCGACACTCTCTGTTTGTGCCTCGGTAATCGTAAGGACCGGAAGCATGATATAACCTTCAAAAGTACTTTGAGAAGTAATATCGATTGTGAGTGCCGGTAAGGTTAGTGAAAGGAATATACCGGAAAGGAGGAAGGTGCGATTAAACCTGAAATGTTTGTCTCTCACCAGCAGGATCTGGTAAAGCAGGTAAAAACAGGCCAGGTACAAATTGGCCTCAAGGAAATAGTTGAGCAGATTATTCAACTTTCGGATCTTTTATGTCGTTTTGAACATTTTTCAACAATTCTTCCATTTCATGGATATCCATGTCATTATCCCTGGCGAAAAAAGAGACGAGCCGCTCGAAGGATCCACCAAAATAGGTGCTGATCATACTTTTCAGGTAGAAGCTTCGATACTGGTTTTTTTCGATTTTCGGGTAATACTCATGGGTTTTACCATAGGCCGTATAGCCCACAAAATCCTTTTTCTCTAATATCCTAACAATTGTTGACACCGTATTGTATGCCGGCTTTGGATTTGGCATTTTTTCCAGGATATCCTTTACAAATCCTTTTTTAATCTCCCACAGGATCTGCATTACCTGTTCTTCTGCCTTTGTTAACTGTTTCATTGTATATGTGAATTTTTATTTATCCAACTTAAATTCGATCGGCAAAGTCATTCTCGACATCACATATTTGCCATCTTTTTCTGCCGGTTCCCACAGACCTTCTGTACTTTGCATGGCTGCAAAGGCAGCTTTTTGCAATTCCAGGCTGACCTCTTCATCAGAAGTAGATGGTTCCTGATCTACATTTAGGTAAACTAATCCTCCCATCTTGTTAATGACAAACCGCATAACTAATCGATCTTCAATTCCTCGTTCCTTTGCTATTTCCGGGTATCGGAGGTTTTCCTGAAGATGTTTTGACAGTGCCTCCATTCCGCCTTTAAAGGTCCCCATTTTATCATAATCGTCATGGATACTCATATCCTCATGATTCATTTTAAAGCGGTGTTCCATATATTGCCTACGATCTACTTTACGGATGATAGCATAACTTAATATATAATTCATTTTGAAAAAATGCTCTTCACCAAAATTTGAAAAATATAAGTTGGATTCATTTTTATTCATTTCTCTAAAAAACTCAATATTAAATTCAAGATTGTTAGATTTACTCAAACTGGTTTTTAATTTCTCAGGTGTTAAAAATGATAAGTCTTGTTCCATGATTCCGGCAATCATTGGCATGTAGAGGAACTCCGGATTTTTTCGTTGTTGAGTCACATAATGATCTACAATATCCTGAGGTGCATTTGTTAGCATACTTATTTGGGCATTTATTTCCTGCTCAAGATCAGCCTCCGAAAATTCATACTGAAATGAACTGTCCTTATTTTCAAAGGTATCCAGCTCATTTTCACAGGCAAATAAAAATGCTGTAAAGACTGCAATAATGCTTAATGCCAACGATTGAAATATCGGAGAACGTTTATTGGAATGCTCCATCATGTTTACTCGCTTTTTTATACTCGAGCTGGAATATGCACTTCCCAATAGCATATTTATTTCATGCCATTTAAATGATTTCAATAAAGAAGCATATTCATCTTTCCCATATTTTATAACCGTATGACGATCCGCCAGGTATTCATGTGTTTCTTTCAGGTTTTTCTGGATGAGGAGAACAATGGGATTAAACCAGCAAAGTATCCGAACGAGTTCGGCCAGGATAATATCAAGGCTGTGTCGTTGAGTGAGATGATATTCCTCATGCGTGATAATGGAATCTTTTTCTTTAATATTTATTGGGAACAAATCAGATAAAAAGATCCTGTTCAAAAATGAAAAAGAAAGAATATTTGTTGGTACATATAAGAGTCTGAAGCCCCTGGGAGTAAATTCTTTTTTGCTGCAAAGTTTTGCTAAAAGATTGATCCTATAGTAGTCGTAGAGCATCTTGATTGCTGATACAAATGCAACCGTAAGATATATTATCACGATTAAAAAAGTCCATTTGGTAACATCACTACTAAGTGATTGGCTTCCTTTAATGGTGACGATGGGCAATGATTGCTCTATAAAAAACCAGGGATCAAATGTACCTTCTGCTGTAGAATCTTGTCCAAGAATAAACACAGGAATACGAAATAAGGGCGTAATAAATGGCAAAACCAATATGGCCAATAAAAAATATCGATTGAAGTGAAAGTTGGTGCTTCTACGGTTGATAAGCCAATATAAACCGAAAAGGATGGTCTGTAGGACTATGACTTTTAAAAAATAGATCAGATATATTTCCATCATTAAGAATTATATTCGAATATAAAACTAATTGCTTAGTTTTTCAACTAAAAGATTAGTTTATTTTTGATTTATCTTAATCTGAAAATAAACATTAAGCTTTGGGGATCGGATTTTATTATTTGTAAAATAATTGTAAACAATTTACAATTGGTATTGATAAAGATTCAGGAAGGGGTTCCGTGAATATTATTTTTTATTTTCAGCCAAATCAGTTTGCATGAACGCATAGGAGAGTATATTGGCTCCCGCTTTCAAGGCTTCCTGCCGGATTGCTTCCGGGTCATTGTAAATGCTCTGGTCTTCCCAGCCATTTCCCAGGTCGCATTCATAGCTATAAAAGCAAACCAGTCTGCCTTCATAGATAATCCCAAAACCCTTTGGTGGTTTACCGTCGTGTTCATGGACTTTGGGCAGGCCTTCATTGAAATGATATTTCTGGTGATAAATCGGATGGTCAAAAGGTAGTTCTACAAAATCGTGGTTTGGGAATACCTTTTTCATTTCCAGCCGGACAAACTGATTTAATCCGTAGTTATCATCAATATGCATGAATCCACCTCCAATCAGGTAATTCCGTAGGTTTTCTGCATCCTGGCTGGAGAAAAGGACATTGCCATGCCCGGTCATGTATACGTATGGATAGAGAAATATATCAGGACTGCCGACATCGACAACATCTTCTGTGGCAATAAGATCCATCTGGAGGTTCCGGTTGCAGAATTCAATCAGGTTGGGCAAGGCTGTCTTATTGGCGTACCAGTCGCCCCCGCCGTTGTATTTAAGTTTGGCAATCTTTACACCAGGCTGGGAAAACCCGGAATAGGATACCAGAAGAAATAGGAAAGTCAGTTGAATATATCGATTCATTATTAATTATTTACAAATACGGAAAGTACCCGCTCCATTTCGGTTTTCAAATCATTAAACGAAATAGTAAAATTATTATTCATAAAACTAAATATTAAAGTATTTCCGGAATTTGTTTCCAAAAAACCGGATAAATTGTATACATGACTCATGGATCCGGTTTTTGCATGGATTTTACCTTTGAGATTTATGAAAGAGTTTTCCATTGTCCCGGAATTACCCGATTCGGGCATTAGGTCAAATAACTTTTCTCTTGGGACTTTCTTATAAATTCTCCTCAGGATGTTAACCATGCCATTTGGTGTGACCTGGTTATATCTTGAAAGCCCGGATCCATCCACCCAATTGATTTCTTCATTTAATTCTGATAACTCACCATTTATAAGGTGCTCGATCACTTTTCTCGAGCTTAATGTATCACCCAATTGATTGCTGATTACAAGCAATAATTGTTCAGCCAGGAAATTATCCGATTCCACCAGGATGTGTTTGTAAACTGAATCAGATGGAACCGCATAATAGTATAGCTTTTCACATTCAGGAAATTGACTGGCAAGGTTGATTGGTTTTTTGAGTGTATCTGCAAGTAAACTGACAAAAAGTTCAGTCGAATATCGAAAAGGAATTGACTCTTGAATCAGCAAGGCAGAATCAATCTGATTTATAAAAAAGATATTATTGAACTCTTCTCTTCTGATTAAAGGTTCAATATCAAGAGAATCTTTCATATCCTGGATCAATATTTCAAATTCCTTCGGTAATAAATGAATATCCGTTGAATTTCTATCTTTCTTAATTTGAACCATATTACCATAGATAGGAAAAGTTGATTTTTCTGCCGAGTAGTAATACGGATAATCATCCCAGGCCCAACCAGGGCCGAAGCGCTTATCTTCCATTGATTTTTCTACATAGACCAACGGAGCTTTTTGCTCTGATAGAAAATTGAGGGTAGTTGCATATCCAAAGTTTTCATATAATAGTGTCGGATCACCTGTCCCCGCAAAATAAAAGTGATCATTTACAATGCAATACTGTATTGCCGGAAGGCTGTCACCCATCATTATCAAAGCGGCTAAATAGGTGAGTAGTTTGGTATTTGATGCCGGGGTAAAATGCTTATGGCTGTTGTATTCAAAAATGTTGGTGTTGGATACGGGATCGTAAACCATTAATCCGGTATGGCTTTCCAGGAAAATTGGATTTATCTCAAAATGTTTAGTTAGTGGTTTATTTTCGATTTTGAACTTTGTCGCCTTGCAAGATGACAACATAGCGATTAAAATGAATATTAAAGGATATAAATATCTGCTGTCCAGCCATATTTTTCTCATATCTGTAAATATCTGTAATGATTAACTATTAAAATAGTTTTAATATAAAATAATAAACTAAATATTTAGTTATATTAGTATATTGAATAATCAACCCAAAATGTCTGTCTTTAGTAAGCACTTTTTTTTTACCTCCTTAATTCTTTTATTTCATTTTTTAATACCGTTTTTTTTGCCTGCACAAAAAATAAAGCTGAGCAGGGAACGTATTTCAGCATTAAATGCGATAGCATCAACCCAAAAGTCAGCATGGAATAACAGAAAGTCGGCCTCAGGCAAAACATTTGAACAATATATGGATAGTTTACAAACAGCTAATCCTGAAAGGTATCAGTTTATCCGGAGAAATGAGGAGATGAGGAAACAGCGTAGGGAATCGGAATTACTACAAAAAAAACGGTTGAATATGCAGAAATACAACAGTATTTTAGCTAGTCCTGATGTATATCATAAGTCCTCAATTATATTAAATAATGGATTATATCAACAAATTCCAGAGGAGGTGCTGAAATTATCTAATCTTGACACGCTGGAGATTTCCAATAATTATATATCAGTTCTGGAAAAAGGAGCTCTTGACCAATTACACCTGACAAAACTGAACCTTCGTGGAAATCAATTGAGCTCTGGCAAAATAAACATTACAAAGAAAGCAAATCTGAAAGACATTAACCTTGGAAATAACCAGCTGAATCAAATCCCTTCCAAGCTCAAAAGGTTAAAGGGATTGAAGGTACTGAATTTATCAGATAATCAGCTCGGGAAAGGTGGCAAAAAGGTAAAGATTAAAAAATGGAAAGAATTGGAGGAGTTGAATCTGAGCCATAATGAACTAACTACAATTCCTGTTAAGCTTCGAAAACTGAAGAATCTTAAAAAACTCTATTTGAATAATAATCAACTAAAGTCATTGAAAAACCTTGAAAAGCTAACTTCACTGGAAGAAATTGAGTTGAGCAGTAATATTGTTGCCCTGGATCCCAGATACTTTTACTCACTGAGGAACCTGGAAAAACTTTCAATGCATAAATGTTGGCTCATGTATCTGCCACCAGAAATAAATTATCTGTCGAATCTCGAGAAGTTGGTTTTACCAGAAAATAAAATTACGAAGCTTCCTAAAGAGATAGGGGATCTAAAAAAGCTTGAAAATCTTATGGTTTATAAAAATGAATTGACATCGATTCCTGAGGAAGTGTTTGAATTGAAGGAATTGCTTTGGCTGGATATTTATTATAACAAAATCGATCATCTATCGGATAACATAACTGACCTGGAAAAACTGGAAATCCTGTATTTATCCTACAATAATTTTGATGAGTTGCCGGCAACCATTGGAGAGATGATCAACCTGAAAGAATTATATGTTCATAATAACAAACTGAGAGATTTACCTGATATTTCAGGATTGAAAAATTTGAGGTATCTCCATGTACAGCACAATCATCTTACTGAGTTTCCCATGTCGATCCTGGTGTTAAAACAGCTTGAAGAATTAAATTTGTCATATAATCTTATCACACAATTTCCTGAAGAAATCAATGAATTCGAAAATCTCAAATTCATCTATCTAAATAAAAACCTGACAGAAATAAATACCATGGAATACGAACAGTTCAAAATGGCTTTAAAAGATCTAAACGACCGTGGGGTGAGAATCAAATTTGATTACCCAGGTTCAGATGTGGATTGAGTTTATAAAGCTAGAGGCCAAAGAAAAATATCTACGCGGCGGTTTTTAAGCTTTCCTTCCCAGGTAGAATTGTCATATACAGGGTTGTGCAAACCAAAATCCTTAATTTCGATCATCTCTTGACGTATATTGTTGAGTAATAATTGTTCCAGTGCCGATTGACTGCGCATTTGTGACAACCAGTCATTGAATTCCACGCCTCCAATATTATCTGTATGGCTGTGGATGGTTATATTATATTGTTCTGCATGAGGAATATTCTGTAAAAATTCACGGATGGCAAGTCGTTGGTCCTGTGAAATATAATAACTTCCACCCCCAAAATAAATACTGATCTGATGCTGTGGGCCTTCCTGGGCGAATGAGCTAAAAATTGCATTAATTAGTATCAATATGGTTAATAGCAATTTCATGGCGCTTCTGGGGATTACCTGCTTATATAACGGTGTTTCTGCGTATTTGTTAATTGATGATCAGGGTTGTCATGTAAAAATAGGGTAACTATGTAAAAAATGCTGTGAATAATAAAGGTAAATCAAGTATATTGATCGTTGCATTGACCGCATCTTGTTTTGATAACTTAACTCTGGAATGATGAAAAAAATATTACTTTTTTCCACTGTGGTGCTTTTTATGGCAAATTGTGCACCGAGAAAAGATACTATAGAAAAATCAAAGCCCAATATCATTTTTATCTTTACAGATGACCATGCTCTTCAAGCTATCAGTGCCTATGGTTCTGTGATCAATCAAACCCCAAACATTGATCGGCTGGCTGATGAGGGGATAATTTTTAGAAATGCATTTTGTACAAATTCCATTTGTGCCCCAAGCCGTGCTGTAATCCAGACAGGAAAACACAGCCATTTGAATGGGGTTATCGATAATATTGAAGTATTCGATAGTGCACAGGTCACCTTTCCAAAACTCCTTAGGCAAGGAGGTTATCAAACAGCCATGGTAGGTAAATGGCACCTGAAAAGTGAGCCCACTGGATTTGATTTTTGGAAAGTTTTACCGGGTCAGGGGGAATATTATAATCCCGATTTTCGAACACCGGAAGGCAGAGAACGGATCGAAGGTTATGTAACTGACATCATCACGGATGTATCCCTGGATTGGCTTGAACAAGGAAGAGACAAAACCAAACCCTTTATGCTGATGACCCAACATAAAGCACCACATCGTTCCTGGTTGCCTGGTCCTGACCACTTAACCATGTACGATGATGTTGATATCCCGGAACCTGCCACCCTTTTTGATGACTACAGCAACAGGGCCAGCGGAGCTAAAATCCAGGAAATGGAAATTGACCGTCATATGCGCTTTTCCTGGGACCTCAAGGTGATTAAGGATTCTGACGATTCACTTGGTCTGAAAGTTTGGGAACAACGAAAACAGCGGTTTACACCGGAACAACTTGAAGCCTGGAATACTGCCTATGAACCAAAGAATAAGGAATTTCTTGAGGCCAATCTTGAAGGAAAAGAATTGGTGCGCTGGAAATATCAGCGGTATATCAAGGATTACCTGCGATGCATAGCCTCCGTAGATGACAATATTGGGCGTTTACTGGATTACCTGGATGAAAGCGGATTGGCAGATAATACGGTTGTGATTTACAGTTCTGACCAGGGTTTTTATCTCGGGGAGCATGGCTGGTTTGACAAGCGCTGGATGTATGAGGAATCCCTTCACATGCCCTTTATTGTAAAATGGCCTGGCGTTACAGCTCCCGGTTCGGTCAACACGGATATGGTGCAGAACCTTGATTTTGCTGAGACTTTTTTGGAAATGGCCGGATTACCTATTCCAGCAGAAATGCAGGGCAGAAGCTTGGTGCCAATATTAAAAGGGGAAACACCGGATGATTGGAGAACCTCCATCTATTATCATTATTATGAATATCCTGGCGCACATATGGTGCAAAAGCACAATGGCGTGCGAACTGAGCGATACAAGCTGATCAACTACTATGAGCTGGGGGAAAAAGAATTGTTCGATCTGGAAACTGATCCACAGGAGATGCACAGTGTGTATAATGATCCTGAATATGCTCAAATCCAGACGCAACTGGAAAATGAGTTAGCACGATTGAAAGAGTATTATAAGGACAATACAGTTCAATAATTTATATACATGAAAAAAATTGTTATACTTTCTGCACTTCTCCTTTTCGGTTTAAATGGTAAAGCTCAGACCACCAATGAAAGAGGAAAGGATTTTCTGGATTTAAATAAACCGGAGCGACTGGAATGGCTGAAGGATGCCGGATTTGGCATGTTTATCCATTTCAGTTTTGATAGCCAACTTGGAATTGTTATCAGTCATTCCATGGCGGGAGCTTCCCAGGATTATCTTGACAGGTTTATTCATGAACTTCCAAAGACCTTCAATCCGAAAGATTTTTCCGGAGAAGAAATCGCCATTATGGCCAAACTTGCAGGCATGAAATATATGGTATTGACAACGAAGCATCATTCCGGCTATTGCCTTTGGGATACCAAGACTACCGATTTCAATATCTTGAATACGCCGTATGGTACGGACCTGGTAAAGGAATATGTGGAAGGTTGCCGAAAACAGGGTTTGGCAGTGGGATTTTACTTTTCTCCGGAGGATTTTAATTTTTTACATGAACATGGACAAACAGTACGACGAAGATTCCCTGAACCTATCGCAGACACAGTCATGGATAAATACCTGGATCATACGGAAAAACAGTTGTCTGAATTGATGACCAATTATGGACAAATCGATGTGATCTTTTTCGATGGGGGCGAAGGGCCATTGCAGGAAAAAGCAAAGGAAGTTGTTTGGAAGATTCAACCCAACATTCTGGTTACCCGTGGAGCAATCAATACTCCGGAACAATATATTCCCGGAATGGCAACTGACGAACCCTGGGAAGCCTGCGTAACTATGGGGACACAGTGGCAATTCAAACCAACCAATGAAGAGTATAAATCGGGAGGCAGATTGATAGAAATTTTAATTGAAAGCCGGGCAAAGGGGGGCACGCTGTTATTGAATGTTGGTCCCAGGCCCAACGGACAACTTCCATTGGAGCAGGAAGATCGTTTGCGTGAAGTGGCTGCCTGGATTTTTATCAACCAGGAGGCTGTTTATAATGTCAGACCATGGATCGTTTCCAATGAAGAAGATATTTGGTTTTCGAAGGCAAAAAACAGTAATACAGTGTATGCCTATCTCACCAAAATGCCTGATTGGCCGCGAGGTGAACGAAGGGAATTTACCTTGAAATCCATCAAATCAACCTCAGATACAAAAATAAGTGTGTTGGGTCAATCCGGGGAATTGGTCGAGTATAATCCCGAAGCAGACGCGACAGCAAGATATGAACAGAAAGAGAATGGATTGCATATTTCAATAGTGAGAGCACAGCGGATATATAATAACCATAAATGGCCAAATCCTATTGTTGTCAAAGTGGAAAATGTAGAGACCGCACTTGATCCGCCATTTCTTAATACAATGAGTGCCACTCCTGTTGGGACGAGGATGATGCTGAAGGGTGAATTGGTAAAAATGGGGGATAGCAAAAATCTTGAAGTTGGATTTTTGTACCGGCCTTATGCGGGTTTTGCTGAAAATCTTGCTGGTGGTGAGTGGACCTATTCCGAATTTATTGAGATAAATGATTTGGAAAAATTTAATATGGGTATTAATGATCTGGTAGCAGGACAGACGTATGAGTATAGGGCAGTTGTCCGACATCCAAAGATTGAGATCAAGGGAGAGATAAAAAGATTTACCATGCCCTAAATGAGAAATATTTTTATTTAGACGTCTTTTGCCCTGAATAGTGATCTATTTAGAATTAAATATGTTAGCAGGATTCCTGTTTTCGTAGAAATGGTGTGATAATATTATTTAGGAATTGAGAACAACAATTCTTGCATGAAAAATAAATTATTAGGGTACTTTTTGATCCTTCCATTCCTGATGGTCAGTATTTCAGCTCAAATGCTCGCTCAGCGAACGATCGTTACCATTGGGGATTCAAATGGGGCAAGTGACATGGGTTGGGTAAACAAGTTGAAATCCATTCGGACTCAGGATAGTATCTTCAATTATTCCATCTCGGGGAATACCATAGGATTTGACAACCTGGATAATGAAAAACTGAATACACTTAAGAATATTCACTCCTATATCAAGGATGCGTCTTTAAGATCAAAATCGGGTTCTCTCGATGATATTATAATTCTGCTGGGTACCAATGATTGCAAAAAGGTATTTGAAAATCAAGCCGAACAAGCTATTCAAAACCTGGAAAAGTTGATTGAACTAATTAAGGAACAAATCGTGATTAAAAGCTCAGAACCAGTTATTTATATTGTGACACCTCCTCCTTTTGGTGAAGATTCAATTTTGCTTGATAAATATCATGGTGGTGATGAACGTGTAAGGCAATTACTTCCCGGATTTATGAAGGTAGCTCTTGAGCAGCATTGTCAGTTTATTGATGTGTATCATGAATTGAAGCCACAATTTGATCAATTGAATATTGATGGGGTACACCTGAATGAAGATGGAAGCAAGTTGATCGCTACGACAATATCGAGGTTCCTGGATAAAACTAATCGAATTCGCTGGGAGGATACAAAGATAAATCCCTGGCCGGATGACGTTGAAATAGTTGAGATTAAATCACCACTGGATGGTGCGATTCAAAAAGCGTATTTTTATGCCACGACAAGACAAGAACCACAACCACTGATTGTGAGTTTGCATACCTGGAGTGGAGATTATAGTCAATCCGATCCTCTGTTGCTAATGATACTGGCCAAGGATTGGAATTATATCCACCCGGATTTTCGCGGTGTTAATAATACGCCAAAATCTATGGGAAGTCCCTATGCCATTGATGATATTGAACAAGCGATATCTTTTGCTTTGCAGCATGCCGATGTAGATCCTAAAAATATTCATGTGATCGGTGCAAGTGGCGGTGGTTATGCCACCCTGTACACATATTTGCACTCGAAACATCCAGTTGCTTCATTCTCTGCCTGGGTCCCTATTTCTGATATTGAAGCCTGGTTTTATCAGTCTCTTGGCAGGAAGAACAAATATGCCGAAGATATAATGGCTGCCACAGGTTCAGTGGATTCTGTATTGAATTCAATTGATGCGCGTAAGCGATCTCCAATCTTCATGGAGACTCCTGTAGAAAAACGTAGACAAAGTCAGTTAACAATATATGCTGGCATTCATGACGGATACGAAGGATCTGTCCCGGTTTCCCAGTCTATCAATTTTTATAATAAGATTATCAAGGATTATGATTCACCTGATTCAGTTTTGGTTTCAGAACAGGAAATTCAGGATTTGCTGAGCATGCGGTATTACCCGGAAGTACCTGGGGATAGGATTGATAGTAGGCCGGTAATTTTTAAAAGGTCTTATAAAAATATTTCGCTGATCCTTTTTGAAGGGAATCATGAAATGTTGGCTGATGTAGCATTAGAACTAATACCCCTTCATCATGAAGATTAATCCCCTTTTTGCCATTATATTTCTTTCGTTTCTTGGCTGTACATTTTCATGCCAATCTGAAAAGCAACGGCCAAACATTATCCTTATTTTAACTGACGACCAGGGATATGGTGACCTGGCATGCCATGGTAATCCTTGGATCAAAACCCCCGAAATGGACCAGTTGTATGAACAAAGTGTTCGATTAACTGATTTTCATGTCGGGACCACATGTGCTCCGACAAGGTCCGGTCTGTTGACTGGTAGAAATTGCAATGAGGTAGGTGTATGGCATACGATTATCGGGCGTAATTTCTTGCGCCAGGGAGAGGTGACCATTGCGGAGATCCTGAAAAATAATGGCTATAGCACCGGTATTTTTGGAAAATGGCATCTGGGAGATAACTATCCTTATCGCCCACAGGACCGGGGATTTGATGAAGCATTGATCCATGGAGGAGGGGGTGTCGGACAAACCCCGGATTATTGGAATAATGACTATTTTGATGACACCTATTTTCGAAATGGTGTTCCCGAAAAGTTTGAAGGATATTGCACAGATATCTGGTTTGAAGAGGCTTTGGGATTTATTGAATCCAATCAAGCAGAACCGTTCTTTTGCTACATTGCCACCAATGCGCCGCATGGGCCGTTTCATGTACCCCAGAAATACATCGATATGTATAAGGACAATGAAAAAATACCCAATCCGAATTTCTATGGTATGATCACGAACATTGATGATAACATTGGGATCTTACGATCAAAACTTGAGGAATGGAATATGAATCAACATACCATCCTTGTTTTTATGACGGACAATGGAACCTCATCTGGTATTCAGCTAGATGGTGATGGCTTTCCGACAGGTAAGGGATTTAATGCCGGGATGCGTGGCAAAAAAGGATCACCTTACGAGGGAGGTCATCGCGTACCGTTTTTCATCCACTGGCCGGAAGGTGGATTGGCCGAAGGAAAGGATGTAGAGCAAATCACTTCGTACACGGATGTAGTTCCAACATTACTGGACCTTTGCCGAATTGATTACAAACCAGTTTTACCGTTTGAGGGAGAGAGTTTGGTTCCATTATTAAAAAATCCGGAGACCACTTGGAAAGCCAGAACAATCATTACGGATACACAACGCAAGGAGCACCTGGAAAAATGGAAGGATGCGTCAATAATGACAGATGAATACAGGTTGATCAGGGGAGAGGAGTTGTATGATCACCAGAAGGATCCCGGACAAACCACCGATATCGCGCAGCAATTTCCCGGGATAGTAAGCAGGTTGAGAGATAACTATGAATCCTGGTGGGATAGAGTGGCGCAGCGCTCAGAAGAGATCAACCCGATCCCCGTTGGATTTGATAAAAATCCAGTGACGCTGACCTGCCATGACATGCATCCTGATGGTGAAGGTCAGCCTGCATGGAACCAAAACCAGGTACGATTGAATCAGAATCCTACCGGTTACTGGATAATTGATGTAAATGAAAAAGGAATGTATTCGTTTGAATTGCGTCGATATCCTAAAGAGTCTGGTGCCGGATTTTTGGATATTGTGCCCAATGGAGATGATATTGATGGCGGGGAACCATATCCCGAAGGAGTACCAATCGATGTGCGCAGTGCGACAGTTGAGTTTTTATCACCAGATTCGAAATATGAATTGCGTCAAGGAATGGAGGTGTTCATGGAAGAAAATGGACAATTGTCATCAATTATGGAGTTAAATGCAGGTGTGCATAAATTCAGGACAGTGCTTAGAGATGTCAATGGTGATGAGTTAAATCATGGCGTGTATTATGTCTATATCCAAAAAATTTAAATGAGGACTCTTTTCAATTTCTATCTGTATTTTGCCACATATCTGATCCTCAACTCATGTTCTGCAAGTAGGGAGAAACCAAATATCATCCTGTTCTTCATCGATGATCTCGGCTGGACAGACCTTGGGTGTTATGGCAGTGACCTGTATGAAACACCAAATATCGATAGGCTGGCGACGGAAGGGATCCGGTTTACCAATGCGTACTCGGCATGTACGGTTTGTTCGCCCTCCAGGGCAGCAATCATGACAGGGAAATATCCAGCAAGGTTGCATCTTACCGATTGGATCCAGGGGCATAAGCGACCCAAAGCCAGGCTTAAGGTGCCTGACTGGCAAATGTACCTGGATACCACCGAAGTGACACTGGCAGAAGAATTGAAAAAAGGAGGATATATTACTGCCAATTTCGGTAAATGGCACCTGGGAGATAATCCCATCTATTGGCCGGAGCATCAAGGTTTTGATGTGAATATTGGTGGCTATCGCTGGGGTGCGCCTGGATCTTATTTTTATCCATATCATGGCTTTAAAAGGGATAGCATACATCCACCCAACCTTGAGACTGGACAAAACGGAGAGTACCTGACCGATCGGTTAACGGATGAAGCCATAAAATTCATGGCGAACAACCGGGAAAATTCATTTTTTATTTATTTTCCTCATTATGCCGTGCACACGCCCATTCAGGCACATGATTCATTGGCAGCCTACTTTGAAAGCAAAGTACAACCGGGATCAAGGCATACAAACGCAGCTTATGCCGCCATGATCTATTCTGTAGACCAAAGTGTAGGTAGGATCAGAAAGACATTAGATGAATTAGGGATTAATGAAAAAACAGCCATTTTTTTCACCAGCGACAATGGCGGTCTTGAATTAAGAAATATCACAGACAACGGGATTATACGTGCAGGAAAGGGATCAGCATATGAAGGCGGTGTGAGGGTGCCATTTATTGCTTATATCCCAGGTGTTACTAGTGTCGGAGCTGTCTCAGAACGGCCAATTATTGGAATGGATCTGTATCCGACCTTACTGGATCTGGCCGGCTTGAGGGTCATTGAAAATGATGGGAAGAATTTGTTTCCTCATCTCCAAACTACCGATCCACAGTTCCAACGCACCATATTCTGGCATTACCCTCACTATCACAACGGTGGTGCAACGCCTTACAGTGCTATACGGAAAGACAATTTCAAGTTGATAGAATTTTTTGAAGATAGTACATTGGAATTGTATAATTTGGATCGGGATATTGGCGAGGAACACAATTTGCGTGATTCACTTCCGGCGTTAACAAGACAATTGCATAACGAATTGCAATCATGGAGGAAGAAAGTAGGGGCACAATATCCAAGCCCAAATCCTAGTTATGAAGAAACATTAATTAATTAGATCATGAAAATTCGATATTTTTTAATTGTGCTCTATTCATTTTTTGTTTTTGAAGCTATAGGGCAACCTGACCGCCCTAACTTTATGATCATTATCGGAGATGATATTAGCTGGGATGACCTGGGATGTTATGGTAATCCGACTGTAAAATCTCCCAATATCGATCAGTTGGCAAATGAAGGAATAAAATTTACCAATACTTTTTTGACGGCTAGTTCATGCAGTCCAAGCAGGTGCAGCATCATTGCCGGCAGATATCCGCATAATACCGGGGCAGCTGAATTGCATACTGCTCTTCCTGCGGGTATGCCAACTTTACCTGGTGAATTGAAAAACTCAGGATACTATACAGCCTCGGCAGGGAAATGGCATCTTGGCCCACATACCAAAGTTGATTTTGACTTGGTGGTTGAAAAAGACAATGGGGATGGCGGGGAAGATCAGTGGATACGTGTACTCCGGGAGCGACCAAAGGATAAACCATTTTTTATGTGGTTTGCCTCGTTTGATGCGCATCGCGACTGGCAAATAGACGAACTGGCTACTCCTCATAATCCTGACAAATCCATTGTCCCCCCTTATCTTGCGGATGCACCAGGAACAAGACAGGATTTGGCTTATTACTACGATGAAATTCAGCGTTTGGATCGTTTTGTTGGTGAGGTAAGGCAGGAATTGATCAGGCAAAAAGTGGCTGAAAACACATTAATCATTGTGATGGCAGATAATGGCCGGCCCTTTCCCCGTGCCAAAACCAGGGTGTATGATAGTGGGATGAAAACTCCTTTTGTGCTGAATTGGCCAAATGGTCAAAGCAAATTGGGATTGGAATGTAATAGTTTGATCAGCGTAATTGATATTGCACCAACATTTCTGGAATTGGCAGGAATTGAGGCTGGTCCGACCTTTCAGGGGGTAAGCTTTGTAAAGGTAATCGGGAATCCATCAACTGAACATCGTCAATATGTATTTGCCGAGCACAACTGGCATGACTATGAAGCCCATGAACGTATGGTAAGGACGAAGTATTACATGTATGTGGTCAACAATCGACCGCAATTTCCCAATCAGGGACCGGCTGATTCCAACCGTTCACCCTCGTATAAAGATCTGAAATCCGTTAGAGATGCGGGAAAACTGAATGCTGCCCAGGCTGATGTGTTTATTACGCCGAGACCTCATGAGGAACTGTTTGATTGTTTGATTGACCCTGAACAGATTAGCAATGTGGCTTCTAATTCAAGATATCATGAAATATTGGATGATTTACGGAGCGTAATGCATCAATGGATCATTGAAACCGGAGATGATGTTCCCGGAAAATTGACCGAATCGTGGTATGATCCTGAGACAGGAGAAAGACTTGATGTTGACCAGGTGAGGGGAGAGATGCCGGGCGCGAAGACGAATGCTGCAAAACTTAACAATAAAGGACCATTTTAAAATATTAGTTTAAGATTGTAAGTAGAAATAATAAAAAAGAAAGCGAGAAATAGGTGTGAATTTATTCTACTCCACTGGATGACAAATAATGGAACATGAATCATACTATGCGTTTGGAGTCAGATTTCTCTCTAATTATAAAAAATACAATATAAAAAGATGAAAAATACCAGAAGAGGTTTCTTAACTAAAAGTGCCATCGGTACTACATTCTTAGCTACAGGATTGGGTTCTTGTCAACCATCCTCCAAATCAGAATCAACTAATATTGAAGAGAAATATAGAATACTTGACGAAGCTGTCTCAAAACCAGTGATAGATCTGCAATTGTTTCCGGATCCTCTGATTATAGAAAAACTTGAATTGCTAAGATTTGAGGATAATTTCATTTGCAGGGTACAAACAAGTGATGGGTCTGAGGGTATTTCGGTAAGCAATAATATGCAAATGATCTCACTTTACCCGATTCTCACCAATAGACTTCAGCCCTTTTTTATTGGAAATGACGCCCGGAAATTAGAAGAATTACTGGATGATGTTTATGTGCACCAAAGCAACTATAAACTTCAGAGTCTCGCATTGTGGGTGCCATTGGCAACCATCGAATTTGCCATATTGGATTTACTTGGGAAAATAGCCCAAAAATCCATTGGTGAATTGATCGGTAAAATTCACAATCCAAAAATAGCGGTATACCAGGCAAATAATTATAGAGGAAAATCTGCTGAAGAATCTATAGAATTGATTAAAAAACATGTAGAAGAAACTAAAGCGAAAGCCCTAAAATTTAAAGTTGGTGGCCGTATGAGCAAAGATGCCGAATTTCCGCCGGGACGTACTGAAAAACTGATACCACTGGTCAGGAAAACCTTTGGCGATGATATGGTCATCTATGCGGATTCCAATGGTTCTTACTCGGTAGCAGAAGCGATCAGGATAGGTAAGATCATGGAAAATTATAATTTGGATTTTTATGAAGAGCCTGTGCCTTTTGACTGGTATGAAGAAACGAAACAGGTGACAGATGCATTGAATGTACCCATTGCGGGCGGTGAGCAGGAGCCAAGCTTACATAATTTCAGATGGTTAATTGCCAATGATGCTTTGGATATAGTTCAGCCAGATATGTTTTATTTTGGAGGAATGATAAGGTCCATGAAAGTGGCGAGGATGGCTGAGGCAGTTGGAAAACAATGTGTACCCCATATTTCAGGTTCAGGTCTGGGATATCTGTACATGATGCATTTTGTGTCATCCATCCTGAATGCGGGTCCTTACCATGAATTCAAAGGCTTTAATATTGATTTACCATTTGAATGCACTACTTCAACCCTTGAAAGTGAGGATGGCGTTGTAACGGTACCATCCGGTCCAGGACTTGGGATAGTTATTGATCCGGAATATATAACTAAACACAAGGCAATTATTGGGTAGTATATTTGATAATTTGTAGTCGTGTAGGTGCTGAAATAAGACATGTTTGATTCCAGGACTGAGTTATTAATTTACTTGGGAAACTTGTATAAAACCTCAAAAATTTTCAATCAGATTTCTTTGAAATTAACCATGCTTTACATCATTTTTTCTCAAATACCCGGATGTAATCCACCAGCATTTTTTGTGGAAACTGGGTGGTCTCATCCGGATTGCCGGGCCAGTTGCCTCCAATGGCTACATTGAAAATAAAGAAAAATTGTTCATTAAAAGGATAAGGCTGATTCTGTGCATCTTTTGATTTGAATTCAAAAATCAGGATATCATCTACATAAAACCACATCTGGTTGAATGCCCTAACGACAGAAAACACATGAAATCGGTCGTTAAAGATTTCATCGGTAAGACTATATGATTTTCCGGTATATTTATGATTAGCGAAATCAATCCCCCAGTGAACAGTAGCATGGCTTGTTGATGGCTGATTGCCAATGAGTTCCATAATATCTATTTCTCCGCATGCGGGCCAGCCTTTCAAATTTATATTTGCACCTAACATCCATAAAGCCGGCCATATGCCCTGTCCATAGGGCAACTTTGCGCGGATGTCCGTCCGTCCAAATCCAAATGACTTTTTATCTTTGGTGATCATCCTGGCAGAAGTGTATTGATGGTCATTCCATGAGTCACTTCGTGCTTCTATGACAAGATTGCCATTTTCAATCCTGGAGTTTTCCGACGCATCTGTGTAATACTCCAATTCGTTGTTTCCCCATCCATTATCTCCATTGCCAATTTCATGTGTCCACCAGCTGGTATTTATCTCTGCGTTTTCAAATTCATCAGCCCAAGCCAGATCCCAACCCTCATAGGAAGTTGGTGTGGAATAATCTTCTACATCATAAGGTAAACTGTTATCATCATTTCCGATAGTAATTATAGCTGTATTTTTGTTGAATTCAATCTCCATATCAGCGTCGAACGTCAAATGGAATACTTCATTCCCTTCCTTAATTTTATCAGATATTATTTCAAGAGATATGATACTTTCAGTACTTCCTACTGGTATAGTAATTTGCCCGTTTACCTTCTTGTAATCCAGGCCTTGAAAAGCAGAGCCATCATCTGTGGTATAATTTAGTATAACATTCTTGCTATAGCTCTCTTTAAGTTTTACTTCATAATCAATGATTAATGTACCATCATCACCTTCGAGTTGGCTTATATCGGAAATAATAATTGAAGGAACTCCCTTTATTTGATCTTCAGAGGATGAACAGTTGACTCCGAATAAAACCAAAACAACGAGTAAAAATGAAACTTTCATGGTAGAATAATAAGAATATCAATATAAAAACGTCTTTCAAAAATAACAATACCAAAAAAATGTGTGTGATGAAGTTTGGGTTCAGAACAAATTTAATCAACATAATTCAAATTTGGCTTCAAAAAGGTTAGATTCATTGCTACATTGGATTACCTAAACGATTATAATTCATAAAAAATATGAAGTATGAAATATCTTTTTTTAATATGTATCACATTCTCGTTATCCTGTACACCTGACAGATCGGTAGTTAAGGAGAAGTTACCCAACATTATATACATCCTTGCAGACGATTTGGGGTACGGTGATGTTTCTGCCTATAACCCGGATTCGAAAATTGCTACTCCAAATATCGATCGGCTTGCCAGCCAGGGTATGAGGTTCACAGATGCTCATTCACCATCTTCTGTGTGTACACCTACCAGATATGGGATTTTGACAGGTCGTTATTGTTGGCGAACAAGGCTCCCCAGGGGAGTATTGCAGGGCTACGGGCAATCATTGATTGAAGATGAAGAAACAACGGTTGCGGAATTACTGAAACAAAAAGGATATAGCACAGGAGTAGTTGGTAAATGGCATTTAGGATTGGACTGGAAGATTAAAAATGGTTATGAGGATTCTTTAAAGGCATATGGAGATAGGCCTATTTTAACGAATCACAATTCGGAATGGATAAATTTTAATATTCCGCCTGCAAATGGTCCAACAACGCACGGATTTGATTATTCCTACATTCTTCCAGCTTCCCTTGATATGGAACCTTATTGTTATTTGGAAAATGATACGCTAACAGAACTTCCCAATGAATATACCCCTGGCAATGACCTGGAATCCGACTCATGGGCTACCGGAGCATTCTGGCGGGCTGGGCGGATGGCAAAAAGCTTTGACTTTTATGAAGTCTTACCCACATTCATTGACAGAGCCAAGGCATTTGTTGATGTTCATGCTGATGATCCTGATCCTTTTTTCCTATACCTGCCCCTGGCCGCACCGCATACACCCTGGGTACCCAAAGATGAATATCGCGGTAACTCAAATGCAGGTCAGTATGGTGATTTTGTACAAATGGTGGATGCAGAGGTAGGTGATTTTTTGAGGTTTTTAGATGAAAAAGGTGTTTCAGAACACACCATTCTTTTTTTCACCAGTGATAATGGTCCATTTTGGAAGCCGGATTTTATTGAACGATTCGATCACAATGCTGCATTTATATATCGTGGCATGAAAGCAGATGCCTGGGATGGTGGACACCGGATCCCTTTTATTGTCCGGTGGCCTGATAACGTCCGGGCAAATACCCAGAGTGATCAGCTGACAACCTTAACCAACCTTATTTCAACCGTAGCGGAAATTACGGGAGTCGGATTGAATCCGGGCAATGGTATGGACAGCAGGAGCATTTTATCTGTATTAAAAGGCGGTGTGTCAAACAATGATAATCCGGTAATTCACCATTCCTCCAGGGGAATGTTTGCCATTAGGAAAGGAGACTGGAAATACATAGATGGCCTTGGATCCGGTGGCTTTAGTGAACCGGCACTGGTGGCGCCAAAGGAAGGAGAACCGGATGGCCAATTATACAATATGAAAGATGATCCTTCTGAGCGCATTGATATATTTTCTCAAAACTCTGATAAGGTGCAGGAATTGAAGCTAAAGCTTGAAGAAATTAAGAATATGAAATAGTAAATATGAAATTGATTTATTCGTCCCTTGTTATTCTTTTTATTGGAAATAATTTATTAGCACAATCCAATCTCAATAATCAGAAAATCGATGGTTATAAAGGCATCTGGTTCACCCTCGGGCAGTTTTCAGAATACGGGGATAAATATTCCGGTGGATTAGGTACCTACACTGCTAAGCACAGGCCATTGGCCATTTATGTTTCGGAGGTAAAGAAGACTTTTTTTGTATATGGCGGGACTACGGGTCCGAATGAAAAACATTTGATGTGCATGATCTCTTATTTTGACCATAAAACCAACAAGGTGCCAAAACCAACAGTAGTTTATGACAAGCTAGGAGTTGATGATCCGCATGATGATCCCAGTCTGGCTATTGATCAGGATGGATACCTCTGGGTGTTTGTGAGCGGGAGGGGAAGAGCAAGGCCAGGTTTTAAATATCGAAGTGACAGACCATATGATATTGAATCATTTTCTCAGGTTACTGAAGAAGAAATGACCTATCCCCAGCCCTTATGGGATAGAGAAATGGGATTTTTCCACTTCTTCACCAAATATACTGGTGTCAGGGAATTGTATTATGAAACCAGCAAAGACGGCATTAACTGGACCGAGGACGTAAAGCTTGCCGGAATTATCGAAGCAGGGGCCACGCGAAGTGGTCATTACCAGGTAAGCGGAAAGCATGGAGAGTTAATATGCACTTTTTTCAATCGTCATCCGGATGGGAATGTAGACAAGCGCACTGACCTGTATTATGCACAAACGACTGATTATGGAAAAACATGGACAAACAGATCTGGAGAAAAGCTGAATTTGCCGATGACCAATGTTGATTGTGGTGCGCGAGTAATTGATTATGCTGCAAAGGAAAAAAATGTTTATCTGAAAGATCTGAATTTCGATATAAATGGAAATCCTGTCTGTTTATATATCACCAGTGGAGGGCATGAACCGGGGCCAGAGAATGATCCCCGTGAGTGGCGCGTGACCTATGTTGATGGAAATGCATGGCAGACCCGCATCATATGTACTTCGGACCATAATTATGATATGGGTAGTTTGTATATTCAAGGGACCAGATGGATGGTAATGGGACCAACGAAAGAAGGTCCACAAAAATACCAGACCGGAGGGGAGATTGCCATTTGGGCGAGCAGTGATTCCGGTAAAACTTGGAAGAAGCAAAAAATGGTTACTCATAAAAGTGTAAATAACCACACATACGTTCGAAGACCGGTTAATGCCAAAAATCCCTTTTTTGCTTTCTGGGCAGATGGAAATCCTGTGGAATTTTCAAAATCGTTTTTGTATTTTTCAGATTCCAAAGGCAAGAAATTTTATCAATTGCCTTATGAAATGGACTCTGACTTTGCAAAACCAAAAAGAATGAAATAAACTTGAAAGACCAAACCAACTAAAATTTTAGATCGATGAAACGACCACACCAACCAATTACCTTCCTATTGTTCATTTTCCTTGCCGTTGCTTCTTTTGCGCAGGAGAAACCATTTGATGAACTGGAAGGAGCAGCGATTCATGTCTATAAGACAATTGATGGGTTTGACCTGAAATTAAGCGTTGTCTATCCAGAGGACTATATAAAAGGGAAGACATATCCGGCAATTGTTTTCTTCTTTGGGGGTGGATGGAGGGGAGGAAATGTACATCAGTTTGAGCAGCATTGCCATTACCTGGCATCAAAGGGAATGATTGCCATGACGGCCAATTACAGGGTGGAATCCAGGAATAATTCAACTCCATTTGATGCGGTAGAAGATGCCAAATCAGCAATTCGTTGGATTAGGCAACATGCCAAGGTATTGGGGGTGAAGAAAAATAAACTTGTTGCCGCAGGTGGATCTGCCGGCGGGCACCTTGCCGCGTGTACAGCCATTATACCTGGTTTTGAATCAGGTACCGAATATCAAAAGATCAGCTCAAAGCCAAATGCAATGGTACTTTTCAATCCTGTGGTCAATACGTCCTCAGCGCGCTTTAAGGATCGTTTTGGTGATCAGTCGGTTACAATTTCCCCTGTTGACTTCATAGTTTCAAAACTGCCACCGACGCTGATATTTCATGGTACGGATGATAAAACAGTTCCCTTCGAGACCATTACAGACTTCCAATCCAAAATGGAGACTGCAGGAAATACCTGTTATGTCGTACCTTTTCAAGGGCAGGATCATGGTTTTTTCAATTTTGGTAGAAGTGAAAATAAATATTATGAATTGACGATTGAAAAGACAGAATCGTTTTTACGCGAATTGAAATATATAAGATAGCTATTGCTTTTACCATTATAATGGTAACAAAGAATGCCCTCCTCATAAATAGTCGGTATATAGAACCAATGCCCAAAATATATAATGTATACCTTTGAAATTACCCGGACATATTTAACTGATAATGAAAAAGCAATTTTTGATGATTACCTGGATTATAACGGTCTGGATAATAGCATTTGGGATGTTTTTTCATGTCTTTTCAGGGCGGGTACTCAACATACAAAACCGCTTTTGCTAAAAGCTTATCAAAGCGGGGAGCTCTTTGGTGCTGCAATAATTATTGAGTGTACGCGCTATGGTAAAGCACTTTTTAATAATGGATTCTTATCCGGAATAATCAATTTTTTAAATATACCTTTTTATCTATGGATAAAATTTGGCTGTTGTATGGATATGATGTCGAATCCCGGATTTGTCAAAGATCCTGGAAAAGCTAATGAGGTGTTTCAAGAAATGATGGCTTACCTAAAGAAAAACAGTGTTTTAACCATAGTTAATGATTACACGAAAAATGAAAAGCTTTATATTAATGCATCAATTCTTCCCGCGCTTCCACATGCCATAATTAATTGTTCTGAATTAGCATCCATTCAGGATTATTTACTTCATTACAAAAATATTAAGAGAAAACTTAGAGTTTTTAGAAATAAAGGAGGTGAATTTAATAGAGTGGCCCATGAATTAACCAAAGAGCAGATTTCTTCCATGAAAAAGTGTTTTCTATCCACGGTAGCAAAAAGCGTGTTTTATTTGCCTTATCAGGATCTTTACCTAAGCGCGGCATTGGAAACCAGCAAAACATATATTGATAACGTGTACTATTTCATTGCTACAATAAATGATGAATTAATTGGTTATCAGGCAGCAATATTAACTGGTGATCATTTGAACGCCCTGCATGGCGCGTTTGACCGAAACCTTAAAAGCACCAATCATGCTTATGATATTTTATTTGTAAAAATGACTGAATTTGCCATTGAAAATCGACTAAAAGCAATAGATTTTGGGGCAGTGCTGAATAAAACCAAACGAAAAATGATAAACACTTCCATTGATATGTCTTATTTTATATTAAGCAAATTTCCTATAGTGCAATGGTTTTTCAATGAACTATTGAAGCTTACAAAAGTTCAGGGAAAACAGCAATTGAAGTACAGGAATTAATATAACGCCATTTATCTCACCTGCATTTTTGATTAGTAATCATTATGAAGATTTTATTCAATTGGCAGGGAAAAAAATCAAATAATATAGATATGCTCAAATAAATCAACCGAAAAGATCCGAGCTTAGGTAACGATCACCGATATCGCATACAATGAACACGATCACTCCTGATTCCAGCTCTTCAGCGATTTTCATAGCGCCATAAAATGCACCACCACTGCTCATGCCGGATAGGATGCTTTCTTCTTTTCCAAGCCTTCGGGCCATTTCCGTTGCCTGGTCGGAGCTGACATCCACAATCCTGTCTACGCGTTCAGGCTCAAAAATTTTGGGGAGAAATTCAGGTGACCACCTTCTGATCCCCGGGATATTACTGCCTTCAGTAGGTTGACAACCTACGATTTGTATATCCGGATTTTTCTTTTTTAAATACCGCGAAACACCCATGATGGTACCTGTAGTTCCCATAGCGGAGACAAAATGGGTTATACTTCCATTGGTATCTTCCCAGATTTCAGGTCCAGTCGTGCGATAGTGCATTAGGTAATTATCCGGGTTAGAAAACTGATTCAGTATGTGATATCCTTCATTTTCTGCCATATGTTCGGCCAATTCCCTGGAGTATTCAATCGTTTTTTCAGCTGGCGTCAGAATCACTTCGGCCCCATAGGCTTTCATTGACAGAATGCGTTCTTTGGTTGCATTGTCGGGCATAACCAGGGTCATATCTACGCCCATAGATCGGGCAATCATTGCCAAGGCTATCCCTGTATTGCCGCTTGTCGCTTCCACAAGCCGATCTCCTCTTTGTATTTCTCCGCGGTCCAGTGCTCCTTTGATCATGCCGTATGCTGCGCGATCTTTTACACTCCCTCCGGGATTCAGGCCTTCAAGCTTACCGTATATCTTTACGTTTTTAAATTTGGGAATATTCACCAACTCTACGATAGGTGTATTCCCAATCAGGTCAAAAATGGTCATGGTTTATTTAAATACAATTACATCAGATTTTTCATTTCCTTCACTTGTGCTCATCTGAGCTTGATAATATACTTTTGAGTTTGGCGGAATACTTTTGGTTAACCAGACGTTACCTCCAATAATAGAATTTTTGCCAATGACTGTATTTCCCCCAAGAATGGTAGCTCCTGCATAAATCACCACATGGTCTTCAATTGTCGGATGGCGTTTAACCTGAGCATCCTCCTTATTCACACTTAATGCCCCAAGTGTGACACCCTGGTAAATTTTCACATGTTTTCCAATATCAGTAGTTTCACCAATAACTACTCCGGTTCCATGGTCAATGCAAAAATAATCGCCAATATTTGCCCGTGGATGTATATCTATGCCTGTTCTGCCATGTGCATGCTCAGTGATCATTCTCGGAATGGTTTTTACTCCCATCTGCGATAATGCATGTGCAACTCTATACGCCGCAATGGCATAAAATCCGGGATAAGATCTAATGACTTCTTCCCGGGTTTTTGCTGCCGGGTCTCCGGCAAACATGGCATCCACATCCAGCTGGATCTTGTCATAGATTTCAGGAAGAAGATCAAAAAACTCATTTGATTGGTTTAATGAATCTACATACTCATCTGATCCGTCACGAGCTAATACCTGAACCAGTTCCAGATTGATGGTCTGGATCCTGGTTTGAAATTCGTTATAATCCAATACTGGTGAACTGGCAAAATTTGGAAACAAAATTCCAAGCAGGTCTTTGAAGAATTTGGGTACCAATACAGTAGAAGGACACTTTGAGCAATCCTTATGTCGTTGATAAATTTTTTGGATAAATGATGCATCCATGATCTTTGTCTTTAATGTGTATTACAGACTGTAACTATGCAACGAAGTTGTCGAATAATGGTTTGAAATTACCTATAAAATCCCGTATTACGTCCAAAAACTTTCATGATTATATTTTTCACGACATTTTATTCAACGCATTTAAAATTTTTCTTCCCCTGCTAATGAATCCTGCTGAGCCAAAGGGCATCTGGTTTTCAATAGTGACCTTCAGCTCCTCCTTTAATTCGGGGAATTTTTTTACAATATTGTATAAGATGGTCATGGAATGTGCTTTTATAGCCACAGGTTCCCTGCCTGAATTTAAATAGCTGAAGCAAATATTGGCGGCAATGCCCATTAATTCTTCCGGGATTTCTACGAATTGGAGTACCCTTAAGGTATTTCGTTTTACGGCTACATGTACTGGTTTTTGAAGATTTTCAATCATGGATTTCAGGTGCTTTTCGATCAGCCGTGGATAATCATCCACACAATGGCTAACAATCCAGGCAGCCCGTTGCGTAATTTGGTAGTCGTCACCAAGAAAAAGTATCATCAACGCATCAAATGCATCTTGATCCGGACCAATTTTTTTGGACAGGTATACGGTATGTTGCTTGGAGTGGTCCTGCAGAATTTCGTCCTTTAATGTCATGTTAAAAATTGATGACAAATTTTTAAAACAATTGATAATCTAATAGGTTTGCAAGTTTTAAGGAAAACTCAACTTATTCATGATCTACACAAAGTTAGGAAATACAGGAATAGAAGTCAGCAGGATTTGTCTTGGAACCATGACATTTGGTGAACAAAATACTGAACAAGAAGCCCATGAACAATTGAATTATGCATTGTCGATGGGTATCAATTTCATAGACACTGCCGAGCTTTATAGTGTTCCTGGTCGTAAAGAAACGCAAGGATCTACAGAACGCTATATCGGGACCTGGTTGAAAAAGCGGAAAGACCGGGATAAATTGATATTAGCCACCAAAATCGTTGGTCCAAGCCCAGGATTGACATACATCCGGAATCCACTAAATTTTTCAAGGGAGCAAATCAGATTAGCGTTGGATGGAAGTCTTAAACGATTGCATACAGATTATATAGATATTTACCAGCTTCACTGGCCGGAACGCAATGTAAATAATTTTGGTAAGCTCGGATTCAAACATGATGCGAATGAAAAGTGGGAGGATAATTTCCTGGAAATTCTTCAGAGCCTGAATGAGTTAATTGAGGAAGGAAAGATCCGGCATTGGGGATTATCCAATGAAACACCATGGGGAGTTATGAATTTTATTCGCAAAGCTGAGCAGTGCGGATTACCTAAACCGATTACCATTCAAAATCCATATAATCTCCTAAACAGGTCTTATGAAGTCGGATTGGCAGAGATCTCTATCCGTGAAAATATTGGATTACTGGCGTATTCCCCACTTGCTTTTGGTTTGCTCACCGGAAAATATCACAATGGTGCTGATGTGCTTAAATCAAGGATAAAATTATTTCCGAAGCTTTCGCGGTATTCTAGTGAACATGTATATCAGATTGCTGAGAAATATACTGACATTGCATACAAATATGGATTATCACCTTCGCAGATGACATTGGCCTTTGTTAACACAAGGCCATTTTTATGGAGCACCATCATTGGGGCAACAACCATGGATCAGCTAAAGGAAAATATTGGTAGTATTCACGTATCTATTCCGGATGAGGCGTTCAGGGAAATTGAATCGTTGCATAAGATAAATTCAAATCCGGCACCCTGACAATCCTTTTATTATTGAGCTAAAGCGTTAAAAAAGAGGATTATTGTAAAATTTGAGCATTAAAATTCCTATATTAACGGGGAATCGAAGTATAAAATGAAATATTTAGGTTTTCTGGTTTTTATTATTTGTCTCAATCATAGCTTTGCACAGGAAAGTTCATTCGGGCATGTCAACTTACATTTTGCCTATGATCATTTTTCTGAGGGAAATCTGCATTCCATACCCAATCCGGATTATCTTGATTTTTCTGAAGGTGTAAAATTAATATCAGTTAGTACAAGTGATGTTTATTTTCACAAGACCTATTTAGTGAATCAGAAAGGTGAAACCATATCTTCGGGATACATGCACTCATCATATTTTTTACCTAATGATAATCTTATTGTAATCAGCGGTCATACCAATCGAATTAAGGACTCTTTTAACCCATATGGAGCCAATGATATGACCTCAATGATTGTATTAGCTACATTCAACAATTTTATTTCCAGGCTAAAATTAAACAGGAGATAGACTCACCAATATTTTATTTTTATTGGAATTGCCTTAGTAAGTGAAAACTAACATTTTTAGCATATTTAACTAAAACATCATTTCCTTGTAATATTTCTATATAAAATCAATTATTAATCAGCCCTTTATATTCTAAGTTTGAAGCGTTAATTAAAGAATGAAACGACTAGTCATGAAGTTTAAAATGAAGGAAATAGCGGTAATTTTGTTATTCTTTGGTGTTGGGGTTAAAACGTTTGGTCAGGAAATCAATGTATCTAAAGTGGAAAATCAGGCGAATAAGCTCTTTCAGGTAAGAAATTATGATGATGCCTTACCTTTATATCTTGATTTGGAAAAAGCAAAAGCCGAAGTTGAGGACCTGGATTATAAAATTGCTAAGTGCTTTAGTGAATCCGAGGAAGTTAATGATCGTGTGAAGTCATTACAATATTTCGAGCGAATTAGTATAGGCTCTTTTAAAACCCTGCCTTATAATTTTTACATCGATTTTGCCGATGCTTATATGGACAATGAACAGATTGAGCAAGCGCTGTTATTGTATAATAAACAGCTTGAATTAGCTGGAAATGACAGGCAACTTAAAAGTGTGGCAGAACGAAAAATTAAACAGGCTAAAAATACGTATGATATCATGCGAATCCCCAAAAATGTGCACATTGAGCGATTGGGCGATGGAATAAACACAGAATTTATAGAATATAATCCAGTGGTATCTGCGGATGAAAGCACCATGGCGTATACTTCATTAAAACCCATAGAGAGTAAAACCGGTGAAAAATTTGCAGAAGAGATCATGATATCGTTTAATGAAACAGGATCATGGTCTATACCCAAACAGGTCGTGGTGCAGACTCAGAATAATTATGGAACTGCCGGGATTTCTGCTGACGGACAGGAAATGATAATTTTTATTGGTGACCAGTCGAGTGGATCTATATACAAGATTGAAAAGGAAAGTGAGGGATGGAGCAGACCTGTTCCATTAGGGTCAAATATACAATCTAAATACCTGGAAAGCACGGCGAGTCTCACGCCAGATAATAAAACAATTTATTTTGCAAGTAATCGGCCAGGTGGATATGGAGGCATGGATATTTATAAGGCTGATCTACACAATGACGGTTCATGGGGTAAGGTTCAGAATCTTGGACCTCCTATAAATACAAAAGATAATGAAGATGCCCCTTTTATTCATCCGAATAAGAAGCTTTTATTTTTCACAACTGATGGTCACAATGGAATGGGTGGGAATGATATTTATAAAACCGAGCTGACAGATGGAAAATGGTCAGAACCTAAAAACATGGGTTATCCCATCAATACCACAGCCAACGATAATTATTTTACATTAATAGCCGATGGTACCCGGGGGTACTTTTCATCAGATCGCAAAGGGGGCATGGGTGGACAGGATATCTATGTGATGGATATGCCAGAAGACTACGAGACGATACCACTTACCATGATAAAGGGGCAGATTCTGGATGCGGAAACAAAAAAACCTCTGGTCACCAAAATTTACATGATTGACACTGAGACCAAAGAAAAAATTGATTATGTGTATCATCCGAGTAAACAAACGGGTAACTATCTGGTAATCCTACCACCAAATAAAAGTTATGACATGATCATAGAATCTGAGGGATTCCTGCCATATACACTTAATATAGATGTGCCAAATCAAACAGAATTCTATGAATTGTACCAGAAAATATATTTAAAGACAATAAAGCATTTTGATGTGGTTGTTGGCCAGGAAGTACAGGTGAAGAACGCATTTTATTATACACATGATGAAGGTGTAGAGACTTTAAGGCGGGAACATGAAGCAGCGCTAATCGAACATGATAGTATTGATGTTTTTGCCTTAATGGGTGATTTGATTGATGCTGGGGATCAGGCAGCCATAGATTACCTAGTCGAATTACTAATGATCAAAAATCCTATCGAAGAGGTCGACTTTACAGACAACAATGAAAAATTGCAATCCGCAAGACGTATCTATTATTATGATGAAAGTGATGAAAGTAAATTTGAGAAGAAGGATGTCGATGGGGAAACAATTTTCTCACTGCCCACTATGTTTGTCACAATTGAAGCACAAAAGCAAAAGCAAAATGCAAAACTTACTTCAACAGATTATGATACGCATCTCTTAAAGGATGTGTTAAAGGTCTATTTTAGTGCGGGGAAGAGTGAGCTGGATGAAAAATATCAGGAAGATCTGGATCAGATCTTAAAAGATCTAAATGATCATCCCAGTTTTGGGGTTGAAATTTCAGGTTATGCTTCCCCGGAAGGAGATGAAGAATTTAACAAGAAATTATCTAACCAACGCGCTATTTCGGTACTTGATTATCTAAATCATCGCGGGATTGTACGCAGAAGAATTATTGCCAAAGGGTATGGTTCAACAGAAAGTAAAGGAGCAAGTAAGGAGGAAAGCCGGCGTGTGGAAGTAAGAATCGTCGACTTATCAAAGATATAACAAACCGTTATCATTTTTAAACTGAATAAAGCCTGGATTTTAAAATTCAGGCTTTTTTTTATTATTAATTTCAATTAATCGATTCTCCATCTATATTTAAAAAATTTTTTAGTCACCATTTTTTATGAATTCGAAAAATGAATATGCACTGATAACTGGTGCTAGTTTAGGAATAGGTAGAGAGATTGCTAAGGAACTTTCAAGGAGAAATTTCAATACACTTTTGGTTGCACTGGATTCTCCTGAACTATTGGAGGTTGAACAATATATTCGGCAGAATTATGCTACAAATGTAGATTCATTTGCAATTGATCTTACAGAATCGAATTCAGCTCAGCAAGTTTATGACTGGTGCAAAAAAAACAATTATATAGTTACCATGTTGGTTAACAATGCAGGATTTGGTGAAGGGGGATATTTTGAGAATATTTCACTCGACCGGTATAATTCCATGATCGATCTCAACAATAAAGCCTGTGTCAATCTCACGTATAAATTTCTCCCTGATATGAAAAAGCTGGGTAAAAGTCATATTATGAATACAAGCAGTATGGAGGCGACTGTTCCCTTACCATATAAATCAGTCTACACCGGGACAAAAAATTTTATCTATGCATTTTCGCTGGCTCTTAATGAAGAAGTTAGGAGATTTGGCGTAAAAATAACTATACTATGTCCTGGTCCGGTTTTAACAAATGAAGGTGGTTTGCAACGCCTTAAAGCCCAGGGGAATAAGGCTAAATTACTATTAATGATGCCCGACAAGGTAGCAAAAATAGCAGTTAAAAATATGCTCAAGGGTATGCTAATCAGCAATCCCGGCAAAATGAACTGGTGGATCACTAAAATTGTTAAGTTTATTCCGACGAAATTGAAAATGAGACTTCTGGAAAGGATTTTCAGGGTTTACAAATGATTTTCCTTAATCAACGGAGAGAAATAGTCATTTATTCCACAAAGTTGCTGACTTTCCTGCCATAGTTGTTTCGCATCATCCTGATTATATGATCTTTTGGATGATGGTTTTGGTTTACATTTATCCCAATATTTGCCACTTTGTCCTTTAGCTTCTTCTGAAGTGGCGAGATAAATCGAAGTTTCTGCTCCTTTAGCCGGACTTACACCACCCATCCTTCGGATCCTCCAAACAATCCCATGCAGCGATATGGTATGTTTAAGTCCAATATCAGTTTTTACTAAACCCGGTTGAACACAATTGATTGAAATTTGTTGAATTCCCCTGGACTTCAATTGACGATCCAATTCATAAACAAACAACGTATTCGCCAATTTTGATTGGGCATAAGCACGTAATCCATTGTAATTGTTGCTGAGGTTTAGGTTATCAAAATATATTTTCCCATGAAAATGTGAGTCCGAACCAACACAGATAATTCTCGCATCATCGGATTTTTGAAGTGCGCCAAGTAATTCATGTGTGAGCAGGAAATAGGCAAGATGATTTACGGCAAATTGCTTTTCGATTCCATCATCGGTTAACATAAGTTTGGATAACCATGTACCGGCATTGTTTACCAGGACATCAATATGATCAAATGCTTTTAAGATATATTTAGCAGCATCTTTAATGGATTTTTGCGAGCTTAAATCAGCCAGTATATACTCAACATGAGTATTTTGCGATTTTGCTTTAATTGATTTCACTGCAGTTTCTGCTTTATCCTGGTTTCTGCATAGAATGATGACATTTGCTCCAAGATTTGCGAGGGCTAGAGAAGTTTCAAAACCTATTCCGGAATTTCCCCCTGTTACAATACAATTTTTTCCTACCATGAATTTCAAAAAATATCGGCGAAATTAATATTCATATTCTATACGTCAAAGGAAATAAACCTATCTTTAGGTCTATGAAACTGATCGGTAAAATGCAAATGGCTCTAATTACGTTGGTTTTTTTTGGGACCAGTATAATTGCATTTTGCCAGGAAAATATGTTGAGGCAGATAAAAAAAATACAAGCCGATAACTTTGAAAATGGAGAATGTCTTGAATTTATTCATCAGGAGGATTTGCCAACCTCTGAGATCAGTTATCTTCAGCAGGTAATAATCATTAGACATGGTGAACCAGCATTAAATAAAAAAGGATGCAAAAACCGCAAAGAGGCCATAAGATTTACGGAGATGTATGATTCGGTTGGTGTATATGATTTTGAACGAATGCCAATTTGCTTATCTGAAGCCGATATAAATGTGGTGTATACGAGCAATTTACCCAGAGCAATAAATACTGCTGAAAAGACGGTTGCTGATGATATCCCAATAGAATCCTATAAGTTTTTTAATGAGTTTGAACGAAAAGTAATGTGTTTTCCAAACCTAAAAATGCCTAGAAGGTTTTGGTCAATCACTTCCGGATTTTTATGGATAATGGGTTGTAACCATAAAGGGATTGAGACATTTACTGAGGCTAAGAACCGGTCAAAAAGGGCTGCATTTTTCCTTGACGATAAGGCAGAAAATTATGGAAAAGCAGTGCTTTTTTCTCATGGCTTTTTGAATCGGTTTATAAACAGGTATATGAAAAAACTTGGTTACAAAGCGTTGAATCTCAATGGTAAAAAGTACCTGGGCGCTTACTATTTTTATAAAATCAACACCAGGAAATGATAGGGATTGATAAAAAGCAACGCACAAAAGCACAGGAATCCAGGGCAGCGATTGAGCGGCTTTATATTATAATGCGGCATTTATTCATCAGGGGAAGTTACAAGCCAATGGGTATTTCAGGTAGTTCGATCATAAAATCATTGCTTACCCTCAACCCTGAAATTTATGGCTCGATAGCTGATGATGAAAAAGTGGAAATTGATGGACTTTTATATGTGATTGACCGGTTGCCCAAAGGAATTGAAGAATGCCGACAGATAAATTTGATTTCAAGGGAAGGATTTGAACATTCCAATTTTGACGTCATTATACCTGCCAAACGACGAAGAAATTGTTATCGGGTAGATGAAGACCAGATGTTTATCGAGGTGACAAGGGGACGAAGTGATATTTATGATATTTTAACGCATTTGACATTCATTTATATCGAAGCGGAAAAAATCAAAAAACATGCGTTGGACCACAAGGGACGTAAAACATTAGCCTGGCAAAAGCTTGAAGAAATTATCGAAATGGTCAGTCGAAAAAGGAAGTTCAATGCTGAGCAGGGATTTGCCCATCTCAGTGTTTTACTTGGTAGAACGTTTGAGGAGACAGAAAAAGGATTCAGGAAGTTCGAAAATGCAGCAAACAATAATTCCCTTTTCCACATCATATACTGGATGGGGAGACTGGCAATAGAGGAAACAACAGATGAACTTTCCAGGGAAATTACATTCTCTTCTACATTACGAGAGCGGATCGGCCACCATACTTATGGAGAATTATGGGCCGTAAAAATAAAAAGATACCTGTATGATCACGGTTTATTCGACCGGCCATTGCACATCATAAGTGCAAATTTACATAGCATCGTCAATTCTATGTATGCCTATCCTGTGTTGGCTTTTAATAAAAAGAATGAAACGATAGAAAAGTTGGCCGAATATTTAAGTCTTAAGGAAAATGAAATTCAACAGCAAAAGGTCCTGGATTTTGCTTATAAAAGTGGCCTGGTTGAAATAGAGGATACTTCAGGAACCAATATTACTGTGCAAATTATTGACAGTGCAAGACTGCCATTTAATAAACTTTCCTCTGAACTCCGGATCAATGAGGAACAGTTACAACTGGAAAAGCCGGTTTTATTGGTAATGGATTATGCTTTTGGAGAACAAGCCTACGAAACAATGGATGAATTGTTAAAAAGTTTTGATATCGATGAATTCACGTCAAAGCCTATCAATGTACATTCGATTTCTGTAATGGGTAAAGCCGGCATATTGGGAGGTAAAAAAGGTGATATCATGGTGCCTACCGCCCATGTTTTTGAAGGGACAGCTGATAACTATCCGATTGAAAATGACTTATCAGCAAAAGATTTTGAAAATCTTGATGTTCCGGTTAGAGAAGGCACAATGGTTTCAGTTTTGGGGACAAGTTTACAAAATGTAGATGTACTTGAATATTTCCTGAAATCATCATGGAAAGCCATTGGGCTTGAAATGGAAGGAGCACATTATCAAAAGGCGATTCAATCTGCATCTAAAATCAGAAAGAGTATTAGAGAAGATGTGAAACTCCGCTATGCGTACTATGCGTCTGATAATCCGTTATTAACGAGCTATACACTTGCTTCAGGCAGTCTGGGGTTGGAGGGAGTAAAATCTACCTATGCTATTTCCGTAAAAATTCTTAATAAAATTTTTTCCTGATGAAAATGAATATTGAACTACAACTAATAGATATTGACCTTGCCATTGCAAAATTATCTGATACTAAAGATTTAGTCAATAATATTGGCAAAGCCAAGTTTATCTCCTTTACAAAGACAGATGAGGAAATATCACTTGTTATCGACACCAATCATTTAATGGATCACGAATATGTGAATACAGGATGGAGGGCATTTAAAATCATTGGACCTCTTGATTTTTCGTTAGTGGGGATTTTGCAAAAGGTGATTGAGCCGCTTTCAGATACGGGAATTAGCGTATTTACCATTTCTTCATTTGATACGGATTATATTTTGATTAAAAATGAACAGGTCGAAAATGCTATTTCTATTTTAGGTAAAAAATTTAAAATCAATCGATAGATTTTCTTATAGCATGTAAAAGTATTTTTTCATCAGTAAAGGAGTTACTAATTCCCTAACGCATTTTTGGTAACCCAAATACGCCAACCCACGATCAATTTATCCAGATTGTTAAGTTTTGTAAGATCTTTATCTTTATAGCTAGGTAGTAAAGTTTTATTGATTTTGGCTAGTGCCTTGAAAAATGCAAGTTTCATTTTTTTACTCAGATTTTTTGATCTGGAAAGATTGTAAAATTCATGATTCTATCAAAATCTCTGATTAATTTGAGTGAGGAATTAAGCAAATTGTCATTATCAATAATTTAATTATACTTTTTATCATGAATAATCAACTTGAAATAGGAAGAAGGAAGTTTCTGAAAATGAGCTCCCAGGCCGTGATTTCTATCCCTTTTATAAATTTCAAACTGAAAATGAATCCATCGTCCAAAAATCAGATCTGCATTTTTTCAAAGCATTTACATTGGCTCGATTTTAAAGAAGTTGGAGAATTTTCCAGAAAATTAGGTTTTGATGGGATTGATCTCACAGTGAGAAAGGGAGGGCATGTTCCTCCGGACCAGGTTGAGGAATTATTGCCGAAAGCTGTCGCAGAGATCAGATCGGCAGGTGTCGAAGTGCCAATGATGGCTACAGATGTAAACGATGCAGATGATCCTCTTACCGAAAAAATATTGAAGACAGCTTCCCAGAATGGGATCAAATACTACCGAATGGCCTATTATCGATATGATCCAAATCTGGAAATAATAGATAATCTGAAATTATTTAGAGTTAAGATGGAAAAACTGGCCAACCTAAATGCCAAATATAATATTTGCGGAGTTTACCAAAATCATGCGGGGAACTATGTTGGAGCTTCAATATGGGATATATATTACCTGGCCAATGGCTTAGATCAAAGATACATAGGAAGTCAGTTTGATCCCCGGCACGCCGTCGTTGAAGGTGGACAATCCTGGCCAGTAGATATGAAATTGATCAAGGATTATATCAGCTGCAGCGTCATGAAGGATTTTGTTTGGGAAAAGATCAACGGAAAATGGACTGTTAAAAATGTGCCTCTGGGGGAAGGGATGGTTGATTTTGATCAGTATTTTAAAATGTACAAGCAATTTGGTTTGTCGGGTCCTTTTACCCTCCATATTGAATATCCTATGTTCCCCGGACCTGAGGAGCAATTTAATAAAAAGGAAAAGAATGAAATGGCCGCTAAAATTCTTGAAAAGGAACTGGTATTTATTAAAAACCACCTTGAAAAATCGGGAATAACTGAGAGATAGATCTTCGTCAATTAAATGATTCGCTGATTTATTGCAGGCATTTACCGACAAGATAGGTCTGTTTACCGATTTGTGTTCCTTTCTTTGACATTCAAAAATTACATTTACCTTATCATTAAACTATATAGTAATGGCACCATTCATAAAAGATAAAAGACATCTGATAGGGCTTATATTTATCTTCATCGGATTTATTCTAATAATTGATAATCTCAGGTTCATGCCACACTTCATCCCATGGTGGATCTGGACCTGGCAATTTTTATTGATTACCATAGGGGCGTTTTCACTGTTGACCTCGGATAATAAAGGGCCAGGTATAGTACTTATCGGAATCGGCTCGATATTTTTACTATCCGATATTCTTCCGGACGCATGGCCAGGTTTTTTTAACTGGTTTACCGATGACGCCAATCTCTTCTGGTATCTGGTGCTAATTGTTGTTGGATTATCCCTGATATTACGGAAAAGTATTGGGCGAACTGGCCCCACAAGAAGTCATTCAAGAAGACCGGGATTTAGGAGAGATGATTCAGGCTCATCTAATTCATTTTCTTTTTCAAATGGCGATGAGGACTATATTGACGAAGTGACCATCTTTGGTGGCGGAAAAAAAATTATTACTTCAGAAAATTTTAAAGGTGGCAAGGTGACATCAATCTTTGGTGGCATGGATTTGATCTTAACGCAATGTAAACTTGCTGATGGCGTGGTGGAGTTGGAAGTGTTTGCCATGTTCGGTGGATGGACACTTGTTGTACCACCCACCTGGCAGGTTAAAAGCGAAGTGGTGGCCATCTTTGGCGGAATTTCCGATAAGCGCATGATAGGTCCTGAAAGCGCAAGGGATAATACACAAAAATTAGTAGTGAAAGGATTGGTGATGTTTGGTGGAGGTGAGATTAAATCCTATTAATCCGAACAAATTGATATCATGATTCACCCTATAGCCAATAATCGTCGTAATCTTGTGCTATATGCCATATTCTGGGGCCTGATTGCGTTGATGCATGGTTTTTTCTTATATAAATTTTATAACGCATCAATCTCTTTAGCCATAGTTGATAGTATTCTTTATAATTTATTTTATGGCATAATAGGTCTTGGGCTTTGGTACGCTGTGAAATTCAGTCAGATGGAGACCAATTATATTGGCAGCCTTGTACTGAACCATCTTACGGCAGTATCCATTACCTTGGTGCTTTTGCTTCTTTTTGGCTTTTACAGCATTAATTCCATACCCATGCTCAATGAGGGTTATCGGGAATTTTTTAACGATACCCTGATCTGGCGTGTCGTGACAGGTATTATGGAATATATTCTTATTGTACTTGTCTATTACCTGATCATGTATTACAACAATTTTATGGAAAAAATTACCAGGGAGTCTGAGCTAAAAACAAATGTAAAAGTCGCTGAATTAAATGTATTAAAAAGCCAGATCAATCCACACTTTCTTTTTAATAGCCTGAATTCCATTAGTGCCCTCACGGTTACTGAATCGAAAAAAGCTCAGGAAATGGTTTTAAAATTGTCTGACTTTTTGCGATTTTCTATCTCTGAAAAGCCGGATACCCTTCGAAAATTTAATGAAGAACTGGATAATATTTCGAAATATCTGGATATCGAAAAAGTTCGATTCGGCGAGCGTCTTCAAGTGAAAACTGATATAGCCAAAAAATGCATGGATGCAGCCATTCCATCCTTGATACTTCAGCCTATCATTGAAAATGCTATAAAACATGGTGTAAGTGAATCGTTGGATAAAGTTGAAATTCGGATAACGGCAGATTGTTTCCATGGATATTTAAAGGTTCAGGTTGAAAATAATTTTGATGACAGTCATCGTAAAACTAAAAATGGGAATGGAATTGGTTTGCAAAATATTGCGCAAAGATTGAAATTGACCTTTGGCAGAGAAGATTTAATTTCAATTGGGAAGGAGCACAATAAATTTTTAGTCACCCTGACATTTCCTCAAAATGGGACCTATGTTGAAAGTCATAGTAATTGATGATGAGCCTTTAGCCAGATCATTGTTGAGAAATTATCTTAATGAGTTTGAAGATATTGAAATTGTAGGTGAGTTTGCAAATGGATTCGAGGGGCTGAAGGGAATATCTACCCTAAAACCAGATCTGGTTTTTCTGGATATTCAAATGCCAAAGCTCAACGGATTTGAAATGCTGGAATTACTTGATGAACTTCCCTATGTTGTATTTGTCACCGCCTACGATCAGTATGCTGTGAAGGCTTTTGAGCATAATGCCATTGATTATTTGCTGAAACCTTATTCAAGAGAGCGTTTGATTTCTTCTATCAATAAAGCTAAGGAAATCATTGCTAAACCATCGATTACCACAAAAATAAAAGAATTCGTCCAGGAAAGGCAGGAGCAGGAGGAAACTATCGATCGAATTGCCGTGAAGACTGGCACCAAAATAAGGATCATTTATATTGAAGATGTGGAATATCTGGAATCTCAGGATGATTACGTCATGATCTATACGGCCGATGGGAAATATTTGAAACAAAAAACCATGAAATTTTTTGAGCATCACTTGCCATCGCAATCATTTATTCGCGTTCATCGATCCTATATGGTACGAATTGATTTTGTTTCGCAGATTGAACTCTACGAAAAAGACAGCTATATTATAAAGCTTAAAAACAACCAGGCAATACCTGTAAGTAAAACCGGCTACAATCGCCTACGTAATGCTTTAAATTTTTAATTCGTCTTGGTGTTCCGCTTCGGATGCTTACGCTAAAGCTTTAGCGGCAGCATAAGGACGACAAGGTAGCGGTTAAACTCACCTGCAATAGTTTATGGCGGGAAGGTTCGCCGATGCTCCACAAGCACTGAAGCTACTCACTACTCAGCGGAAGCGTTCTGAAACGGAAACTAGAGTCCGGGATTCCAATCTGGAGTAAATACCATTTATTGCTTTTTGTATTTTTTCTTGGAGTTGAATAAAAGTACTAATAAGGTCAAATTGTCTTCTTTATGTCAATTAATCTTCCGGCATTCCTATACATTTAATTTAATGAAATCTGGCATAGTCTCAATAATCATTCCTACGTTAAATGAGGAAAAGATCCTCCCTGTATTATTCAAAAATCTGGACCAACTCGATCCGAAGCCTATGGAAATAATTTTTGTTGATGGGCCAAGCAAGGATGAATCGGCATGTCTTATTGAGCAGGCCGGTTACAGGCTTATCCGGTCGATAGGGAAGGGCAGGGCACTCCAAATGAACGAAGGTGCTTATCAATCGAATGGAGACATTCTGGTTTTTTTACATGCTGATACAGAAATACCCAAAGATTTGGTAAAAGTAGTGTCGGAGACACTTAAAAATAGGAGAATTACACTTGCCGGTTTTACGAGTATAATGAAAGGAAATGGCGGAACCAGGAAATTTATTACGTTTCAAAACAAAATGAAGACATTTGTTGGAGCATTAATTTACCATCCAATACGGTGTATCTGCTTTGGATTCCGGTTACTTTTTGGTGACCAGGTGATGTTTTGCCGAAGATCAGATTTCATTAAAATAGGGGGATTCAATCATGAATTACCCATTATGGAGGATGCAGACCTCTGTCTGAGAATAAATAAATTAGGTTCAATAAAGCAAATTAAGGAAAGGGTATATTCTTCTGATCGGAGAGTGGCCAAACTAGGTATGATACGGGCTTACATTCGATATTTAAAAATTTACATATTCTGGAGGTTTGGAGCTTCACCGGTATGGCTGAAAACGCAATACGAAGATATCCGGTAAACCCTATATTTGTGATCCCTGGAGGTAGACAACATTAGCGATGACAAATGCAATTACAGCCACAATTATGCCGTACATAAAAATATTATAAGATAATCTTAGGTATTTGTATTTTTTGCCCAAAACTTTTCCAAGGAAATAAATGTCATCAATCAGGCTGGAGTAGAGATAATTGGAATCATTCATCATTTCCACCATGCCCCACTTATAATCATTGCGTTCCATTCCATGAAAATTGCCAAAAAATAACAGGTTGGTATTTTTTTCTTCAATATCTTTCCTAGTAAATTTTCCTTTCGTGACATTAGGCCGCAATGCAATAATTGAAAACACAATTGTGATCACATTTATACCAAGAATCATAAAAGTAGGAACTACTAAGTGCGGGTGGTTATCGAGTGTTTTTATGAGTCCGCTGATAATTATGGAAATAATAATGGCATTTACGGAAATAAGGATATTTGCCTTACTGTCTGCCATGGCACTTAACTGGAGATGATTTCTGGAAGTTAAGCGAAACATGGTTTCTATACCTCGATCAGGTCTTCCCTCAACACGTTTGAGTTTCTTTTTTAATTCCTTTATTTTATCAGGATCGAGATGAAGGTCCTTGCTAATAACTTCGTCCTGGAGCCGCCCAAGTTTTTTTAGCATTTTAGCCTGTGTATTGATGTTTTTCTCCACTTTTGGCTCAAGAACAGTTTTACCATATTCTGTGTAAAATTCATGAGATTTCAGAAATTTCAGGTTTTCCTGAAACCATTCAAAATCAATAAGTTTTTCTCCTCTGGCCCGCTCAAGCTCATTTTTCAGTAACATTAATTTATCGAAATAAGATTTTTTTGAGAGGTGCATAAAATCCGCATCGTGGAGCACTCGTTCAATTAATGTGGCTGGTTTTTGATCGATCCTAGTAGAACGAATGGTCGAGATCACCTTTTCTGCCCTGCTATTTGGATAGTTGTTTTCAGCTAAAAATTTTTCAGCAATCTCTACGCTCCTCTCTTCGTGCAGATCGTAATCATATTTAAATCCTGTATCATGAAACCAGGCGGCAAGCAGCAAAATTTCCATTTCTTCCTCCGTAAGATTAGCATAGGATCCAATTTTCCTGGCAGCTTTAACTACTTCCTTGGTATGACTTAAATTGTGATAAACCATAGATTCAGGAAGAGTTATTAAGACATCAAATGCTGCTCGTTCTGCCTTTTCTAAGATCGTTAGGGTATCTTCCATCGCCATTTCAGGATTAAATTTGGATTGAATATAAAAAGAATAAATGAGTCATTTATACAATCTGAATGTTAAAAAAAGAAACCCATACGCAGGTAAATTGCATCTTCCTGGAGTGTTGATCGGGAATAATCCAGGCCTATAGAGATTTTGTTGAGCGGAGATAGCCAAATCCCTCCTCCATAAGCCCGATGCATTTTCTTGGATTCGCCATTTTCGGTGGATGGGTCAAAATCCATCCACACTCGTCCAAAATCATGGAAAAAGACCAATCCAAATGATGTTGGCAAGATTGGATTCCGAATGTGAAAAAGTCGCAATCTTAAGTCAGTATTCTGATAAAATGAATTTTCTCCGGAAAACCTGAATTTCCGAACACCTCTAAAGGTATCAGAACCGCCAATTTTTGCTGCATGATAAAATTCAAAGTTACCACTGGTAAAAATCCCACCGACCCGAAGTGCCAATGTAGTTCTCAGAAATCTGCCGAAAGAATAATAGTAGGATAGATCTGTTCTGATCCTTTGGTAATTCACAGAAATTTCTTTTCCGTCAATACTATTTAATCCAATCAGGAAAAGGTTCCATTTGATTCCTTCCTGGGGGTAAAATTCACTATTTGTATTATCGTATGTATAGGATCCATAAAGAGCCAAATAGTGTCTTCGTACATCGAGAAGATCATAATCCAGTGTATTTGCATAATTAACTATAAACCGCGCCTGTTCATTATTTAGATCATTTAAATCGGATTTCACATAGACCATCTGGTATCCGCCACCGATTAAAAAACGATGAAGCTCATCTTTTGATTTTCGGGCAATTTCAGGGTAAAAAATGTATTGCACATAACGTGCGCCGTAATGTCTGCGATCTACTTTTAATTTTTCTTTTTCAAAAACTGTTTCATTCCCATATCCATAAAAATAATCCGTATAGCTGGGTGCAAATATTTTCGCATTAATGATAAGGTCGCATTTTCGCATGGCTTCTGTAAATGTGCCGGAGTAAAGAAAATCATACGATCCGGATTTTGGAGCAATGTTAGCTTTTATTATATGCTTTGATTTGAATGGATCTTTCCTAAATCCCATAATTTGCGTCATCACACCACCTCCGATAAATAATCCATCATCAGGATTATACCCAAGATAAAGTAGCGGCATTGTCAGATTATATTGAAATTGCTTTCGATTATAGTCATTAATAAGTGGATCCTTGTCTGATGTTAAATCTTTGATTTCCCGATGGGTTATGATGGTTGTTTTCGATTTGGTATCGTATACCAATGTCTTTTTGGAACTCCCAATCACCTTGGATTGGTCATCGATTTGGTCCTCACCTTTTCCGCCTATGATCCTTATTTTTATACCTCCTGAAACATTACCTGTAATATCAAATCTATCATCTCCTCCAAGTCCGTATAGACAAATTTCATTTGTTTCAGATGTATAAAACATTCTTTCGTACATTTTCCGCTTAATATCCTCAGGTTTGGATTTTAATAAATTCACTGTTACACGAGTTTGCTCACTGTCAATTCGCTCTACAATGAAATGTTCATTTTTATTGGATCCCAAAACATCCACCTGTTTACATAAAAATGAATAGTATTCGTCTGCGTACTGCACAAGATGATCCCGGCGGTTTTTTAATTTATTAATGATCTCATTTCCGCTTATTTCAAAAATTTCTTCAGGTAGATCATGAATTGCATCCTTTATAACTTCATCAGTCAGTTGATCTTTCATGAAAGTAGCTGCTTTTATCCAATCATCTCTGTTCATTTCATTGATAAATGACCTGTCAAAATGTTTTGCATAGAAACTTAGTCCTTTCACATCATGTATCTCATCATCAAAACCTCTTAGTGCCCGAAGGCCCCATTTGCGCGTTGCCATTTTATTTAATAGGCCATCAGACCAGAAAAAAGCCTGATCCCGGTCTCGTGGTACAGGCCTGTAAAATGTAAATCCATCCTTGTCTTTGAATTCTGCCCACCTCCATTGATCGTCATGCCTGTCCCAATCCCCGATCAGCATGTCTAAAAGACGGGCCCGAAGCGTGGATTCCTGGTCTATATAATGATCACCATCTTTATGAATTTCCTTGAGTACATCAGGAGTATTTATTATTTCTTTTGAATTACCAAAACTGGCAACATCGCTTCGATCTTTCGCAGGACGTTCTTCAAAAAGATAAAGTCCTCCACCAAAATCTAATTCATAAATACCTAATCTTGGATCGTGAGGCAGATAAAATAACTTGGGATTGGTATGATAAACACCTACTGCCTCTGCTAATTTTGTAATTGCATAGGCTGCATATGGATGCGATGAAGATACCTGATCAGTAACGATATCCACTGCTACGGTATTTCTTAATTCGGGTGGCACGGCACTTTCAGGATATTTTTCCAGTGATCTTAGTACATACTGCTTTTCATTGTCATTTTCCAATCGCAAAGATTTGGTTTGATTGCCTCCACCTCTCTTGATAATTTCAAGACCTCCCATTTCTTTTCCAATATCAAAATATGGGATGTCCTCTATTTCAGTTAACCATTCCCTCCGATAATTATTACCCAAAAATCCACTTCTTTTTCCTTTTTTAGTATACATATCCGATGCAAAAGCAGTGGCCACAGAATCGCTATAATCCAGGTTATTAAATTCAGTTATATCTTCAGCAGCTTCCGGCCAGTCCTGAAACAATTCTTTTTGATATAATAATTCTGGTTCACCTTTACTCGATCCCCAAAATTCCAGGACAAACGATCCATTCTTTTTAATAATAATTCTACCATATCCGATTTTACCGGAAGCAAAATCTGCATTTTTTTGTGCTACCTCAACACCTTTTGAATATGAACCGCTATTAAGGAAATGCATGTTATCCATTTGGTGATATTCCATTGTTTTTTCATGAGCAGATACATAAATTATATTGTCGTGGATCTTTAGAATATCCTTCATGGTATTGATAAATTCCTTGTATTTTGGATTATGTAAATCGTGGACCCCGCCAATCCCTGACCTGTATAATACATTTAAACTTCCCAGACCAGGTAAAGGTATAAAGTGTGCTTTAGTTGGAAAATATCCTCCATGTTGTCCGTTTCCGGCAAGACTATGATATCCGGCTACAATTATTCTTTTTTTATAGTTTCGTTTTATGGCATCATCCAGATTAACATAAAAATCCAGGTTGTTTGCAGCCTCACATCCTTCTTCTATTTTCGGTTTATCCCAGTTGTGAAACAACCATTGCGTGTCGATAAGTAATAACACAATGCTGTCACCTATTTCAATCTCTTCAGGACCCGGACATCCGGATGGCGGTCGTATAATATTTCCCTGATCAAGTTCATCCTCAATTATTTCCTCCAAAATGCGTACATTTTCCATCCCTTTTCTGCTTCCATTTGCCCATTCATGGGTACCCATCACGCCATAATATTTTCCTTTCAGATTATTAAAGAAATCGTATCTCCTCTTTAACAGTTCCCGCTTTTCCATTGACTTTCTAGATGAATCTGAAATAGCAGTCGTTCTTCTTAAACTATTATTGCCCAACAATAGAAGTGTTGATTTCTTCCCTGATTCTTCTATTTGGTCGTTAAGTAATTGCCCGATTGAAGATACTCCGGGTTGGACTTGATCGGATCCGCCAAGGAAATAAATCGTATGAAAAATCTCATCAGATTGGGGGATTGATTTACTTTCTTGTGGAGTTAAATAAAAATCTCTGTTGACAGCGCATGCTGTGGTAATTAGTAATAGTAATATACTAAAGCGATTTATTTGATATTTCGTATTGGGCATCAATCAGACATGAAATAATCTCACAAAGTTCAATTTGAAAAATTCACTGACTCTTTCTTTTTCAATTGTTGGATCAAGGGTTAAGAATTCACTGGATAAAAATGCCAATCCATTCCAATTCTTTGTATTCCAGATACCAATTGCGTTGTTAACAAGAGAAGAAATCCGGTCTTGAACATGTTGAAATTGAAAAAAGAAAAAAGGTTCAGGATAATCTGTATTACCAGGGGCAAACCCAAAACTGAATTTATTTTCTTCATCTTCAATGATCAGTTCCAGGTTGAGATTCATTGGATTTACTAATATTTTTCCCGGAAGATTTAATTCATTTTTTAGTTGATCAAATAAATGATACGCATTTGAATAATAAATTGTTAAATCATGCACAACTGATTGATCAATCAAATTCATCTCCTCATCAGGAATTAAACTTTTTTCAATAGCATAACTTGTTTCATCATTATATTTATTGCCGTTAAAATGAAAAGCTTCGAGTTTTATTTTCATCCAGCCATATGCCATGGGATAGGTCATGCCGGATAATACCAGATGTTCTATATGATCCTTTTTTCCAAATATGGAGATAACAAACCGTTCCATATCAAGTGAGACTTTTACTTTTTCTTTAGTACCGAAATAGGAGGTAAATAACGTATTATCTTCTGCGTTCCAAAGAAGCCAGTCTATTTTGCTTTTAAAATTATGGCTAAGGTAAGACCTGGGTGCGGCACTGACCAATTGAATAGCATTGACTAATTGAATTCTGATTTTAGCAAGCTGATAACTATCTATTCTATTTAATTTTTGCCACATAACCTTAAATTTACCTTATTTAGGGAAAAAATAATAATAGATAATAACAAGATTAAGCATTTAAGTGAACATTATAAGCAGGGATACGCATGACCTGAATAATATGTAAACATGATCAGAATCTTACAATCCAAAGGAATTAATTATATTTTTTTTACATGTTGCTGAAATAATACCCATATTCGGACCTGGTTTAAATAATTACATTTCTGATTGAAAAATGCATAATATCCGAGTAGCAATATTATTCATTGTCGTATCAGCATCTATTGCGGGTTTCTCACAGGACTTTGATGTCAATACTGCTATAAGTAATTACGAGTCGTTAATGGCCACCAACCAGGATCTTCCAGCTGCTAAACTCAGCTATAGGATCGGAGAATATTTTCTAGCTAAAGAACAATTTAATGATGCGATCAATTATTTTGATCAATCCATAAATAATGCCGCCAAAGCATCCAATACGTTATTAGGAGCAGATGCGGCATTTAAAAAAGGAGTTGCTCAAAAAATGTTTGCCGAAACGGGCAGACTTTCAATGGCGGAAGAGCAACAGTATTATCAGGATTGTATTGTGAGTTTTAAAAAGGCTGATGATCTTTATGCTTTAGCTAAAAAGAAGGGAAGTAGGGAACATTTGTATTCCTTGCTCTATGGGGGAGAAGCTCTTTATATAATTGGGAATTATAGGGAAGCAATTAATCCATTGAAAACTGTTGTCCGGTATGCCCAGAAGAACAGAAATGAAGGATTAATCTTAAAATCAAGCGATCTCCTGGCTAAAAATTATGATCAACTGGATGATGAGCTTAATTATGAATATTACCAATCCATTTATGACAGTTATTTTGAACTCAAAGTATCAAAAGACTCTTTGATACGAGCTCAGCAACAATTGAAGATATCAAAGGATTCGCTCGCTAAGTCGCAATTAATACTACAGGCATCTATTGACTCACTACAGCGGACGCAAAAATCACTTAGACTTACATCCGAATCATTAAGTAAGTCAAAGGATTCATTAATGCGGTCAAAAGAATCCCTTGAGTTATATGAAGCTTCATTGAAAAAGTCCCAGGATTCTTTGATGGCATCAAAGGAATCATTGGAAAAGTCGTTGATGGACATTGCCTTACTTGATTCCGCAAACCTGGAACAGCGAAGTGCACTTGAGATCAAACAAGCTGAAATAATTCAACATCAGGCAGAAATCATAAAACAGCAGGAAGAAATAAATAAAAAGGAGAAAGAGGTTGAAAATGAGAGAAATCGGTATCAAAAATTGAACGACATACTCTCTGAAAATCGGGCGTTATTAAATATTATGATCGGGGCCACGGCATTGATTGGTGTATTATTAGTCTTTGCTTTGTTCGCATATCAATATAAACGTCGGACTAATAAAAAATTGGAGCAAAATAACAAACAGATCAACTATCAGAAATCACTCCTGGAAAAAAGACAGAATGAGCTAAAGAGTGAAAAATCAAAGACCGAAGCATTGCTGCTTAATATATTACCGGCACCTGTAGCTGATGAACTCAGAAACAACAAAAGGGTCATTCCCAGGTATTATAAAATGGTCACCATCATGTTTACTGATTTTAAAGGATTTACAAGCATTGCTGAACAGATGAGTCCGGGTGAAATTGTAAGAGAGCTGGATGCATGCTTTGTGGCATTTGATCAGATCATTGAAAAATATGAACAAACAGTAGGAAGAAAATGTATCGAAAAGATCAAAACAATTGGCGATGGATACATGTGTGCGGGTGGCGTTCCTATTGAAAACGAAACAAATCCGCTGGATGTTGTCCGTGTAGCCATGGTGATGATCGATTATATGGAAAAAAGAAAGAATGAAAAAATCGCACGGAATGAGCCTTATTTCGAGATCAGGATTGGGGTAAATACCGGACCAGTTGTGGCCGGTGTTGTGGGCAAAAAGAAGTTTGCCTATGATATTTGGGGTGATGCGGTAAATTTAGCAAGCCGAATGGAATCCAGCGGTGAATCCGGGCGGGTAAATGTCTCTGAGAATACATATAAATACATTAAGGACAAATTCTTTTTCACTCCAAGAGGTAAGATGAATGTAAAGAATAAGGGTGATGTAGATATGTATTTTGTAGATGGCAGGGTGAAATATGCTGAAGTAAGGAAAGAGAGACAATAAATACCGAATCGGATTTTAATATTTAGGGAAAGAAAGATCGATTTTATCTGCCCATTCAAGCAATCCCCCACGGAGATTGTACAAATTTTTAAATCCCTGTTTTTGCAATTTTGCAATAGTTTTTTTACTTCGAATACCACTGCGACAAACTACGACAGTTTTTTCAGCGGAAGGTATTTCACTTATCCGTTGGTCAATTTCTCCGTGAGGGATCAATATTCCTCCTATATTTCCTATAGCATATTCATAAGGCTCCCGTACATCAATAACCGAAAAAGGAAGTTGGTCATGATCAAAGGATTTTTTTAATTCTTCAACCGTAATTTCAGGAATTTCACTTTTTTCATGTTCAGCGATATCGCAGAAATTATCATAATCAATCAAGGTGGAAATTTGTTGAAGATTCGGATTTTTACTGAATTTGAGTTTTCGCGTTTCCAGTGTTAAGGCGTCAACAATAAAAAGTTCCCCGGACAGAGGCTCTCCAATTCCAGTCAATACCTTTATGATCTCATTGGCCTGAAGGCTACCGATCATTCCCGGCAGTACCCCTAACACTCCTCCTTCAGCACAGCTTGGAACCAAGCCCGGTGGGGGAGGGCTGGGGAAGAGGTCCCGGTATTGTGGCCCGGTAAGGCCGTTTGCATATTGGTAGTTAAATACAGATACCTGCCCCTCAAATCTAAATATAGATCCGTGGACATTTGGTTTTTTCAGAATCACACAAGCATCATTCACCAAATATCTGGCAGGGAAATTATCAGTGCCATCTGCAACAAGATCATATCCCTGGATAATGTCCAATGCATTATCGGAAGTCAATTTCGCGTTATAGACATTGAATTTAATATCCGGATTTAATTTTGTGAGCCTTTCCGCAGCTACCAATGCTTTTGGCTTTCCCACATCATCGGTGGTAAATAATACCTGTCGCTGCAGGTTCGATGAGTCAACAACATCAAAATCAATAATACCAATTGTCCCTACACCGGCGGCGGTAAGATACAGGAGCATTGGGCAACCCAATCCACCGGCGCCCACAATTAATACTTTTGATGTCTTAAGTTTTCGCTGGCCTGCAATATTGAATTCAGGAAGGATTAGGTGCCTGGAGTAGCGTGCTAATTCTTCCCTGGAAAATTCCGGATTTGGCATTGATAATTTACCTTGTTTGTTGTTATTACAACCAAATATAGGATGAAAAGGTTACTATCAGGTAACCCTTTTCAATATTAAGTCAGAAACGGTATCACCAATGGCCAGTGAAGAAGTGGCAGCTGGTGAAGGAGCATTACAGACATTTACAGCATGTGTATTTTCATAAATGAGGAAATCATCTATTAATCCTCCGGTACGGTCACAGGCCTGGGCCCGGATTCCTGCTCCACCCGTTTCCAGATCTTCTTTTTGTACTTCTGGTATTAGTTTCTGCAAAGCTTTGGTAAATGCGCTTTTTGAAAAAGAACGGTACATCTCGCCAAATCCTGTTGCCCAGTACTTAGCTGCTACTTTCTGGAATCCCGGCCACAGCAGTATTTCTGACAATTCGGGAATGTTAATATTGTGCTTTTTGTATCCTTCCCGTGCAAATGCAAGGACAGCGTTCGGTCCGGCTTCTATACCTCCCTTAATCATCCTGGTAAAATGAACGCCCAGAAATGGGAAAGCGGGATCAGGAACTGGGTAAATGAGATTGTTGACAAGGTGATGTTTTTCTTTCTTTAGCTTATAATATTCTCCTCTGAATGGAATGATCTTCACATCAATCTCTTGGCCGGTCATTCTCGCTACTTTGTCAGAATACAGGCCTGCACAATTCACCAGCAATTTGGATTCGAAAGATCCTGTGCTTGATTCAATAACAACGGAACCATTTTGTGGGATGATTTTGGTCACCTTTTCATTCGTTTTTATTACCCCTCCTGCTGCCCTGATTTTTTCAGCATACTTAAGTGAGACTTCTTTGAAATCAATAATTCCGGTTTCAGGTACTTTGATGCCCTTTATTCCATTTACATGTGGTTCAATTTCAAGCAGTTCTTCCCTGGAAATTTTTTTTATCCCCTTCAGCCCATTTTGGTTTCCCCGTTCAAATAGGTTTTCCAGCACCTCTGTTTGATTTTCTTCAGTGGCTACGATCACTTTTCCACACAAATCGTATTTTATTCCTTCCCTATCACAAAAATCCAATAATAGTTTATATCCCTTTCTGCAATTCACAGCTTTTAAGCTTCCCGGCTTATAATAAATCCCGGAATGAATTACACCGCTGTTGTTGCCAGTTTGATGTGCGCTCAATTCAGATTCCTTTTCAAGAAGTAGGAGTTTTGTTCCTGGTTTTTTCTTAAGGATATGTAAAGATGTTGCCAATCCGACAATACCTCCTCCGATAACTATGACATCATGCATGATTTGAAATTTATAGTGGTAAAAAGTTGCGCTAATTTATCATAATTATTTTTAGAAAATATAATATTATTCAAAGATTTTGTATATTGAAATTATTTTTTAAAACATGTTTGTTCATTTTTGGTATTTGTAAAAACTTGCAAGATCCACAGAATGTCATGTCAAGCAGGTTAGTTCTTGCGGGAGATAATGATATTCTCAGTAAATTTATTCATGAATTAGATTTATGAATATAAGAAACCATATTGAACGTAATCCTTCCAAAACTAATTTGCTTTAAATATAGCATAATACAATCCACGCAAAGGATTTAAATATTTTTCATGAATGGCACAATCGAAACATGGTCCAAATTTGTGTAAATTTAGTATTTATTAATGTTTATCAACTAGCTATTATTAGTAAATTAGAGGCTTTAATAAAATTGATTTTTTTGCATAATAATAAACCCAAAAATAATGAATGAGAGCAAAATTCAAGGAAATAGATTAAAAGGATCATTACCAAAAGTAGGCATCAGACCGGCAATTGATGGAAGATTGGGAGGTGTAAGAGAATCGCTTGAAACCATTACCATGGATATGGCCAAAAATGTGGCTGAATTAATTACAACATCATTAAGGCATCCGGATGGCAGTAGTATTGAGTGCGTCATCGCAGACACTACCATAGGAAGGTTTGCTGAGGCGGCCATGTGTGAAGAGAAATTTGACAGAGAGGGAGTTGGCGTATCGCTTACCGTAACTCCTTGCTGGTGCTATGGAAGTGAAACCATGGATACCAATCTGACAAGACCAAAAGCAATTTGGGGATTCAATGGCACCGAACGCCCGGGTGCTGTTTACCTGGCTGCAACACTTGCAGGTCACAATCAGAAAGGTTTACCGGCATTCAGCATTTATGGGAGGGATGTTCAGGATGTTGGGGACCAAACCATACCGGATGATGTCCGAGATAGGATATTGAGATTTGTAAAGGCGGGACTGGCTGTAGCGATCATGAAAAACAAATCTTATTTATCCATTGGATCTGTTTCCATGGGTATTGCAGGTTCTATTGTAAATCCTGATTTTTTTGAAGATTACCTTGGTATGCGATGCGAAAATGTTGATATGTCTGAAGTATCAAGGAGAATTGATAAGGGAATATTTGATCATGAAGAGTTTGTATTGGCCCTTAAATGGGTAAAAGAGAACTGTATCGAAGGCAAAGATTATAATCCTATTAAAGAGCAACGAACTTCGAAAGAAAAGGCAAAGGAATGGGAGTATGTAGTGAAAATGACCATGATAATTCGGGATTTAATGATTGGTAATGACAAACTTAAAGATTTGGGATTCGGTGAAGAATCTTTAGGCCATAATGCAATTGCATCAGGATTTCAGGGTCAGCGGCAGTGGACCGACTATTTACCGAATGGAGATTTTGCCGAAGCTATATTGAACAGTTCTTTTGATTGGAATGGAATAAGAGAGGCATTTATGGTAGCAACAGAAAATGATAGTCTCAATGGAGTGAGTATGCTTTTTGGTCATTTATTAAACAATAGTGCCCAGATATTTTCTGATGTCAGAACATATTGGAGTCCGGAAGCAGTCGAACGCGTAACAGGCTGGAAGCCGAGTGAAATGGCAAAAGATGGTTTTATCCATTTAATCAACTCGGGTTCTTCGGCATTGGATGGGACTGGTGAACAGAACAAAAAAGGCAAACCTGTTATGAAACCTTTTTGGGAAATAACCGAGGAGGAAAAACAAAAATGTTTGGACAATACAAAATGGCCCCCTGCAATGTATGAATATTTCAGGGGAGGAGGATTTTCTTCATTATTCAGAACCAGAGGTGGGATGCCTGTAACAATGTGCAGAATTAATCTCGTGAAAGGAGTCGGTCCCGTAATGCAAATTGCTGAAGGATGGACGATCGAATTACCTGAAGATGTGCATAAACAATTGGATGAGCGAACCAATCCAACCTGGCCAACCACATGGTTCGTCCCCAGAACTAACGGCACTGGTCCATTTAAAGATGTATATTCAGTGATGGCAAATTGGGGTGCAAATCATGGTGCCTTCAGCTACGGGCATTATGGAGCAGATTTGATTACACTATGCTCAATGCTAAGGATACCAGTAAATATGCATAATGTTGATAACGACAAAATATTCCGACCGAGTACATGGAATATGCTTGGCATGGATGCCGAAGGCGCTGATTTCAGGGCGTGCCAAAACTTTGGCCCTTTATATGGTAAAAATTAATAGGAGCTATTTTGTATTTTGAGAGCGCCTTTAAAAGGGCGCTTTCTTTTTTTTAAAGAAAAAATCATTCATTTTAGAAGTTATTAATAACCTTAACCACTCTAATGAAAAAATTTATCATTTCTCTTGATTCTGGCACCACTTCCAATCGGGCAGTTGTTTTTGATAAGGATTTAAATATAAAAGGCATTTCACAACGTGAATTTCAGCAGATATATCCAAAACCAGGTTGGGTGGAGCATGATGCAAATGAAATATGGAATACTCAATATTCGGTATTGAATGATGTCATTGAAAAAAATCAAATTTCTCCGGACGAGATAGCGTCAATTGGGATAACCAATCAAAGAGAAACAACTATACTCTGGGATAGGAAAACCGGGATACCCGTATATCATGCAATTGTATGGCAGGATCGGAGGACTTCTGATTATTGCCAGCAATTAAAAAGAGAGGGATATATTGATAAAATAAGATTAAAAACCGGCCTGGTGATCGATGCCTATTTTTCGGGGACCAAAATTAAATGGATTCTTGATCATGTTGATGGTGTAAAAAAGCGAGCTGAAAATGGTGAGCTTGCATTTGGAACAGTTGAGACCTGGTTGGTATGGAACCTTTCAAAAGGAGATTTACACATTACAGATGTGTCTAATGCAAGTCGAACCATGCTATTTAATATTAACTCACTGGAATGGGATGAAGAATTAATGCAAATATTAGACATCCCAATGAGCCTGATGCCAGATGTGGTAGATTCATCTGAAGTGTATGGACATGTGCATCAGGATATTTTGAAAGGTAAGATCTCAATTTCAGGAATGGCAGGAGACCAACAGGCTTCACTTTTTGGGCAGCTATGTCATGAAAAAGGTATGGTGAAAAATACCTATGGAACAGGCTGTTTTGTTATGATGAACACGGGCGATTCTCCTGAGTTCGGTTCAGAAAACCTAATTGCGACTGTTGGATGGAAAATTGGCAACTCTATTCAATACGCTACTGAGGGAAGTATTTTTGTCGGAGGGGCATTGGTACAATGGCTTAGAGATAATTTGAAAATAATAAAAAATGCACCTGATATTGAAAAACTTGCCCAGCAGGTAGAAGATAATGGGGGAGTGGTGGTAGTCCCTGCTTTCGTGGGCTTGGGAGCACCACACTGGGATCAGTATGCCAGAGGTACAATTTTTGGGATCACAAGAGCAACATCACCTTCCCATATAGCCAGGGCTACCATGGAGGCAATAGCACTCCAGGTGAAAGATGCAATTGATGCTATGGTTGAGGCGTCAGGTTTGGAAATCAAACAATTAAGAGTTGATGGTGGGGCGTCAGTAAATAATTTTCTTATGCAGATACAATCTGATCTGCTGGATCATGAAGTAGTCCGACCACTCATTACTGAAACGACAGCTCTGGGTGCCGCATTACTGGCAGGCCTTGCCGTTGGGTTTTGGAAAGATTACGACGATATCGCACATCGCTGGAAAGTAGATAAAACATTTTCTCCGGATAAATCGAAAAACTATGTTGAAATTGTTCACTACTGGCATAAGGCAGTAGATAGAACTAAAAAATGGATCGATAACTAAACAACCAGAAAATGGATAGAAACGAAATGTTAAAACGCCTCAAAGAGGTGAAAGAATGGGATATCATTGTGATTGGTGGAGGTGCCAGCGGATTAGGAACAGCGTTGGATTCTGCTTCAAGAGGATTTAAGACTCTTTTATTGGAACAAAATGATTTTGCCAAAGGCACATCAAGTCGAAGTACTAAATTGGTCCATGGAGGAGTACGATACTTACAACAAGGAGATATTTCACTTGTCCTGGAAGCCCTAAGGGAACGTGGTCTGATGCTGCAGAATGCACCTCATTTGGTACGCAATCAATCCTTCATCATTCCAAATTATGAATGGTGGGGTGGCCCATTTTATACCATTGGTCTGAAGATGTACGATATGATGGCTGGTAAATTAGGTTTAGGGCCATCAAAAAGTCTGACGCTTGAGGAAACTGTGGACTCTATCCCAACTTTGGTTAGAGATGGCCTGAGGGGAGGAGTGATCTATCATGATGGCCAGTTTGATGATGCCAGGATGGCGATTAGCCTTGCTTTGACATGTGTAGATTATGGAGGAACAGTCCTCAATTATATGGAAGTCGTTGGACTAAGCAAAGACAAAGAAGACCTTATCGAGGGTGTCGAGGTGCGTGATGTCGAAAATAATACGAATTATAATTTAAAGGCAAAGACTGTAATCAACGCGACAGGGGTTTGGGCGGACCGTATAATGCAGATGGATGAGCCGCATGCCAAAGATATGATTCGTCCAAGTCAGGGGGTGCATTTAGTTTTGGATAAATCCTTCTTACAAAGCAAACATGCTATCATGATCCCTCATACAAGTGATGGGAGAGTACTTTTTGCTGTTCCCTGGCATAATCGTGTAATTGTTGGTACTACAGATACGTTAGTCAGCGAAGCATCTTTGGAACCGAGAGCGCTTGAGGAAGAAATTGAATTTATTTTAAATACTGCCGGTACCTATTTGACAAAGATACCTACCCGCAAGGATGTAAAAAGTATTTTTGCTGGGCTACGGCCGCTGGCCGCTCCTCAAGGTGATGAAAAATCAACCAAGGAAATTTCACGTCATCATAAGGTATTAATTTCTCTTTCCGGTTTAATTACCTTAACCGGAGGAAAATGGACGACATATAGAAAAATGGGGGAGGATGCAGTTGATAAAGCGATCCTTTTGGCTGGGCTCCCCGAACGAAAATCGATTACAGAAAATTTAATGATCCATTCCTATAGTCAGAATGTTTCACTAGATGATCCTAATTCTGTTTATGGTACAGATATGCAATACCTTAATGAAATTGCAGAAAAAAATAAGAAATACAACGGGTTACTGAGTGAAGAATTGAATATTAGCAAATCACAATTGATCTGGGCTATACGTGAGGAAATGACCAGAACAGTGGAAGATTTTCTTGCAAGAAGGACTCGCGCGCTATTTTTGGATGCTCGTGAAAGCATACGGATGTGTGAGACGGTCGCCCATTTAATGGCCGAGGAAATGGGATTTGATGACAGCTGGATTAAAAACCAGGTCAATCACTATACGGAATTGGCTAAAGGGTATTACCTGGAATAGTATTCAGACAAATTCGACGCAATGGATCATGGGGAGATTATGATTAAGGCAATTCCAGGTCTCTCCATAGTCGTTTGAAATATAGAGATTGCCAGTTGTTGTACCAAAGACCAGAGTCTCTTCGTCCTGGCTTAAGGCATGACGATATGTAATATCAAAGGATTGGCCCTGGGGAAGCCCATTTCTAAATGTTTCCCAGGTTCGACCCCCATCTTGAGTGCGGCACACACAAAGTGAATTATCGACCGCCACCCTGATCTGATCACTTATCGCAGGAACTACCCAGGCCATTTTTTCATTTACCGGATCTGCGGCAATAGCAAATCCGAAATTAGCTTCACCAGTTTTATCAGATATATCTTTCCAGTTGTTACCGCCATCGGTAGTTCGGAATATGCCACAGTGATTTTGTTGCCACATTACTTCTATATTTGATTGACACGCTACCAGGAGATGCGGGTCCTGGCCAATTTCGCTATTGGGATCCGGCAAAAAATCTGCCTTTAATCCATGGTTTTTGGGATTCCAGGTAGTCCCTCCATCGGTCGTTTCAAAAACTCCTGCACATGATATAGCCACAAAAATGTGATCATTATTACTCGGATCAATAACAATTGAATGTATACCAGGATGATCCCTCCCACCTCCAAACCATTGATGTTTACGTGAAGGGTGATCCCATAGTCCTCGCACTAAATTAAAGGTATCTCCATCATCCACGCTTTTGAAAAGTCCGCCTGGTTCCGTGCCTATAAAAAGATGTGTAGAATTCCCACTTTTTACGCTTGTCATTGCCCATAGATAATTCAGGCTAGCTGGTACACCTTCTTTTACTTCTTCTCCTTCGGGATATTTTGGAGTGTTTACTTCCTGCCATGATTTTCCTTCATCAGATGATTTGTGAAGTTTACTTCCCCAATGGCCGTGATCTAAACAAGCCCACCATGTATTATTGCTATTATCGACATAGGCCATAGACACTGGAAAACCAAGAAAATGGACACCACTATAATTCCACTTATTGTGGGAATTGTATTCATAAACAACAAGTCCTTTTCGAGTACTTACGAGTAATTTATTTTTCTGGGACATAACAATTTATTAATAGATTTTTTCATGGTTATCCGCCACTTAATGCCTGCATTATGAATACAGTGTCCTTGTTGACCAGCTCATCCTGCAGATTTACCCGGTCCTTGATCATGGCATCATTAATAAATATATTGACATGTTGCCTGAGCATTTGCTGATCATCTATAATATAGTTTTTAATGCCAGGAAATCGCTCATTAATCATTTCGATTAGCCTGGAGATAGTTTGTGCTTCTACTTCAATTTCTGAAAGACCTGGATAAAAACGTTTAAGATTAGAGGTGAATTGAACTTTTGGCATGATTTCATGACGAATACAAAGAGAAATATAATAAAAAAGCCATTGAGTGAAAAATATATGATGATGAATTTCCCAAAAACAATTCAATTAGGATGTAAAATTTCTGGGTAAAAAATAGCTTCATTAAATTAATTTATTTATATTTTTTATAAAGATATTTCTATTTCCTTGATTAATTAAATTAATTCTTTTAATATTACATTTTCAGGGCCTTGAGGTTTCAGCTTAATAATTCAGAACCAAAAGTAGATCTGAATTATTAATTCAGTAAAATCAAAGCTTTGTGACCTAATGAAATGAAGCACATAACATCTTTTTTTAACCTACTTGCCAATCTGGGAGTCAAGCCCAATACTTCTCATTTGAGCCAGAAGGAAATTATTTTATCCAATAAAATAAGTATTTTACTTATACCATTTGTCATCCTTGGTATAATCATGAGTTTCCAGAGTGAAGTGTATTTTACTACGGTTGGATTCTGGTTGTTTTTAGTATTTCTTATATGTGTTTTTCCATTAAACAAAAATGATAAATCACTCATTACCCGATTTGGTTTATCCGTATTACCACAGCTTTTTTTATTGTTTCCAAATGTTATCAGTGGCCTTGGGAAAGCGGAAAATTATCTCACGTTTTCATTCGCTTTTATTGGTTTTGCAATCGTACCCCTATTATTGTTTCAGGAAAGAAAGAATAATGGAATCCTTATTTTAGCTCTTTTGGTTAATCTTTTGGTTGTTTTATTTTTTGATGCTTTAATGGTCTGGAGCGATAAAAATGAAATTGATTTTCGATTGATTGAGAATAACTATATATACTATAAACTACCCCAAATTATACTCTGGGCTTTAATGGTAGGGGCTTTTCAATATCTTAAAAAAGAGAGTACTAATTATGCAGAACGACTTGAAACTGCTAATTTTTCTTTAAAAGAGTATAACAATGAAATACAGCTCAGAAACAGAGAAATTCTTGATCAAAATGAATTACTTAATGAAAAGCAAAAAAAGATTGAACTTCAGGCAATTAAACTGGAAAACAACAATAATGAATTAAAAAATACCAAGCTGGAGCTCCTCAATACAATTGATAAACTCAAATTAGCAAAGGAAAGATTAGATCAAAAAGAAGCTGAAGCTAAAAGTATTCTTAATGCTTTGAATGAACATTACTTAGTTGCGCAGTATGACCTGGATGGAAACCTTGTAAATATTAACACAAAAGTTATTGAATTACTTGGAGTTCTTCAAAATGAGTATTTTAAAAATATCAAGCCGATTTTCAATCAAAAGAATAATCACGAGAACAATTCATATAACGGACATTCTTTTAATAAGATCTGGCATGATGTGTTGAATGGTAAAGCTCATACTATCGATCTGGAATATCCTGTTGGTGATGATGTAAAGTATTTAGCAACCACATTAGCTCCTTTATTTGATCGAAATAATAAGCCCTATAGAATATTGGCTATTGGCCAGGATATTACCGAACTGGTTGAAAAAAATGAAAAGATAGATAAAATCAATGAAGAGCTAAAAGAAAAGATTTTTGAGATTAGTCAGCAAAACGAATTGCTTAATTTCCAGCAAAGGGAAATCTTTGATAAGAGTGAGGAATTGCACCGACAGAAACAAGTGATAGAAGAAATTAACGAGTCACTTGAAATTAGGGTACAGGAGCGTACCAGCGTATTGGAAGAGAAAAATAAACAACTTGCCGAGTATGCCTTTATAAATTCGCATGTATTGCGTTCACCGGTATCCACCATGATAGGTTTGATTAACCTCATGAGTTATGCCGACCTGCCTGAAAATGAGAGAAAAGTCTATGAATATTTAAAAGACACAGCCAAAATTCTTGATAAGGTTGTCTATAAAATAAATAGCGCCATTAATAATGGGTTTCATTTTGATCGCGCCTATCTCGAACCGGAAAGAAATTTTCATCCAATGAAAAAGCAGTAGAAAAATTATTCAATTTCTTTATGTAGATCAATTTGTACTTCAGAGGGATTTAATAAACTATTTGATTAAAAACTATACGATTAAGGTCTTTGACTGGAACCCACCCAATTAATCGCGTTTTTAACCAATTTTCTGAAATTTGCATTTTCATATGCATGATGATCATGTCCGAGTTGAAGATATACAATCTTTGAGGCTT
>Ga0209536_100000494_pt1 | contig 64019 bp, 49 predicted proteins | sample DeeMarSeWOR28_12_FD_187461 | JGI IMG/M metagenome (GOLD analysis project Ga0209536, IMG submission 187461) | Marine sediment microbial communities from White Oak River estuary, North Carolina - WOR-2-8_12 (SPAdes) (version 2) | ecosystem: Environmental > Aquatic > Marine > Intertidal zone >...
GCAAGCGATTCCATGATGTCCACGGCGTTCGTCTTCAGGTTGTCCAGCTCGCCGCCCATGCTGCCCGTGTTGTCGAACGCGAAGACGATGTCCACGACGTCGGCCTGCGCGGGCAGGCTCGCCGTCTTGTCCTCGGTGACCGTCTCACCGGCCGCGAGCGTGTCGATGAGCGCGGTCGGTGTCAGGGTGCCGATCGCAGCGAGATTTCCTTCGGGGAAAAAGTCGCTGAGATCGAATTCTCTCTGCAGAGACCAGGAGCCCGGATCCGGATTCGTCATGTCCGTCGGGCTGATGCTGTACGAAGGGTTCTCGGTGCCGGAAACCGGCGTCACGTCCGGTCCGGTGGGAATCTCCTGATCCGATTCGCAGGCTGCCAGCAGCAGCGCGAGTCCGAGTAGCGAGGCGACAATCCGCCCCAGCGTGCGGCTTTCCATGAGGTGACCTCCGTGAAACGCAGGGCCCTACCGGAAGCGATACGGAACTCGGGGTCGTCGAGCGTGTTGCGGGGGGCGCGGCGACAGCGTGCGACAGATCCGTCTGAGGTCCGGGCGCGTAACGACATCTCCGGTCGAGCGGTTACGTCCGTGCCCGAGCAGGGTGGCCGATTCGACCCACGATGGGCCGCGCGGCGGATCGCGCCCGTCGGGCGACACGACTGCCAAGACCGATGGGGCCGCACCGGCATATGACGCAGCGCCCCGAGGAGGGGAGAGTCGGTTCTGCGTCGCACGGCCGGATTCCGCGAAGGCTTCGACTTACTTCCCGGGCAGCCAAATCCCCCGGGTCATTCTCTGCCCGAAACGGGAAGCGCGTCCTCCGCACCCGACCGGTGAAAGCCAGCTTGCCGTGAATCTAGCATCGCCAGAGCGGATTCGCCCGGCAAGGCCCCGGCCGGGAGCCGGCGGCGGCTACCTGCCCGTCGGCACCGTCAGGACCTGGCCGGCGTAGATCCGGGATCCCCGCAGATCGTTGACCGACCGCAGGTCGGAGATGCTGGTGCCGTGCCGCTCGGCGATGGACCACAGGGAGTCGCCGCTGCGCACTCTGTACTCGGCGAGCCGGGTCTCCTCGACTTCGCCGGCCAGCTTCCGATCCACGTACTCCGCGTACTGACTGGGAAAGACCGCGATGTGGTAGTGCGGGGGGCGCCTCTCTCGCGTCGCCTCGATCACGCCGGCCCCCTCGAGGCGCAGCAGGACCTTCTCGAGCCATGAGCGGCAGCCCCGGTTCGAACTCCGTCGGACGTCCATCGCCATTCCCGTGGGATGCACCGAACGGGCAGAGGCGTTGCGCGGCTGGCGATTGATCGGCCGGGTCAGGCTGGTGATCACCAGCTGCTCGCCGCAGGCGGCCCGGTACTGCCGTCCGAGGCGCTCGATGAACAGCGCGACCTCGGGCCGCGCGTAGGGGTGCGAGATCTGCTTGACGAAGACGTCGGCGCTGCTGCGGACGGGGACCAGGTATCCGGCGCTAACGAACCGCTTGACCTGAGCGGTCGTCGTGGTGAAGGTGAACTCGTGCTCCTGCGCGACTCGGTTCTGAATGTCCACGGAGGCCCGTGAGCCGTTCAGGCTCTGCGCCTGCACCGGGGAACTCGCAGATGACGACAACGCGAAGCCCGATGCCAGAATGATGATGGCCGATCTCATCACGCCCGACTCCTGTACCCGATAACCCGATCACCTCTGCCCGGGGCGCGGTACGCTAACTGTCGGAGCCCCCCGGGTCCAGTCAGCGCGCGATCCAATTGCAGAACGCGTGCCGGACTCGGCCGGCGAAACCGGCTGCCTCGACCCGGTCGTGGCGTTCCTCCGCAACGGATGTAGATTCGAGCGTCGAGTCGGACTCTGACCCCGCGAGCGGAGGTCCTCTGTGCAAGCATTGTTAGGCTGGCTGCTCTTCCTCATCGCCCTGGCGTGGAGCTTTCTGGTCGGGGCGCTTGCCGGGGTGGGCACGGTGTCCGTCTCGCGCCGCTCGACCGACCTGTTGAACGTGGCCCTGGCGGTCCTGTTCATGTTCGGCGGAGCTCTCGTGCTCACGGCCCGCCTGATTCCGGGGCGCTTCCTGATCGCCGGCGCCCTCGGGTTCGCCGCCGGCATCCCGTTCGCGATGGCCCTCGGGGCGGGCGCGCCACTTCCGTTCTTCCATCCCGAGGACGTATCCGATGCCATGACGACCAGACCCGATCCGGCAGCCTGTCCGGACCCGGACCAGGTCGAATGAGCGCAGCCGCCGGGACTCCCGAGACCCGGAAGGGCGGGCACGGATTCGGGACGGCGCCCGTGTTCCTCGCGTCGATCAGCACGATCCTCGGCGCGATCCTCTTTCTCCGCTTCGGGTACGCGGTGGCGCACACCGGCTTCCTCGGGACACTGGGGATCATCGCGCTGGGGCATGCCGTCACCATCCCTACGGCGCTGGCGATCGCCGAGATCGCCACCAACCGGCGCGTCGAGGGCGGCGGCGAGTACTTCATCATCTCCCGCTCGTTCGGGCAGAGCATCGGAGGCGCGATCGGGATCGCGCTGTATCTGTCGCAGGCGATCTCGGTGGCATTCTACCTGATCGCCTTCGCCGAGGCGTTCCGTCCGCTGGCCCCGCTGATCGAGTCACAGTTCGGAATCGGCTTCGATCCGCGGATGGTGTCGCTTCCCGCAATCGTACTGCTGCTCGGGCTGATGCTGACCCGGGGCGCCAGCATGGGGGTCGCCGCCCTGTGGGTGGTCGTCTGCGTCCTCGCGGTGTCGCTGGCGGCCTTCCTGATGGGGCACGCGATCCCCGGCAGCGAGGCCGAGGCGCCGATTCTGTTCAGCAATCTGGCCGTGAAGGACCCGTTCATGGTCGTGTTCGCGATCGTGTTTCCCGCCTTCACGGGGATGACGGCCGGAGTCGGCCTGTCCGGCGACCTGGCCGAACCGAGAAAATCGATCCCGCTGGGAATCATGTCGGCGACGGCGGCGGGCATGGCGATGTACATTCTCGTCGGCTGGAAGCTGGCCACGTCCGCGCCTTCCGAAGTGCTCGCCGACACCAGCCGCCTCGTGATGTCGGATATCGCCGTGTGGGGCCCGATCATTCCGATCGGACTGGCCGCCGCCTGCGCATCCTCGGCGATCGGCTCCATCCTGGTGGCTCCCCGCACGCTGCAGGCTCTGGCCCGCGATCGGATCACGCCGACGGAGCAGGCGACCCGGGTCCTGGCGGAAGGGGTGGGTGAGCTCGGCGAGCCGAAGAACGCCACGATCTTCACGGCCCTGCTGGCGTTCGTCGTGGCGCTGTTCGGCGACGTGGACTTCGTGGCCCGGATCATCTCGATGTTCTTCATGGTCACCTACGGCTCGCTGTGCGCGATCAGCTTCCTGGAGCACTTCGCGGCGCGCCCGAGCTATCGTCCGAGCTTCCGTTCACGCTGGTACATCAGCCTCGCGGGCGCCCTGGTCTGCCTGTTCCTCATGTTCCAGATGGATCCGCTCTACGCCCTGCTGGCGATCGGCGTCATGGCGCTGCTGTACTGGGGCATCCAGAACTCGATCGACCACGAGGATGATCTCGGGGCGATCTTCCATGGCGTGATGACACAGATGACGAGGCGGCTGCAGATCTTCCTGCAGAAGACCCCGCCCGACGAGTGGCGGCCGAGCATCATCACCGTTACCGACCGGACCTTCGACCGGTCCGCGCCGATGCAGATGCTGACCTGGTTGAGCCACCGTTATGGCTTCGGCACCTATCTGCACTACATCCGGGGTTTCCTGACGGACGAGAACTACCGGGAGAGCCAGGTCGTGCACGAGCGCCTGCTGGAGATCCAGGACCAGCGGCCCTCCGGCGTGTTCGTGGACACGATGATCAGCCCGTCCATGCGGTCCGCGCTCGCGCAGACCCTGCAGGCCCCGGGCATCGCGGGGGTGGAGAACAACACCGTTCTGTTCGAGTTCTCCGTCCACGATCCGGTGGAGGTCATCGAGGAAGTCCGGGAGGGCGTGCTGCTGGCCCAGACGACCCGCATGGACTCGCTGGTGCTGCGTCACGGGGACCACCACTTCGGCAATCGCGCCTCGATCCACATCTGGCTGACCTGGCACGACTACCGGAACGCCAGCCTGATGATCCTGCTCTCCTATATCCTGCTCGGACACCCGGACTGGAGCGATGCCGATCTGTCCATCTTCGCCGCGTTCCCGGACACGCAGGTGAAGGAGCGGACGGCGGAGTTGATGGCGCTGATCGAAGAGGGGCGGATCGCGATCTCGGGTCGGAAGATCAAGGTGTTCCCGACCGACGATCGGATCGACTTTTCGAAGCTGGTGGAAGCGAAGTCTTCGGACGCCGACCTGGTGCTGATGGGATTCACGGAGCCGCGGCTCAAGGGCAAGGGAGCGGAGCTGCTGCTGCGCCACCCGAACCTGAACGAAATCCTGTGGGTGTCGGCGCGGGAGAGCATCGCCATCGAGTAGGGCCGGCCGCGGCGCGTGTGCAGGTCTCCCAGGTCATTCTCGGCGCAGCATGATGCACGAAGGCCCGGAGGAGATCTCCTCCGGGCCTTCTGCTCTGCAGGCCCCGTTGCAGGACCCGGGTCGGCCGTTCCCGCGGAGAGCGCGTGCTCGCGGGCTCGTCAGGCCGATTCAGGGAGCAAGGTTGGTCTCGGCGTAGGCGATCGCGTTGTTCAGCAGAACTTCCGCATAGTAGGAATTATGCGCGCCGAAGGAACCCGAGTTCCAGACGAAGATGAACCCGTAGGCCGCCTCGCGCTGCCACTCCGGCCACGTTTGGTTGCCCGTCTCTGAATCGTTGATGTTGTCGGCCAGGTCCTGGGCGTCCACGTAGCCCAGTAGCTGGGCGAACTCGTCGAGCAGGTCCCTCGTCGGCTGCTGCAGTTCGGCGAGGCCGGCCTCGTCCAGTGCACCGTGACAGCCCGTGCACGCCTCGAGATTCGGCTCGAAGTTGTGGACGACGTGCCCCTCCGGCGCCGCGCCGCCGGCCGGCTGATCGTCGAACGCCATGTGGCAGGTCACGCAGCCGTCGGCGAACGACTGGTGCGGGTGCTCCGTATTCCCCGTGTCGCCACGATTCGCGCTGTAGTCGAGGCCCGGGATCTCGTAGGAACCGCGCCCCCAGTACATGTCGGTCTGCGGGCTGCCGTGCGGCCCGAAGTGGGCGGATCCCGACGCGATCTGGCCGGCGACGTTGTTGTTGTCACGTCGTGCCTTGTGGCACTGCATGCAGGTCTGGCCCGGGCCGAATCCCGTGACCGTCCACGCGGTCAGGTCGTCGGCCTCGTTCGGGTCCGCCGGGAATGTGTAGCTCAGGAGAACGTCGTCCACGTTTCGCAGCTGCGCCTCGTTGCCGCCCCCGTCCTCGCCGACGTGCGGATCGTGACAGGTCGGGCAGCCGATATGGCTGTACAGTTCGCCAAAATCGTAGTCGACGTAGGATGGATCATTCGACTGGATGAATCCCTCGGAAGTGTGACAGGGATTACAGGAACTGCGACCGAATTCATCCGTGAGCGCCTCAGCGTCTCCGTCCAGGGCGAGCGCGTGACCGGACGTCTTCCACTCTTCGATCTGGAAGTCGTGGCAGCCGACGCACAGCGAGTTTTCCCAGGTGGAGAAGGAGATCTCCGGGACGTGCGCGTTGAAGTCCGGCCCCATCGCGCCGTGGCACGATTCGCACTGGACGCCTTGCAGCGCGGCACGCCGCGCGGCGCCTTCCTCCGTCTCGTCTCCGATGTACCCGCTGTAGCCGTCGTCGGGCTCGACACAGGAGGCTTCGTCGATCTCGCCCGTAGCCTGATCGACATCACAGTTGAAGCCGGTCGTGTGGCACTGGAGACAGAAGTTGTTCGTCTCTTCGCCGATCGCGGCGAGGTCGTCGTACGCGAACCGATGGTTGGTGGTCACGTACTCGTTCGTCAGGGTCGCGTGACAGTGCAGGCACGCGGATCCAAAGTCGCCCTGGAAGGCGAACTCGCTAACCGTTCCCGGAGTTCCCGGAGGCCCTTCCGGTCCTTCGGGACCCTCGGGACCCTCGGGCCCCTGCGGGCCGGTGTCCCCTTCGCACCCGAACGATACCAGGGCGACGGAAAGCGCCAGCAGGATTCCCAACCCTCTTCGACCCTTCATTGCTCTCCTCCAGCTGTCTCGAATGTGCCGGACTCTGTCCGACGGCCTCGGAAGTCAAATTGCGTCGGGCGATTCCAGAGCAGGAAGCGTACCGCACCGCTCCCGACTCCGTAATAGTACGCAATCGTCTTACAAATAGCCATAGCGTATGCACTTCCGGGGTGGAAGCGCGACAAGAGCGAATCGTAGGGGCATGATCGGCCCTGGTGCTGAATTGGCCAGCCCGGGGACGGAATGTCTCAACCGGCGGCCGGTGGTGTGACCAGGGCGAGCCACGCCGCGATGACGACGACTGCGGTCAGGACCAGGATCTCGATGCGAACGGCGAGCCGCAGGTGCGAGGGATCGCCGGTGTCCACGAGTCGGGGCAGCGTCTTCCAGCGGTGCCATGCCCCGAAGCCGATCAGCAGGGAGAGGCCGGCGCCCTTGGCGAGGAGAAGCCGTCCGTAGGTCGTGGAGATCAGATCATCGATGCTTCCCAGGAACACGAGGTCCTGCAGCACAGCCGTCCCGATGATGACGCCGACGGCGAGAAAGGCGCGGGAAGACACACTCCCGGCCACGTCGACATAGCGCCACCCCCCCGCAGCCGTCTCCGGGTGATCGGGCAGCACCGTCAGCAGCAGCACGCCACCGATCCAGATCGCGGCGGCGCCGAGGTGCAACGCATTCGCCGGCAAAGCGAGACTCGGCTCGATGATCGCCGGATGACCGGATGCCGCACCGATGACCACGGCCGTCATCGCCAGGAACCCTGCGATCCTGCCGGCACGCGCGCCGCCGACCAGAAAGAAGACGAGGCCGGCCAGAAGGACACGGCTTCCCTCCACCACACCGATCCGGGTTCGGATCGCGGCGGCGAATCCGGCGAACAGGCCCAGATCCGTAGGCCGGACGTCGACCAGCCAGTCCAGGTAGTCCAGTCCCAGCAGCACCGTGGCGAGCAGGGCGGTGGCCGATGCGGCGCGCAATACCGACGGCTCACGGACCAGACCGCCGCCGCCGGCAAACCAAAGGAGACCGGCCGATGCGAGCAGACACGCGAGCCCGACCCCGCGGAACAGCGTGCGGCGCAGCGGAGGAGCCTCAGCTTCGAATCCGGCATCGGACCCGGGTGAATCGCCGGAGAGGGTCGCGGTCGAATCGTCGGCGACGGCCGCGGTCGAATCGTCGGGTCCCGCTGGGATCTCGCCGCGCGCCCCGGTCTCGGGCGCCACCGTGAAGGCGATCGTGCCCATGACACGATGGCCGTCCACCGACACGGTGCTCCACTCGATCGAGAACCGGCCGGCTGCGAGCTCCGGCAGCCGGGCACGGATCCGATCCGCGGCTCCGGCGACTGCCGCCGCACGAAGCAGGACCGAGTCCCCGGTCGGGAATCGCAGCACCAGCCGGGTGAGGCTCGGTTCGACCGCAACCGAAAAATCGAGCTCCAACTGCCCGGGTGCCGCCGCGAGCGTCTCACCGTCGGCCGGCGAGGACCTCTCGAGCCGTGTGTGGAGCAGGGGCGACTCCAGGGATGCATCTCCCGCCGCGGCGTGCGATGGCAGCAGGGCCGGTGTGGCGAGGAACAGCAGGCCGAGAAGCGGAAGCTGGCCCCTGTGAAGGGCCGCGGCGAGCCCCGGAAGAATCCTGCGCGACCTGCGCGCATAATCCGACCAGTGTGTGGGCGACATGAGTCCCGATCCGTGGAGAGGCCGCTGACCGGCCCGGACGCCCCCGGCCGGCCGCTCAATCGTACGCGAGATTCCCCGGTCGGGCAAAGACCTCTCCGCTTCCGCGCAGGAACCCGATGACGATCCACGTGTTCTCTGAGCGGTCACCCAGTGAATCCCGGGAGGAGAACGATGTCGCTGATCGACGGCCCGAGCAGGGTCATGTTCGTGGTCGCATTCGCGGGTTGTGTCGCCGCGTGCTCGGGAGAAGAGACGCCGGTCGGACCGAACGGGCCTGCCGAGCCGGCGCCCGTGCTGACCTTCGAGCCGGCCTCCGTGAGCCTCGGAGCCGAGCGGAACGGGGTGATCCGGATCCGGAATTCCGGATCCGGTGCCGCCGGCCCCGTGGACCTCGTGCCGGGAGCGGTGCAGTTGCCCGGCGGCGATGCGATTCCCGGGGCAGGCCTGAGCGTCGCTCCTTCCACGATCGCGACCCTCAACCCGGGAGACGCCAGGGAACTCGCCATCTCCCTGACGCTGCCCGGCGACCTCGCGGGAGGGAATTACGACGTCGGCCTGGAAGCCAGAGTCGGGGGCGAGACGCGTGCATCGCTGGGAGTGGCGTTCTCGGTAACTCCGCCGGTCGGGCCTGCCGTGGGTTCGGTGGCGGTCACGGGACCTGCCGGCGAGCTGATGCAGGGTGACGTGGTCGCATTCTCGGTCGAAGTGCTTGACACCGACGGAATCCCGGTGGCAGAGCCGCAGGTCTCCTGGAGCGTGGTTCCGGCGGGCGCCGGCCTGGTGACCGGCGCGGGCAGGTTCGTCGCGTACGACGCCGGCACGATGCGGGTGGTGGCGGAATCGCAGGGCGCAACCGATACCGTCACCATATCGGCCGTGGCCCGCTCGGTTCCGGACGGCCAGTTCCGCACGCTCTACAACGCGGCGGTCGACAGCCGCTACACCTCGGATCACTGGGAGTCCGGCGCAACGGCATACTCCGGCACCTGGAGCTGTCGCGGCGTTCCGGGGGGCGCCTGCGGAGATGCACTGTTCGTCTGGGACCTGTCGGCCGGCGAACCGGTGCTCGCCGACTCGGTGATCGTGGACGCGCGGGTCGTCAACGACATCAAGGTCAGCGCCGACGGCAGGCTGGGAATCCTCACGCACGAGCACTCCGACGACATGCAGAACGGCATCACCCTGCTCGACCTGGCCGACCCGAATCACCCCGAGGTGATCGTCCGATTCGCGGCGCCGGACCTGTCACCCGGGGTGCACAACGTGTGGATCGAGGGCGACTATGCCTACGTCGTGGTCGACGGTACCGCGGCATCGTCGGGGCTGCGGATCCTCGATATCCGGGACCCGGCTGCGCCGGTGATCGTAGCCGGGTTCTATGGCGGGTCCAGTTTCCTGCACGATGTCTACGTGCGCGACGGCCTGGCATTCCTGTCGCACTGGGACGCCGGCCTGATCATCCTGGATGTCGGCAACGGCGTGAAGGGCGGTTCTCCGTCCGCGCCCCGCGAGGTGGGGAGACTCGACATTCCCGGTTACTGGGTTCACAACGCCTGGTACTGGCCGGAGGCCGGGTACGTGTTTCTCGGCGACGAGATCAACCTGCCCGGGCGGGTTCGGATCGTGGACGTCAGCGATCCGACGAGCCCGATGGAAGTGGCCTCGATCACGAAGAGCGGTGCCGCTCCCCACAATTTCTGGCTGGACGAGCAGCGTGGTATCGGGTACTTCGCCTGGTATGAGGCCGGTGTGCAGGCGTTCGACGTCAGCGGAGATCTGCTCGGCAGCCTGGAACGCCAGGGCAGGTTCATCGCCGAGTCCGGTTACGCTCCGGGCGGTGCCTGCGTCACGGCCTCCCAGCAGTGCGCCTGGGCGCCGCAGCTCCACGCCGGAAAGTTGTACGTCTCCGACATGAACACCGGCCTGTGGGTGCTGGAGGCGCAGTTCTGATGCGCGTCGTGGAGCGCGCATTGCTCGTTGCTCTCGCTCCGGCTCTTGGGGTGTGGGGCTGTTCCAGTGACGATGTCGCCGGCGATCCAGCCGGAACGGGCGCCGATGGGGCCGTCGCCGCGCTGCTCGTCACGGTCGCCGTGTCGGACGAGGTGCTGCGCCTGGATCCGCGGACAGGCGCCGTGCTCGCCCGGATTCCGCTCGATCCCCGGCCCTCCGAGAGCGACGAACCGCACGGTGTGGCGATTGCACCCGGTGGGGATCACTGGTATGCCACGCTGGCCCATGGCGAGCCCACGTTGTCGAAGTTCGAAACGAAGGGCGATCGGCTGGTGGGCCGCGTGTCGCTCCGCGCGGCCGGTGCCGCACGCGTGGAACTCGCCCGGAACGGTGAAACGGCGTTCGTGGCCGACTACGATCGGTCGCGGCCCGGCGAGCGCGGAGAGGTGCTGGCCGTTCACACCCGCGACCTCGGGGTGACGGCCCGGGCTCGTGTGTGTCCCGGTCCTCATCACGCGCTGCCCGACCCGGCGACCGGGCGGGTGGCGGTGGCCTGCAGCCTCGGGGACGAGATCGTCGTCCTGTCGGCTACCGGGCTGGAGGAAGTCGTCCGATTTCCGGTCGATTCCGTACCCGGCGAGCCGGGCGCGCCCCGGTTCAAACCGCTGAACCTCGCCTGGTCAGCAGACGGTCAGCGGCTGTACGTGGCGCTGCACCTGGCCGACCGGGTGCGCGTGTTCGATCCGGCCGGCCGTATGATCGGGGATGTTGCGACAGGCGGCCGACCCGCCCAGCTCGCCCTCTCGCCGGATGGCGCGACGCTCGTCACGGCGAACCGGGCGGATGGCACGCTGTCGGTGATCGACACCCGGGAACTCAGCGAACGGGCCCGGGTCGATCTCGAGGCCGAGCACCCGCACGGCGTGGCACTGGACGGCGACGGATCGACGGTGTTCGTGACGTGCGAAGGTTCGACCGTACGACCGGGACGCACGGTGGCCGTTCGACTGGGTCCGGGCGAGCCCGAGATCGCCTGGTCTACCGAGACGGGCCCGGTTCCGCTCGGCGTCGCATGGGCCCCGGCGCCGAACCCGTGAGCTCAGACGTTCTCGAGCGCCCTCTCCAGTCGGGACTGCGCTTCTTCGGCGACTTCCTCGAGCCCTTCGGCGTCGGCCACCTGCAGCATCACTTCCGGCTTCGCGATGGCGACCTCGGACCCGGAGTCGGTGGCCGACACCACCACGTTGCACGGCAGCATCAGGCCGATCGTGTCTTCGGCCGACAGGGCGCGGTGTGCGAGCGGGGGGTTGCAGGCGCCGAGGATCACGTAGGGACGGAAGTCCACATCGATCTTCTGCTTCAGCGTCTCCCGGACGTCGATCCGAGTCAGGATCCCGAACCCTTCCTGCTTCAGCGCTTCCTCGACCCGCTGAACGGCCTCGTCATACGGGACTCCGGGAAGCGCGCGATACATTCCGAAATCATTCGCCTTCATCGTTCCTCCGGCTCCGGTAGCTGGTTACGGTGATCGTCCGGCTGCTCTGCAGAGGGTCCTTGCGTCCGCGGCGTTTCCGCGGTCCCTTTTCCATCGTGAAACGCATACTGCCCGCCGTCCTGGTCTCGGTCTTCTCCGCCTGTTCGTCCAATCCGGAGCCGATGCCCTCCGTGTCTGCCGGCTGGAGCGAGAAGGGCGAGGCATCCTGGTACGGCCCCGGCTTCCATGGGAAGCAGACGGCTTCGGGTGAAGTCTATGACATGGAGGCCATGACCGCTGCCCACCGCCGGCTTCCGTTCGGCACCCGGGTCGAAGTGGAGAACCTCGACAACGGTCGCCGCACGGTGGTCAGGATCAACGACCGGGGTCCGTTCGCGCACGGTCGGATCATCGACCTGTCGAGAGGCGCTGCCCGCGAGGTCGGGATGCTGGGCAGCGGAGTGGCCGAGGTCCGGCTCAGGGTCGTGGGCGTGCCGCCGACGCTCGGGTGCAGCCACGTCCAGGCGGGGGCGTTCGCCGATCCGGACAATGCCGAGGACCTGGCCCGCCAGCTGCGCCGCCGGGGCGAGACAGTCCGCGTCGATCCGGGGGCCGATGGACTCAGCCGCGTGCTGATCGGCCCGTTCTCGGATCAGGACGAAGCGGCGCGTGTCCGGAAGCGGTATGGTGGGGCGATCCGACCGTGCAGTGGTTTCCAGTCTTAGAAACCCGCGGGGTGGGTGCGTGTAGTTAGAGGAAGCCGCATCGGCCGGCGGGGACGACCCTGCAGATCGGGCAGACCCGGCCAGTACCGACCCAGGTCCCATAGGGAGGATGTGCATGAAGTGGAATCGACAGGTCGTCCTCACGGCGTTCCTGTTCGCGGGGGTCGCCATTTCTGACCTCGGGTCGCCCGCCGTGGCCGAAGCTCAGTACTTCGGCCGGAACAAGGTCAACTACGAGAGCTTCGACTTCCAGGTCCTGAAGACCGAACACTTCGACGTCTACTACTACGAGGACGGGGCCGAGATCATACCGGAGGCCGCCCGCATGGCGGAGCGCTGGTATGCGCGCATTTCCCGGCTGCTGGATCACCAGCTGAGTGGCCGCCAGCCCCTCATCCTGTATACCAGCCATCCGCATTTCGAACAGACGAACGCCATATTCGGCGAGATCGGTGAGTCCACCGGCGGTGTCACCGAAGTTCTCAAGCGCCGGATCATCCTTCCCCTCGCGGGCCCGCTGGACGGCTCCGACCACGTGATCGGTCACGAGCTGGTGCATGCGTTCCAGTTCGACGTGACCAGCGTGACGGGCGGCGGGGGCATCGGGTTCCGCGGGCCCACGGCGCTGATGCTGCCGCTGTGGTTCATCGAGGGGATGGCGGAGTACCTGTCGATCGGTCCGGTGGACCCGCACACGGCGATGTGGATGAGAGATGCGGCCGCCGGGTGCTGCGGGCTCCCGACGACCACGGATCTGTCCAACAGCTGGGAGTACTTTCCGTATCGCTGGGGCCAGGCGTTCTGGGCGTTCGTCGCCGGAAGGTGGGGAGACGAAGCGGTCGGGAAGGTGCTGAAGGTCGCGGGTCGATCAGGGAATCCGGAGGGCGCCCTCGAGGTGGTCCTGCAGACCTCGATCGGCGAGATCAACCGTGAATGGCACCAGTCCATCTACGACGCCTACGAGTCGGTGGCCGCCGAACTGGTGGATCCGGAACTCGTGCAGCGGATGATACCGGAGCTTCCGGAAGTGGAGCTCCCGCTGGATCCGAACGCGAAGCCGCCGGAGCCGCAGAAGCTGGACAGGGACGAGCGCGAGGAGCTGACCCGGCAGGTGTTCGCAGCTCAGCACCGGGGGGCGAAAGAGCTGTTCTCCGACCGGAAGAGCGGCGGCGGGCTCAACGTCGGTCCGGCATTGAGCCCGGACGGAAACCGGATCGTGTTCCTTTCCGAGAAGAACCTGTTCGCGATCGAGATGTTCCTGGCCGACGCCAACACGGGCGAGATCATCAAGCGGATCACAAAGAACGCGACGGACCCGCACCTGCAGAGCCTCCAGTTCATCAACTCGGCCGGCGTGTGGAGCTACGACGGCAGCATGTTCGCGTATGGCTCGATCGTCAGTGGAGATGCGGCATTGACGATTCTGAACTCCGAGAACGGAGACAAGATCGTCGAGCACAGGTTTCCGGGACTGGGCGAGGTCTACACGCCGACCTTCTCGCCGGACGGCCGGCGGGTCGCGTTCGCCGCGATCGTCGGCGGCTACATGGACCTGTTCATCGCCGACGTGCAGACCGGAGAACTCCAGCGGCTGACCCATGACCTCTACACGGATCTGCAGCCGGCGTGGTCCCCCGATGGAGCCGTGATCGCGTTCGTCACCGACAGGTTCTCCACCGACCTGCCGATACTCGGGTACGGAAACTATCGGCTCGCGGTGATCGACCCGGACGACGGCGAGATCCAGGCGCTGCCCGTGTTCGGTAAGGGAAAGCACATCAATCCGCAGTGGACGAAGGACGGCCAGGGGCTCTATTTCGTCACCGATGTCAGCGGGATCAGCAACGTGTATCGCTTCGACTTCCGGGGCGGCGAACTGGCGCAGGTCACCGACCTGATCACGGGCGTCAGCGGGATCACCGCCACCAGTCCGGTGATCTCCACCGCTGCGCGCGCCGACAGGCTCGTCTACACGGCGTTCGAGGCAGGTGACTACAATCTCTACATCATCGACGAGCCGACCCAGCTCGCCGGCGTTCCGATCGAGGGAGAGATCGAGGGCGTCAGTCCCGCGGTTCTGCCGCCGCAGGACCGGCCACCGGGCCTGGTCAGCGTGATGTTCGGTGAACCGGAACTCGGCCTGCAGGACACTCTTACGTTCGCGTCGGCGGAGTACAGTGCCGGCCTGAAGCTGGACTACGTGAGCCAGCCGCAGCTGGGCGCCGGAGTGGACCGCTACGGAGCTTTCTTCGCCGGCGGCATCTCGCTGTACTTCAGCGACATGCTCGGCAACCGCAACCTCAGTACCATCCTCAACATCAACACGGGCTACGGGGACATCCTCAAGAGCTCGGCACTGATCGTGGGGTACGAGAACCGCCGGACGCGGTGGAACTGGTTCGTGGAAGGCGGGCAGGTTCCCTACGTGACGGTGGGATACGAGGCGGCGGGGCTGGACGGCGGGGAATACGTGGAGGTCGAGCGCCGGCTGTGGCAGGTCAGCCGACAGGCCATCACGGGTGTCACCTACCCGTTCAGCCGGGCGAGTCGGTTCGAGATTTCCGGCGGCTACCAGAATCTCGATTTCTCCGACGAGCGACGGATCACGGCGTACGATCCGTTCACGGGGCAGGTCATCGGTCAGGAGACGATCGACCTGTCCGCGCCGCGCTCTCTCAACCAGGGCCTGTTCAGCACGGCGCTCGTGTATGACAACACGATCTTCGGCGGAACGAGCCCGATCCTCGGGCAGCGCTACCGGTTCGAGTTGTCGCCGAGGGTCGGCGACCTGAACTACTTCGGGGCACTGGCCGACTTCCGAAAATACATGATGCCGTGGCGGCCTTTCACCTTCGCCGCCCGGCTGATGCATTTCGGTCGCTATGGAAGCGATGCGGAGGCCCGCTGGTTCGAGATCGACGAAGACTCGCCGCCGGCCTGGGCGAACACCCGAGTGCTGAACGACCTGTATCTCGGCCAGCCGACTCTGGTCCGGGGCTACAACAGCGGTTCGTTCAGCGTCGAGGAGTGTGACTTCAATCCGACGACCGGTTCCAACAACTGCAACAGCTACAACCAGCTGTTCGGGAGTCGCGTCGCGGTCGGAAACTTCGAGTTCCGCATCCCGCTGCTCGGTTTCTTCGGGGTGATACCGTCGGCCGGATTTCCTCCACTCGAGATCGCCCCCTTCTTCGATGCCGGGATCGCCTGGAACGACGCGAACGATCCGTCGTTCTCGTGCGGGGCCGGTGAGATCGCGGGACTGAACTGTCGCGAGATCGTAACCAGTTACGGCGTCGCGGCTCGTCTGAACCTGCTCGGATTCCTGATCCTGGAGGCCGACGTCGTGCACCCGAACAACCGGCCCGGCAAGGGTTGGTACGTCCAGTTCAACCTGATACAGGCGTTCTGACGGCGGATTTCGAGATCTACGGATCGCCCGGCCAGGCCAGCGCGGCCGACCGATCCGGGTCGTATACTCTTACCTCTGGAGGCGATCGTGGGCGTGATTCTGAGTATCCTGGTCAACGCCGCCGCCCTGTGGGTGGCCGCGCAGCTGCTTTCCGGAATCTCCGTGGACGGCACCTCTACGCTGCTGCTCGCGGCCCTGGTGTTCGGCGTGGTGAACACCTTCATCAAGCCGCTCGTGTCACTGCTCTCGCTCCCGATCACGATTCTCACGCTGGGCCTGTTTCACTTCGTGATCAATGCCGGCCTGCTCGGGCTCACCGCCTGGCTGACTCCCGGGTTCTCGATCTCAGGATTCTGGGCCGCGCTGTTCGGGGCGATCATCGTGTCGCTCGTGGCGACTTTCCTGGACGGCATCCTGGCGAAGGACTGACCGGAACTCGAAGGGACGATACAACGTGGATCATTTCGGAAGAGATCAACTGAAGGAACTGTTCGGTGTGACGGCCGGTCCCGCCGTCAGCATCTACATGCCGACCCACAGAAGAGGCCCCGACGTGGATGCCCAGCCGTTGCGGTTGCGTGCCGCCCTGCAGCAGGCCCGGGATCTGCTCGCGAAGGACGACGGGACCTCGAGGTCCGACGCACTTCTCGGCACGTTCGAGGGCCTCGTCGGCGACGACGAGTTCTGGCGCCACCAGGCGGACGGCCTGGCCCTGTTCGCCAGCAGCGAATTCGCCCGCCTGTACCGGCTCCCGGCGAGCGTGCCGGAACTGGTGGTCGTCGCGCCGACTTTCCACACGCGGCCGCTGGTGGAGTTTCTGCAGGCTCCCGAACGGTACTGGGTCCTCGGCCTCAGCCAGAAGGACGTGCGGATGTGGGAGGGGACGGTCAACGGACTGACTCCCGTCAATCTCGAGACGGTTCCCACCAGTCTGCGCGAGGCGCTGGGATTTCAGATCGAGAAGGACCGACTGTCGATGCACAGCTCGGGCGGACATGGAAACAAGCCGATGTTCCATGGTCATGGAGCGGGCAAGGACGATACGAAGTCGGAACTGGAACAGTTCTTCCGCAAGGTGGATGCGGGAGTCCACACGCTCCTCTCCGATGAGATCGGTCCGATCATCCTCGCGGCAGTGGACTACTACCACCCGATCTACCGGGGGATCTCGAAGCTGGAGAACCTCGCGCCCGAGGGGATCGTCGGGAACATCGGCGACTGGGATCCGGCACGCATTCACGAGGCGGCGTGGCCGATCGCGAAGGCCGGCGTGGATCGCAAGATCGATCAGGCGCTGCAGCTGTGGGAAAACTCCTATGGGAAAGGCAAGGTCGAGGGCGACGTGGCCTCGGCCGCGCGCCTCGCGGTCGCCGGAAGGGTGCGCCTCCTCCTGACCGAGAAGGGGCGCCGGATCTGGGGCCGGTTCGATCCGCAGACCGGCGACGTCGAGATCCTGCAGGAAGGAGGAGTGGATCCGGGCGGCAATGCCGTAGATCTCATCGACGAGATCGCCGAGAAGACGCTTCAGCTGGGTGGACGGGCGCTGACCCTGTCACCGGAGCGGATGCCGACCGACACCGGAATCGGAGCCGTGCTCCGCTGACGGCTCAATAGTAGGGATTCGCTCCGGCGTCGTGGTTCGTCACATCCACGATGTCCCGAATCTCCGGCATGGCCTCCATCAGGATCCGGCGGATTCCCTGTGCCAGGGTCACGGCGGCCATGCCGCAGCCCTGGCAGCCGCCCTGCATCTCGAGGTAGACCACGTCATCGCGCACGTCCACCAGCGTCACGGCCCCGCCGTGACCCGCGATCGACGGATTGATCTGGTGCAGGATCACGTGCTTGACGCGGTCGACCAGGGGACCTTCGGGCGTCGATTCGCCGATCGGCTTGATGTTGGGGTTCTCGACCTTGAAGCCGCTTCCCTGCATCGTCTCCACCCAGTCCACCGTGGCCCCCTCCAGCAGCTCGACGCTGCCGGCGTCCACCAGCAGGGCGAACCCGCCCGCGTCCATGCGACGGTCGCCGGCTTCGGCCTCATTCGACTCGATGAGGGCGAGGTCGTACCGTGGCGCCAGCGGGCTCGAGTCGAGGACTTCGATCCGGACCGCGAGATCGCCTTCTTCCATCTCCATGAAGGCGAGGACTCTTTCCTTCGCCTGGTCGGTAAATGTGATCACGTTCTGCAATTCCCTCCGGTTTCTCAACCACCGAGCGCGGCGCGCAAGCCGAACAGCAGATTCGCCGGGCGCTCCGCCATCCGGCGCATGAAATAGGAGTACCATTCCGAGCCGTACGGCAGGTAGATGCGCATGTTCAATCCGTTCGACACCAACTGCCGCTGATACTCCCTGCGCACCCCGTACAGCATCTGTAACTCGAAAGCGTCGTCCGGGATCCCTTCCCGGGAGACGTGCTTCAGGGTCGCGTCGATCATGCGCTCGTCGTGCGAGGCGATGGCCGTCTTCGTGCCGCCATCGAGCAGCAGACGCATAAGCCGGATGAAGTTGGCGTCCACTTCCGCCTTCTGCTGAAACGCGACCGAAGCGGGCTCCTGGTAGGCGCCCTTGCACAGCCGTACCGGGGCTCCGACCCGCACCAGCTCCTTGATGTCGGACTCGCTGCGTCGGAGATACGACTGGATCACGATACCGACGTTCGAGTGCCGCTCGAACACGCGGTGGAAGATGTTCAGCGTCCGTTCGGTGTGCTCGGAGCTTTCCATGTCGATGCGGACGAAATTCCCGAGATCGGCGGCGTGACGGACAATCCCGAGGATGTTCTCGAAGCAGAATTCCTCGTCGATGTCCAGGCCGAGCTGGGTGAGCTTCAGCGAGATCGTCGAGACGGCGTCACTCGCCTCGATCCGATCCAGGCTGTCCCGGTAAGCGGCAGCGGCGGCCTCCGCCTCCGACCGCCTGCTGACGCTCTCGCCGAGCAGGTCCATCGTCACGCGGAAGCCGGCCTCGTTGAGGGCCCTGGCGGTGGCCAGCGCCTCCTCCGGGGTCTCGCCTGCCACGAACTTCGAGGCCATGTGGCCGGCGCCCGGAAGATGCGTGAGAATCCCCTTGACGCTCTCGCTCTCGCTCATGAACAACAGAGTCTGTCGAAGCATGGCTATTGACCCTCCGGATCCTGGAGAGCACGGCGGAACTCGTCGACGCCGAACAGCGACTCGACCCGGTAGCCGGCCTCCTCGATGGCTTCCCGTCCACCCTCCTGGCGGTCCACCGCGGCCAGGATCATCAGAACGGTGCCCTGTTCCGCCTCGACCGCCTTGCAGGCCTGCAGCGCCGAGCCGCCCGTCGTGATCACGTCCTCTACGACCACCACCCGCGCTCCGGACTCGAAGCAGCCCTCGATCTGCCTGCCGGTGCCGTGTCTCTTCGCCCGTTTCCTGACGGAAAAGGCGTGCATCGGACGACCCTGTCGGAAGCTCTCGCCGGCGATCGCGTATGCGATCGGATCGGCTCCCATCGTCAGACCTCCGACCACGTCGGGAGACAGACCGCTCGCTTCGATGACCTCCAGCCCGACCTCGCCGAGCAGCACCTGTCCCTCGGCGTGCATCGTGGTCGTCCGGCAGTCGATGTAGAAGTCGCTCTTCCGGCCAGACGACAGGGTGAAGTCGCCGAGCCGGAACGAGCGTTCTACGAACAGGTTCAGCAGGCGTTCACGTGCATTCATGACAGGTTCCGAAGACCTTGATGTGACGGGTCAGAGGGGAGAAACCGGCAGCTTCGGCGACGGCTGCCAGCGTACGGTCCACGTCCGGATGATCGAAGGAAAAGACCCGACCGCACTCGGTGCAGATCAGGTGATCGTGACGGGCGGCTCCGATCTGCATCTGGTATCGCTTGAACCCCTCGTCGAAATCATGCTCGGTCGCCAGGCCGAGCTCCACGAGCAGCGCGAGCGTCCGGTAGATCGTCGCCTTCCCGAGTCGCTCGCCCCGCCGTCCCAGCTCGGCCGCGACCTCGTCGGCCGAAAAATTCCGGGGCGACTCGAACAGCACTCGCGCGATCGCCTCCCGCTGGTGGGTGAACGGCAGTTCGCGTTCGCGTAGCTCGCCCCGCAGCACTTCCATCAGAAGCGCGGCGCAGCCCAGAGGCGGACTGGTAGCCGGGACCGCCGGACTGGTATCGGTCATGCTGCTCCTGGTTCTTGCGCGCCGACGGGCGGAAGCCGACGGCGATCGGGATCATGAGCCGGGGACGTAACGACAGGCCCAAAGTATCGCGGTCGAGAGCGTGTCTCAACGACCGGCGTACACGCGGGCAGGCAGGGGTCGAGACGGTACCCGACCGGGAGTCCGGTGTACGATCGGTTGCGCGCCCGGAATGGGTGCGCATCTTGGCGGGGGACGAACGATCGTCCTGCCCGCACTGCCACCAGATTGCACGGAAGATGCCATGAGACAACGGTTCACCTCCCGGTTCGATTTCACCCGCAGGAACAGGCACGTCCTGTGGAACCGCCTTCCCCTGGCAGCGACGCTGATCGTGCTGGCCGCGGCCTGCGGCGGTGCGGCGGGAGGAGAGGGAGATTCGGTCGCGTCGGACAAGGCGGCGGGCGGCTCCGATCAGCAGCCTCCGGTCGCACCGAGGCTGGGCCCGGACGGCACTCCGATCCGGGTCGAGCGGGTCACCGTCGGAGGCGTCCCCATCTCGGTGGAGATCGCGGACACGCGCGGTCTGCGCGAGCGGGGTCTGATGAACCGGGACAGTCTTCCGGCCGACTACGGAATGTTGTTCGTCTACCCGGATGAGCTGATCCGCAGCTTCTGGATGCGCAATACGCGGATACCGCTGGACATCGCGTTCATCGATCGGAACGGCTCGATCATCAACGTCGAGCAGATGCAGCCGCAGACGGACGACAACACTCTCTCAGCCGGTCCTGCCATGTACGCCCTCGAGATGAGCCTCGGCTGGTTCGAGGCGAACGGCGTCGGGAAGGGCGATCGCCTGGAGTTCTGAGCAGGTCAGCCACAATCCACTCTCGTCGAAACCGAAGGCGGGTATCAGGATGAGCAAGCACAGGGTCGAGAAGGACTCGATGGGGCCGGTCGAGATACCGGCCGAGATGATCTACGGTGCCCAGACGGAACGGGCCCGACGCAACTTCCCGATCAGCAGGCTGCGATTCGATCGCCGGTTTCTTTACGCGCTCGGGACGATCAAGCGTGCCGCCGCGGAAGTGAATGAGGAGCTCGGCCTGCTCGACTCCGAGCGTGCCGACGCGATCAAGCGGGCCGCGCAGGAGGTGATGGACGGGAAGCTGGACCAGCATTTCGTGCTGGACATCTTCCAGACCGGATCGGGCACCTCGACGAACATGAACGCCAACGAGGTGATCGCGAACCGTGCGAACGTGATCCTCGGCGGCCAGGTCGGGGCGAAGGAGCCCGTACATCCGAACGATCACGTGAACATGGGGCAGTCCAGCAACGACGTGATTCCAACGGCTGTCCACGTCTCGGCACTGTTCGCGGTGGAAGGCGAGCTGCTGCCCGCACTGGCGCACCTCGGCAGCGCGCTCGCCGCCAAGTCCGAGGAATTCGACGGCGTCTACAAGGCGGGCCGGACTCACCTGCAGGATGCCACGCCGATGCGGCTCGGCCAGGAGTTCGGCGGCTATGCGAGCCAGGTCCGCCACGGGGTTCGACGCGTCGAGCTGGCCCGTGAGTCGCTGCGGGAACTGGCGATCGGCGGCACCGCGGTGGGAACGGGCATCAACACGCATCCCGAGTTCGGCCGGAGGATGGCCTCACGGATCAGCGAGATCACCGGGGTGCAGTTCCGGGAAGCCGAGAACCACTTCGAGGCGCAGGGCGCTCGAGACGCCGTGGTGGAGATGAGCGGCATGCTGAAGGTGGTGGCCTGCAGCCTGATGAAGATCGCCAACGACATCCGCTGGCTGGCCTGCGGTCCGCGCTGCGGCCTGGGTGAGATCAACCTTCCCGAGCTCCAGCCGGGCTCGTCGATCATGCCCGGCAAGGTCAACCCGGTGATGTCGGAAATGGTGACCATGGTCGCGGCGCAGGTCATCGGAAACGACACCGCGATCACGATCGGAGGGGAGCGGGGCAACCTCGAGCTCAACGTCATGATCCCGGTGATGATTCACAACCTGCTGGAATCGGTAGAGATCCTCTCGACGGGCAGCCGGACGTTCGCGGACCGCTGCGTGGCGGGAATCACGGCGAACGTGGATGTCTGCATGCGATACGCGGAGACCACCGGCTCGCTCTCCACGGCGCTCGCACCCGTGATCGGCTATGACAGGGCGGCGGAAGTGGCCAAGCGCTCGCTGAAGGAGGACAAGACGCTGCGCCAGGTCGTGCGCGACATGCAGTTGATGAGCGATGAGGAGCTCGATGCGATCATCGATTTCGCGAAAATGACCGCGCCCAACGTCGGCTGATACCGGTTCATGGCCCAGCGTCGGCGGCGAGCCATGAACCACGCGGCGGTCTCCACAGCAATCGGGGAATACTGAGATGCGGATACTGGTTGGAACGGACGGCGGCCTGAACGTCATTCGGTGGATCGAAGGCGAACGGAGCGGGCGGGTGTCGGAGAAACACTTCGAGGGCCGGCAGGTCTATCAGCTGGCGGCGACCGACCGCCGGGTCTGGGCCGTGATTCCCGAGGAAGGCCTGTTCTTCAGTGCGGACAACGGCGGAAGCTGGGAACGCGCGGTCGATCGGCTGGGGGGAGCCATGGTCCGGAGCCTGGCGATCTCTCCGGCCGATCCGTCCACCGTCTTCGCGGGGACCGAGCCCGCGGGGCTGTTCGTGTCGAGAAACGGCGGACAGGACTGGGAGGAATTCCCGGCATTCCGCGACCTCGGGACACGGGAGTCATGGCGGGACTATGGAGATCGTTCAGCGCACGTCGAGACGATCGCCTGCGATCCGAACGATCCGCGGCGGATCTATGCAGGGGTGGAGATCGGCGGGGCATATCGGACCGACGACGGCGGACTGTCGTGGTCGGGCATCAACGAAGGGATCTTCGACGACATCCACGAGATCGAGGTGGATCCCTGGGAGCCGAGCCGCGTGTACGCCGCGACCGGCGGCGGACTGCACATCAGCCGGGACCGGGGTCTCCACTGGCGGCGACACGAGTCCGAGCTCGGTGAGCTCTACTGCACGCGACTGGATCTGGTGTCGCGCGGCGTGGAGGTCTCCAGTTCCCTGCAGTCGCGCCTCGTGCTGGCCACCGCGGACAGCACGCCATCCGAATGGCGCGGACGGCGGGGCGACGCGAAGGCACGCCTGTGGCTGAGTCCGGACGCAGGGGAGACGTGGACGCCCCTGGCTCTCACGGGCGTGAAGGACAAGGGCGCGATCACCGAAGTCGCGGACGACCCGGCCACCGAGGGCGCGGGACTCATCGGCACCTCCTCGGGCAACCTGTACTACGGAAGGGCGGCCGGCGGGAAATGGACGCGGATCATGTTCGGGATGCCGGCCATCCGCGCGATCCACGTCGGCTGAGGTCGACCTGCTCCGGGCGGGCGTCGATCTTTCGCCTCGGCGCCGGTGTAAGTAGCATCAGCATGACTGATTTGCCCGAGGGAGAGCGAGCCGCCGGATCCGCCGGCGACCGGGCGATTCATTCCTGAAGGAGAGCGTATCATGCGACGGAAGACACCGTTTGCCTTCTTTGCGGCACTGCTGTTCGTCGGGGCGACGAGCCTCAGCGCGCAGGAAAAGGCGCCCGTTACCCCGCACGACGTGGCTGGCAAGGAGAATTGTGCCATGTGTCACGCCGAGGGCGTAATGGGCGCCACCAAGTTCCCGGCGGGTCACGAGAAGATCGATCAGGCCAACTGCCAGCTCTGTCACGGCGCCGACTCGCCGGTACAGACCGCCGAGGGCGCTTCCCCCGCGATTCCGCACGACATTGCGGGGAAGGAAAACTGCGCCATGTGCCACGGCGAAGGTGTGATGGGTGCCGCCAAGATGCCGGCGAATCATGGCGACATGAAGCAGGAGAACTGCACCCTCTGCCACGTGAAGGCCGGCTGACCGGATCTCTCATGGTTCAAGGGTGAAAAAAAGACCCCGCCCGGAACTCCCGGGCGGGGTCTTTCTGTTTCCGGCGCGGGCGGACTAGCCGCCGCCCGGCACCGTCCCGTGGCAGATCGTGCATGATCCCTTGGCCTTCTCCGCCTCCGCATCGAAGCCCGGGCCGTGCGGGTTGATCCGGAAGCCCTCTACTGCCGAATGGCAACGCAGGCAGCTGGTCTGGGTGTGGCAGCTGGCGCAGGCATCGAGGCCCTGCCGCGCGGCCTTTCCGTGCGCGACGAACCAGTCGGGCACGGCGTCGTGGAACGCCGCGCCGGTCTGGCCGCTATTGGCGAAACCCTGTGTGGTATGACAGTCGCGGCAGAACGCCTCGTTGGAATGGCAGTCGGAGCAGGTCTGCGTCTGTCCCCACGCCTCGGCGCTGTGCCGCTGGACGAAGTCCGCCGGGTGGAACGAGGGGCGCCCCGATCCGTCGTGGCAGTCCACGCAGTACGACTCGGCGTGACAGGCGGCGCACTTCGGCGTCGCCGCCACCGCGGCCTGTCCGTGGGCGACCGCGAAGTTCGGCGCATGGCCGGGGATCTTCACGAACGGTTCCGGGGCGGGGGCGCTCGATGCCGTCGCGAAGTCTTCTGCAATCTGTTCAACGGTATCCAGGTGACAGGTCGCGCACAGATTCTGGGTGTGGCAGGTGGCGCAGCTGTTCGGCGAGTCGAGCATCGCGGAGCCATGCGACAGGTTCCAGTCGGCCACCATGTGACTGCGGGGAAGCGGCGGATCCCACGTGGCGCCCGCCGTCATCGCGGCGACGCGCGGATCGGGCCCGAGCGCCATGATCGCCGGCACGTTCCCGGCGTTGACGTGACACACGGTGCAGTTCTCGCGCGCGTGGCAGACCGAGCAGCTCGTCACGTCCTCCGCCGCGAGTGCGCCGTGCGCCGAGATGAACTCGGGCGAGGCGTGCCCCGGGGGCGCGGGAAACGCTTCGATCTGCGACGCCGAGAGGCCGGTGGCCTCGGTCAGCGGCAGGTGGCACTGAGAGCAGTTGCTCTCCGCCGCCGTGTGATATTCGGCGTCCGGAGCGTGACAGGCCCTGCAAGCGTCGAAGGTGGCGGCCTGGACCTGCATGTCTCCGGTTCGGCCCGGGACCTGGTGACAGGAACTGCAAGGGATGGAGGGGTGTCCCGGGTGAACGGTCTTCAGGTTGTTCGCCGGCTGTTCCGCGCGCCCGTTCCAGTCGACCCGCGGCGCCGTCTGACCGTCGTGACAGGCCTGGCAGGCCGAAGGTTCGATGGAGACGAACTCAGCGGGCTCCCCCGTTTCGATCCCCGCGTGACAAGCACTGCAGCTGGGAAACAGCCCCTGGTGCTTCGCGTGCGGGAAGCCATCCTGCTGCGGCATCGACAGCACGGCGCTCGCACCGCCCGCCAGCACCACGGCTCCGATCAGAATCGCGCGCTTCATCAGTAGCCTCCGATCCCACGCATGGACGGGCGCGGCTTCGGCGCCGAGCCGAATCGCCATGCGACGGACAGATGCGCCCTCGGTTGGGTCCAGTCTTCGTTCTGCGACCGGTTGTCGAACGTGATCCGATACATCGCGGCGCTGCCGCTGACCGTGAAGTCACCGAGGTTCCAGGAGGCGTCGATCCCGCCGCCGGTCCCGAGCTGTTCGCCGACCCGGAACTCGCCGAAGGACTTGGTGGAACTGCCGAACAGCGCGATCCTCGCGTCGTTCCCGAGCTGCCGCCCGATCGTCAGGTCGCCGCCGTATCGCGATGCGCCGAATCCGGTTTCCGACCGGTAGCCGCCGTCCACGAACCACGGCCCGCTGACCCAATGGCCTCCGCCGTACAGCCTCACGCCGTCTTCCTTGATGTCCACGAACTCCACGCCGGCGTCCGTCTCGTCGTAGTCCCGATATCCTCCACCGGCCTCGAGGGTCAGCCCGAGCCCGGGCGAGGACCAGGTGAGCATCCCGCGACCCTCGGAGTAGGCGACCGGGCTGAAAGCGCCCCAGATCGTCCAGTACTCGAAGAACGGGCGGTAATGACGGGCTTCGAGCACCAGTCCGAACCCGCCGCCGAGGGGCGACGTCATCTGCAGCCGCGCCAGGTTGATCTCCTTGAAGGCGAGGTCGTAGGTGATGCCGCCATCCAGGATGGCGTCCCCCACGATCGCCCGCAGCGATCCTCCAACGCGCTCGGAGTAGAGGCCCGTCTCATCGGTCCGGATCTCGCGCTGGTACTGTACGTTGGCGAAGAAGTTCGCGCCGAAGTCCAGCGCACCGTCGAAGCCGTAGATGTAGGCCCGTTTCTCGGGCGCCCACTCGTCCGCCTCGGTCAGGAGCTGGCCGTTGCGCGGCGCGTTCAGGCCGACGCCGAGACTCCAGCCGCCGTAGGCTTCCAGTCGCAGTGGGCCGAGTCCGCTCCAGGCCACCGAGCCCCCGTCGAAGTTCTTGTATCCGAGACTGCCCGACCGCAGCATCCGGCCCGCCCGCAGCCACAGGTCGTCCTTCCGGTAACCGATGTAGGCCGTGATCGCCTCGACCTCCTGCTCCGTCCGAGGCCAGGCATCGTCGCTGCCCAGGCGACCGCGCAGCTGCGTGTGGAAGGAGAGGCCCTCCACTCCCGTCCAGGCCGTGGCCCGGAGGTCCTGGTAGACCGGGTAGATGTCCTCCGTCTCCCCACTGCCGTACCAGCGGCAATAGTCGCCGGTGGTGCAGGCGACGACGGTGCCGTCCGCGAGCTGGCGACGGGCACCGGTGCCCGTCACCTCGCTCTCCGGGATGCTGTCCCGCTGCAGGCGCTGAAAACCTACGATGTCGCCTCGAACGCGGAGTTCCCCGCGTATCCCCTGGGCGGACAGCGCCGCCGGAGCAATGAGAAGAAGAGAGGCTGCGAGTGCGAGCGTACGGCGTTGGACGGTCATATGGCCAACTCCGGCATGTCTCAGGGTTCCAAACCCGAAGAGTCCCCGCGAATTAGATCAATCTTGCGTGTCCCGGCTGTCGGTATCAAGGGTTCCGCCAAACGACGCCGGACCCGGGCGGAAATTCAATCCGCCCGGGTCCGCTCGAACCCTGACATACTTCGGATCAACGATAGCCGAACAGCATTGAATACAGGATCAGTCCGATGATCAGCAGTCCGATTCCGAGCATCGTGAATCCGAAGATCCGGAAGCCCAGTTCGACCTCCTCGGGATACGGATCGACCAGGCGCTTCTCGAACTCGCCGGTCTCCACCATGTGCGCGTATTCCAGCGGCTTGTCGCGCTTCATCTCTTCGATCGGCACGGTGCCCGTGAAGATCACCGGATCCATCGGGAACTTGTCGAGACGGAAGTGCGTGTTGAAGAAGTGGATCGTGAAGATGAACGCCACGGCGAGCAGCGCTTCGTCGCTGTGGATGATCGTCGCCACGTTGACCAGCCAGCCGGGCAGCAACAGGGTGAAGAACTCCGGGAACCACAGGAACAGCCCGGTCGAGCCGATGACGAACATCCCCCAGAACACCGCGAAGTAGTCGAACTTCTCCCAGTAGGTGAATCGACCGTACTCCGGTCTCGGGCCCTTTCCGAAGAACCACTTGAACGAGTTCTTCAGGTCGATCAGGTCCTGCTTGGTGAACATCAGCGTGTTCGGCGACTCGAGGATGAACTGTTTCCAGCTCCTCTTTGCCGCCTTCTTCTGCTTGAACACGTCTACCAGGTGAATCACGAAGATCACGATCATCGCCACCGCACCGATGCGGTGAAGGGCGCCCATGCCCTCGAAACCGCCGGTCATGTTGGCGAAGAACTGCGCCCAGCCCATGTAGGAGAACTTGAGCGCCATGCCGGTGATCGCGAGGGTCATGAAGCTCAGGATCATCACGATGTGCAGCGTCCGCTGGAACGCCGTGAAGCGCTGATAGACCTTCTTGTGCGCGACCACGGCCGCCTCGTGATGTCTCCATTCCTCGGGCGAGCGCCACAGCCGCCACAGCCAGGCGCCCGTGTGCGTGAGGGCGAAGGTCAGCGTGCCGACGAGGAGCGTGGTCATCGCCCAGAACGACCAGAACAGCCACGGATACTTGTGCCGGTCGTGGTGGGTGGCGTGCGTCAGGTACCCCGCGAACCGGCGGTTCGCCCCGGGGTGACACTCGGCGCAGGTCTCCACGACGTTGTCGCGACTGAGCGTGGAGGCCGGGTCAGACGGCGGGTGGATGTTGTGCGTGCCGTGGCAGTCGTAGCATTTGGCCGCGCCGGCACCGCCCAGTCGGGACACCTTGCCGTGATACGTGTCGAAGAAGCTCTCGGTCTCTTCTTCGTGGCAGCTGCCGCACTGGCTCATCATCAGCATCCGGAAATCGTCCCGGTCCGTGCGGCTGATCGAGTGCGAAGTGTGGCATTCCTCGCACGTCGGATAGTGCGGTTCGGCATCGTGAGCGAATTCGCCGTCCTCCGGCCAGTGGATGCTGTTGCGGAACTCCTCCTCGATCCCGTGGTGACATTCGCCGCAGGTACCCGTGATGTTGTTCGCATTGACGCGCGACTCCGGGTCGTCGGCGGGGAGCTGCATGTGCGGTCCATGGCAATCGGTGCAGGTGGCCGTGACGAGCAGGCCGCTCTGCAGGAGCCCCTTGCCGTGGATGCTCATCTCGTAGCTCTCGACGATCGGATCCGCGTGCGCCACGCGGGCCGCCACGGTCTCCCCTTCGCGGTGACAGCGCGCGCAGAGCGACGGCACGTTCTGCGGAAACGTCGGAGACCCGGGCTGGGTCTGCCCCGTCGTCGAATGCTTCTGATGGCAGTCCAGGCAGGTCGGGGCGTTCTCATCCCCCGCGGCGGCGAGTCGTCCGTGGATCCCGCTGGTGTGCTCCTGCACCTGACCGGCGTGGCAGATCGCGCAGTCCACGGTCCGGTCCACCGTTTCGCAGGGCCGCTCGTCGAACACTGCGGTCACATCGGTGTGGCACTGGGCGCAGCCCGTGCCCCCGTGCATACCGGCGTGGTAGCCCTCTTCCTCCACGTACATGGAGACCACTTCACCCGTGACGAGATCGGTACCCGTGAGATCGGGGTCGGCGTGGCACTGCATGCACTCGCCGATCGACACTCCGGTGTCGTAGAACACGCGACGGATCTCGTGGGGCTGGTGGCAGTCCACGCAGGCCGGGATCTTGTGCGGCTCCTTCTCCCACAATTCGCCCTCGATGACCTGCGCGTGGACCTGCTCGATCAGCGCGTGACAGGCCGTGCACGTCCCGGCGACGTTGTCCTTGTGAATGCTCGAACGCGGGTCCTCGTGGGGCAGAATGAAGTGCGAGGTGTGACACGAGGTGCAGACTGCCGTCACACGCAGACCCTGCCGGAACAGACCGGCCCCGTGGATGGAGAGCGAGTAGTTCTCCAGAATGTGGTCCTCGGAGATTTCCCGACGCTCGGAAACCTCGGTGCCCTCCTGATGACACTCGCCGCACAGATACGGGATGTTTACGATCGACGTCGGACTCCGTTCGTCGTTCTCGGAGAGGATGCCGTGCGTGCCGTGACAGTCCGCGCACGTCGGAGCGAGCGGATCGCCGCGTCGCGCCGCTACTCCGTGCAGGGACTCGGCGTGTTGCCGCGACTGCGCTCCATGACAGTTCGCGCAGGCGACGGCCGGCCGTTCCTCCGGGTGCGGGAAGGTCATTCCCTGGTGGCAGTTCAGGCACTGCAGTCCGGAATGCGCCGAGCCCGACAGCTCGTTCGCGTCCACGAGCATCCGGTCCGCGTCTTCTCGCGTGCCCCACAGCGATGCGTCGCCATGGCAGGTCAGGCAGGTGGCGCTGTCCTGCGCCTCGAGCGTGTCGAACGCACCCGATCCCAGCAACATGACGCCTCCGATGAGCGAGGCGACAAGGGATATTCTCAGTATCAAGACTACTTCTCCAGTTCGAATCCCGTTCCCCGGGCGGCGGCAATCCCCCGGGCTGGATCATGAAACGTGCAAGATCCGGACACAGATGCTCAGGACACTTATCGCGTTGTTGCTGAGCGACTTAGATGTGTCCCGCCCCTGTTCGGGTGAGACATTATGGCCCGAACTGAAACCTGTGCGGGCGATCGGGCCCGGCTGAGTCCTTTCGACTCAAACGGTGGTTTCTCCCCGGGCCTGAGCCTCCTTTTCCGCCTCGTACCAGCGGGGGTGATGATGCCGGGCATTCTCCTCGGACATCCGGCCATCGGTGAAGGTGAAGCTCAGCGGATACGCATCCGGGTGGAAGATGACGAAGAAGAAGTGCCATACGATGATCGCCAGCGTGGCCAGCCACGCCTCGTAGAAATGAACGGTCTGGGAGGCGGCGACGATCCAGGCCGGAAACCAGGTCACCGCTTCGGTCGGGAACCAGAGCACGAGCCCCGTGATCGCCATCAGCGCGGTGCCCCACACGAGCGCCCAGTACTCCGCCTTCTCGACATACCCGAAGCGGGCGAAGCGGGCCGGCTTCTCGGTGACACCGAGGTGGTACCCCACGTTCGTCGCGAGCTCCGACAGGTCGCTGGGTCGGGGCGCCATGTCGCGAATGAACCGGCGGCCGTGTTTGTAGAGAATCACCCACGCCACGTGCCAGAAGCTCCCGACGATCAGGACCACGCCGGCCACCCTGTGCGTCACCGAGCGGAACGCTTCATCGAAGCCGATCGCGGCGAGCCCGCGGACCCACCACGCATCGGAGTAGCGAAGCGCGAAACCGGTGATCACGAGCGCGACGAACGAAAGCACGAGCACCACGTGCTGCAGCACGTAGGATCGGGTAAGTCGGACGAACGACTCCTCCGAGACGTGCCTGCGACGCGCGTCGCGCAGGTACTTGAACATGATGATCGCGTTGTGGACCAGCATGCCTCCGATCACGCCGACGATCAGCCAGATGTAAATCGTCTGGATGATCCGGTTCACCGGATTGGTGTCGATCGCGGCAGTGACGTGATCGTAGCTCTCGGCGAATTCCCGGGTCGAATTCGGGTGGCACTGGCGGCAGGTCTCCACGACGTTCTCGGCGCTCACCGAAGAAGCCGGGTTCTCGGCCGGCTCCACCTCGTGGGCCGTGTGACAGCTGACGCAGGTCGCCACGTGCCCGTGCTCCAGCCGGGTGGCCCAGCCGTGATAGCTGTCCACGTAGGAGCCGACGACACCTTCCTGCATCCCGTACTTCTCGATGATCTCCGGGTCGTTGTGACAGTCCGCGCACAGGTCCAGCGCCATGTGCGCGTCGCTGGTGCGGGCGTCCGGGTCCTCGTGCGACAGGATGTGGTGCTCGCCGTGGCAGTCGGTACAGGTCGGGCTGTCGCTGTAGCCGGCTTCGAAGGCGCGGCCGTGAATGGAGGCCTCGTACTTCTCGGTCAGTTCGGCGTGGCACTGCCCGCACGTATGGGCGACGTTGTGCCGGTTGACGCGCGAGCGCGCGTCGCCGGCGCCCCGCATGTCGTGCACGCCGTGGCAGTCCGTGCAGTTGGCGGCGCCGACCGCCTCGTTCAGCCCGTGCACCGAGCTCTCGAACGCCTCGAAGATCCGCGGCGGCGCCAGGCCGCCGCCCGTGTCCCCCTGGAAGTCCCTGCTGTGGCACTCCGCGCAGAGCCTCGCGGTGTTCGCGTGACTGGCCCTCGAACGCGGATCGGTGCTGTGCAGGATGTCGTGCACGCCGTGGCAATCGATGCAGGTCGGCGCCGCCGAGTTCCCGCGGGACAACGCGTATCCGTGCAGGCTCGACTCGTATTGCTCGGCGATCGCGGAGTGGCAGGCGCTGCAGTTGACGATCGGCGGGTCCTCGGGATGCGGAAATTTCAACCCGGCGTGACAGCTCGTGCACGGCATGCCCGCCTCTCCGTGGACCGAGGCCTCGAAGCTCTCGGCCGTGACCACGAGGGAGGCCGAATCGGGCTGCCCCGCGAAGTTGGATGCCGTCCCATGGCACATCACACAAGGAGCCGCTTCCTGGCCAGCCAGATGAGCGTTCGGAGCGGCAATGACCAGGATCGCGAGGGCCAGTGCGGATCGGACGGACAGTATGCTCGACATAGGGCGATTTCCTCTTTTCGGGCCGTGCCGAAATTCAGCACCAATCGTGCCTGCGCGGCGTGCGCCGAAAGGGGGGATTCGAAGGGACCGAGCTGACGTGCAGGATGCGGAAACGGCCCGGAATCCCGGGCCGTGTCCTTGAAATGAGCCTGTGGCGGGGTTCAGGCGAGCCGGACTACTCCCCGTCCGTCACCGGCAGGTCCGGGACTAAATGGCACACTGCACACGAGCGTTCCGGGTAGTGTTCCGTCGAGTCGACGTGACACACGGTGCAGGTCTCACGCGTCCACTCGCTGATCCAGGCGCCGTTTTCTCCGTGGCAGCCGACGCATCCCTCGAGATGAATCTGCTTCGGGTGCTCGGGCGTAGTGCCCGGCCGGTGGCAGGCGAGGCAGCCGGCCTCGGGTCGATGGTGCGCCACGTGGCAGGCCGTGCATTCCACCTTGACCGCCGACATGGTCGCACCGGCATGACAGCTGGTGCACGGCAGTCCGGCGGCCGTGTGGTGCGTGTGGTCGAAGTCCCCGATTTCGTGCGGGATGGTGCCCTTCGGTGCGCCCGCTCCTCCCTCGTGGCAGCGGGAGCAGGATGCGCCCGATGTGCGATTGTGGTGACAATCGTTGCACTGAGCGACGCTCGTCAGCTTCATCCCGCCGTGATTCTCGATCGGCGTGTGGCAGAAGGTGCAGTCGAGATTCGCCCGCTCCACGTGCGGCGTGTGTGTGAACCGACGTCCGTTCCACGTTCCGGCCTGGGAGGCGATGTCCGAGTGGCATTGCATGCAGGGATTTCCCCCCGCCTTCGCGGCCGGTTCCTGCGCGGTGATCTGGGTCGGACTCAGGAATGCGAGCAGGATCAGAGTCGCCGCCGCGGTGGATAGCCCGACGCGCCGGCTGGCAGAAATGCGGGCGCCCCGAGGAGGGGCGCCCGCAAGCAGGTTGGTGTCGACTTCCCTTTCCGTCACGGCAGAGCGACCTCGTATTCGTCTTCCACGGCCTGGATGCTGGCCTCGAGCAGGGCCGGGATCAGCCGCGGATTGTGAATGGCGGAGCCCTTAACATCGCCTCCGTGGTTCGCCAGGTTGTAGTTGAAGAACGCTCCCTCGGCGATGGTGAAAGTGGGGTTGGTCGCGTCGATCTCCCCACCTTCCGCTTCGAGGTTCGGGTCCACGAGCTCCAGAAGCGCGATCAGCTTTACCGTCAGCGGCTCCACCTGATTGATCTTGAAGGCCAGCAGGTTCTGCGCCTGCTCCTCCGTCGAGTGGCACTCGCCTGTGCAGCCGGCGTAGCTGCGCGACGTCATCGACAGGCCACAATCTGTCTCGCCGTTCGGGATGCCACTCTCATCCAAACAGGGAATCGCCTGGAAGGTGTGACCTACCGCCTGGAACTCGAAGTCGCCCGTCTCCGGATTGGTGACCGTGAACGGCTCGACGTGACACTTGGCGCACAGTCTCGTGTTCACCTCGGATCCGTGCGAGGTCACGATCGTGCCCGGCGCGAAGTTGGCGCCCGGCGGGAACCAGCCCGCTTCACCCTTGACCAGCTCCGATTCGGGCGAGTGGGGCGCCAGGCCGTGCGACGAGTTCGGGTCCGGGACCGACCGCCGATTGTGACAGCGGGCGCATAGGTGCAGGTCGATGCTCGCCGTCTCTACCGGGAACCTCAACTGGCCGGCGAAGGTGGCGTCGTGCGCCGAATGGCATACGCTGCATACTACCGGCAACGGTTCCCCGGACAATTTCTCGACGTAGTCGGACCTCACGCCCCATTCGACGAGCGTAGCCTGCCCGCGATGGCATCCGGCGCACTCGGCGCGCTCCGCCGCGAAGCCGATCACCTGCGAATGGCCGGACAGCGACCACTGTTCCACGAACGGGTGGTGCGTGCCGTTATGGCATTCCGCGCAGTTCTGGTAGGTGGTGCCGTCGGCTGCGTACACGCTGATCGCCGGGGTCGGCTGGATGGCCTCAGGATTCGAAACGTGCTCGGCGCCGGCCCCATGACAGCTCTCGCACTGGACGTCCCGGTACCGGGCGGAGCCGGTCGTCGTGTAACCGCTCGGGCTGCTTGCCGCATTCCCCAGTTCGGAAACGGTATGACAGGCCTCGCAGAATTCCTGCGCGTGACCGCTCTCCTGCAGCGATTCCCAGGCGCCGGCATGCTTGGTTCCGCTCCACTGCGCCTGCGGTTGCGCGTGACAGTTGCCGCACACGGTCTGCCCGGAGACCTCGTCGGCATAGCCGATCATTCCGTTCGCCGCTACCGGTGGCTGGCCCTCAGGTCGGTCGTCCCCGTAGACGCTGTCCTGATCCAGACAGGCAGCCCCGACGAGCGGTGTGAGCAGAAGCAGAGAGCCGAGGAGAACCGCGCGGAAACTTCTCGAATCAGTCATCAGGAGGCACCCTCATTCAGGGTCGTTCGACGAAGTGCTGCTACACGTCGCTTGATGAGCAAAACCTGCTGTCGCGTCGTCCGTTCTGCAACTGCGCTCAGGCACCCGGGCCTTCTTCGTAGCGCTGCTTCAGTCGCTCCACGACTTCCGGGTCGGCAAGCGTGGTCATGTCGCCGAGCGCCCTGCCATCGGCAATGTCACGCAGCAGTCGTCGCATGATCTTCCCGCTGCGGGTCTTCGGCAGGTCCGCGGTGATCACGAGCTCGGCCGGACGCGCGATCGCGCCGATCTCGGAGACCACGTGATCGCGCAGTTCTTCCCTCAATTCAGGGCTTGATTCGATCCCTTCCTTGAGCGAGACGAACGCGGCGATCGCCTGGCCCTTGATGTCGTCGGCCCGGCCGACGACCGCCGCTTCCGCCACCGCGGGATGGTCCACCAGCGCCGACTCCACTTCCATGGTGCCGATCCGGTGTCCGGCGACGTTCAGGACGTCGTCCACCCTGCCCATGATCCAGAAGAACCCGTCAGCGTCGACCCGCGCCCCGTCCCCGGGGAAGTACGTGCCTTCGAACTTCGACCAGTAGGTTTCTCGATACCGCTCTTCGTCTCCCCAGATTCCACGGAGCATCGACGGCCAGGGCGAGGTGATCGCCAGATACCCGGACTCGGCTTCGTCGCCGCTCTGATCGAGGATGGAGGCATCGACGCCGGGAAACGGGACGGTCGCGGATCCGGGCTTCGTGGTCGTCACGCCCGGAAGCGGCGTGATCATGATCGCGCCGGTCTCGGTCTGCCACCATGTGTCCACGACCGGGCATCGACCTCCACCGATTCGGCTGTGGTACCACGTCCAGGCCTCGGGATTGATCGGCTCTCCCACCGTTCCCAGCAGGCGCAGGTTCGAGAGATCATACTTTTCCGGCCATTCGTCTCCCCACTTCATGAACGCCCGGATGGCCGTAGGGGCCGTATAGAACACCGTGACGCCGTACTTTTCGCATAACTCCCAGAACCTGCCTCGATCCGGCCAGTCCGGAGCGCCCTCGTACATCATGATCGTCGCTCCGAGTGCCAGCGGCCCGTATACGATGTAGGAGTGGCCGGTGATCCAGCCCACGTCGGCGGTGCACCAGTACACGTCTTCGTCCTTCAGGTCGAACACCCACTTCGTGGTCGCCGCTACCTGCGTGAGGTAGCCGCCGGTGGAGTGCACGATGCCCTTCGGCTTCCCGGTCGTGCCCGAAGTGTAGAGAACGAACAGCGGATCCTCGGCGTCCATCTCCTCGGCAGGACAATCAGCGGACGCCTCCTGGATCAACCGGTGATACCAGTGGTCGCGTCCCTCCTTGACGTGCGTGAAGCTCTCATCGCCGTCGCCGGCCCCCCGCCGGCGGACGATGACCACACTTTCCACGACGTCCAGACCTTCGATCGCCTCGTCGGTGGTTCGCTTGAGCGGCACGATCTGGCCCCGTCGATACCCTCCGTCTGCCGTGATCACGACCTTGGCGCCCGCGTCGACGATCCGGTCGCGCAGAGACCGAGCCGAGAATCCCCCGAACACCACCGAATGGGGCGCTCCGAGCCGTGCGCAGGCCAGCATGGCGATCGCGGCTTCGGGGATCATCGGGAGGTAGATGGCCACCCGGTCGCCCCGCTGCACGCCGAGCTTACGCAGGGCGTTGGCGAAGAGGCACACTTCGCGGTGCAGCTGCCTGTACGTGAGCACCTTCCGGTCGCCCGGCTCGCCCTCCCATATGAGCGCTGCCTTGTTCGCCCTCCAGCTGTCCAGGTGCCGGTCCAGGCAGTTGTGCGCGACGTTGAGCTTTCCACCGACGAACCACTTCGCGAATGGTGCATTCCATTGCAGCACCTCGGTCCATGGCTGGAACCAATGGAGTTGGCGCGCCCACTCCTCCCAGTAGGCGAGCCGGTCGGCGGATGCCGTTTCGTAGGGGAGTGGATCCCTTACGTGTGCCTGCTGGGAGAATTCGGGAGGCGGCTCGAAGCGACGATCTTCGTGCAACAAGACGTCGATGTCCCTGTGTTTGACGTCGCCCATTGCGTCCTCCGATCAGGTGTGTCCGGTCCGCGATTCCCGGCCCTTGAAGCCTGACTCCCAGGTCGCGGCTCCCGCAAGAGAACCCCGGAACTGCACACACCTTCAGAGAGCCTTCGCGACGTCGAGCCGGGATACACCCGGCAGGTGTCAACCCATTGGATTGGCCGTATAGCCGAGCCAGGTCATGATGAAGATGTAGCCCAGGATCGCGATTCCGATCCACGTGAACAGCGGACTTGGCTCGCCCCGTGCCGCCTTCCGATCCAGGAACGGAACCAGCAGCAGGAACAGGCCGCCGAGGGTGAAGGCCATGATGCCCACCAGCTCTCCCTCGATTCCCAGAATATGTGCCGGAAGAAGCTTGAGCTGATGGAACATGAACATGAAATACCATTCCGGCTTGATGCCGGCGGGAGCCGGTGCGAACGGATCGGCCTTCACTCCGAGGTGAGCCGGGAAGAACGCCGCGAGCGTCGCCAGGATCGCGAGGGCGACGAGCCAACCGATCATGTCGCGAAGGGCGAAATTCGGGATGAACTTCATCGATCGACGGGCGGACGGATCGTTCTCCAGGGACGGCGGAATGCTCATCCCGAGCTTCTGCACGAGCAGCAGGTGCAGGCCGAGCAAAGCAATGGCGGTTGCCGGAAGGATCGCCACGTGAACGGCGTAGAACCGCGTGAGGGTCGCTCCCGTAACATCCGTTCCGCCACGCAGGACCTTGAGCGCGAAGTCGCCGACCAGGGGGAAAACGCCCACGATCTCTGTGCCCACGCGGGTCGCGAAGAAGGCGAGCTCGTTCCAGGGCAGCAGGTAGCCGGTGAAGCCGAAGCCGAGCGACAGGACCAGAAGGATGAATCCGGACAGCCAGGTCAGCTCGCGTGGCGGACGGTACGCCTTCATGAACAGGACGCTGAACAGATGGACGAAGGCCATGAAGATCATCAGGTTCGCGGCCCAGTGGTGGATCGAGCGCACCAGCCATCCGAATTGTACCTCGGCCATCAGAAACTGTACGGACTCGTAGGCCTCTTCGGCACTCGGACGGTAGTAGATGAGCAGCAGAATGCCCGTACAGATCTGGATGATGAACAGGAAGAGCGTCATCCCGCCCATGTAGTACCAGATCGAGTGGCGATGAATCGGAACTTCTTTCTTGCGCGCCAGCTCGCCGAGCGGTGCGAGGCCGACACGATCGTCGATCCATTTCCAGATCGCCGAGCTGCGAGACTCTCGACTGTTCATGCTTCTCACGCTTTCAGGCTGACGACGATCTGCTCGCCCCGGACGTTCACATCGTAGGTGTCGAGCGGACGGGGAGGCGGTCCCTGCACGTTGATCCCGTTGAGATCGAAGAATCCGTTGTGACAGGCACACCAGATCCGGGACTCGTCGTCTCTGTACTGAACCGTACAGGACAGGTGAGTACACTCGGCGGAGAAAGCCCGCAGGTCCCCGCCCGGTGTTCGAACCAGCAGCCCCGGCCGATTTCCGAATCGAAACGCCTTGCCCTGGTTCGGGCCGATCTCGGCTGGACCAAACGGCAGGGTCACGCTGGACGCGGCGGATTCCGCGGCGGCCGGTGGTACGACGAATCGTACCACCGGGTACAGGACCGACAGCGCAAACGCGCCTGCGCTGGTGCCGAGCAGCCAGTTTACGAATCGCCGACGGCTATTCTGGTTCGAGAGGTCTGGGCTGGACATTCATTACTCCTGTAAGGCGCGTTTCGCCGACGGGTCGGGTCAGGCTTCGATCTGTCGGATCTTGAGTGCGAGTCCAAGTACGAGTCCGAGAATGATCACCACGGAAATGACGAGTCCCATACGTCGAATCCGCAGATCATCGAGGGCTTCGCTGCCGCGGACGTAGCCGGCGCTGGCTACTTCGAGGCCTGGTGCGACCGCCTCGGACACTGCCTCCGGAGAAAACGAATGGGCCACGGTTCGACCCATGACGAGCGCGGAGCGAGCCGAAGCGAGATCGGCCTGCGCTGCGCTGACCTCCATGCCCGCACGTTCGGCCTCATGCAGAATGTCCGTCGCCTGCTCGATTCCGTTGACCAGCGAATCGATCTCGGTGCGCATCGCCACGGCCGCCATGCCGCCCGGATCGCCTTCCGAGTGGCAGGTCGCGCAGATCGCTCCGTCACCGAGTCCGAGAAGCGAATCGGTCGCCGCGAGAATTTCGTGATTGCGGTGGCAGGTCGCACAGCCGGGCATGCCCAGGCTGGCGAATGTCTGGGCGTGCCTGCTCGACTCGTACTGATCCGCGATCGTCGCGTGGCATTGGCCGCAGACGTGTCCCACCCACGAGAGGCCCGGAGGTGCCGCCCCGTGGTTCCCGTGACAGTCGTTGCACGTCGGCGCCGAGAGATCGCCGCCGTCGACCATGGCCGCATGATGGACGGACCGCTCGTATTTCTCTCTCTGATCCGTCGGGATTCCGTAGGATGACATACGGCCGGGGTCGTCGTGACATCGCCCGCAGGTCGTGGAAACCCTCAGGGGATGCACTTTCGAATTCGGATCGGAGGCGGGCCGGATCCCGTGCGGAGTATGGCAGTCCACGCAGGTAGCGACCGCAGTGTCGCCGCTGGCCGCCAGACGCTGGCCATGCCTCGAAGTCCAGTATTCCGTGACCTGGTCGACCCGCAGCGACGGACTGTACTGGTGCATGAACTCCGCATCCGAATGGCAGCGGCCGCACACGGTGATGACGTCCACACCGACCGGAACGCCCAGGAATCCGACCTCCGGGTCCATGCCTCCGGGGCCGGCGATCGAGGCGTCTCCGCCGTGACAATCAACGCAGCTGAATCCGGCCTCCGCGTGGAGATCGTCCTGAAACAGCGTCACGGGATTCTCGGGCGACTCCGAATCCAGTTCCCGGTGGCATTCGACGCACATGTCGCCGTTACCCTGGGCCGACAGGTGCGGCGCAGTGAACGCCAGAAACAGCGACGCGAATAGAATCGGGGCCGGAAATCTGCTCTTCATCTGGAGCCCGCTCTGAGAAATTCGAGGAGGTCGACCATCTCCGATCGTTCCAGCAGCGGCCAGTCCTCCCGCTGAAAGCCGGTCGAATCGATTATGCCCAGGTGATTCCACAATTCTGCCACGCTGCTCGCGACCTCGGCGGATGGCGGGATCGAATGGAGGTCGCCGGCGACTTCGCCCTCTTCCTGCCACCCGTGGCATGAAAGGCAGCCACTGGACAGCACCACGCTCCTTCCACGTCCGGAGTCTCCGGAGGTCGTGAAGTACCCGAGCGACTGCAGGTACGCGGAAAGATCTGCCATCTCTCCGGGCTCGAACTCGGGCGGCTCGGCGCCACGCGCATCGTAGGCGGCTCGCATTCTGGGCCCCTTGTTCCACAGGGCCGCGTAGAACGACTCCATGGACCGTGTGCTGCCCGGCTTCGCCAGTTCGGGCGCCGTCCCCGCACCCGATCCCCCGATGAGATGACACGTAGCGCAACCCTCGCTCTGGACCAGTACCCGGCCCCGGTCCGGGTCTCCCGGCAGTACCCAGGCCTCCGAGTCCGGTATCGCGTCTTCCTCCGGAGCGGAGGCGAGCAAGAAGGCCTGCAGGTTGGAAAGATCGACGGCCTTCAGCGTCGGATACGGAATGCCCATCTCCCGCATCCGGGGGATCATCGCTCCGGAATGGTTCCACAGTCCGGCCGCGAGGCCGTGCTGCGTCCGCAACTTCGCGATGCGGTCCAGGGCCGGTCCGATCACCCCTCCTGTGGTTCCGACGCGATGGCAGCGGATACATCCGGCCTCCCGGTACAGCTCGGCTCCCGCTTCCGGGGAGCCGCGGCCTGCGCTTCCGCCCACCATGTGGAGATACGCCAGAAGGTCACCGGCCTCACGTGTGCTCAGCGCGGGGCGATCGATGCCGAGCGCGTCCATGCGAAGCGCCATGTCCGGAAGGTGATTCCACAGCGAGGTCGAGAGTCCGTACAGGTCGCTGCCGGCCGAGATCTCGCGAAGATCGGGGCCGATGGATCCTCCTAAGCCATTTACGGCGTGGCAGATACCGCAGCCCTGTTCCCCGAAGACCCGTGCGCCTGCCACCGCGCTCTGGGCGGCCGCCGTTGGCTCCTGAGCGCTCGATCCGGTGGCGCAAAGCGTCACGAGGAGGGTGCCGCACAGCGAACGGAGAAGCACCACGGATCCTGCAGAGCTCGGTGACGATCTACCTGGCATGCAGACCCGTCCGGGTTCCGGTGGAGAGTGAACGACGGCGTGAACGTGCATCGGCCGCCGAGTCCGCTGCTCGCGGACCGATCAGCAGTCCCGATATATCTGTCTTGTCGTTGCCTCGAAAAATCAATCTCCACACATACTAGGGCGTGTCAAATCGAATTGCGAGGGCTGGAATTCGAGTCCGGGCAAGTCCGGGCTCGGGGGTGGTGGCCAGCCTCCTGATGCGCCGCTAGCTTTCTCTGGCACCGGGCTCACCGAGGCTCACAGGCGCCGGCTCCGAGCCGGGTCCCATGCAATCTCTGGTACTCTCGATCCGGATTGGAATTGATGAGCTCCTCCAGACGTGGATTCGAGTCCATCCTGATGGTCGGCCTGCTGGTCCTGCTCGGACTCATGCTGGCCGTGTTCGCCCTCTTCTACGCAGTGCCGGCCGACCACCTGGTGCTTCCGGACAGGCAGAGCGCGTTTCGCATGGGTCGGGCGGGCGAAATTCCGATCGGCGAGAGTCGGGTGAGCAACTGGGGCGAAGAGATCGTTCTCCTCGTGCGGGTATCGGAGGACGAATTTCGGGCCGTACAGGGGACCTCCACGCTGGACGGTTGCATCCTCGACTGGGATGCCGATGCGCTACGTGTCGTGTCTCCCTGCGGATACCAGGTCTACGATCTCAGGGGCCGTGCGGTGGACGGACTTACGACCCGTCCCTTGCGACGCTACGAGGTCAGCGTGCAGCGAGGGCTGGTGTTCGTCACCAGAGAGCAGGGGTGAAAGGATGAAGCGGCGCATCGCGGCCTGGCTCGAACAGTTCCGGGGCGACCTCAAGGAGAGCGCCGATCCCGCACTTCTTGGTGGCCTGCGGGTGTTCGGGCTGCTGTACGGGCGAATCGATCGGAGTCTGACGATCGATCAGGCGTTGAAGAAGGCATGGGGCAGGCGACTTCCGGCCAATGTCGGTTGGCAGCACGCGTTCGGCGGGGTGGCGTACTTCCTGTTCATGATGCTCGTGGTAAGCGGAGTCCTGCTGACCTTCTATTACAGGCCCTCGGTGGAGGACGCGTACCCGAGCATTCAGTTCATCGTGACCGAGGCGCCCTTCGGCTGGCTGATTCGGGACATGCACGTGTGGGCGGCGAACCTGATTGTCCTGGCATTGCTTGCCCACATGATCCGGGTGCTTTTCTCGGGAGCTTACAAGCCGCCTCGCGAGACCAGCTGGTTCGTGGGAGTCGCCCTGTTGCTGGTGGTCTTCATATTCGGCGTCACGGGTTACCTGCTTCCCTGGGATCAGTGGGCGTACTGGGCGACGTCCGAGTTCATGTCGGGTGTCGAGAGCGTTCCCCTGATCGGCGGGCCGCTCGCACTGTTCCTGCGTGGAGACAGGATCGTGTCGAGCGCTACGTTGAGCCGGTTCTTCGCGCTCCACGTAGTGATCCTCCCTTGGCTGGCCTTCGGGTTGCTCTCGCTTCATTTCGTGATCGTTCGCAGCCACGGCGTGGCGGGCTCGGAAGGCCTGCCTCCGGATGAGGGGATGCCGTTCTATCCCAATCACCTGGTGCGGATCTTCGTCGTCTCGGTATTCCTCATCGCGATCGTCGGATCGCTCGCAGCCCTGTTCCCGCGACCGGTGGGCGACCCGGCGACCGCTTTCTATCCACCCGACGAAATGGTGTCGACCTGGATCCTGGTCGATGTGACTCGCGCGATTCTCGCGTACCTGGGCTCGTTCGGAATGGTTCTGGCCGTGTTGCTCGCAGTGGCCGTGATCTTCCTTCCGCTGTTCGATCGCAACCCGGAGACCGAGCTGCGCAAGCGTCCCGTGGTGGCAATTCTTGGAACGGTCCTGCTGGTGGGGTTCCTTGTCGCGTGGGCGGTCGGTCACTCGCTTACGGAACCGTTACATCCGACCGGGGACTCCCGGGGAATGATCGAAGAGCGGGCTGTTCCACCGATACCGGCCCCCGATCTCGAGGCTGCCGGAGAATCAGATGAATCAGATCCAGACGCGGTGGAGGTGGAACCGTGACCCGGGTCCCTGTCCCCCTGGTACTGCTGGCGTTCGTCAACCTGCTGACCGCAGGCCCGGCACCGGCCCAGCAGGCGCCGATCGAGGGAAGCGGAGACGACGCGGCGATGTCGTCCTACGGCTGCCTGGTCTGTCATGCTGACAAGCGACGAGTTTTCGTCCAGGGCGTTCATTCCGACTGGGGGATCCGTTGCCACGACTGTCATGGCGGCGATCCGACGAGCCTGGAAATCGAGCCGGCCCACCGAGGCGAATTCGTGGGCCAGCCTACTAAGCTCGAGGTCGTGGAGATCTGTTCGAACTGCCATGCCGACCCGGACCAGATGCGCCAGTATGGCCTTCCTGCGGACCAGCTCGCGGAGCTCCGGACAAGTCGCCACGGACAGCTTCTCGAGGCCGGCAATCAGGACGCGCCCACGTGTTCTGACTGCCATGATCCCCATCGAACGCTGCCGTCCAGTGACGCGCGAAGCGCCGTGTTCCCGACCAACATTCCGGCCACCTGCGACCGGTGCCACTCGGATCCGGAGATGATGGGCCCATACGGCCTCGACACGGACCAGTTCAAGGAATTCGAAGCGAGTTCGCACGGACGGGCGCTCTACCGGGACGGAAACTTCGCGGCACCCAGCTGCATTGGTTGTCATGGTTCCCACGCCGCCCTGCCGCCCGACGTGGGGGAGATCGCCAACGTCTGCGGACGCTGTCACCAGGAGGTGCGGCATGCGCTTTCTGCTGGCCCCCACGGGCCGCGGGATCAGCCGGGGAGCGCTGCGCTCGGCTGCACGGCCTGCCACACGAATCATGGCACGGAGCGGATCGAGTCAGCCGGGATCTCCGAGACCTGCACCGCCTGTCATGACTCCGAAGAGCGGGCGGCGCGGATCGGACAAGAGATCGAGGAAGGTGTGATCCGGGCCGAGGCCCAGATGGAGTCGGCGCGGGAAGCGATCGCCGAACTCGGTCGGGCGGGGCACCGGACGTCGGATGCCCGGTTCCGCTATCGAAGCGCGCTGACGGAATTCAACCAGATCGCCCAGGTGCAACACAGTCTGGATCTCGAGACTCTGACGGATCTGGAGCTCGACGTGTCCTCGATTACCCGCGGCATCGAGTCGGCGGCAGAGGTCGCGGCGGAGCACAAGTGGGAACACCGGTTGATTCTGCTTCCGCTGTGGTTCTTTGCGCTCTCGATGGCAGCACTCGCTTACTTCCGATTCCGTAAGCCGTAAGGATCAGGGAAAACTCCGATGTCGATTTTCAAGAAGCTCCTTCCCCCGGGCAGCACGACCGCGAGGGTAGTGGTGCTTATCGGGATCCTGCTGGTCATCATGGTGAGCCTCGGGACGGTCGGGTTCATCGAGTACAGCGCCCAACCGGCGTTCTGCACGAACTGCCACAACATGACTCCGTACTACGAGTCGTGGGCGTCGTCATCGCATAACGATGTCCCCTGCATCCGCTGCCACTATGCACCGGGGATCAAAGCCGAGGCGATGGGGAAGATCGCCGCAGCCAACCAGGTCGTGAAGTACGTGACCGGCGCCTACGGGACCAAGCCGTGGGCGGAGATCGAGGACGCTGCATGTCTGAGGTCCGGCTGTCACTCGGAACGGAAGCTCGAGGGAAGCGTGGAGTTCGGGTCGGTGCAGTTCGATCACGCCAGTCATCTCGGCGAGCTGCGCCGAGGCAAGGAACTCCGCTGCACCAGCTGTCACTCCCAGATGGTCCAGGGAGACCATGTCGCGGTGACGGAATCAACCTGCTACCTGTGTCACTTCAAGGATCGTCCCGAAGGTCAGCCGATCGCCGGCTGTACCGGGTGCCACGAGAATCCACCACGGGTTCTCACATCGGACGGAATCGTCGTCGATCACCCGCAATATGTCGAAGACATGGTCTCGTGCGTCTCGTGTCATGAGCGGGTCGTTTCCGGGGACGGCCACGCGGACGAGTCGCGTTGCTACGGATGCCACAACGAGCCGGAGCGGATCGCGGAATACGAGAACACGACGCTCGTGCACAAGGTTCACCTCGCCGAGCACAACATCGAGTGCGCCCTGTGCCACCTTCCGATCGATCACCGACTGATCGAGCTGCGAGAGACGTTCGAGCTCGATTGCGTCTCCTGCCACCAGGGGACGCATGACGCGCAGCGCAGGCTGTACAGCGGAGTGGGGGGGCACGGAACTGACGATGCTCCCAGCGCGATGTATCTCGCCCGGGTCTCCTGCGGAAGCTGCCACGGGCTGGCCCGCGATGTGGAGGGACACGAGCAGGTTCAGATGGCCGGCGAAGCCACCTGCATGTCCTGTCACGGGATCCAGTACGCCAACATTCTTCCGTCCTGGCAGGTCGAGATGGAGGAGCGATTCGAGGCGGTCGAGCGTGTCGTTCGGCAGGCGGAACGCGCCCCGAGACGAGGTACGGAACGGGAACAGGCCCGTGCCGACAGTCTGCTGATGCTGGCCAACGAAAACCTCGAGCTGGTCCGGGTCGGGCGGAGCGCTCACAACATCGCGTTCGCCGACGAATTGCTCCGCGCCTCTCTCGCGCTGGTCGAGGAGGCAAGCGACGCGGGCGGCATCCGTTTCGAGACGCCTGCCGTGGACATCGGTCCCTCGCTCGGCGAGGACGTGTGCCTGCGTTGCCACCTCGGAATCGGCAAACAGGCTGGTACATGGGGCGGCGGGCCGTTCGATCACGGTCCTCACGTTGACACCGCTTCGCTTCCTTGCTCGGCATGTCACACGCCCCTCGAGGAGCATGGCGGTATCCGGTTCGAGAGTCGAAGCGAGTGCGCCTCCTGCCACCACGGACTCGGCGACGCGGTGCCCTGCGCCCGCTGCCACGAAGGGGGTACCGGAGTCCCGTCCGGGGCGATACGACGGCCTGAGGGCACGTTCCTCCACTCGGCGCACCTCGCCGCCGATCTGACCTGTGCCGTCTGTCACAACGGGCCCGGAAACAGCGCGGCCGGCGTCCAGTGCATGGCCTGCCACGAACGGCACCACAGCCCCGCTTCGTCCTGCCAGTCCTGTCACTTCTCGGAGGTGAAGAGCATTCATCCGGCAGAGGCGCATGGCAATTGCTCGGCCTGCCACGGCGACAAGATCTCCTGGCTGAGCGAGTGGACACGCGAGGCCTGCCAGGTCTGCCATGTGGATCGCGTGCAGCACTTCGCCGACAAGCCCTGCACGGCCTGCCACTCGATGCCGCCTCCGCCTGGCTTCGTCCCTGAAGGATCAGAGGACACCGGCGAATGAAGGGAAGCCGGGGGCGGACATGAGTGATCAGGCCCTGTTGACCGTTCTCGTCGTTCTCGCGGTGCTCTCGTTCGCCATCGGAATCTGGGTGGGCCTCGGCTACCCGGGCCTCTACGGCAAGTACGAGTCCACCGGAAAGGCCCCCCGGGTCACTCCGTTCGAGATGCTGATGGACTGGATCGTTCGAAAGTTCGATCGCTGATGTCGGACACCGACGACCGGGTAGAACCGGCCGCCGCCAACGAGCGGCTGCTCCGGATCCGGCGGGTGCTCTGGTTCGTGCTCGTAGCGAACCTCGTCGTGGTGGTCGTCAAGGTGCTGGTGGGACTGCGCTCGGGATCGCTGGCTGTGCTCGGCGACGCGGCGCATTCCGGCGTCGACGCGATGAACAACGTCGTCGGCCTGCTGGCCGTGAACGTGGCGGCGGCGCCGCCGGACGAGGAGCACCCGTACGGTCACGGAAAGTACGAGATGCTGGCGGCGCTCGCCGTTGTCAGCTTCCTTTCGATCGCCGGCTTCGAGCTCGTGTCGAACGCCGTGAGCCGACTGCTCGGCTCGGCGGCAGCGCCCCGGATCGATCCGCTGACCTTCGCCCTGCTCGCCGGCACGATGCTGGTCAACACCGTGGTCGCCGTTTCCGAGGCGCGTGCCGCGCGGCGACTCCGTTCTCCCGTGCTTTCCGCCGACGCGCGCCACACGGCCGCCGACGTGCTGATTACGCTGAGCGTGATCGGGGGACTCGGCCTCGTAGCGCTGGGCTGGACGGACGCCGACGCCTGGCTGGCGATCCTCGTGGCGGGGCTGATCGCCAGGAGCGGCTGGGCGATCCTCAAGGGGACGATTCCCGTGCTGGTGGACTCGCGCGCCATCGAGTCGGGGCGGATCCGCAGGTTCATAGGTCCCGTGGAAGGGGTGCTGGATGTGACCGAGGTCCGATCCCGGGGCGATCTGTCCACCGAGGCGTTCACGGAGCTGACGGTGATCGTGGATGGTGAGATCACGGTGGAGCGGGGCCATGCGATCGCCGACGAGGTGGAAAAGAAGCTGCTGGACGCCGGATTCACGACCGCGGTGGTTCACGTGGAGCCGGCGACGGCCGATTCAACCCCGCCGCCGGGGAGACCGCCGGTTGATCAGACGCTCGGTACGACTCTCCGCGCGGTCCACCGACAGTGATCGTCCCCCCTCGCGATGCAGCGCGGATGGTCGATGCCGTACAGGTCTCCTCCCAGCCGCGCCACGCAGATTTCCAGGGCTCCCGTCAGCAGGGCGCAGCCCGCGCCTGCGGCCGTGGCCGCCGCGAGCGGCGGCTCGCGGATTTCGATCCCATCCACCCCCGCGTCCGACACGGAGGTGATCGAAGATCCGGGCTGGAGCGCCCGCGCCACCTCGATCATGCTCCGCAGCAGCCTCCGGCGTTTCAATCCCGCCGGGGTGAGCCGGGCGCGCGCCCGATCCACGGTCCCCGGTCGTGAGAACCGGGCCTCCCCGAGGCTCCTGCCGGCCGCGGCGAAGATCGCTCCGGCGTCCGGCCTGCGGTCGATCAGTCCCAGGAGACTGGCGAATTCGTCGGCGGAGATCGTGCCCCTGCGGTCACTGATCTCGGTGTACCGGCGCATCTGCTTGTCCACCACTTCGTTGAGGCCGAGACGTCTGGGCAGGCTGATGCGGAAGGACTCGTCCTCGATCACTTCGGACGGGGTGTCCGAGGCGCGCAGGGCGGTCAACAGGGCAAGCGCGATCGCCGGGCTGACTTCGACGATTTCTCTGGTGGATCTCATAGGCGAGCGACAGGCTAGCGGCCGCATTCTCCCCCGGCAACCGGATCGGCGCCCTTCCCCCTGCCTACGGACCCGACGGTGAGCCCGCTGCCGATCCTCGGCGGATTCATAGGAGTCGCGGCGCTCGGCCTCGCGGCGTGGCGAGGCTGGCTGACGAGATCCGGAATCGCAGCTGCATTCGTAACCGGCGCTGCCCTGATCGCGGGGAGCCATGCCGCCGGTCCGATCCTGCTGTCGTTGTTCCTCGTGAGTTCCTCCGCCCTGGGTCGGCTCGGCAGTCGGTCCGTCGATTCCACCGGGACGGCCGACCCGACAGGGCGGTCCCGCCACGCCGGGCAGGTTCTCGCGAATTCGGTGGTGCCGGCGGTCGCCGCGCTGCTCGCCGGCGCCGGGCTGCTTCCCTATGGCGGCAGTGCCCTGGCCGGAGCGCTCGCGGCGATGACCGCCGATACCTGGGCGACGGAGGTCGGCGCGGGCCTGTGTGCGCCCGCCCGGCTCATCACCACGTTTCGGACGGTGCGACCCGGCGAGTCGGGCGGTATCTCCATGCCGGGCACCCTGGCCGGCATCGCCGGCGCGTCGACGATCGCCCTGGTGGCGTCGTCGCTGCCTGCCGTCGCCTGGGGGCCCGCGACGCCGGCGGCTTTCGCACCGGTCGCGGCGGGCGGGATCGTGGGACTGTTCACGGACTCCCTGCTCGGGGCGTCCGCGGAGCGGCGCTGGACCGCCGTCGACAACGAGACCGTGAACCTGCTGGCGAGCATGGCGGGGGCCGTCGTCGCCCTTGCCGTCGCCGCCGGGTCGGGCTGATCGGTTCTTGCCGGGCGATGGGATTCCGTGCGCGGAGCGGCGCCACGTTGTCGCATGCCGATCCGTCCTGCATCTTCCCGGACTCGAATGGTCACGAGAGCGAAAGACCCGTGGCAGGCGTCGGGCAATGGCCCCGGACGATACAGGCGAAGTTCCATGACCCGAATCTCGGGCCCAGGTGGCACCGGAGCGTGATGTACGAACCCAATGCGATCGAACTGAAGTGGCAGGAGCGGTGGGCCGAGCAGGGCACGAACGAGCCCGACCTCGACAACGCGCCACGTCCCTTCTACAACCTGATGATGTTCCCGTATCCCTCGGCCGAGGGCCTCCACGTCGGGAACCTCTACGCGTTCACCGGGGCCGACTTCTACGGGCGCTTCCGGCGGCTTCAGGGCGAGGACGTCTTCCAGCCGATCGGGTTCGACGCGTTCGGGATCCACTCCGAGAACTACGCGCTGAAGGCCAACGTTCACCCGATGGAGCTGATCCCGAGGAGCATCGAGACCTTCACCCGGCAGCTGAAGCGGGCCGGGATCATGTACGACTGGTCGCATACGGTGACGACCACCGATCCCGACTATTACCGGTGGACCCAGTGGATCTTCCTCCAGCTGTTCAAGGCCGGTCTGGCGGAGAAGAAGGAGGCGCCGGTCAACTGGTGCCCCTCGTGCAAGACCGTGCTGGCGAACGAGCAGGTCGAGGGCGGCAAGTGCGAGCGGTGCGGGTCCGAGGTCGGACAGCGGCTGCTCAGCCAGTGGTTCTTCCGGATCACCGACTATACCGAGCGGCTGCTGGCCAACCTCGAATGGATCGACTGGTCAGCCTCGACGCTGACCGCCCAGCGCAACTGGATCGGCCGGTCTGACGGGGCGCTGCTCAGCTTCGATCTGGCCGATGGCGCGGATGGTCGGATCGAGGTGTTCACCACGCGTCCGGACACGCTGTTCGGGGCCACGTTCATGGTACTCGCCCCGGAGCACCCGCTGGTGGACGCACTGACGACCGATGACCGTCGCGCCGAGGTGACTGCCTACCGCGAAGCGGCCGCCGCGGTGGATCTGGTGGAGAGGAAGAAGACGGACGACAAGGCGAAGACCGGCGTGTTCACGGGCGGCTATGCGATCAATCCCGCCACTGGCGAGGAGATCCCGGTATGGATCGCCGACTACGTGCTGATGGAATACGGCACGGGAGCGATCATGGCCGTGCCGGCGCACGACCAGCGGGACTTCGAGTTCGCGCGGCAGTTCGGGCTGAAGATCCGGCCGGTGGTCGCACCCGCGGAGCTGGTGGCTGCGGAGGAGGACCCCGCCACGGTGGAGCTCGAGCTGGGAGCGCAGGCGTATGTGGAGCACTCGGAGGGTGAGCGCCTGATCAACAGCGGCGAGTATAGCGGCCTCACGGCCGTCGAGGGGGGCGAGCGGATCGTGGCGACCCTCGGCGAGCAGGGCCTGGGCGAGCCGCAAGTGAACTACAGGCTGCACGACTGGTGCATTTCCCGGCAGCGATACTGGGGCCCGCCGATTCCCATCCTCTACTGCGACGAGTGCGGAACGGTTCCGGTCCCGGAGGGAGATCTCCCCGTCGTCCTGCCGCACGTGAAGAGCATCAAGCCGGGCGACGACGGAGTGGCCCCGCTCGCGAAGGAAGAGTCCTTCTACCGCGCGACCTGTCCGAATTGCGGAGGTGATGCCCGTCGGGAAACCGACGTGTCGGACACGTTTCTGGACAGCGCCTGGTACTTCCTCAGGTATCCGAGTACGGACTTCGACGACCGGCCGTTCGACGCGGCGCGGACGGATCGCTGGTTGCCCGTGGACTCGTACATCGGTGGGGAAGAACACGCGGTGCTGCACCTGCTGTATTCGCGCTTCATCACGATGGCGCTGTACGACCTCGGACACCTGCCGTTCGAGGAGCCGTATCTGCGTTTTCGCAAACATGGCCTGATCATCCGCGAGGGCGCGAAGATGTCCAAGTCGAAAGGCAACGTGGTGAACCCCGACGAGTACATCGATCGCTACGGTGCAGACACCTTCCGCACCTATCTGATGTTCCTCGGGCCCTACCAGGAGGGGGGCGACTTCCGCGAGGCCGGGATCGCGGGACCGCAGCGGTTTCTCTCCCGAGTCGGTGACGCCGTCGAGGCGGCCGTCGATTCGGCCGCGACCGGGTTCCCGGATCCAGACGTCGAACGGGCGCTCCACGCCGCGATCAAGCAGCTGACGGAGGACTTCGAGTCGCTGTCGTTCAACACGGCCATCGCGGCGCTGATGGAGCTTCTCAACGAGATGCGGGCCGGAGGTCGGGTTCCGACGCTGGACGAAATCCGCCCGTTCGTGATCCTGGTCGCGCCGATCGCGCCGCACCTGGCCGAAGAGTTGTGGCAACGGCTCGGCGGGGAGCCCAGCCTGTTCGATCATGCCGAGTGGCCGACGTACGACGAGGCGAAGCTGGTGACCGAAAGCGTGGATCTTCCCGTGCAGGTCAACGGAAAGCTGCGGGCCACGATCCGGGTCGCGCGGGGCGCGGGTGAAGCCGCCGCCCGCGACGCGGCACTGGCCGACGAGGGCGTGCAGCGACACGTGGCGGACGGCGAGATCGTGAAGGTCGTCTACGTCCCCGACCGGCTGCTGAACCTGGTGGTGCGTTCCTAGCGGCCGGGCCGGGACAGCCTATGTCCACCCGAGGAAACGAACGACCTTCGCCACCTAGGCCGCTTGTCTTTCGGTTCTTCCCGGTTCGGCCAATTCGCGGGCCTGCGCCCGCGCTTCCGCCCCGCAGGTGCAGGGAGCATCGTCCGGGACGAACTCGGTCAGACTGACCGGCCACCCCCTCCAGTTCGCCGAGCAGTTCCGAGCGTGCTGTATTCGATTGCCCATCTCGTGCCTCCGTTCGTGAGCGGCAGGGACCCTGGCCCGTCTCAGTTCCTTCCAGGAACCAATGCGCGATGGATGGCACGACTGTGACATGGTGGTGGTGCCGGTCTCGGCCCCCCGGGGCGACGGTCCGACAGGAGGTGGGGATTATCGGGGAGTGCGGGTCTGCAAGCCCGAGCGCACGGGCGCGCGGAGGGCTCTCCAGAGACGGCTACCAGTCGACCGTGCCCTCTTTCTCCGTGTCGATCTCCGCGCCGCCTTCTCCCTCGCCGAACAGGTAGCTCTTCAGGTTGGCGATCAGGAATTCGCGGGCCTTCGGGTCCCGGACGTTGAGGCCGTAATGGTTGATGATCACCATCTGTCGCTGCTTCCACTCCTCCCAGCAGGCCGAGCAGATGGACGTGGCGATCCGTTCCCCGAGTTCATTCTGGAACGGAGGCGCGCCCATCGGCACGCGCCCTGCGCCCTCGCAGCGGGCGCACACGAAGGCGGTCATAGCGGCACGGTGAGGACCGAGCAGTTGGCGTTCTGTATCACCGCCGAGGTGATGCCTCCCAGCAGGACCCGGGCGGCGAGGCCCGGTGCGTGATATTTCCCGATCACGATGAGGTCCGCGGACTCCCGTTCCGCCGTGTTGAGGATGTGACTGACGACGGGCTTGCCCCGCACGATCGCCACCTGCACGGCGACCTTCTCCCGCAGGTCCTTCGGGACCCGCGCCAGCGCGTCGCGCCGGGCCTCGCTCTCCAGGCCCCGCAGCGCCTCTTCCACCTTGGGCGGCGTACTCACGGCTCGCAGGTAGCCCTGCAGCGTGCTCGGGATCGCGTGCAGCAGCAGCAGGCGAGCGTCGAAATACAGCGCGTACTCGGCCGCGGTGGCCGCGATCGGGGCGCTGCCTTCCCGAAGGTCGAGCGCCGCCAGAATCGTCTTGTCCCGAGCGTTGATCACCGGACGCCACACCAGTACCGGCACGTTCGTCTTCCGCACGATCGCCGAGCAGGTATTGCCCAGCTCGTCGGTCGGGTTGATGCGCCGTCGATGAGCGCCGACGACCACGAGGTCGGCTCCGACTTCCTCGGCGGTGACCGCCAGCGCCTCCGGCGCCCAGCCCAGCCGTACCTCGAGGGTCGCCTCGATGCCCATGCCGTCGGCCAGGTGCTCCAGGTTGGTCCGGGCGTCGAGCTCCTTCTCCCGCATCAGTTCCAGGCCGCCGCCCAGGACGCGCGAAAGGTAATCCGGGACGGACAGCGGCTCGATGGCGTGGAACAGGACGATTTCCGCGGTCGGGAATCGAGACACGGCCCAGCGGACGGTCTCCACGGAGGAGTCGGAAAAGTCGATGCCGATCAGGATCCGGTCGTACATTTGTTTTGCCCAGGGGTGCACGTGAATCGGCCGGACCACCCGCAGCACGCGGGCTCGGGGCCGGTGAGCGACGAAGCTACTCGCGGTCGGCGGCCTTCGCACGGGTGCCGTTTGCCGCGCGGCCGAGGAGCGTATCCAGCGCCTGCCAGGGGTCTCCGTCATCGGCCTCCTCGATCAGAGCCGACACGGCGGAGGCGAGATCCGGATACGACAGGTACAGGGCCTCGAAGTCATCCAGGCGCGTGTAATAGAGAAGCCGGGAGAGCAACCACGCGTTGTCCAGGCCCGCGCCGCTCAGGCTTCCGTAGCTGCCCGAAACGAACCGCGGACGGTATTCCTCGTCGAACCGGGTGACCGCTTCGTTCAGGATCCGCTGTTTCTCGGCCCGCATTACCTCCATCGGAAGCCCGCTGGCGTAGAGCTCCTCCAGCGGCGCGACCACGCTGTTGAAGAACTCGCCGAAGACGCGGACGTCCTCCCAGCGACGCTCGGCCAGACCGCAGCGCGCTTCGTCGGCCAAGGCCTCGCAGAAAAGCTCGATCGCGCCCCTCCAGCCGACGAAATTGGCGAAACTCTCGTTGAATCGGGCCTGTCCCTTCGGATAAAAGGTCGTGTGCGTGATCTCGTGGATCACCGTCTCGGCGAGGCCGATGCTGTCCTCACGCAGGCTGGTGGAAAGAATCGGATCCGGGAGCCAGCCCAGCGTGCTGAAGGCACCGCTCGGCCGCAGGTATACGTCGTAGCCCTGCTCTTCCAGGTTCCGGGCCTCCTCCCGCGCTTCGTCGAAATCGAAGAATCCCTTGTAGGGCACATCTCCTACGATCGGGAACCACCAGGTCTTCCAGCGCAATTCGAACTCGGGAGCGGCAGACACCACGAGCACCAGGGTGTCGCTGTCCAGCTCGGCGTAGCTGGTGAAGCTGCTGGCGGGATCCAGTCCGAGCTGCCGCTTCGCGAACACCCTCGCATCCCGCACCAGAAGCAGCTTCTCACGCACTTCGGGATCGGTGTCCGGGTCGGCGACGACTTCCTCGATCGAACGCCGGTCGGAGAGAATCTTCAGCTGTTCCCACCCGCCCCGAATCACGTAGTCCGGCGAGCAGCCGCACAGGAACGTACAGCACAGGAATGCCGTGAAGGCGCGCGCCACAGGCCGGATCGTGAACGGGCTTCGCATGGGTCTGTGTACCGCCGGACGAGCCGCGCGATCCCGCCCGTGCGCCGGGCGGTTCACGGGCGCCGCACGTAGTGCAGCCACTCGCGGACACGGTCCCCGCGATAGCTCCGGTCCGGTCCGTCCGAGTCGCTGCGGTACCGGCGGTACCCGCGACCCAGCCGCCGGTAGCTGTCGGCCTCTCCATGCGCGCGCAGGATCTCCTCGATGCGATCGGAGGAGATCAGTCCCTCGTCGTTGTAGCTCAGCAGTACGTGCCGTGCGTCGGCCTGCGCGAGCACCTCGCTGAGGGCCTGTTCGCAGCGCCCGCGCCGGCACCAGTCCGAGCGCAGGTCCTCGTCCGGGATCAAGCCTGTCTTGCCGCGAAGCGCCGGCTCCGGATCCCAGCCGCGAGCCAGGAGCTCGGGAATGTGGTAGTAGCCCGGATACTGGCGCTCGTTGTACGGCGGGTCGAGGTAGACGAGATCGACCGCGCCCGCCCGGCGCAGGGTCGCGGTGGCCGGTCCTCGGTGCGCCGTGCACCCCGCCGCCGAGCGTACCGGCGGAGGCGTGGGCCTCAGCGATCTGAGATCAAGCGGCCGCAGAGCGTTCGGCTGCCAGCTCTTGACGAACGATGCGTATACGCCGGTCGTGTTGGCGACGCGATCGGCGGCCTGGATGAGCGCGGCGATGAGGAGTTGCGCCGCATCCGGGCCGACCCGTCCGGTTCTCGACCAATCCGAGATCTGCCCGCGAATCGCATCGATCGCCCCGGCGTTGTCGGGCGTGAAGTACATCCTGCCGTGTACGCGGGCCGCCGCCCCGGCGGGCGAATAATGCTCGCTGACGAAACCGTGCACGGGAGCGAGCGACCCGAGCACGTCCATGACCCGGCGCTGGCTCACCGGCTTCGCGCCGCGCCTCGACCGCCCCGTTTCGTCGATGCCGGCCGGGAACCCGGGCGTTTCATCCAGCACGACCCGGGCGACCTGCAACGCGTGCGACAGGGCCATCACGTCACCCGAGTGGACCCGCCAGCCCCGCTGCTTCAGCGCGCGCCCCACGCTCGCCGTTCCGGCGAACGGATCGCAGGCCACGGTCCCCTCCACGCCGAGCTCCTCCATCCCCTCCAGCAGGAAGGGGAGCAACCGCGTCTTGTTTCCGATGTAGCGCAACGCATCGCCTCCCGCGGCGTGCCGGGTCTTGGGTCATCGGCCGGGCGCCGGTTGGCCGGAGCGCCGGTTCGAACCTGTATCGGTACCTCCACCGGTGGACAAGAGCGGCCCGCGACACGCAAGGTGTGGGGAGAACACCCGGGCGCCCCACCGGGCGCCCAAGCGGACTCTTCCCCACAGGGAGTGAGCGTGGACCCGGTCGAACGATTCTACGATCTGCTGTTGACGCTTTCCCGTCCGCTGCTTCCCTGCGCTCGTCATCTGCCGGCGAAGGTGGCGGGGGCCATACAGGGACGGCAACGGGCCACCGCGCGGGCGGGTGCGTGGGCGGAGTCCGGAAGAGTGCCCGAACGGCCGCTCGTGTGGTTCCACGCCGCCTCGGCGGGCGAGCTCGGAGGCGCGGTTCCCGTACTCCGGGTGCTGCGGGATCGCCGCCCCGAGCTTCAGGTCGCGATCACCGTCTCCTCGCCTTCGGGTCTCCTGCCGGCCGAGGCGCTGCAGCCCGATTTTGCCGGCTACGCCCCGCTCGACACCCGGTCCGACTGTGCCGCCATGGTGGCAGCGCTCCAGCCCGACGCACTGATCTTCGTGAAGCTGGACATGTGGCCGGGACTGTCCAGCGCGGCGAAGCAGGCGCGTGTGCCGCTCGGCATGATCAACGGGACCGTGCGGCCCGACAGTTCGCGCCTGCGGAGTCCCACCCGCCAGTTTCTGCGATCCACCTACGCCCGGCTCGATCTGGCCGGCGTCGTCGGGAAGGCGGACGCGGCTGCGCTCGAACTTCTGGGTGTGAGCCGGGAGAGGATCAGAATCACCGGCGATGCGTCGTTCGACCAGGCGCTGGCGCGAGTGCGCGCGGCCGAAGCGGACCCGCAGCCGGAACTGCCTGCCCGGTCTCCGGACCGGGTGCGGCTGGTGGCGGGCTCGACCTGGCCGGCGGACGAGGACGTGCTGCTGCGGTCGGCCCGCGAGATCGGTCCGCGGCTGGACCTGGTGCTCGTGCCGCACGAGCCCTCGGCCGAGGCACTGCGACGGATCGACGCGGCCTGCCTCGCAGCGGTCGGCACGCCGCCCCGACTGTGGTCGGAACTGGGATCGGCCCGTGGTGTCCGCGACCCTGCTCCGACAGGGTCCGACGGGCCGCTCGTCGTCGATGCGGTGGGAATGCTCGCCGATCTCTACCTCGAGGCGGACCTGGCCGTGGTGGGAGGCGCGTTCGACGCGACCGGCCTGCATTCGGTGATCGAGCCGGCCGCCGCCGGGCTGCCGGTCCTGTTCGGCCCGGTGTACGACAGGCGCGAGGCCGAGGAGATGCTCGCCGCAGGCGCCGCGGAGGTGATTTCCGGGCAGAACGCCGGGGAGCGGATCGCGGCCCTGATCCGGGATCCCGAACGGATGCGCCGGATGGGCGAGGCGGCGAAATCGTATGTGGAGCGGAATGCGGGTGCGGCCGCGGGCAGCGCGGACCTGGTATCGGAACTGGTGGATGCAGGGTTCAGCCGGCGGAGGTCGAAGTCTCCCTGAAAGGTTTCGGCCCCAGCGCGTACCAGAAAAGGCAGCCGATGATGGGGCAGAGGAGCACGATCGCGCTCCACAGTAGTCCTTCCTTCAGCGTCGGTCGCGCCTTGAAGATCAGCAGGATGGCCCAGGCATCCAGCACGAGCAGGAACACGAGCAGCATCACTCTCGTGTCCAGCGCGACGATCGCGTCGATCAGCCCTCTCACGCGGCCTCCGTGGAGGCGAACTGCAGGCGGTAGAGGCGGGCGTACAGGCCATCCTCCACTTCCAGAAGCTGTTCGTGCGTTCCGGTCTCCCGGATCTCGCCGTGGTGGAGCACCAGGATCCGGTCCGCGCTCTGCACGGTCGAGAGGCGGTGCGCGATCACGATGCTCGTCCGTCCCCGCATCAGCGCCTCCAGCGCCACGTCGATCTGGGCCTCGATCTCCGAGTCCACCGAACTGGTGGCCTCATCGAGCAGCAGGATGCGGGGCGCTCCCGCGAGGGCTCGCGCGAAGCTGAGCAGCTGACGCTCTCCGACGCTCAGGCTGCTGCCCCGCTCGCCCAGTGCCTGTCCGTACCCACCCGGCAGCCGCCGGACATACCGGTCGGCACCGACCCGGTCCGCGGAGTCCCGGATCGCCCGTTCGTCGATCCCGTCCCGACCCAGGGAGATGTTCTCCGCCGCGCTGGCCGAGAACAGGTAGACGTCCTGCAGCACGAGGCCCATCGAACTGCGCAGGGTCTCCAGCGAAAGCTGACGGATGTCGATTCCATCCAGCAGAATCTCTCCCCGCTGCGGGTCGTAGAACCGCAGCAGCAGGTTGACGATCGTGGACTTGCCGGCGCCCGTGGCGCCGACGATCGCCATTCGCTCGCCCGGTTCGACGACGAACGAGATGTCCCGGAGCACCCACTCCGCCTCTGCGTCGCGCTCCCCCGGCGGCTCATCCTCGTCCCGCCGATCCTGCGGCTCGGGATAATGGAACCAGACGTTCCGGAACTCGATTCGTCCCTCGATCTCGCCGGGGTCGACGGGGTTCTCGGGCTCCTCGATCGCCGGCACCCTGTCCAGGAGCCGGAAGACCCGCTCCGAACTGGCCATCGCGTTCTGCAGGATGTTGTACTTCTCGGACAGGTCCTGGATCGGGCGGAAGAAGCGCCGCACGTACTGCAGAAACGCGGCGATCACTCCGATCGACATCGTTCCTTCCAGCGCCCGGAGCCCCCCGTACCACAGGATCAGCGCCACGGCCACGGCGGTCAGGACCTCGATCACCGGAAAGAACAGGGCGTAGTAGGTGATCGAGCGGAGGTGTGCCTGCAGGTGGCTCTCGTTGATCTCGGCGAAGCGACTCGCCGTAGGACGCTCCTGGCCGAACAGCTTCACCACCCCGATTCCCGTGATGCGCTCCTGCAGAAAGGCGTTGATCCGGGCCAGCCGTGTCCGGATGTCGCGGTACGCGCTGCGGACCTTCCGCCGGAAGATCGACGCGGCGATGATCACGAGCGGCAGTACGGCGAACGAGACGAGCGCCAGCCGCCAGTCCAGCAGCAGCATCGCCGTGACGATGGCGCCGATCGTGAACACGTCGCCGAAGATCGTCACCACCCCGGAAGTGAACATTTCGTTCAGCACTTCCACGTCGCTGGTGACACGGGTCATCAGCCGCCCGACCGGATTTCGATCGAAGAACGCCAGTTCGAGCTTCTGCAGTCTGGAGAAGACCTCCGCCCGGATGTCCAGCATCACCTTCTGTCCGATCCAGGTCGTGAGCAGCGTGCGGAGATATTCCAGGGCGGCGGCGGCGAGGAGCGAGCCGACGAACACGGCCGCCAGCGTTCCGAGCAGTCCGGTGTCTGCCGTGGGGACGGCCCGGTCGAGCGCGATCTTGGTAAGCCAGGGCCCGACGAGCTCCAGCCCGGAGGCGGCGATCAGCATGAACACGGCCGCCGCGACCTGGAGCCGGTAGCTGCTCAGGTAGGACAGCAGTCGGCGCATCAGTCGGGCATCGTATGCCTTTCCTAGCGCCTCTTCTTCACGGATCGGCCCCTCGGGCGTCTGGCTGGGCATGGCGCGGCATAATATCCGCGCCCGCCTTCCCGTTCCAGCGGCGCGGGAGTTTGACGCCCCCGGCCGCGATCGTCCATCATCGGGCAATGGAACCGGTGATCCGCGTGCTGGGCGCGCGACAGAACAACCTGAAGGGAATCGACCTCGAGGTTCGGCACGGCGACCTGACTGTCGTGACCGGACCGAGCGGATCGGGCAAGTCGAGTCTCGCCTTCGACACGCTGTACGCAGAGGGACAGCGACGCTATGTCGAGTCGCTGTCGTCCTACGCGAAGCAGTTCCTCGAGCGGATGCCGAAGCCGGACGTGGATCGGATCGACGGCATCCGTCCCTCCGTCGCGATCGACCAGCGCAATACCGTTCAGTCGAGTCGATCCACGGTCGGAACCGTCACGGAGATCTGGGACTACCTTCGCCTGCTGTGGAGCCGGGTCGGCCATACGATCTGCCCCGAGTGCGGGGTCCGGGTGGTACCGGACACCGTGGCATCGGCGACCGACGCGGTACTGGCGCTCCAGGACGGCACCCGCGTGTACGTCACCTTTCCGTGGACGGGCCGAGAGGGTCTGACCCCCGAGTCGGCGGGAGACCAGCTGCGGGCCCGCGGCTACGTACGCGTGATCGCGGACGGCGAGGAGCACCACCTCGATTCGGAGGGCGCCGGAGACGAGGCGCTTCCCCTCACCGCGGCCGCCGAGGTGCTGGTCGTGGTGGACAGGATCGTGGTGACCGGGGAGGAACGCGAGCGCATCTCCGAAGCGCTCGCCGGCGCCTTCGCCGAGACCCACGGTCACGCCGAAGTCCTGATCGTCGATCGCGCACCCGAGGGAACTCTGCAGGTCGTCCGTCATCTCCCGTTCAACGAACGCTTCCGCTGCAATCGCTGTGCGCGCGAGTTCCCCGAGCCGACACCGCTTCTGTTCAGTTTCAACCACCCGGTCGGAGCCTGCGACAGGTGCAACGGTTTCGGTGCGGTCCTCGAGTACGACCTCGAACTGATCGTGCCCGACCCCGAACGGTCGCTGGCGGGCGGCGCGATCGATCCGTGGACCAAGCCCCGTTACCGGAAGGAGCGCGCTGCCGTCCTGGAGCTCGCGGCCCGCCGGGGCGCGGATGCGACGACCCCGTGGAAGGCGCTTCCCGGGGACCTGCAGGATGAGCTGCTGCATGGGAGCGACGAGTTCGAGGGCGTATTCCCGTTTCTTCGTGGCCGGGAAAGGAAGCGCTACAAGCAGTACATCAGGGTGTTCCTGCGGCAGTACCAGCGTCCGCGATCCTGCCCGTCCTGCGGCGGGGCGCGCCTGCAGCCCGATGCCCTGAATGTCCGGATCGGCGGACAGACGATCTCGAACGTTGCCGACCTCACTTTCGACGAGCTCGCCGAGTGGCTGGAGATGGTGCCTCTGACGCCGTTCGAAGCCGAGATCGCGGCCACGATCCTCGACGAGGTCCGTGACCGAACGGCGTTCCTGCGCGAGGTGGGGCTCGGCTATCTGACCCCGGGCCGGCAGGCACGGTCCCTGTCGGGGGGCGAGATGCAGCGGATTCGACTGGCCGGTAGCCTGGGGAGCCGCCTGGTGGACACCCTGTACGTGCTGGACGAGCCGACCATCGGACTGCATCCCCGCGACACGGGCCGATTTCTGTCGGTGCTGCAGCGGCTGCGCGACGCGGGGAACACCGTGCTGGTGGTGGAGCACGATGCCGCGGTGCTGGCGGTCGCCGACCGGATCGTGGAGCTCGGCCCGGGCGCCGGAGAGCATGGTGGCGAGGTGGTGTTCGAGGGGGACTGGGACGCCCTCCGATCGGCGGGAACGACGACCGGCGAGGCGCTCGCGGGCGGCGGGACCGGCCGCACCCGCCACCGGCTGGAAGTCGAAGGCAGGAGCCGCCTCGTGCTGCGCGGCGCGACGCTGCACAACGTCCGCGACGTGGACCTCGAGCTCCCGCTCGGTGCGCTGACGGTGGTGACGGGCGTGTCCGGCTCCGGCAAGTCGACCCTCGTGCACGATCTGCTCTACCGGGCCCTGGAGCGAAGCCTGTATGGAGAGTCATCGACCCGACTCCATCTCGGCGAGGCTTCGGGAAGCTGGGATGGGCTGACCGGCACGCACGGGCTGAGCGACGTCATCCTGGTCGACCAGAGTCCGATCGGACGGACGCCGAGGTCGAACCCGATCACTTACATCAAGGGGTGGGGAGAGATCCGGAAGCTGTTCGCGGAGCAGCCCGAGGCCCGAAAGCGGGGATACGGTCCGGGCCATTTCAGTTTCAACGTGGCGGGAGGCCGCTGTGAAGCCTGCAAGGGGGCCGGCGAGGAAATCGTGGAGATGGTGTTTCTGGCCGACGTCGCGGTTCCCTGCGAGGTGTGTGGCGGGGCCCGGTTTCGCCCGGAGGTGCTGGATGTCCGTTTCCGGGGACTGAACATCCGCGATGTGCTGGACCTCACGGTGGACGAAGCGATCCGGTTCTTCATCCGCCAGGACCGTCTGGGCGAGACGCTGTGGCAGCTGCAGCGCGTGGGCCTCGGGTATCTGCGGCTCGGCCAGTCCGCCACGACGCTGTCCGGCGGAGAGGCGCAGCGGCTGAAGATCGCCCGGGAACTGGCGCGGAGCGGGGCCGCCAGACGCCGGATCTACATCCTGGACGAACCGACGACGGGTCTGGGCGTCGGTGAGGTGGATCGCCTGATCGGCGTGCTTCGCCAGCTCACCGAGGCCGGTCACACGGTGATCGTGGTCGAACACAACCTGGACGTGATCGCCGCCGCCGACTGGATCGTGGACCTCGGACCCGAGGCCGCGGACGAGGGCGGACAGATCGTGGCGGAAGGCCCGCCGTCGGCCATCGCGTCCGTGGCCGGTTCTCACACCGGCCGGTACCTCGCACGCCATCTGGCCGAGGTGCGGGAACGAGGACTTGCCGGCGCCGGAACTCCCTGATGCCGGGACGCGACCCCGGCTCCGGAACGCTGCGCGATCGCGCTGGAAGGCTGGGAGTTTCGCCCGCGCTCGTTTCGGTGCTGCTTCCATGCAGGGACGCGGCGCCCTGGCTCGATGAATGTCTGGACAGCCTGTTCGCGCAGACCCTACGGGACTTCGAGGTCATCGCGGTGGACGATGGATCCCGCGATGGAACGCGCGCCCTCCTGGAGCGTCGGGCTCGCGCCGAGTCCCGTCTGACCGTGCTGGACTCGCGAGGAGCGGGTCTCGTTCCCGCGCTCAACCTCGCTGCCGCCGCGGCCCGCGGCACGCTGCTGGCACGCATGGACGCGGACGACATCTGTTCCCCCGAACGTCTTGCGGCGCAGAGGGATCACATGGAACAGAATCCGGATATCGCCGCCTGCGGAACGGGCATCCGCCTGTTTCCCCAGCACGGGATCGGCCCGGGGTACCGACGCTACGAGGCGTGGCTGAACTCCCTGTCCTCCGCGCAGGAGCTGAACGCGGACCTGTTCGTGGAATGTCCGATCGCGCACCCCAGCCTGATGATCCGCCGTTCGGTGCTGCACGGACTCGGCGGCTATCGCGATGCGGGCTGGCCGGAGGACTACGACCTGCTGCTTCGACTTCACGCGGTCGGAATGCGGGCGGTGAACCTGCCGCGGGCGCTCCTGCACTGGAGGGTCCGCTCGGACCGGCATTCGCTGCGCTCCGAGAGATATTCCGCCGCCGCCTTCCGCCGCTGCAAAGTTCACTTTCTCGAGGCGTCGTTTCTGTCCCCCGGCCGGCCGATCGTGGTGTGGGGCGCGGGGAAGGTCGGCAAACCCCTGGCGCGGGAGCTCATCCGCCAGGGCATGCCGGTGACGGCGTTCGTGGATCTCGATCCACGAAAGCTCGGCCAGGAGGTCCACGGAGCGCCCGTCCTTTCGCCCGCCGGGTTCGCCGAGACGATATCGGAAGCGGACCCCTACGTGCTCGCCGCCGTCGGATCGGCGGGGGCCCGGGAGGATATCCGGAACGCCCTGCGAGACATGGGTCGCCGCGAGCTGCTGGACTTCCGCATGTGCGCCTGAGACGTTCGCTAAATTGCCGATTTCCGGCTATATTTTTCGGGATATTCCAACCCCCGTCCCGGGTATCCACGACCCCCCGTTGAACGGGATATCGGAACCGACGGAACCACGACGAAGCGGAGTCCATGGAGATCGACGAGCGTACGGAGCGGATCGAACAGCGACTGCTCGAAGACGAGATGCGGGAATCGTTCATCGACTACTCGATGAGCGTCATCGTGCAGCGCGCGCTGCCGGACGTGCGCGACGGACTGAAGCCCGTGCACCGGCGAATTCTGTACGCGATGCACGAGCTCGGGCTGGCACCGAACCGGCCCTACAAGAAGAGCGCGACGGTCGTCGGTGACGTGCTCGGCAAGTACCACCCGCATGGCGACTCCGCGGTTTACGACTCCCTGACACGCATGGTCCAGAGCTTCTCCCTGCGTTATCCGCTGGTGGACGGACAGGGAAATTTCGGCTCGATCGACGGTGACAGCGCGGCGGCTTACCGGTACACGGAGGCTCGCCTCGCGTCGCTGGCGACGGAGATGCTGTCGGACATCGATCGCTCCACCGTCGACTTCGTTCCGAACTTCGACGACCGCCTGCAGGAACCGGTCGTGCTTCCGTCGCTGCCGCCGAACCTGCTGATCAACGGTTCTTCGGGCATTGCCGTCGGGATGGCGACGAACATTCCGCCGCACAACCTGCGCGAAGTGATCGCCGCGATCGAACTGCTGATCGAGAATCCCGAGGCGTCGATCGATGACCTGATGGTGCACGTGAAGGGGCCCGACTTTCCGACGGCCGGGCTCGTGTACGGCCTGGATGGAATCCGAGATGCCTACACCGAGGGGCGGGGCCGCGTGGTGATCCGCGCCCGCGCGCACTTCGAGGAGCGCCCCAGCTCCGGTGAGCGCATCGTCGTCACCGAGATCCCGTTCATGGTCAACAAGAGCCGGCTGATCGAACAGATCGCCCAGCTCGTTCGCGATCGCCGGACCGAGGACATCTCGGATCTCAGGGACGAGTCGGACCGGGATGGAATCCGGGTCGTGATCGATCTCAAGCGCGACGCGATCCCGCAGATCGTTCTGAACCAGCTGTACAAGCACACGCAGATGCAGTCCACGTTCGGCGTCATCATGCTGGCCCTGGTGGACGGCGTCCCGAAGGTGATGAACCTGAAGGAGATTCTGCAGCACTTCATCGACCACCGGCACGAGGTGGTGGTGCGCCGGAGCGAGCACGATCTGGCGGCGGCCCGGGCGCGTGAGCACATCCTGCAGGGCTTCAAGATCGCCGTCGACAACATCGACGAAGTCGTGGCGATCATCCGTGGCTCCGACGATGCGCCGCAGGCCGCGGAGCGGCTGATCGCCAGGTTCGACCTGAGCCAGGAGCAGGCGGACGCGATCCTCGGCATGCGGCTGTCGCGGCTCACGGGACTGGAGCACCTGAAGCTGGAAGAAGAGCTGACAAGCGTCAGGGCGAACATCGAGGGGCTGGAGGAGCTGCTCGGTTCGCGAGAGCTGCGGATGCGGCTGATCCGCGATGAGCTCGGCCAGCTGGTGGACCGCTACGGCGACGATCGGCGGACCGAGATCGTCGGGACCGCCGCCAGCTTCAGGGCGGAGGACCTGATCGCCGACGAGGAGATGGTGATCACCATCAGTCACGAGGGCTACATCAAGCGGATCCCGCCTGACACGTATCGCCAGCAGCGGCGCGGCGGGCGGGGGATCGCCGGGATGAGCACCAAGGAGGAGGACTGGGTCGAGCACCTGTTCCTCGCCAACACGCACGATTATCTGCTGGTGATCACGGCACGAGGCCAGCTGTACTGGCTCAAGGTGCACCAGATTCC
>Ga0209536_100000495_pt1 | contig 63968 bp, 58 predicted proteins | sample DeeMarSeWOR28_12_FD_187461 | JGI IMG/M metagenome (GOLD analysis project Ga0209536, IMG submission 187461) | Marine sediment microbial communities from White Oak River estuary, North Carolina - WOR-2-8_12 (SPAdes) (version 2) | ecosystem: Environmental > Aquatic > Marine > Intertidal zone >...
GATTTCCAGATCCTCTGTTACTGAGCGAATGTTCCGTTCCGTAAGAACTTCACGCAGCAAATCTGCATCATAAACGCCTATGGCACCAGAAACCACCAGTACGTTATTACCCAAGCTCTGTGCGCAACGCCCCACACTTAAACCTTGGCTGTACTCTAATCTCTGCAAATTCACAAGCAATTTCCCTTCGGAACCCTCACCATTTGGATGCACGTAACCTGTGACTGCCCGCTTCCCATTCGACAACTTGTAATTCACAAGCCCAGTAAGCGTATCTGGTGACCATTCTGAGTCAGCGTCTACAATTGACACTAATCCACCCAATGTGCGGTTTATTCCACTCCTCAAGGCTTCAATCTTGCCTAGATTCGCTGAGTGACGCACAACTTTCCCTCGAACTCGTGGATTAGTGCGGCGCTCAAGCTTTAATGCTGACCATGCCACTTCATATGTGTAATCTTTGCTGCCGTCGTCTATGACTATGATTTCGCAGTTGCCGTCATACTTCTCTGCGCATCTGAATAGGCTGGTTATGCAGCGTGCAACGTTTTCTTCTTGATTATAGGCGGGAACCACGAAACTGACCATGGGATAAAACAGGGGTTTAGTTTCTACGTGTTGTTTTCTCGCAAAGATAGCGGCTATAACCCAAATGCCTCCGAAGCCGATAGCCAATAACGTATACCAACTGTAGAAGAATCGAATTATCCAGTACCAAACTGGGTTGGCTATCTGTTCTACCGTGATGTAGCCAAAAAAGCTTGCTATGATCCATTGTGCTATGACTGGAAAATAAAGCCATGAAAGGAAAGCCAGAACAAGCGGTACAGCAAACGCTAGATAAGTTACCTTGAGGTGTTTAGGAAACTTCATCCTCGAATCGCCTGGAATCCTTTCTCATTCCTCTGGAGAGAATGGTATTTTTGGTTAATAAAGCGAGTATTCCCGAAGAAACAATATTCCGAGGAGTGGTGTGAAAAGGTTTTGGACGTATCGGTTTGTTAGTTTGAGGGGCATATTCTGGTTTGCGAAAGACTTGGTTGTTATATGGAGGGTAATAAGGTTTAAGTTAAGTTTGAAAGGCAAGCTGGAGAACTACAGCAAAAGAAAAAAATCCGCTGCAAAATAAAACCTTAGGTCTTTTTAAGCAGGTTTTGAGGTGGAATCTTGACGCCGTTTTTGCTGTTTTCGTTCTCTTTAAGCAGTTCCGTCAATTCTAAGTGTCGTTGCAAGAAGTCAATGCCTTTTTTGGTTGCCTCATATACGTCTTTTCCGTTGGCGCGGAACTTGTTCAGCAAATTGGTTTTCAACATGAACTTGAGGTAATCGTTAAGTTGGGCGAAGCTTAGGTTTGCTTTGTACATGATTTGAGTTTTCAAGGTTCCGTCTTTCGCGATTTCCAAGATTTCCGCGATTATGCTAAGTTTATCTCTTCTTTTGGAGGATTCAATTTTCCAAGAGTTCACTTCTATGTTCCTCTTTTAGAACTTTTTTCTATAACTGAACTACGTGGAGAGTATTTTAAGTCCTGTTTCGTAAGTCTGAATATTACTGTGTTGGAATATTATTGAACATAATTCCATCTAACCTTAGGCTAGAAAACCTCAATTCTAGTATAGGAGAAAATCACAAGAGTGAACAAAATGCTTGTAGGCATAATCTCAGATACGCACGACAACTTGCCAATGATAGAAAAAGCCGTAAAAAACTGAACGAAGAAAATGTAACACTTATTCTCCACGCAGGAGACTACATTTCACCTTTCGTAATCCCAATATTCAAAGCATTAAACGCGAAGCTCGATCTATTTGCTCCTGTTGTATGGTTCTCTCAGCTGGTTCGCACGAATAAAGAGTTCTTTTAGTTCTTCGTCGCTTGCACCTTTGTGCATGGGTGTCAAAATATCTACTAGATTGTCATTTGTCATTAGGCAAGTTTTCAGTTTTCCGTCGCTAGTAACTCGGAGTCTAGTGCAGTGGGCGCAGAATTCGCCGTTTTCGCTCGGATGTACAACCTCCACTGTTACATCGGGAAGATGATAGATGCGGCGGTTGTGCATGAGGCGTCTGGTTTCAACTTTTTCGGCTTTCTTCTTAAGCATCTTTTTGTGCTCATCCAAGAATTTGTGGTACAACGAAAAATACGTGGCGTCAACGTTAATTGGGTCAAGCTCAATTAACTGAAGTATGGCGCCTGTTTGTCGAGCAAATTCCATCATTTCAGGCACTTCTTTAACGTTTACGCCGGTTAAAATTACCATGTTAAGCTTCACGGGGTTAAGTCCCACTGCAACCGCGGCCTTTACTCCTTCCAAAGCGTTTTCGATTCTGCCATTTGTGAGCTTGTGATAAATGTCAGAGTTTAATGTTGGAAGGCTAATGTTTATACGTTTCAATCCGCACGTACGCAGCTTTTGAGCTTGAACGCCAAACATGGTGCCGTTGGTCGTCATTGAGACATCCTTCAATCCGGGTATTGTGGCTATTCTCTCGACGATTCCGCAAAGATCCTTCCGCATCAGAGGCTCTCCACCTGTCAGCTTAATTCTGGCGATGCCTAAACTGATTGCGATTCTCGCGATCCTTACAATTTCGTCAACGGTCATTTCTTTGGCTGTGCCTCTTGAGCATGAAGTAATTTCTTCGCCTTCTTTGTGGCAGTAATCACAGCGCAAGTTGCACCGTTGCGTTATCGATATTCTCAAGTTTAGAAGCGGACGACCGCATTTATCTGTTAGAACCATTCGTTATTCCCGTGCGTGCCTAACGATATGGGGCGTTTCGGGCAAAATAAGCGTTTCTACCGAAACTCGCACAGCATCAGGGGAACCTGGGATACAAAACAGTGCTTTGCCCTTTGCAATGCCAGCGACGGCGCGGGACATAACAGCAGCAGACCCAATCCTATCGTAGCTTAATCGCCGAAAAATCTCCCCAAACCCCGGAAGGGTCTTCTCGAAAAAGGGCGAAACCGTTTCAATAGTAACGTCTTTCGGAGAGATTCCTGTGCCACCACAGAATATGGCAACATCGAGTTCCGCCGAGTTCAAAACCTTTTTCACGGCGTCTCCAATCATGCTTTGGTCGTCCGCGATTACCTGTCTGGATAGAACATGATGCCCAGAATTTGTCAACAAAGCCTCAATCGTGTCGCCTGAAACATCGTCTATTCTCTCGGTCTTCCGCATCTCTTGGTAACGTGTGCTGCTGCAAATAAAAACTGCGAAATTCAGATGTTTAGGTGCCGAGGCTTTGTGTTTCTTGATGCTCTCGCTCATGCTTTTACACCTGCTTCAGTTTCCTTACAACATGAATGTTCTCTATTGCTGTATTCGGGTACTGCCCAGTTGCGTCCTTCTCGTACTGCTTCACCATATCCCAAATCGTTAGCAAACCCAAAGAGGCAGCGGCTAACGCTTCCATTTCCACGCCAGTCTGCGCTTTAGTCTTAACTGTGGCTGTGACTTCTATAGCGGTTTTCTCCGCAATTTTTGCTTCAACTTCCACGCAAGTCAAAGGCAACGGATGGCAGAGTGGAACCAGCTCGCTTGTTTTCTTAGCCGCAAGCACTCCTGCAATTTTTGCGGCATAAAGCGGGTTACCTTTAGCGATTTTTCCTTGTCTAATCAAATTCACGGTTTTAGGTTTCAGCCTTATCTTTCCTGTTGCGGTTGCTTCCCGAAGGACTTCAGCTTTTTCTGAAACATCAACCATAGCCAAACAGTTTTCCTCCAAGATTGGATATGCTTCACTGCTTATTTATCCTGCTCCCAAGTTTCTATTAGATTTTGCACCGCCCTCGCCTTAGCCGAACCATTGCTAAACTTGTACATCCGAATTCTTCCGTAGACCCTCTGCTGAAGAATACCTTCAGCTTCCAACAACTTCAAGTGCTGGTTTGTCGTCGAATAATTCAAATTTATCCTACGTGCGATGTCCGATACGTTAAGAGCGCCCAACCGCGCCACGAGTCTAAGAATTTTCATCCTAGGTTTAGAAGAAAAAACCTCCTCTATATCCATAATCCTTCACTGTCACCTTTTTTCTAAAGCAGCACTTAATTCTTTCTCCAACTCGTAAGCGGGAATCGAAGGCAAAGAAACCCGCGTTAATCTGCCACGCTTAGCTGCTGCTGTAACTTCGCTTTTCAATATCCCTAACGCGGAGAAAAGCTGAACGTACTTCCAAAGCTGAGTGTGACTGTGTGACTGCTCGCCAAACTCTTCGCAGACAACGGCATAACCCTCTTCAATCTCCGAAAGAGACGCATAAGTTCTTTGGCTCCCCTTAAAAACCCGAGCTGCACCTAACAAAAACAGTTTCTCATGAAATCCCAATGTAGCTAACTCGCTCCTCCGCAGCGTCGGAGTTATGCTTGAAATCGCTTTGCGCACGCATTCAGGTTCAACTTGATCGGCGTCTTCAGCGTCCGCATATTTTCCAGCCCGCCATAAAAGCTCAATCGCAAAGCGGGCGTTCCCACTCTCGGAAACAGCCAACTCCGCCACAAGGTCAACTACATCTTCTGGCACCGTTGAAAGCTCAAACGCCATTGCAACTCGATCGTTTAAAATGTCTAAAAGCTGTCCTTTTGGATATCGTTCCAAGCTAATCACGTTACGTTGCAGTGTGCTTCTCGCGCTTGCGTCCAACCTTTCCGTTGACCTCAAGTCTCGCAGAATGCTCACAAGCGATATTCGCTGAGGCTTCCCTGGTCTCATTTCCTGTAGCCGCGTTAGCTTGTAGACGGCTTCCGAGCCCTCTCGTTCAATAAGCGTGTCGAATTCGTCCAATGCTAGAATCATATACGCGTCTTCCTCATCTAAACTTTGCATAAGAGTTTCCAGCGCCTCTTCTGCAGAATAGCCGCGTTTTGGAAAGTTCGGGCGAAAAACAGATAGTGCGTGTTGCAATATAAGGAAGAGTTTGCCGCGGTATTCACGGCAGTTAACATGCACGTAACGGAACTTTATGCCCCGTTTGTTCGCTTCAAGAGTTAAGTCAGTCCCGAAACGCTGTGCAAGAGCAGTTTTTCCAGTGCCAACATCTCCTGTTATTATAACCCTTTGAGTCATCCTTTCTGGAAACTGCAGCAGAAAATTGAAAAATTCCATAAGCAAGCGGTGCTCGTTTTCTCTGTGAGGCAAGCGGCGGGGAACGTAGTTTATGTCTAGTTTTGCCTCGTCTTTGAACACGCTTTGATGGGGCACCACAGATTCTAACCTCAAATCAAATTACGATCGGAGTGTGTTATTCTTTTCTCTTGCACAGTAATCATTCTTTTGGAAACAAAACCCTAATAAATGCATTCTGCATTTCGTATTTGCGATATGAAAAATGATACCTAAATACTTCTTCCTTACAAAAGGCGTTGGCAAACACAAAGAGCAACTCCAAAGCTTCGAGTTGGCTCTGAGAAGTGCTGGAATTCACTATTGCAACTTGGTGAACGTCTCAAGCATAGTGCCGTCAGGATGCAAACTAGTTTCAAGAGAGCAAGGCTTGAATATGGTGCAGCCAGGCGAAATCACCTTTGTAGTTTTAGCCAGAAATGCAACTGACGAGCCACACAGGTTAGTCGCTTCATCAATTGGCGTAGCCATCCCATCTGGAAAGAATCAGTATGGTTACCTGTCTGAGCACCACTCTTTTGGACAAACAGATGAGGCGGCTGGAGATTACGCGGAAGACTTAGCTGCGACTATGCTTGCAACGACAATGGGCATTCAGTTCGACCCGGAAACCGCGTGGGACGAAAGAAAACAGCTTTTCAAGACTAGCGGCATGATAATAAAAACAACCAACATAACCCAGTCGACAGCAGGTGACAAGAACGGCTTGTGGACAACAACCATTGCGGCGGCAGTTTTTGTGCCGGCGGAAAACGGTAAACTTTTAAAAGCACGAAAAAAGGCATCTTAAATTCTATAGAGCCACTTTTTTAACAGGTGAGTCATTGTGAACCGCGATGTAACGTGAAATTCAAAGGCAGAACAGCGGTTGCCATAATAGCCTTTCCACTAAACAAGATTTTGCTAATAAAAAGGCGCATTTTACCGTTCATGGGATACTGGGCTCTGCTCGGCGGAAAGGTTGCCCCCGGAGAAACCGATTAACAAGCTACAGTAAGAGAAGTTAAAGAGGAAACAGGCTTGGCTGTCGCAGTGTTGCACAAGATAGGCGAGTACCATGAACAAGGCGTTCAAGACGAAATCGAGTATGACTACTATCCTGCATGGTATCTTGTTAGATTGGTTCGCTCTGGTATAGCACACTAGGTTTCAGTGAGGTAAGTTCACTTCACTGTTGAATAAAACAGCGACACGTAGAAAAATGCGACAGTGAAAGGCAAACGATATTAATGCTTCGCGTTAACCATAGCTCGGTGGATGATCCCTTTGAAGTCAAGACTTCAAACACCTATAATAATTGTAAACTTCAAAACGTACTTGGAAGCAACAGGTCAAAGAGCAGTTGCGCTCGCCAAGCAAGCTGAAAAGGTAAGCATTGAAACAGGCACTTACATAGTTGTTGCGCCCCAATGTGCAGACATCGTGCGCGTGGCGGAGGCCGTTGAGATTCCTGTTTTCGCTCAACACATAGATCCAATAAAGCCAGGTAGCCACACGGGTCAGATTCTTGCGGATGCGGTTAAAGAGGCAGGCGCGGTTGGAACGTTGGTTAATCATTCTGAAAGGCAAATGAAACTTGCGGATATTGACGGGGTTGTGAAAATGGCTATTGAAAATGACCTCGTTAGCTGCGTATGCACGAGCAACCCGCCCATTAGTGCAGCCGTTGCATACTTGCATCCTGATATTATTTCCATTGAACCGCCAGAGCTCATCGGATCCGGCGTCGCAGTTTCTAAGGCTAAACCTGAAGAAGTCACTGAAACAATAAAACTTGTTCGGAAAGTTAACTCTGAAGCGCTCCTTTTGTGTGGCGCTGGCATAAGCCACGGTGAAGACGTTGCAGTGGCGTTAAAGCTGAAAACTCAAGGCGTGCTTGTAGCAAGTGCTATTGTGAAAGCGAAAGATCCTTATAGAGTACTACTTGAGTTTGCAGACGCAATGAACCAATAGCGCGTGAGTATTGTGAAAGTTGAAGCAGAATGCGCCGCTTGCTTGCTTGCGAGAGCTACAGCAGAAACCTACTATGCCACAACTAACCCCGCGTTGCGGTTTAGAACCGTTAAGGAAGTTATTAAACTGTTAAACAGGGAGTTCAGACCTACCACTGTTCCAGCTGATATAGGCACTAAACGAGACCGTTTGATAAAGAAGCTGACAGGCAATGATGACCCCTACAAGTGGAGCAAGAAAATGAGCAACGAGAAAGCCGTGAACCTGTTTCCATACGCAAAAAAAATCGTGGAAAAGGGCTACACTCAGCAGGAACGGTTCAAAAAAGCATGCTTATGTGCCATAGTGGGTAACATATTGGAGTTCGACATTCCAGGTCACAATTTCACTTTCAAAACTCTGACCAAGAGCTTCAGAGAAGCCGCGAAAGACTTGCTTGTGGACGATGTGGACAAGGCATATGAACTAGCTAAGAAAGCCAAATGCGTTCTTTTCTTGGCTGATAACGCTGGCGAAATAGTTTTTGACACCTTGCTGGTTGAACAGCTAAAAAACATGGGTTTAAAGGTGACATATGTGGTTAAGGGCGGTCCAGTGATTAACGATGCCACATTAGAGGATGTGGAACCTTCTGGAATGAGCAAACTCGCAGACAAAATATTAACCACAGGCACCGACGCTGTTGGACTGTTGCCGAAAGAGGTTTCCCAAGAATTTCTGAAAGTTTATGAAGATGCGGAACTGGTATTCGCCAAAGGCATGGGCTACGCTGAAACCTTAACCGAACTCAAGCTGACTAAACCTCATCTTCTCCTATTCAGAACCAAGTGTAATCCAGTAGCAAACTATTTCTGCGCAGCGCGCGATAAGAATATCGCCAAGCTGATGCCGTAAATGAAACTGCCAATCATAACCATAACTCGAGAAACAATTGGATATTTTGATGAGGCTGTTCGCAGCGAATGGCTGGTGACGAATGGACTGGGTGGCTATGCCTCCAGCACTATTTTAGGTGTAAACACGAGAAAATACCACGGTTTACTCGTGGCCGCGTTGCATCCGCCCGGAGACCGCACAGTGTGCCTCGCAAAGCTAGATGAAGAAGTGTATATAGGAAGCAAAAGCTATCCGCTTGCTACTAATGAGTTCCATGACAAAATTTTCCCGCAAGGGCACATTTTCCTAAAAGAATTCGCGATAGACCCCTTTCCGAGATACGTTTACGAAGTGCAGGACGTTGAGGTTCGAAAGACTGTTTTCATGCCTAGAGAGAAAAATTCTGTGGTAGTGAAATACACTATTCTAAACCAAGGCATGGCTGAAGCGAAAGTCCGATTTTACCCGTTAGTAACCTGCAGGCATTTTCACTCGGTAATAGACAGGAGTAAAAACCCGTTGATCTTCAGTCAACGGCAAAACGGTGGAGAAGTCGAATTTGTCTTTAATAATCCAAAAGCCGCAGTCACAGTACGCTCCACCAATCGTGAATTCAATGAGAAACCATTTTGGATAGAGCGTTTGTACTACTGTGAGGAAGCCAGTCGAGGTGAAAGTAGCACAGACGACTGTTATCAGCCAGGTTACTTTGAAATGCTGGTGCCTCATAAGCGAGACAGAGACTTCGCGGTGATCGCAGCAGCAAACGAAAGCAGACAAAAATGTCGAGAAATTTTAGATGCCACTGGTAGCTCGATATTCGATGTTAACGGGCTACTTACATCTGAAATCGAAGAGCGCAAGAACCTCTTAACCAAGTTTTACGACGCCCACAACCAAGTTCCAAAAAGCGATTGGCTGAATTGCATCCTTTTGGCTGCAGACGCTTTCCTCGCCAAGACCGCAGGCGACAGAAAAGCCGTTGTGGCAGGATACTTCTGGTTTGAAACATGGGGAAGAGACGCTTTCATCTCGTTGCCTGGCTTGCTACTTGCAACTGGCAGGTTCGAAGAAGCACGGAAGATCCTCGTGGATTTCATGCGTTACAGCAAGCAGGGCTTGATTCCTAATTTCATTCAGGACAGTTCTGGCGAACCCGCTTACAACACGGTCGACGCCACATTATGGTATTTTAATGCTGTTTTGCAATTTCTAAAGTACACTGGCGACTTCACGTTCGTTCAGCAACAACTGTGGAAAAACCTACAGCTGATTGTTGAGAGTCACCAGAAAGGCACAGCTTTCGGAATACACTTGGAAAGCGACGGTTTACTTGCCCATGGTCCACGGCTCACTTGGATGGATGCTGAAATGGACAGCGAAGGGGTTACGCCCCGGGCTGGGAAAGCTGTGGAAATCCAAGCTTTGTGGTATAACGCGTTAAGAACAATGCAACTTCTGGCAAACAAGTTTGGCGAAGTAGGCTTAGCCGAAAAGTATTCGGAGATGGCTTTTAAAACCGAGGTGAGTTTTAACGCGAAGTTTTGGAACAACGAAAACGGCTACTTGTTTGATGTGGTGACCACGTCAGGCGTTGACGCATCGTTTAGACCCAACCAGATAATTGCTGTGGCTTTAGATTTCACGATGTTGGACGCTGATAGGAGCGAGCGGGTTGTGGATGTTGTGCAGCGGGATCTGATGACGCCTTATGGTCTGCGAACATTGGCGCAGGTTGATTCGCGGTATAAAGGCATGTACGTGGGTGATAGGCGAAGCAGAGACCAAGCTTATCATAATGGTACGGTTTGGGCTTGGCTGCTAGGACCCTACGTGACTGCTTGCCGTAAGGCGCAAGCTAGCAGTGACTACGAGTTGCGGAATCGACTTACGTCTTTTTTTACTCAGCAAATCACTAAAGCAGGAATCGGCGCTATCAGCGAAGTTTTTGATGGTGACCCGCCTCACGAGCCCAGAGGTTGCATCGCCCAGGCGTGGAGTGTGGCTGAACCTTTGCGGGCTTACATTGAAGACGTGATGTGGATTAGACCTAAATACGAGAAAGAAGTGTTGCAGGTTTAAGCCTGCAGGATTTTTCTAAGTTCTGCTGCTGAAATTTCCGGCTTAACGGTGTTTATGTACATTCCTGTGTTCTTTTCGAACCCTGCCCAGATTGACAAGCGAGGATAGACTTCCAAGTGCCAGTGATAATAGTTTTCACTCTTGTGGTTTATTGAAAGATGGAAACTAAAATTGTAAGGGGGATCATTGACAAGGTCTTTTAACGCTTTCATGCTTGTTCTTAATGTTTCCGCGAAGGCTTTTATTTCGGCTTTGCTTAAGCCCAGCAGGTTGGATGCATGTTTTTTCGGCAATATCCAAAATTCCAATGGGTGCACGCTGGCATATGGGGCGAAAACTACGAAATGCCGATTGTCAATCACTATACGCGGGCTTTTTACTTCTTTCTTTATTATATCGCAGAAAACGCATTTTTGGTTTTGTTCATAGAATTTTTTGCTCGCTTCAATCTCTTGAGCGGGAATTATGGGAACGGTGGGAGTGGCGATTATCTGGCTGTGGGCATGCGAAAGCGAGGCGCCTGCTTCTTTGCCATAGTTGCGGAAGATTGAGATGTATTTCACGTAGGGTTTAGCACACAACTCTCGGAGCCTGTCGATGTACGCCTTGATTAAAAGCGTTAGCTGTGGCAGTTCGGCGTCTGCTGGATCTTCGTCGTGGTTCGGTGATTCAATCAAAACCTCGTGATGTCCGATGGCGAAGCCGTAACTTCCGCTTTTAATTATCTGTGCTTGATCTGTTTGATCTTTCGGCGGGGAGAAGGCGGGATAAAGGTTTGGGATGACGCGGATAAGCCAGTTCTTTGAGCGTGTACCGTTATGGTCTCGGTCTGTTTTTATTTCTTCGTTCTGTTTTAGGTAGAGCAGTAGAGCGGGTGGTGTCATATTTTCGTTTCCCACACAGAGTGGACAGAGACTGTTTTGATCTGACTCGGTTCTTTGCTTGGCGAAATCTGTAGGTCTCCTGCTGCGGTCAGTGGCGATTACGACCCAGCGGTTTAACAAATAATCTTTTCGTAGTTCGTTGTAAGCCAACACTTCAAGCTCCTGTCACAGTAAAAAACAGTGCAGCAACATTTTAGTATTTCCGAAAGCGCAAAATCTGCTATGTCAGCGAGAAGCTCAGTCGAGCACTCTTTGGAATTCTAACCCCAGCTAAAGTCGGAGTTTTTCTGTTTTTTATGCGAAATCGGCTTGGAGCGTGGTTTTTTTGGTTGAAAACATACTAAACCCTTTTATATAAGCCTCAATGGTGTAGGTATGTCACATTAATCATTCATCACCGAGGCTTTTGAAAGCTTTTGGAAGCTTTTGAAAGCCATGAAAAAATTTTGTGGCAGGAGAAAAATATGCAATTAGAAATGCAATCATTCAAAGACTTACCGCTAAGTATGGAAGTCTTGGAAAGTGTTAAAGACCTTGGGTTTGAATATCTTTTTCCGATTCAAGCTCAAGCGATAGGACCCTTGCTCGAGGGAAAAGATGTTATCGGGCAAGCGCGAACGGGAACAGGCAAAACCGCAGCCTTCGGAGTTCCTATGGTAGAACGGCTGAATCCTGAAATCAGGAAAGTTCAAGGTCTGGTATTGGTGCCAACGCGCGAACTAGCCGTGCAAGTTGCGGATAACATAAAGCTCTTCGCGAAGTACGCCAAACTTAAGGTCTTGGCAGTATACGGTGGGGAGCCAATCCATAGACAGATTCGTGCTTTGACAGCTGGGATTCACATAGTCGTGGGAACTCCAGGTCGCGTAATAGACCTTCTTAAAAGGCGCATATTGAACCTTTCATCAGTAAAAACTTTGGTTCTTGACGAAGCAGACAGAATGCTGGACATGGGATTCATAGAAGACATAGAGTACATTATTGATAGAACACCGTCTAACAGGCAAACAAGCCTATTCTCAGCGACAATAGATCAAACAGTGATGCGTGTCTGCAATAATTACATGAAGAACCCCGAAAAGATACTTGTGAGCAAAGACGAAATCGCGCTCACGCATATGAGACAGTATTACATGGTTGTGAATTCACACCGCAAATTCGAAGCTCTATGCGACATTTTGAGGGAGAAGAAGGTATTTAGAGCCATAATATTCTGCAAAACACGTAGAGGCACAAGTGCTCTTTCAGACAAACTGAGAAGGCAAGGATATAACGTTCAAGCATTGCACGCTGGCTTCACTCAGCCCCAAAGAGACCGTGTTATTAATTTGTTCCGAGACGGGAAACTGAAGTTGCTGGTCGCAACAGACGTTGCTGCCAGAGGCTTAGACATTCAAGGAATAACTCACATAATAAACTATGATGTGCCGCTGGAAGCGCCAGTTTATTTCCATAGAATCGGCAGAACCGCCCGAATGGGACAGAAAGGGACCGCCATAACACTCGTGGGTTACGGCGAGCTCTCTTACTTCAACGACATCAAAGCTTTGACAAAGACAACCATTGAAGAAATGCAGTTTGAGCAGGATTCGCCCATTCAGGGCTTCTGCTAAACCACTAACCATAATAGGTGGAAAACACAATCTTCCACGAGGTTAAGAGCAGAGAAAATGTATAGAGACCCAGTTTGCGGCATGGTTCTAAACGAAAACACAGCCAAATACAAGATAACGTATGAAGGCGACACCTATCATTTTTGCAGTGTGGCGTGCAAAAAAAAATTTAAGAGACGCAAAACCAAGTTCGTAAAGTAAGTGCCAAAAGAATTAAGAAAGACACAGTATGTGAAAGTCCAGATTTATTTTTGATTGTTGCCTCTTGCTTTTTCAAAGAGCGACTGCTAGAAAGCAAGCGATTACAGCAGCTCCCACGAAGAGCCAAAACTTGTTGGGGGCAGTGCAGATTAGAGTTTTTCTTCGGGTGAAATGTCCATCATTGTTAAGCCAGAAACTGGTTTTGGATAGAAATCTGTGGATTTTTCGGGTAATTTCCAATTTTTCTGTGCTATTTGCCAAACAGTTTCTGGGTCTACCGGATTAACCAGGAAAGCCATTTTTGCTTGTCCACTGTCAACTTTTTCCAGGGCACTTCTTGTCGATTCCGCGTAAAGAATATGCTCATCCATTTTAAGCTCGCCAACTTTCAGTACGTGCTTGAAAACCAAATCCCGCAGTATCATTACGTCCACAAGGCACGTTTCTTTCGGACAAACCGCGTTTACAAGTTCAGAAGCGTTTGTCTCATATTTCAAAAGCAAACCATAGGCTTTTGAACCATTATAAATGCAGAAAGCGTGTTCTTTTTCATGGCTTTTCAGAAAACCGTTTAAAGCTTCAATTGTTGGAGTTACTTCTGAAACAGTAAAGAACTGTTTAAGTGCCGATAAAGCTTCACTGGTCAATTCGGATTCTGTTAGTAGCCTATGAGTAGGCAAAACAACAAGCCCTTCTTCCTGAAAAGGAACCATGTAACACATGTGAAAATTGAAGGCTGAATCTCCTGTCAACCCCTTTTTTTCACGCATTTCATTCCTGTAGGTTAGAGCACTTTCGTACCTGTGATGTCCATCAGTAATTACCAGCCTTTTTTCTTCCATAGTTTTGTGCACAAACTGAAGTTTTTCTGGGTCAGTCACCCTCCAAATAGCATTCTTCACACCAAACGAATCTTCGACCTCTATTGCAGGCTTTGTCTTCTTCATAACTTCCGCAAAAAAGTCAACAGTAATCTTCTCAGGATCAGAGTATATGAGAAAAACAGGCTCAAGATTTTTCTGAACTGCGCGCAACATGTTCAACCTGTCAGTTTTTGGTTGCTTATACGTAACTTCATGCGGAAAAACCGTGTCTTCATCATAAGCGTACAGACGTAAAGCCGCAATTAACCCAGTGCGAATGCAGGTTCTCCCAGACAACCTGAACTCCTGTCTAGAAACGAAAACCGCGGGCTCTTCATCCTTAAATAGAATACCTTGGCTCAACCACTTCTGAATTCGTTGCTGCGCTGCTTCATACTTGTTGTTTTCCATTGGTAAAATGAGGCGACAGTAATTGTAATCTGATTTGCCGTAGTATTCCTTTTGCAGCGCAGCGGAAATTTTATCGTAAGGTTGACTTATTAGATTTGCTGGGTCACCAGCTTTTTCAGTGTAGCGTATGGCTCTAAAGGGTCTGATGTCAACCAAGCAGTTTCAGCTCGCAAACTAAGATTTTGAATGTCAAGTATATAGACCCCAAATGTCATCGATCAGCGCAAGAACTTCCTTAATTCCAGCAACGTTCCATTCCCCCATGTGTCCGATCCGGAAGGTTTTTTCAGCCAGTTTCCCATACCCGTTTCCTATGGCAAAGCCTTTTTCAGCGAGTTTTTCCTTTAATTCCCCAAAGCTTTTTCCAAGGGTATTTTTAACGCAGCTTACTGTGATTGATTCGTAGCCTTGCTCCGGGAAAAGTTCGAAGTGTTTCTTTGCCCATTGCTGCGTGTATTCTGACATGTCTTTGTGTCGCTGGTAAACTTTGTCGTAGGTTTCTTCCAGTAGCAAATCCATGCGTTTATCCAGCGCATAGAACATCGGAATGTTCGGTGTAGAAGGGGTTTGATGTTTCTTTTCAAATTCGAAGATTTCCACGAGGTCAGTGTAGGAACCTCTGTTTGGAACTTTTTTTGCTCTTTCAACTGCTCGGTTACTCACAAGCGCAACGGCTAAGCCTGGTGGTAGCGCGAAGCATTTTTGTGTTGAGGCGAAAATTATGTCGCAACCGATTTCCGCAGGTAGTGTTTTGTCTCCTGCCATGGCTGAGACGCTGTCAATCGCCAACATCACGTTTGGGTAGTCTTTGCGAACGAGCTTTCCGATTTCAAAGATTGGGCTTCGTGAACCTGTTGAGGACTCGTTATGGCAGACTGCTAACGTGTCATATTCGCCTGTTTCGAGTTTTTCAGCAATCATGTCGGGCTTTACTACTTTGCCCCATTCAACTTCAATGAAATCAGCTTTTTTCCCGCAATCGCGTATTGTTCTACCGAACCTTTCGGAAAAAGCACCGTTTACGCATACAAGGGCTTTTCCTTTCACAATGCTTCTGCCCACTATGTCGAACCATAGAGCACCTGATGCTGTGGTAACTGTTGATTTGTAGTCCGCCGGTAGTTCAAAGAATTTGGTTAGTTTTTCTTTTATTCCAGCGTAGAGTTGAAAAAATTCTTTGCTTCTGTGACCTATGAGCGGACGTGTTTGCTCGCGGAGAATTTCTAGGCTTACTTCTGTTGGGCCCGGGATCAATAATTTCTTGTGCATTTGGCTAAATCCCTTTATGATTTAGATTTAAAGTTTTCGAAGTAACCAGCAGGGAACCTTTGACTCTTTTCATTTTTAATTTCCTTCTATGATTTTCTACATTCTAGACAAACACAAATCAAAAAAAATTATGGTGAAAGGAAATTAAAGGTTAACTGTTCAAGATAAGGCAAACTGGAAAACCTTCGTGTGCAGAACATAAATCCGGGGTCTATGCATCTGCCCAAGGTTCTTGTGGAACGTAAGTGGCATTAATGTTAGCTTGAAAAGCGCGGTGGCAAAATAAATAAGGGGTTATTTTAATGAGAAAAAAAGTTGTTAGGGTGTTTTAGTTGGTGCTTTTTCCTCTTGCCGCGTTTGCTGAGAGGCCAGGCGGCAAGTCTGGAAAGTTGGCGCTGATTTTCTGCTCAGCAACAGTTGCTGCCTCTTCAAGTATTCTGCTTGCGTCTTCATTGACCGAGTTAAAGTTGAGACTGAATCCAGAGCTTTGACCAACGTCAAACATCAGACCGCTCAACATGTTCCCGATATCTCCAAGTTCATTTTCCGCTTCAGGTATAACTCCCACAAGCCCTACGCTGACTGAGCGTAAAACGCCTATGACTGGCCCCAGCGTGGCTACGATGTCTCCGAGTTCAGTCACTGTTCGAAGTCTAAGTTGCACCTGATCAAGCGCCAGTTTCGCGTTCATAACTAGCTTTTCCATTTTGCGAACCTCAGCCAGTTCATTAGCATAAATGTTGGCGTGAGCAGTGTCGTGTTTTTCGTAAGCGGCAACTATTTTGCCGAATAGGGTTCTGTCTTTCTGGCTGAATCTTTCAGATGCTTGATCCAACCTGTGGATTTGCAGGTCCAAGCGTCTTATTGCTTGATCCATGCGTGGCTTAAGCGGTGGCGGAGGAGTAATTGATGTACGTATGGCATCGACAAATGATGTTTCATCTCGTTTGCTTTCCCATTTTTTAGCAAAACGTTCAGACATGTTAACTTCCTCACATACAGAAAGCGCACAGAACGTACTTATTGATTTTTAACATGCACGAAACATGCACGTATATACGTGCAAATGTAGGGTATGCGTAACCTACACTTTAGCATCGAACATTATCCTGCCTGAACAGGCTCAAATAAACAATTATCTGTAATCAGTGTCACCTTCAATTAACAATTAATACACGATTTAAAAAAACTAGTCACGCCCTCGATTTTTGTCCAGAAGCTTCTTTCCCCCTTGTCTGCGCTGGCAAAGATGCTGTGATCTGAAGAGAGCTTCTCTCTTCACCTTTATTCTTATTCTTCTTTGACTTGGGGTTCTACAACCTTAAATGCCACAAGAAGGGTAAAGGGGACTGCGGCAAAAGCAAGTGAAAGGAAAGGCAGTTGAGGCGACACAAAAGCGTAGAGAAAACCAAATATGATCTGGAAAATGCCTTGAACCAGATACATGAAGAATTGCATGCAGCCATTAGCTGTTCCTCTTAAACTTCTGGGAATCATGTCACCCATTAGCACCTGATAACTGTTGAGCTGCAACATGTTGCCCAAGCCATAAAAAAAGAAAGCAAGCAGAAGCATGTTGAAGTCAGCGTTAAGGAAGAGAATCATGCCTGGAATGTAAAGAAGATAACCTAAGATTATGAAGCCTTTTCTGCCAAAGATGTCCATGCTTAACCCAGATAGGATCCCTGCAATGGCAATGGTCAAGTACATAAAAGCCATCACAAGCGCCCACTGTGCCTGACTGACGCTTAGAACTGAGGTTGCATAAACAACAAAATAGGTGTAGCAGCTAACTACTATACCATTTATGCTTGTGCTGGCTAGAAAAAGGTAGAACGCTGATTTTGAAAGCTTACTCCAGACAGCTATGCTTTCCTTTACGGATTTAGGGTACTCCCGTAGCGCCTCCAAAATCTTGGGATGGTCACTCGCGTCGTTAGGTGGCAAAGTCTCCTTGAGTTTCAGTCGCAATGTTGCAGTTGCGAAGTAAGCCACCATAACAATTGTATATGCGACGCGCATGCCCAAGTCGAAATTAAACGTGAAAACCAAATACTGAGCGATAAGCGGAGCGGGCAAAAGCACAAGACTTGTGACCACCGACTGGAAACTGTACCCTGCGCCCCTGTTTTCAGGTGGCAACGAGTCAATAACCATAGCCATCAAGGCTGGTCCGTAAATCGCGCAAACGCTTTGTATTGTCATACCTAACATTATAAACGGCCAAGAAGGCGCAATAATGAAAAAGAAAGTGCCAACTGCTAAGCCATATGTCATAGTAGATATAAGCCATCTCCTACCATGTTTATCTGCCAAGTACCCTCCGGGAAACTGAACAAGCGTAACCGCGACGGATCCTGTGAAGCCGATTACCGACAGCAGAAACTCGTCGGCGCCTAAGCTCAAATAGTAAAGGCTTGCGTAAGTTTGCGGAATCGGACCTGCAAAGTACATTATCGCCCAGCTCAGGGTCAAAACTAAAAAGTTACCTTTCAGCACGGAGGCTTCGCCGCGGAAAACCGAAGAAAGTTTCATTATTCAAAAGCAACGGGTAATCCATTATTTATAATGGACAGTCAAAAAGGGCTTTGCCAAATTGGATCACTGGATTTTAACCCGCAATTCTTAAATCGCCCTTGCGCCGAGCATATAGGCTGATTGCTAATGCCAGACTATTTAGAAGACGACTACAAGCTTAGAACTCTGAAAGTATCTGCAATAGCAATAGCGACCGTGGTAATCGTAGAAGTCATCCTGGGCTTATTCGTTGACAGTCTAGCAATTCTCAGTGACGGCTTACACGCATCACTTGACGTTATAACGAGCGTTATGCTCTTTATGGCAACTAGACAGGCGCTTAAGCCGCCAGATGAGGAGCACACATATGGGCACGAAAAATTTGAACCAATAGGCGGGTTGACAGGTGGCATCGTGCTCATAGGCGTCGGCGGTCTCGTGATTTATGAAGCTGTCTCAAAGCTGATTCAGGGTGGAGGCGTGAACACTGGCTTGGGTCTGGCAGGGTTCTTTGCTATAGGCTATACCTTCTGCATAGACCTCTTTAGAATGTATATTTTTAGAAAAGCACCCAGCAGCAAAAGCAGTACGGTTAAAGCTGGCTTATATCATGCTGTAGCCGATTTAAGCTCAACAGCAATTGCCTTTCTTGGATTCGGTTTAGCCAACGTCGGATTCTATCAAGGTGATTCTTTCTCATCTATCGTCCTTGGCATTTTGCTCAGCTACATGAGTATCAGGCTAGTCAGAAGCAGCATAATGGAGCTAAGCGACACGGCATCGAAAGAGCTTGTTCAAAAAACCAGAAAAATAGTACTCTACCATGACGGAGTTCTTGATTGTCGAAACCTAAGAGTGAGAAAAGTAGGTCCAAAAACCTTCGCCGAATGCGCGGTGCAGGTTTCAAGCGTGATGAGATTGGAAGAAGCTCATGCTTTAGCTTCGGATATCGAGGATGACTTGGCGAAAACTTTTGGAGATGTTGACGCGACAATTCACATTGAACCAGCTGAGGAAGAAACCAAGGTGGAGCAGCTTGTTGAGAAGTTGGCAATTGTGGAAGGCGTAAAAGAAGTGCATAACATCGTAACTGTGTATGCACGTGGTAAACTCTACATTACATTGCACGTTTACGTGGATCAGAACTTATCGGTGGAAGAGGCTCATGAAATCGCTGAGAAAATCGAAAACAGAATGCGCACGGGAATTGAGCAACTCGAAAACGTGACTGTACACGTGGAACCATTTGGAAATGAAAGGCTCTCGGCTGAGATAGACGAGGATGAAATGAAAAGACTAATTCATGAATTGACGAAGAAAACTAAAACCATTTTGCGCTTGAAGAGAACGGTCACTTACGGCGCTCATGGAAAACGGTACATAAACATAGATTGCTGCTTCACGAAATATGTTCCGTTGACTGAGGCGCATGAGATTGCATCGCGGTTGGAGAGAGAAATAGCTGAGTATTTTGCTGACGCGGTGGTTACGGTTCATATAGAACCTGAATTCGAATAAAAAATAAAGAAAAAAGGATTGTTAGAGCAGATTTACTTCTGCTATCAACGCCATCGTGTCTAAATTGTTGAGTTTAACTTGCCCATTGGACACTGTGTAAAGCGTGTTGCCAATGTATAACGCCCTGTTTATCCAGTAGTCTCTGTTCATCCATAAGTCGTCAGAATAGTAAGTGTTGCCATATGGGTCTACGATATTTCTCATCTCAATTTGAGTCACTCTGCCTTCTAGCACAAAGCCTTCATTCACTGTTAGGCGGAATACGTATACCCCTTGCCAAACCATCGTTCCGTGTGCACTTGGTCCGGGAGCAACTAAGTCTTTGTTTATTTCTGCCACTGCAACGGGGATCACCAGCAGATTTTTTGCCTTATCAAACAGGAAAGCTTTGGGGTCAGTCAACACTGGAGAGTCTGTTCCTCTGTCGCCAATCACGTATTTTGACAGTTGCTTCGGGTCAGTTACGTCGCTAACGTCAAAGAGGGATAATTTCACTCCTTGATACCAAGCGAAGTCGCCTTCCTCAGCTTCAACTGTTTCTTTTCCTACCCCAATTAGATGGTTCTCATCATAAGGATGTAGATAGTCCGAGTATCCGGGGATTTTCAGTTCGCCTAAGACTTTGGGATTAGCTGGTTGGCTAAGGTCTATGACAAACAACGGGTCAATCTTCTCGAAAGTCACGAGATAGCACTTGTCGCCCATGAATCGGACTGAATGAAGATCTTCGTTCTTTGCAAGGTTTTCCAGCTTGCCCACAATAGTCATGTTCATGTTCAAAACGTAAACGTTGTTCATCTGCGTTCCCATGTTCCAATTCGTGGCTACTCTGAAGTATTCGCCGTGTTCGTCCATGGAGTACTGATTGAGAACGTAGCCGGGCACGCTGCCTTTAGCTTCAAAGACCAAGGAATCTTCAATTATGCGTATTCTGTAAATTGAAGTATATTGTCCTTCGTTCCAAGTCGGGTATGTTACGTACATGTTGTCCTGCGAAACGTACATGTTGCTTGCGCCGCCCATCAATATGGTCATGTTCGTAAGCTGCTGTACTTCGTCTGATATGTTAAGACCAACAAAAGTGGTAAAAGTAAAGTAAGTGGGTTCCACCACATCCGCATAGTAAATATTCGATGGCTCAACATTAGAAAGCTTTGTTTCGTCATAGACTCTTGGAAGAGCAACCTCCTCATTAAAGACGTTTGCTGGTTGGCTAATAACAGCGTAAACGTAGTTCCCTATCATTCTGGAATTGAAGTAGCTTCCGCTTATCGTAAAATTCCTGGCGAGGACAGGAAGAGCTTTGTCTGACACATCATAAACGTTTATGAAGGTATGAACGTCGCTCTGATACGGCATGAGCATAGCAACATCCGAGCGAGGAGAATCATAGTCGTATACTTGATATCGGCTTGCTAGAACAACAAGTTTAGTACTATCCTCGCTAAGAAACAGACCAGCCGGCACAGTGTTGTCTTCAAGAGTTATTTTCGATACAACCCGCGGGTCTTGCGGGTCAGCTTTTATGATGTAAACTGTATTATTCCTTGCGGTGTTGGGATAGTAGTTTGCATAGTAAACCCCGTAAGTAGCACTGGATATTAAGTAAATGAATTCACCGTCGGTTTTCACGATGTCTGCTTCGTCAACTCCAGAGACCTGGATGTTCGTAGTTGAATAGGAATTGCTCTCGGTGGTTCCTATAAATCCCATGTCTGCTGGTGCAGGCGCGGGCGTTGGCGGAATGTCACCAAAAAACTGCATGTCCAATGGTCCTCCACGGTAAGAGTAAAACCCTTGCGAGTTATCGACGAGGTACTCTTTGAGAGCTTCGTAAGATGAAAACGTATTCATGCCCGATGTAGGGGGAGTTTCGGTTGGTGGGAATATCGCAGGCGATGAGCCAAAAACGTAAATTAACGAAACAAGGACTATGGCTGAGAGTAGGCCGACAGTACCGTAAATTCGCGTTTTTCTGTTGATTTCTTTCTGAACCACTCTGTTCACCTGCTATAAGCTTATGACGCCATTGGATATTATCCTAAGCTATAGAACACTCTGTTCCAGTTTTTAGAACGGTCGCATAGACCACACTCGGTACGCTTCATACCAGAATATTACGCAGACGATAGCGCCGAACACTGTGATGAACAGGTTTTCCCGTAAAAGCAAATCCTGCACTAAGAAAAATAGGAACGCAAAGTAGAAGACCGTGGAGAAAATGGCGTAAAAGAAATATCTTGGGAAAAGAAGTTTGCCAAGTTTTACGTAGTGACGAAGGACACCTATCTTCACTTCGCTAACCAACACGTAGTGTCCACCAATTTCCTGCTTTTGAACCAATCCTAGCTCACGGAGCTGTTCAAGATGATGATTTGCCACGCTGGGACTGCTGAAATGTAAAGCACGCTGAACCTCTCGAACGCTCACAGGATTACCATTCCTCAAAAGAAACCAGTAGACTTTCCAAGCTTTGCCACGAAGCTCATACTCAAGTTTGGTTTCATCGTCAGCGTTCAATGCGTAAGCCGCCTTGCAAATATATAGTGCCAATAAAGAACTTATAAGTCCAATTCTTAGAACAGATAATGCTTGTAGTATCTTATCAAATAATGCTGAATTTCTGCGTTTTGCTGTGCTTAATTCAGTGTAGATTTATGGCAACCTTTTAATCTCGACTCGGTACTTACCTAAAGGTTGGTAAAATTGAGTGCCGAAGCTAAATGCGACAAGTTTACTGCGATTAACGAGTTAGCCCGCCGCAGGGGCTTCTTCTGGCAGTCCTACGAGATTTACGGTGGCGTAGGCGGCTTCGTAACCTATGGTCCACTGGGTGCCAAACTAAAACAGAACATCGAAGCTAAACTCCGCGAACTCTTCGTCAACAAACTCGGCATTCTCGAAATTGAGTCCTCTGTAATCACGCCGGGCAAAGTTTTCGAAGCGTCTGGGCACGTTAATAACTTCAAAGAGCCCATGGTCGAATGCCTACGGTGCAGCAAACGTTTCCGGGCAGACCACCTGCTTGAGGAATATGCCAAACAAAGCTGCGTAGAAACCGAAAAAATGAGCCTAAACCAAATCCAAAAAGCACTGGAGAAGCATGGCATAATGTGCCCCGAATGTGGCTGCGGCTTCAAACCTCCCCAGCAGTTCCTAACCATGTTCCAAACAACCATAGGACCCTATTCCAACACCACTGGCTACGGCAGACCCGAAGCCGCACAAGGAATATTCGTGGAATTCAACCGCCTATACGCCATGGCACGCGAAAAACTCCCCTTCGGCGTAATCCAAATAGGACACGCACTAAGAAACGAAATCTCACCCCGACAAGGGCTAATACGCCTCCGCGAGTTCACAATAGCTGATCTAGAATTCTTTTTCGACCCTGAAGAGCCTAATTGCTACCTGCTAAAAGATATGGAAAACGAAACGTTGCGGCTATACCTCGCCCCAGAAAGACAAGCATGCACCGAAAAAACAATTGAAGTAACAATCAAAGACGCCGTGGCGCAGCGAATAATCCATTCTGAGTGGCAAGCTTTCTTCATGGCTATGGCGAAAAAGCTCTTAACGGAAATCGGCGTTCCCGCGAAAAAACAGCGTTTCATCGAGAAACTCCCCTGGGAAAAAGCACACTACGCCACACAATGCTTTGATCAAGAAGTTTACGTTGACCGCTGGGGCTGGATCGAAGTTTCAGGACACGCCTACCGCACAGACTATGACTTGGACTGCCACACGAAAGCTAGCGGCGCCGACCTGCGTGTCTACAAAGAATACCAGACACCTATAGAGGAAGAACAGCTCGTCGTGAAGCCCATAATGGCAAAGCTCGGACCCGCCTTTAAGGCGGAAGCCGCAAAAGTCGCAGTGCTCCTTACAGAAGCGCCAGCAGAAACAGTTGCTGCCTCTCTCGAAAAAAATGGTTGCTATTTGGTTGAAAACTACAAGATTTTGCCAGAACACGTAGAAGTCACCATCCAAAAAAACGTTATGCGAGGCAAACGTTTCATCCCACATGTTGTGGAACCCAGCTTCGGCTCCGATCGACTCTTCTACGTTGCACTGGAGTACGCTTACCGTGTCAAAGACGACCGAGTACTAATGAGTTTTCCCCGAGGCATAGCACCCACGCAGCTCGGTGTCTACCCTCTCGTAGGCAAGGACGGTATAGCTGAAAAAGCGAGGGAAGTTCACCATCAACTCTTAAATGAAGGCTTCGCAGCGGAACTCGACGAAACAGGCTCCATAGGCCGAAGATACGCTCGCGCTGACGAAGCAGGCGTTCCATTAGGAATAACTATAGACTATGACACGTTAAAAGACGAGACAGTTACCATCCGCGACCGCGATTCATGGCAGCAAGTTAGAAGCCCAATCAAAGACTTAGCTGAACTCTTACATAGGTATTTCCAGGGAAAATTGAACTTCGAAGATTTAGGGAATTAGTATCCGGTTTAGATCGTTAGCTTTTATAATACACTAGCAATACTAAATGTTGGATTGATTAGCTATTTAATGAGGGGCGAAAAACAAGTTTGGTACTTCCAGCGGAAACAGAACAACGCGTAAAACGCAGGGCTTTATCGGCATGTCAAGATAACTTGCGCAAGGTTGTAGACGTCACCAGAAAAATACCTCAAATGGTTGAGCACTTTTTAAATGGCGACAAAGTCTCTGCGAGGCACCTTTTTAACGAAATCAGAAAAGGAGAGGAAGAAGTTCTCAAGGCTAGGCGCATGGTTTCTCAAGAGCTAGCCGAAATAGGCGCCATCTTGATCAGCAGAGAAGACTTCCTCAGATTCACAAACTTGTCAAGCGAGATCGCCGATTTTTCCGAAGGAATCGCTTATTACTTTATCGAAATAATGGAGCACAACTGGAATGTGCCAAACGACATAAAGAAGGATTTGCTGAAGCTTTCAGAGGCTGTCTTTGACGCAGTGCTTAAGCTAAGAGAAACAATGATGGTTCTAAGCTACGGATCAACAAAAACTCTGGAAAAAGCCAAGGACGTTGAAATTGCGGAAAGAACCGTGGACGATCTCTACCGAGAGCTGGCAATAAAAGTTATTAGTTGCAAACTTGATCTTCCAGTTTTGCTGCTTTTGAGGGATATTCTCCAACTTTTGGAAAACTCTGCTGACAAGGCTGAAGATGCAGCTGACACTGCACGCACACTTTCTTTCATAATGTAACAGAGTGCGAAAAAATCCATGGCTGCTAAGATTAAAGTCGAATTAATCGAAAACTTCCTAGTAGTCTGGAACCACGCAGAAGGCTCACAGTTGTATAAAAAAGGGTTTTACGGCAAACCGCTTGGAATCCCAAAGCCAAAAATCCCCGAATTTAAAGTCCCCCTACTCTTAGATCTAATGGAAGGACTCTACCTCTTTGAGAAGGGCGAGATAACGATTTATGAAGGCTCAGCAAAAAGGAAAGTTGGGCTCAAGAAACTCCGGCAAAAAACCAAAAAAGTATACGATGAGTTTGACGAGAAATATGCTGTTTACCGAGATTTGAGGGATAGCGGTTTGATTGTAACACCTGGCATAAAGTTTGGCTGCGATTTTGCGGTCTACAAGTACGGTCCAGGCGTTGAACACGCGCCTTACATGGTTTCCGTGAAGAAGTCAGGGTCTGAAATTTCAGCAACGGAAATCGTTAAGGCTGGGCGACTGGCGACGACTGTGCGGAAACGATTCATAATTGCCGTGCCAGACTTGGCTGCAGATAAAACAAAGTATTTGATCTTCAAATGGTTCAAAGCTTAGCTTGACATTAGGATTTGGTTCTGGAATTCTCCTCTCACATGTTGATGCGGATAAATTTTTGTCGCTGTTAGAATGCACCCTTCCTCAATAATGACATCGTCGGCAATAACTGAAACAGAATTTATTTTCGTTTGCTTCCGACCGTTCGAAAGGATTGTTGCGTGCCGGCCTATGAGGCTGTCAAGTATTTCTGCTTTTTCTCCGATTATTACTCTGTCTAAAATCGCTGAGTTCTCTATCGTCGTGCCTTTGCCGATTCTCGTAAAATTATCTATACAGGAGTTAACTATTCTCACTCCGTCGTCTATTTGACAGTGTCTACCGATGAGCACAGCGCCTTCTATCTCTATTCGCCCCTGCCTGATTTTACGAATAATTTCTTGTCTTCTTTGTTTTGAATCGTTGCTTTCTCCCTGAACCCATATTGGCTGTTTTTCGCTGATTTTTCCACCGAAATCCGTCAGCATGCTGAAGCCCCCGAGGAGCAGCTTCTTCATGGCTTCCAGATAGTTTTTGGGAGTGCCCACGTCGAACCAGTTTCCCTTTAATGTGTAACCGTACACTGGGTGTCCTGTTTGCGTCAAATATGGTATGAAGTCGTAACCGAAGTCTAGCCGGTGTTTCTCCTCGATTATCTGTTTTACCCCTCTTCCCCTAAAGATCTTTTTTGCTTCGGGCGAAATCACATACAAACCTGTGTTGGCAAGATTGCTTGGCGCGTCTTTTGGCTGTGGCTTCTCTATAAAACGGTGGATGCGATTATTCTTGTCAATGTCAGCAATGCCTAAGCCTTCGACGTTCTGCACTTCCCTGACTACTATGGTCATTAACGCGCCTTTCTCTCGGTGAAACTGGATGAGGTCTTTCACGCAGATTTCGAAAACATTGTCACCTTGCACCGCGAACACTGGACAGTTGACATCGTAATATTCCATGTTAATTCTTGCAGAATCAGCACTTCCTAGGTCAGCCACGTTAGGTTGGTATTTTATGTGAACCCGCGGTTTAATGTCATACCGCACAGAGAAGCCATAGCCTGATTCGAAATAGTCGTACAAGTCCCGGTAGTTAGTGTAGCCTTTTACTCCGAATATGAAGTTGCGTATGCCTTGACGCGCAAGAGATAGGAGCGAAAATTCCACCAATGGTCTGTTTAGTAGCCGAAGAGCGGCTTTGCTTGTTTCCGCAGTTAGCGGTAGGAGGCGTGTTGCTTTTCCACCTACTGGAATTATTACTCTTAGCCTTTCCGGGCTGTAGTTATCACCCACTAAAGGAGCGTAATCCGCCGTCAAAAGCTTTTCACCCGCAGATGTTTTGTTAACTACGGTTTCAGGCTGTATATAACTTTTCAAACTGTAAATTCATACTAAAAGGGAGTTTATGGGAAAATCACTTCTTCTTAAAAGTTGGTAGCCTCAAGATGTGCGTGCTTACTGCAATAGCAACTGCTAACATGATTATCTGCATTGGCAACACCAGCTGTTCTGGCAAGAGGCGATCTAGCATAAAAACTGTTGAAAGAATTATTGTTATCCATAGCACGCTCAAAGCGACAATCTTGGTTTTCTTTGTTAGCCCCTTTCCTTCCGTATAGTTTCGTATGTACTCTCCAAACCATTTATTGTTCAGCAGCCACTTGTGCATTCGCGAAGAGCTTTTATAATAGCAAGCTGCGGCTGCCAAAAGAAAAGGCGTGGTTGGCAAGATAGGCAGAACTATGCCTATTGCGCCTAGAACCACACAAATTGTACCCGCGATAAACCAAAGGGTTCTTACGAGTTTCCGCCCTTGCTCTTTGCAAGTTTCTGCAAAGCTCTTCTTTTCTCCCATCGCAAAACCACTGATACATTTTTCGTTGCTATCTTAAAAACTGTGCGGGAAAAAAATCTTCCATTTCACACCCTCTATAGGAGAATTTTATAACTTGGTCAAAACTAATGCTTCTCTAATAAAGGTTTGACTTCAATGGGCAAGGCAATTGGCTTCATAAGGTTAATGCGACCAATAAACTGCGCAATGATGGGTTTCGCAGTCTTTGTTGGCGCCGTTCTGGCGTATCCCCAGTTCTTCAACTTTGACTGGCTTGGAGTCCTGTATGGTTTCCTCACAGGTTTTATGCTAACGGCTGCGTCTATGACTGTTAACGATTATTACGACCGAGCAATTGATGCTATAAACGAGCCTTCACGTCCCATTCCAAGCGGAATTGTAAGCGTGAGGGAAGCTTTGGTTTTGGTCTTTGTTCTTTCAGTTGTAGGTTTTGCCTTCGCTTATCTCACTAGCATTTTATGTTTGGAGGTTGCAGTGATTTCTTGGGTTGTTGTGGTGACTTACGTCACTTTTGGAAAGCGAAGTGGTTTGCCTGGCAACCTTCTTGTCAGCACATGCGTGGCCATTCCCTTCATTTACGGCAGCATAGCTGTCCTAAGCGAAATACCGTTAAGTGTTCTGCTTTTTACATTAATGGCTTTTCTTTCTAACACGGGTCGGGAAATCACTAAAGGCATAGTCGATGTCAAGGGTGACAAGGCTGAAGGAATTAAAACGTTGGCAGTGCGCTACGGAGAGAAAAGCGCAGCCTTTGCCGCTGCAGCATTTTACGTCTCCGCAGTAGCTTTAACGCCCATTCCTTGGATTATGAACTTGGTTTCTTTCTGGTTCATTCCCTTCGTTTTAGTGACAGATATCGGGCTTGTTACATCTTCCACCATTCTGCTGAACGATTATTCTCGAGAAAGCGCCAGAAGAATCAAGAAATTGATACTCATACTATTTGTTGTAGGGTTGTTGGCGTATTTAGTGGGAGGTCTTAAATAGAGCTAAAACTGTGCGACAAATCTCCACGTGTTTGTTCACAAGTGATGCTGGAATCAATCTCGAATTTTGCCTATTGTATGTATTGGATTTCGAGTTCGACGGCTTTATTCCACAATGCGTCAAAGTAGTTTTGGGCTAATTTTATGAAGGGAGTAGCGTTCGTGCATAAAATTGGCGCCTGATTATGGCTGCATTTTGGACAAGTGGAAATAAACACTTCTTTCTCGTCAATTATCCAAATTTTCTCTTCAGAGCTTTCGGACATAACTCTGATTTCGAAGAGAGAATTTTGTAATATCCCTTTTACTGTTGATGACTGTGAATTTGCGTCTAAAGGCTCGTTCAGGATGCAGTGAATCTTCACGCCTCTTTCCAAGGTTTTCTGGAAATTATCTGATAAGTTAAACAAGGCTTGCAGAAAATCCTCCTTTGGGTGAATACACTCTATGTTCATTTGAGCAACATCTAATGCTCTTTTCATCCTGATCATAAAGGCTTTGTTTTCATGAACCAAAATGAAATCGAACTTTTCTTCTTGAGATATTTTTTTGGGTTTCAAACTTATTCTGAGTCTATGGCGAAGTTCGTTTGCTGCTTTCTGTATTTCAGATGTTTTTTTTCTTCTTTCTTCAATTAAAAAGGACAAGCCTTTTTCTATTTCAACTGGTTTAAACTTGGTTGGAGTGACAATTATCCTTTCAACCAAACTCTTTTTTTCTAGTTCAACAAGTATACGGTAGACTTCCTGTCTTGGTACTTTTGAATGATTCGAAATTTTTTTTGCTGTGGCTTCATCTAATTTGAGAAGTGTGAGGTAGATTCTTGCCTGAGAATTAGTAAGCCCCAATTGGTTTAGAATTCGTATTGCTTCCTCTTCTATAATCAATCTTTTCACCGAACTAAAACAGAGTTCTTCACTTAGTATTATAGTCATTCTAAAGCTTAAAACGTTGCGTTTTTATCATATGAGGCTGCTCTGACTAATTTTTAATATTTTTTAGAAGTAGAACTCTTACTCCTTCTGGAACTAAACCATTTATTTAGGTTCTTTACTCTAACTGTGAAACTTGATTTGGTTGACACTCGAAGATGTGGAAAAATCGGTGGCGGGTTATGTGCTTGCTGAAGGCGAGCTTGCGGCTCTTTGTTGCATGTCCTAAATTAACTGTTAACCTTACCATTCCATAATTCTAGAAATTATTAATAGAAGAATCTTCCAATTACGGTTGTTCGCGGTAGTTGAATCAAATTGGATCTAAAAACTGCTGTGCTGGGAATAATAGTCCTCGCGGTTCTTTTTGTATCTATCGTTGCGGTCACGACCTGGTGGCTGATCAGTGTCAACTCCAACTCGGAGTTTTTTGTAGGTGTCGAGTTTGCCTACAGTGGCAACGTAAGCGATGTGAAGAGTTTGGTGGATAAAGTAAAAGATTACACGAACCTTTTTGTTATAGGTTCCATTGAAATCTCCTTCAACCAGACTGCGTTAAATGAGGCATGCGATTACGTTGTGAATTCAGGATTATACCTAATTGTTTTTCTTACAGACAGTGAAGAATACCATTATGCCAACAACTACACAATCTTCAATTGGGGCGCTGAAGCGAAGAAGAAATACGGCGACATGCTTCTAGGTGTCTACCGGTACGATGAACCTGGAGGAAACCAGTTGGACCTAGGTCCGACTATATTGATTAAGAGCGCAACGAACTACACCGATGCAGCTAAGAAATATACTACTGCTCTGAACATACTCCTATCTTACCACAATTACGTCGACACTTTGATCACTTCGGATTACGGGCTTTATTGGTTTGATTACAAGGCAGGGTACACTACGGTTCTAACCGAGCTCGGGTGGAACCACAGCAGACCATTGCACATAGCACTTTGCAGAGGCGCAGCAGAAGCCTACAACCGAGATTGGGGCGCTATTGTCACGTGGACTTACAACGTTGCACCATTCATTTATTCTGGAGAAGAACTTTACAGCGACTTGAAACTGGCTTACAACAACGGTGCAAAATATGCAGTAGTCTTCGATTACCCAGTAACTGGGACTTACGGAATTCTAGCTGATGAGCATTTCGAAAAGTTGGAGGAGTTTTGGAGCTATATGCAAAGTAACCCACAAGAGCACAGGGTCTTTCAGGGAGAAGTGGCTTACGTTCTTCCGAAGGATTACGGGTTTGGTTTTCGGAGTGCAGCAGATAAAATTTGGGGTCTGTGGGAAGCTGATGAGTTGTCGGAAAAGGTTTGGGATGACGTAAACACGCTGGTAGATCAGTATAGTTACCGCTTGGATATTGTTTACAGCGACCCAGAAGTCATAAACGCAGTTGACCGTCGCTACGAAGAGTTGTTTTTCTGGAACGAAACGATTACGAAATAACTCAAAAAGTGCTTGACGGCAGAATAAGACGAAAAAGTTAGAGTAAGCCTTTATTTTTCGTGAGTAACTTCCGCTAAAAGTCCTTGATGAAAGCTGAATCACCATTTTTTATGTTCAAGTGTGACTGTTAAAGTACAACAACATAGTCTTAAATTCACCAATTTAGCTACTAGGATTGTGCGTCTTCGAGATAGCGAAGTTGGAAGAACTCTTTAAAGTCCAAGCGGATAACTTCACGTTAAGGCTGACCACAGTGGCAACTTTGGCTGTGGCGGATGCACACAGTTTTTCACCGGTTGGATTGCGAGGTTTGGAAACACACAATATCTTTTTGTATTCCCTTTGAGCAAGACAGAGCGCCCTAACCTCTACTTCCAATCACCGCAAAATAAGATTTTTTACTCTGCGTTTACTTTTCTATCAGCTGGAGTGCAGTTGCTTTTGTCTAACAAGCATGTCATGCACATTGGGATTGATGATACTGACTCAACGAGAAGGGGTTGCACAACCTACGTTGTCGCCCTTCTTGTAGAAGAACTGGAAAAGCTGTGCGTCACGTTTCTGGACTACCCGAAACTGGTTAGGTTGAACCCTAATGTGCCGTGGAAGACAAGAGGCAACGGTGCTCTATCTCTCAAAATCGCTTATAATAACGGGTTTGAAGGCAAAATAAAAGAAGCCGTAGTAAGCTTGGTAGAAGAGCACTCTGATCTCTGTTTCAAAGGTACAAACCCGGGAATAGTTTTTTTCCAGAACGAGAAAATCCCCGAAGAAATCAAGGCATTCTCCGGAAACGCCATAAAGAGTATTGTGACTTTGAAGGAAGCCACAAAACTGGCTCAGAAGTTTGGAGGCGAAGCGTTCGGCTTCAAAAACTGCAGGGGAATAATCGGCGCGTTGGCAGCAGTTGGCGAAACTTTCGAAGGCGACCACACATACGAACTAATTGCGTATCGAGTTCCAGAAAACTGCGGGTTAAAGAGACACGTTGATGCAAGGTCCATTTTTAAAATGGACAAGTTGACACATCCTTACACTTTCAACAACGTGGATTCAGAGAAAGGCAGAATAATAATTACTCCCCGAGGTCCAGACCCGATTCTCTTCGGTATTAGAGGCGAAACTCCACGGATGGTTTTGAAGGCTTTCGAGCTTGTAAAGCCGCGGGAGAAGGTGGAAAGATGGCTTGTCTTTAGAAGTAATCAGGGTACAGATGCTCACCTCAAACAGGTTACGGCGTTGAACAAAATAGAGCCATACGGTTCGGTCATTGCGAAGGGTGTAGTATCGCGAAGTCCCCGACTTGTTCCTTTACGTCACGTAATTTTTTCCATGCGAGACGAGACTGCCGAGGTTGACTGCGCCGCCTATGAACCCACGGGTGATCTTCGGAAAGTAGCAAGAAATCTCATCTTAGGCGACAGCATCGAAACGTATGGTGCTGTGCGCAAGCCTTCACCCGGCAAACGTTTGACGGTCAATCTTGAAAAAATCAAAATTCTGGCGCTTGCGCCGAAAACTATGCTTCAAAATCCTATATGTCCAAAATGCGACAAGAGATTGAAGTCCATGGGCAAGGACAAAGGTTTTCGTTGCAAGAAGTGTGGAGCACGATTAAAGGACGCTGGAAAGGTGCGGACGTCGGTGGAGAGGGGATTGCAATTGGGGCTACATATTACTTCGATCAGGTCACAGAGGCACTTGACAAAGCCCCTGAAGCGTTACGGTCTGGAAAAGCATGATGCACCAGCTGAAGGCATGATTGAAAGCTGGCATTCTAAGTAGGCAAGTGTTGTTTGACTGCTAAAATTGTACATTTTGTTTTCTGGGTAACAAATTCAAACGCGGAGAGGGACACATTATTCCATAATGGAAGCTAGATTATTCCTTTACGACTCTTATGCTCCTAATCTCTATTTGGCTCAAGTATAACTTTCAGGGATTCTCCAGCTTCCGCCATTAACCTGAAACCTTCCGCAGCCTGTCGCAAACTCAGCTTATGTGTTATCATGTCCTCGATGTTCAATTTCTTTTGAGCTAAAATGGCTAAGGATTCTACCAAGTCGTTTGGTGCTGCACCATAGGAGGTTTTCATGGTGATTTCGTTCCTCCAAAACTGGTTTATGGGCACTGGAACCTTCACCGTTGGCTCTGGCACCGCAAAAAACAAAATAGCCCCGCCTTTATCCACGCAATCCAATGCCACTAAAGGCGCTTGAGACGCCCCGGTGCATACCACCACCTGATCCGCAAGTCTCCCATCGTTTATCGCCAGTAGCTCCTGCACGAGATTCTCTTTCGCATCTATCGTGTAGTTCGCACCGAATTTTTCAGCCATCTTTAAACGGTACTGATTTATATCAGCTACAACCACCCGCTTCAAGCCTTTGAACTTAGCCAGCTGCAAATGCAATATTCCAGATACACCGCTCCCAATAATCAACAAAACATCATCTCTTTGAACCTCAGCAACCCGTTGACCTCGAACTGCACAAGCCAATGGTTCAATGAAAGTTCCTTCCTCATAAGATATGTCAAAAGGCAACTTGTAAACGCCGCTTTCAACGTTCACCTTAGGCACTCTAATGTACTGTGCAAAACCGCCAGGATAGTAATTTGTCGTGTGCAAAGTCTCGCACGCCGTGTGATTTCCTCTCAGGCAGTACCGACACTTGTCGCATGGCACATGATGGGACACGAAAACTCTGTCGCCAACCTTATACTGCGCAACTTTCTTTCCTGTTTTCTCAATTAAGCCTGTAGCTTCGTGTCCAAGAATTCTTGGAGCCTTGGGTACTCTGTACCATTCTGTAACGTCGCTTCCACATATGCCACTCGCCATTACCTTCACAAGTATTTCATCATTTGCGATTTCCGGCTTGGGCACATCCTGTATTCGTACATCGCTGTTATTGTAGTACACGGCTGCAAGCACAGAGTTTCACCATAAAAAGGGAGGGTCTAGGCTTTTCCTGCTTTTACTTGTTCAAACAAGCTTTGAGCTTCTTGGGGAGTGTGGTTGTCGTGGATTATGGCTTTTACTGCGCGTATGGCTGCTACGGGATGTTCGGTCTGCCAAATGTTTCTTCCGAGGTTTACACCTATGGCGCCTTTCTGTATACCGTCGTAGACGAAGTCGAATACTTCACGTTGGGTGTCGGTTTTTGGCCCACCTGCGATTACTATTGGTACTGGGCAGCCGTCGACAACTTTTTGGAAGTTGTCTTTACAGTAGTATGTTTTTACTACTCTTGCGCCGATTTCTGCAGCTACTCTGCAGCATAAAGCTAGGTAGCGTGCTTCGCGTTTTTCAAGTTCTCTCCCTACTGCGGTTACTGCCATCACTGGAATGCCGTAGTCTTCGCAGCTGTCGACCAATTTTGCGAGGTTGGTTAGGCTTTGGTGTTCGTATTTACTGCCGACGAAGACTGACATGGATACTGCTGAGGCGTTGAGTCTTATGATTTCTTGGATAGATGTGACTAGGTTCTCGTTTGCTAGATCTTCACCGACTACGGTTGTTGCGCCTGATACGCGCAGGATTATGGGTTTAGGTATTGCTGGGTTTATGCAGTTTCTGAGTACTCCTCGTGTTAGCATTATGGCATCTGCGTATGGGAGCAGAGGCTTTATGGTTTCGCCTGGTTTTTCCAATTTGCGTGTTGGTCCTTGGAAATATCCATGGTCTATGGGCAGGAAGAGTGCTCTGCCGTCTGCTTGGATTAGACGTGAAAGTCTATTTTTCATTCCCCATTCCATTGTTTATTTCTCCTCGGAACTTTTTAGTCTTAGAATTAAATAACCTTTCTCCATGAGCCAGTGGTGAAACTGCCATGTGGTAAACATGCAACCGGTGCTGCATTTGCATCTAACCTGCTCGTAGGCTTCGGATTTTTCCGTTTGTCTGTTCAATTCCATTTGCACGGGGCATTTCACGTCATTGCAAAACTCTCTGCGCTTGTACTCCGCAAAGCCATTAAGAGACATTTTTCATCACAGCTACTCTCAGCTCGAGACCAAATAAGTCTTTCATTTTATAGCAAAGCCTTAAGTCAGACCTGCTTTGCTCGTTTCAAGCTCAGCTCTGATGCTCAAACAGTCTATAACCCCTTATTTAACGGAGCTAATTGAAAGAAAATGGAGCTTGACTGTGAGCGGGTGGCAGTCAGTGTTTCAAATGACGCTCTCACCCTTGTTTAAAGACTGGAACACTTAGTGAGTTTTGGTTTTTTCGAGGGTAGGAAATTAGGTTTCAATCCACTTTGTTTGTAACCAGTTTATTAAATCTTGTTTGTTTCTCGAATTTGTTGCGTCCATCAGGTTTCTTATTAGGATTGCTCTTTCATCAGGGCTTTTAGGAATACCAAGAGAGTTCATTACTCCATGGTTGAAATGCGTTTGAAATTCCAAGGGTATCCGCTTGGCAACAACTCCTCTTACGGATTTTAGAATTGAAGCTTGGTCAAAGTAACTCTCTGGAAAACGACCATTCTCAATTTCCTCCCAAGCAAGAAAGGCACATCTGCTTCCAAATTCATAAGCTTTCAAAATGTGGCTGTACACTTTATCGGAATCCCAATCCCTCTCCTCTTGGGCGTAATTCGGTAACAATTTATTTACTTCGTTTTCAAGTTCTTTTTCTACTATCTCTCGATTTCGTTCATCACTATATTCAAATCTGACCCTTAATTCATCTGTTTCATTTGGATTAGACGGATCCTGAAAATAGTGGTTGAATGCAAAACCCACTATTAGATTGACATTTTCAAGTTCTTGTATCCATTTCCTCAGTTTTCGAATTATTTCTTTTTGCTTGTCAAAATCTGTTGGAATTGGATATTCACGCCACAATTTTTTCACCTTTCTAAATAGCTTCTAGATCATTTTGTTTATTAGTTATTTGAATTCTTGCTCTTTTTCCCTTGAATACCGTGATTTTAGTTTTATCCGAAACTTGTATCTATTGTGCGCGCAAATGACTCTTAATGAAGTTTATTGGTAGCCTGAGCATAGTTCTCACTTTTTTCGTAATGCCATCAAAAAAGGAGAAACGAAATGCGATTTGGGTGAGGCAAAATTTGCCTCTTTAAAGAGCTAAGCCTTTGCAGATTTTACCCACGAAACTATCTCTTCGATTGTCGGTATTTCAGCTTCCGCGATTTTTTCCTCTTGAAGATAAACTTTGGCTATTACGTTTATTTTCCTACCTAGTTCGAAGGGGTCTTGATCAGCGAGGTCTTTCCTATTCATCACTTCGGCTTCTTCTAATAGAACAAGGTCTTTCTCTTTTACGCCTGGAATCATTGCTAGCTGGGCTCTTCCCTGGAACTTCTCAATCATCTTCACAGACATTTCTGTTTTATCAGCGATAACCCCTGGGTCTGTTAAAACTAGTTCACCTACGTTTGTTATTCCAATTTCTCTCAGTTCATTCCCCGTATTTTCGCCTATTCCTCTAACATCTTCTACCTTGCAGTCACTTGTCAGTTGTGGTTTTGGCTTGACAAACTCTTCTTCTAACCTTTCCATGTCCAATTTGATATCTGCGATTTCACTCTGCTGCTTCAAAATGGCTTTTGCGCTCTTTCTATTTCTTTGTTCATGTTTCTCAATAGCATTTTCCACCCTTACAATTTGCCTCGCCAGTTCGCCTTTTACTTCAGCCAAGTTTTTGGTAAACAGATTGACCAAGTTCTCGTTAATCTGTTTTATCTCCTTACTTTGAGCACTGAGTTGTCTCGCCAGTTCGCCTTTGACAATGGTTAGTTCACTGTCAATTTTCTTGACCAAGTTCGCTTGAATCTGCTTCATCTCCTCCTCTTGCTTGCTAAACGCTTTTGCAACTTCCTTCCTCATGCTACTTACGCTTTCGTCAACCAAGAATACTCTCGCCTGCAAACTTTCCAGAACCTTTTGCTGGAGCTTTTGACCGCTCTCTAAGTTGCTAGCTTTTGCATTTATCTCATTAAGTAGAGCCTTATTCGATAATTCAGTTACTAGTCTGACAGTAGCTCCCCCAAGGAAAAACAACGTTGCAAGTATGGACGCCACCAGATAAATATAGACTGGAATCCCTCCAGTTATGCTTCCAATCAAGTAAGGCTCAAATGTCCCTTCTATTCCCAAGTTTAGAGCAAGAAATATCGCGGTTATTGCGTTCAATCCTGACAGAAAAGAAAAGAAACCTAATGCCCAAACAGCCTTTCCCTGCATAGTTACATACCTCAATATGTCCTCTAATGTAACAGAGCAATGTAGATTGCAACTTGTATTTATTATTTATTAATACAGGCTCAGTGGAAAAATCAGAAGTCAAAAACAGCCGGTTTAGAACTAATAATTTTGATGCTTTGGAATTAGAATAGTAAGACTAGAATCGGATAACGCCAACTTGTCTGTAAGAAAAGGGCTATTTTTTCTCTTTTTCTTGGCTCAAAAGTTGGTTGGCCAAGCTTGTCAAGAAGATTATGCTGAAAGCTAATGCTACTATGCCTATCTTGTAAGTGAACTCAATGTCGGAAAAGAAAAGTGCAAGAATGGACACAAGCATCAGCGCTAAAACTAAAATTTCTTGCACGCCACTCATGTTGCCTAGGCCTAATCTAAGGCTCATCTTCCCTGTCACCTTTTGTTCGCATGTTCTCAGCGTCACTTATTAGTTTTATCTTTTGCTTGATTTTTTTACATAACTGTTAAAACTTGTTGATGTGAATAAGCTTTTATAAGAATGTTGAAGAGATGTTTATGAGACGATGCACCGCTTCCAAAAGCGAGGGCGCGGATTGAATGCCTTACATTAAAAAAATTGAGCTTAAAGGCTTCAAGTCTTTCGGACCGCAAACAGTTAAGGTAGCCTTGGATAAGGGTTTCACCGCCATAACCGGACCGAATGGAAGCGGAAAAACCAACATTATGGACGCTTGCCTATTCGCTCTTGGAGAACTTAGCACGAGGAGAATGCGCGCTGAAAACGCTGCAAAGCTGATTTTTCACGGCTCGGAAAAGGCTGGAATGGAGAAAGCGAAAAGAGCTAAGGTGACAATTCAATTTGACAATTCGGACGGCGTAATGCCTGTTGACACGATCACAGTTACGGTTTCACGGGAGGTTCATAGAAACGGTCAAAGCGTTTACCGGCTTAACGGTCGAAGAATCTCTCGGACGCATATACTTGAAATTCTCTCTATCGCGGCGATAAGTAGCGCAAGCCAAAACATAATCCCGCAAGGTACCATAACGCGGCTAACCGATGTTAACCCATCTGAACGCAGAAAAATAATTGAAGACCTTGTAGGCATTGCCCAATATGACGCTGAAAAATCTGATGCGGAAGAGAAACTGCGAAGTGCGGACATTTCAATCCGCACGGCTATGGGGCGAATAGATGAAGTGCAGAAGCGGCTTGACGATTTGGAACGGGAACGCAACGAGCTTTTGCGGTACAACTTCATCCAGAAAGAGGTCAAAAAGTTCGAAGCGGTTAAAATCTCCCATGAAGTTATTCAGCTAAACAAGAAGGTTGAGGAAGTTTCAGCGCAAGCTAACAAGATCAGGAGCAAAGTTGAAAAGTTCCGGGAATTGCGCAACGATCGCAGAGCCAAAAGAAGAGCGGTTGAAGGCGAATGGCGGAAACTCAGCTCAGAAATGGTTGAAGAAGGTGGCTCACAGGTACTCAGGGTACAGATTAAAATCGGTGAATTGAAATCTAAGCTAACGGAGATTACGACAAAAATAAGCTCTGGACAAGCCAGCCTCGAGAGCTTAAGACGCGTGAGAGAGAACAACTTAGAACAGTATCAGTCCATTAGAAACGAAATTCAAGGAAACCGTTTGCAAATAAGAAAATTACGCGCCGAACATGGAAAGCTTCAATCCCAAATCAACGAAAAAGACGCTGAGCATGAAGCTTTGGCTCAGGAGACGGCTCAGCTTTGGGGGGGTCTCGGCGAAAACAGCAAAAAAATACGACAGATTGAAACGCAAGTTGACTCGCGCTACAGGAAGCTTGCCTTTTTAAGGTCCGAGTACTTGAAGGAGCAGAATGCCGTTACGCTTAACTCTAGGCGGTTCAAAGACCTGAACGAGCGCAAAGCAAGATTCATGGCAACGCTTGAGGAAATTGAGATCTCACTTAACGAACTTGATAAGGTTCAGAAAGAACAGAAAGCGCAACTTAAGAGCCTTGAGCGCACTCTTGAGCGAAGAACCGCCCAAAGAGAATCAGTTGAAAGAGAAATTTCTGAAGCAGGAAAAATTGCCAGTTCCGCCAAGGAAGCGGTGATAGAATTCGTTACTCAGCGAGAACTCGCGGAAACTGTGGCAGCTGAAGAAAAAGCGTTGAGAAGCATAGAGGAACTTGGCGATTTAGGCGCGATTTCAGGCATTTACGGAAGACTGCGCAGGCTGATTAAGGTTGAGAAAACCTACAGGAAAGCAATAGTGGCGGCTGCGGCTGGATGGCTTAACGCCTTAATTGTTAAAGACATCGATGTGGCTTTCCTGTGTACGGAAACTTTGAAGAAGATGAAGCTGGGGCGAATAAAGATTATACCGCTTCAAGGAGCTTCAAATCCTAATCCTTTCGAAATACCCCAAACACAGGGTGTAAGTGGAACTGCGTCAGCATTTGTTAAATGTGCGCGAACTTACGAGCCAGCAGTAAACTACGTTTTTGGAGATACGCTAATTGTCTCTAATGATAGGACTGCGTTTGCCCTCTCAAGTGAAGGGTACAGGGCTGTGACGGTTAATGGAAACCTTTACGAGGCTGGAGGTGGCTTCGAAAGTGGCTATTACCGGTCTCCTGTCGATTTTTCTAAACTTATTCCCAGTGAAAACGCCATCAAAAGTCTTGATGAAGCGGTGAAAGCACTTCAACAGCATCTTTCTCAAAGAGACAATGACATTACAGTTTTCGAGGAGGATATTGAGCGTACTAAAATCGAGATTGCCCGTCTGTCAGATTCAATAGTGACTCTTGACAGGGAAATGGTCAGGGTTAAGCGAAACGTCAAACGAACTCAAGTCAACGTAAGACGAGTTGAAAAGTACTGTGAAAGAATTGAAAAGGAAATCGATACTGCAAAAGCCCATATTGGATTATACAGATCTGAAAGAGCAGCAATTCAGAAGGAAATTCAGAAACTTCAAGTTGAGCTAGGCGATTTAAGGAATAAAACTGATGTTGGGCACATTCAGGAATTGGAGGTCAAGCGAGAAAAGCTTGCAGAGGAGATAATTACTCTCAGACAGAACCTAGGCACAGTTCAAACCGACATGTCTACACGCCAATCCCAATTTGACAACGTCTTGCGGGTTGGACATCAAAACGCCAAGATTCAGCTTTCAAAGGTTAAGCAACAGCATAACAAAGTGGAGAAGGAAGTTGATGAAGCACTTCAGGAGCGTGAAGCTCTCAAGCGGGAAATCTCAGAACTGGAAAAAAACCGCGTTGAACTTTCCAAGGCGGTTTTCTCTGCGAGAGAAGAAGCTAAAAAATTCACTACACAAATAGACGCGATTGACGACGAACTTAGGTTACTTGACTCCGAGTACGAGCAGTCTGAGATGCTTCTGAATCAGCTTCAGTTAAACGTTCAAACCTGTCAGTTGCAGCTTCAGCAATATCAAAGCCGACTCATGCAGTTCGGCTATGAAAAGCCTCTGGAAACCACGAAAAAGCAGGTTGAGGTTGCTGATACTTCGATGAGGCTGATGCAGTTTGAGCTTGAACGGATCGGCGCGGTGAATCAGCTTGCCTTGTCACATTATGAGGAGCAGATTTCAAGGTATCGAGAGTTGTCTATTCGTTTGAATGAGCTCGAACGAGAAAAGCAATCTATCGTCCAGTTTATGGATGAAATTGAAGCCAAGAAACGCAAGGTTTTCATGGATGCATTTGAAAAAATCAACCTGAACCTTCAGACTTACTTCTCAAAGCTAACTGGAGGTGGCTATGCCTTTTTGAAGCTTGAAAACCCCGAGGAACCTTTCCACGGTGGCATAGATATGCTTGTACAGTTCCCAGATAAACCAGCCATAGTTGTTAGCGGTGCAAGCGGTGGTGAACGTTCCGTTGCCGCTGTTGCTTTCATATTCTCCTTGAAAGACTTCACGCCTGCGTCATTTTACATCCTCGACGAGATTGACGCGCATCTAGATGCGTTTCACACCACCAAACTTGCCGATTTACTTCTTGAAGAGGCTGGGAAAATTCAGTTCATAGTGGTGACGTTAAAGCCTGAAATGGTGAACAAAGCCCAAAAAGTTTACGGAGTGTACGAGCTTAATGGCGTTTCAAGCGTCATATCCGCCAAGTTCTTGGAGGCGACCAACTGAGTGTCATCAACTATACGAAAGCCATTTTACCTGAGACCGCCGTGGAACATTCTCTTTGAACTCAACAAACTTGAGAAGCTTACACCTTGGAATGTGAACATCTCTTACCTGCTCAGCTCATTTCTTTCGGAAATGGAGCGCACTGGAAAGGTGGATTTTAGAGCTTCAGGTGTTGCACTGGACTCTTCTGCGCTTATCTACTTAATGAAGTCCAAGCTTTTGTTAACGCTGCAGGAACCACCAGCACCACCGAAACCTCCTCCAGATTTTATTCCGCCGCCGTTGTTTCTACCTTTGAGGCAAGAGTTAACCTCAACTACTATACAGCATTTGTTGAGTGTGTTAGATGAGGTTTTGAAGGGTGAAACGCTGCATCGCATGGAAAAGGTTGTTGCGCAACCTGTTCTTCCAGCTGTATCAGACATTTTGCCTCAGTTTGACATGTTCTTAGCCGAAATTGAGATGCAGATGGAGAAGCTTTATGTTCTTCTATCTGAGAAAGTGAAGGGTGCTGGAATAATCGAGTTCTCAACTCTTATGAAAGGGACTGCTCGAATAGAAGCAGTTCGCACGTTTATTTTGTTGCTGTTTCTGGCGCAGAACGGAAAAGTGAGTTTGTGGCAGAACGAGGAAACCGAGGAGTTATACATATCCGTGGGGGACTTGAACGTTGCAAGAGACGAAAGAACAGTCAGCTAACGTGGATGCCGAGGATAAGAAGGCGAAAGAGGCAGAGAAAAACCAGCGTCGAATACGACTGTTGGAGGCAGCCTTGTACGTTGCTGGTCGGCCTTTGAACCTCAACGAACTGTGTTGGGTATTGAACACGCGGTCGAAAAAAAAGGCGAAAAAATATATCAAAATGCTCATTCAAGAGTATTCAGCGAGAAATACTGCACTTGAAATTCTGGAGCTGAAAGATGAACGTTATGTTTTGCAGCTGAAAGCGATTTTCACGCCATTAGTCAAAAAACTCGTCAATAGACCTTTGCTTTCTTCTGGTCCGTTGAAGACGCTTTCTTACATAGCTTATAGACAGCCTATCTCACAGAAAAGAGTAATACAAGTGCGGGGTCAACATGCTTATGGTCACGTTAAGCTTCTCAGGGACATGGGGTTGATTGCAGCTGAGCGCTATGGCCGCTCTATGATTCTGAGGACAACCGACTATTTTGCGGACTATTTCGCTTTGACCCATGATACTGCAACGATGAAAAGAGAGCTAAAACGAATATTTGGCGAAGCAGTAAAAGAAAAGAGTTAATCTCAAAGCAGATACACCAAATTGTTGGTTGCAAGGTTGCAAGAGTTGCGGACTCTGTGGTGCAAGAAAAACTTGTTCTCCTGTGAGTTCCGCTTAAACTTCAAAGCACAACTATCGCTTGACTGTTTTAACGCCTGATACTCTCTATCGCTAATGCAAGTCTTTATAACTTTATATAGGAGCCGGTGGGGAGTCTCCGAGAACGCTAAACAACGCTTGCTCTAGTGAAAAACAAGCTTAGAGTTCTTCGATTTCGCATTTGAGCTTCTTGATGATTTCTTCGGCTTTTAAGGGCTCAACTTTCAAAGTATAGAGTTGGCTTGGTGTGCGAAGCTTCAGTTTCACAGTTTCCTTTAGCCTTTTAACTAAGCAGTATTCGGCGTGGTCGCTCATCGCCACGAACTTTTCTACATCAAAGATTTCGGATGGCATATGCAGTCCTCGTTTTAGTTGCTGTCATGGATACGAAAGCGTGTTTTTATCTGTTTTGGTTAACATGCCAATATAGAACAGCTTAAATCTAAAAGTGTTTAACCTAATCATTGAGGCTGAATAGTGTGAGTCAGGATAACGTGTTGGTTGCGTTAACTGCAAGCAGGGATAAAGGGGAAATAGTGTATCGAGTGGAATGCTCCAGCGACCTGTCGAAGGAAGAGTTTGAGTATTACCTTAGCCAGATAATCAAGGGTGTATGCGGATGGAACAAAGCAGTTTGTGAAGAAAGTATGAAAAGCTTTGAAGGTAAAATCAAACCAAAGAAGAAATAAGGCGCTTCGCAGTTTAACATAGAAACTACGGGTGAGAAATGAGGCATCCTGAGGACTGGATCTGAGGATTCTGAGGGATCGGACGAAAAATCCTCGCAGATATGGGAAAACTCTCAAAAGCTTCTTCTGGAATAGGGCATACGCTTGGACATAGTTTTTGATGATCCTGAGTTTCCTGTAACGAGCAAACATCCTTTAATCTACTATTGGAACCAGTCACTAGGAATTTGCGATGAGTAGACTCTGGCGGTTTGCGGAAAAGAATATTTAATTATGTGTTTAAAAGGTAGATGACGGTTTGATGGTGAAGGCGTTGGAAGTTTTTGTAACGAAGGCTAACGGTACCCGACAGTTATTTGACCGAGAGAAGGTTGTTAGAACTTGTTTGAGGATGGGTGCAAGCAGGAAAATTGCCGAAGATGTTGCAGAAAGAGTTGAAAGCAGATTATATGATGGCATACCAACCAGTCAGATTTTACAGATGACCTTTAGGTCTCTGCGCAGCTACAAGCCTGCAATCAGGCATCTTCTTGATTTGAGGAGAGGGTTAAGCTTGATGGATTCGAAGCCAGAATTCGAAATCTTTGTTCAGATTTTGCTGGCTAATAACGGATTTGAGGTTTCTCCTAACAGAATTGTGGCAGGAAAATGTGTGGAACACGAAGTTGATGCCATCGCAAGAAGAAGTGGCTTAACATATTTTGTTGAGGCAAAACATCACGTGAATTATCATACTCCAACGGGGCTGGATGAAAGCCGAATAGCCCGAGCAATTCTGGAGGATGTGACTGAAGGGTTTCGATGTGGCAGTTGCGACTTGAAAATTGAAGGAGCAATGATCGTTACGAACACTAGATACTCGGAACACGCCAGACGCTACGGCAAATGCCGGAAAATACTCCAAATTGGCTGGAATTCACCAGCCAACCTTAGTTTACAACGCATGATTGAAGAAAAAAACCTGTATCCGATAAGCTGTCTCAGAGGCTTAAAAAGTGAAACGAAAACAAAACTAGTCAACTCAAGAATAGTGCTCATAAAACAGCTACTCGAAATGAAACCATCAAAACTTGCTAGAGAAACCGGAATTCCAAAGGAAACACTTAAGCAAATCATAGAAAAAGCGCAAACCAGCAAAATAACTGCAAACAACTTCTAGCTCAACTTCATCTCTTCATCAATCTTCTACACATTAATGCATTCTGTTTACCTGCCGAAAACCTAGCGCTGATATGCACAGAAAAGACTATGGCCCCTTATTTAAAGGAAAAACGATTTTAGTGCTGTCGGTTGCGATATAAAATCAGGGTTTGCTGGTGGTGGGCCGGACCGGATTCGGACCGGCGACCTTCTGCACGTCAAGCAGATGTCCTAACCAGGCTAGACGACCGGCCCACTTTGTTCTTGCAGTGACAAAGTTTCGGTGTTCCGATTATTTATGGGTTTTGCGCGTTAAACGTGGCAAGCTGAAGTTGTTATCTTATTTAGTTCGATTTGAGAATATATCGTGGCTCGCAGTTCAATACTTAAATTAGCTTAGCACAATACAGAACAGTTGAGAAGGGAAAGGAGGGGGCAGGCATACTCAGAGTTCGAGCAGTTTCCAGCCTATCAATTGTTCTGATGGGCTCCATGGATTGGTTAACGACAATCATAGGAATAGTGTATTTTGGAGCCGTTGAGGGTAACCCGTTTTTAGCGGACATAACCAGAACCAGTCTACCAGCTTTTACAGCTATAAAACTCTCCACAACCATAATGGTGGCCTTACTGTTTCATACCGCAGAGAAAACACTGCTCAGAACACCTGACAAGAATACCAGATCATTCAAATGCGCCCGCATAGTACTCAGAGTTGCATACATCATAGCAACGGTGCTTCTTCTAGTCGCAGTCATAAACAACCTCCTAGTAGTCGTCAAAGTCATCTAACACAAAAAAAAGCCAAACCCTTTTAATTATCGCCAGCGCATTTCTGCTTCAAACAAACAGCAGTTGGGACACGAGTTGCAAGCCAACTTTAAACCGCTAATCGTCTGGCTAATTCTTAATGGGCAAGCCGAAAAAGCCATAGACCTCCTCGCGAAAAACTACAGGGTCACCACGCCGAAACTGAAAGTAGGCTTGCCTAAAGCTCACAGAGCAAAGGCTTTTGGTTGCTACATGCCCAAAGAAGCTACGATATCCGTGCTTAATAGCGACGTAATAGGAAACCCTTTCGTTATTTTGCACGAATTCTACCATCACCTACGTACTTCGATAGACAAAAAACACAAAGGCACAGAAAAAAACGCTGACAAATTCGCCAAGGAATTCATCGAAGCTTACCAGTTATCAAACGCCCCACAAAACTAAATCCGCCCTGTTTACTCGCCGGTTACCTCTAACTGCAATTTTTCACCGTTCGAGTCGTAAACGGCAACATTCTGCGTGCTTGCAAAGGGGAAGCCCACTATCATGAGTACACGCCCGAAAAACTGGTTAAGGTCCACGCTGGAAGGATTTATGTCCCCTGAAGGATGAGAATGCACGGTGCCGACTACGGAAAAATCCATGGGCAACCTGTGAAACGGAAGATTTGCAAAGCCGTACCCGTAAACAGCCAAAGGCGGAACAATAAGACTCGACACATGAATCAAACCCTTGCTTTTTTTGCCGCGGAGAAGTAGAACCGTTTCTTTCGGGTAAAGTCGCTTTGCACCCTCAAAAATCGAGTTCAGTAACATAGTGCTCATCGAAACAGTCAGCTTACTTCCCATATTAACGCCCAATAGACTGGCAGTTAATTACCTTTACTGAACGCCCCATCATGGTGGCAACGGAAAACAGAAATAAACAGGAACCCCAATTAGAAGAGAAAGAGCCGGGATGGCAGAGTGGATAACGCGCGGGCCTTGAGAGCCCGTGGACCTTCAGGTCCGCATGGGTTCGAATCCCATTCCCGGCGCTTTTTTACAATTTCAGATTTAGATTGAGCTATCTCGGTTAAAAATGCTGTTCCAAGTCTGGTGATGATACTAAAATGAAACAAAATCCAAACTGCAAAGCATAGTTTTGTCTTCATCATTTTTGCCTTTGTTTACTATGTGACCGCTGTTTTTAGCACAAACGTTATATTCGCCCGAATTATACACAATCTCTCCAAGAGGGGAGAAAAAAGTGAAAAAAGCTATTTCAATTTGCTTTCTTATACTTTTAATAGTTGTATCCTTCACATCTATTATGACTACTCAAGGTGCTCCTGGTGAGGGGGAATGGATTACAAGCTACACGGTAGTGGACTCGTCTACAGGTCAGCTTAAAGTAGAAGTAGATTTTGAAACAGAAGAAAATAGAACATTAGGTTCGATATTCCCAGGATCAGAGATAGCCGTAACATTTACAGTTGATGTGCCTGCGACTTCACCTAGCACTATCTTAAAACTGAAAACTACTATGCTACATTCAACCATTGAAGATGTATACTGGAAGCTCGTTACGCAAGATTACGAGCTCATAGCCTACAACCCTAATGAACAAGAAGTCACGTTCTACCAGGTAAAGGATAAACTTACCATGACACTATACGGCAGAGTTCCGCAAACGGTTGCAAAAGACAAACCAGTACAGTATCTTGTAGTTACGCTGTATAGTCCGGCCGGCGAAACTTTAGATAACATTAAAGTGAGAGTGGTCACAGCCGAAATATCTGAATACGACACCGTTCTCTTGCAAAAAGAAGAAGACTTGCAGGCTCTTAAGGACAGCGGTATATCCTCAGGCTACATTGAACTCTATGAAAACGTCCTTAACGAATCCAAAGTTCAGGCAGACTTAGGAAACGTTGAGAGCGCAATCGCCATGCTGAATACGTTATCTGTCCGCAATGCGCCTCCTTCATCTACAGTGGAAGGCATGTTCTTGCCTGTTGTGGGAGTTCTAGTGGTTGTCGCAGTACTTTTCGGATTCATGTTTGTACGGGGAAGAGGCAAAATTCAATATGTTATGATGGTTCTGGAAGACCAAATTAGGGATTTGGAAGGATTAACGCTGAGGGCATCAAAGGTTGACAGGACTATTTCAACAAGCTTAGAAAGCGTGAAAGATAGGCTCAAAAGCGTAGTTGGGATGTGAGAATACGAGAATATATCAAAACAGCGTGCAGTTGATAGGGCTCGGCTCAGCAGGAACTAACATTGTGGAAGCTTTCTTAAAGAACACGAAAACAATTGAACTGCTAAAAAGAGATATCACAAGGCTCTCCCTTTTAGCTATTGACATAGCTGATCCCGAAATCAGAGCCCTGCAGGAGAGCTATGATAAAATTTCGGAATCAATGATTAAAGCGGGCATACCAGCTGAAAGGCTGAGATTGATTGCCCAATCAGTGAAGTTTCCAACTGCAGAAGCAATGTTTGACTTCATCAACCAAAAATACAATGAATATTTAGTTAAGGAAGGAGCCGTACTCAACTTCCACCCGTGGCTGGACTCCACAATGGCTATACCTCCAATGGCAGGAGGCGCGGGTAGAAGAAGAGCACTTGCCAAGGCAATATACGCGCTTAACTACTATCAACTTGGCATAATCAGAAATTTCGTAAATTCATTCAAAGAACAAGCGCTCTCATCAATAATCACACCAACCGTAATCGTGATATACGGGTTGGGTGGCGGTACTGGAAGTGGCGTGTTTTTCGATTTCACTCGGCATCTGCGGAAAGTCCTAGGTTCTGGCGTTCCAATCATAGCCTTTGTGATAGCTCCTTGCAGTGGAGACGATCCTCCGGCAAAGGGGTGCTCAGCCTTCACGGCTATGAACGAGTTGTCTCTACTGTTGAATAAGGAATATAATGAGTATGTAACCGACAACTATGGCGAATACTATAGAAACCCCTTGAACGCGCTGATTTACTTGCCATTGCTACCTGCATACACTAAGGTAGGCAACATAGTTGCTGCCCGAAGAGAAATGGATGAAATGATCGTGGACATGCTCTATGTGTTAATGGATTTCGATCTGGCTGACCTATTAGGTGGAATAGGAACAGAAGTCGGGCTCACAGACAATAACGTCCACACTCTGGGCATGGTAAAAGTAGTATACCCCATGGACAAATACATATCAGCCTTCAAAGTAGACTACGAAAAGAAACAATTGTTGTACGAGCTTAGGAAGGAAAAACTCGACATCTTGGACAGAATTAACAAGATAATTGAAGGCAACAATGAAGAGGCGCGGAAACTTTACAAAAACTACCTCATAAAAAGCGGCACCTATGACGAAGAAAAGTTTGAGGAGAAAATCAAAGGCATCATTCATGGCAACCCAAGACTTGAAGAAAACCTTGCTTTGCATGTTAAAGGTATAGAACTCCACGCGAAAAGTTGGATTAACGAGCTTATGGGGTACCTGACAACAATCAATATGATGAGTAAGACTGGACCAATAGAGGACGCCATAGTTGACTTGACGCTTCATAAGAAGGGATCCAGAAGAAAAGACAACTTGGAAAGTTTACTCACTTATTTCACGAAAACATACCTCGATTATCCCGAAAGTAAAGCAGCTATCTTCGAGCGTCTGGAGCAGCTAATTCCAAGTTCGCAAGTCTTCACGGTGAGGCAGAAGAAGATTCTGGAGGATTTCATGAATGTGGCTGAACTTGCGGATAAAGCTCTTAAAATCCTCAGGTTCTACGATGAAACAAGGTATTTCACTGAAGCCCTGATAAGATATTACGAAGTTCTCCCTGACTCCAAGGCTGAATTGGAAGAACTGAAAAAGATTCAATCTGAATTGGCAACGCTTTACCTCTTGGTGCAGCTAATGCTTAGATCACCTTTCGATGAAGCAAAGATTATCGATGAATACCTTACTTACCTGAACGAAATCATAGAAAGATACATTGACAAGAAAGGCGTTGTCGACTGTGAACTATTGAGACTAGAGGAACAAATTAAACGTAAAGAGTTCGATAGATCGAGACAGCAACGCGAAGTCAAAAAAATTCTCAGCATGAAGAGATACGCTAGAGAACAACTTGTTCACATAGAAAGGGATATAAAAAGAATTCAAGAGGAACATGCCTTTGTCTGTTACGAGCTTGAAAAAGTGGAAAGTATAATCAGCTTGTATGATCAGCTGGCTAAAAAAATTGAAATTACTTCAGATTATCACAAGAGATTGAACAAGATAGTGGACTTATACAACGAATACGATCAGAGGATTATTGAAATAACCCAGCCGAAAAGTTACTATGAAAAATCAGCAGAAATCACAGAAGCAGAGAGAATAAAAATAATCTTCAAAATACTGACTGAACAAGAGGAGACTCTTACCGAGAAGAAAATAATCAAAGACATACTAGACATGCAGCACTACAAGGATTACATAAAAAGCCTGGTTCGAGTGTTCAAGACGCCAAGCGTAATGGGATTCAAGCCAAGCTACAAAACAGACTACATTTGGGTAACTGTAGAAGCTCCTCCGAAACTATGGAGTGAAGACCTATCACAGGAACTGTACACTGCACTGGCAGCGTACGTCACTAGCGAAGTGTCAAGAACAATAACAGTGCGAGTCATAGAATCTCGGGAGCCATGGGTAACAAAGGTTCTAGTTGTAGGTGGCAGAGGAAAACCAGAACATCTTGAGGCGTTTGATGAGATGCAACTGCTATACAGCAAATCAAACGATTTCGAGAGGCATCTTTCTCGTTCCTACCTCCTCGAACACGGAGTTGCAGCAACGCAGGTCGTTAACCAGATAAAAAATGGTTATCAGGCACCGAAAAAAGAAGCCGGTGCTAAAGCATAGCGCTTAATCTAAGCCTAAACTCTTGACGATAGCTCTCCACTCATCCTCTTTTATTGAACCCTTTTTTGCTACGAAACTCTTTATTGCCCTAACCTTTTTCTCCATCGCGGCGAACATGTTAGTTACATCGAAGCCTCCAACAAACATAGTCAAATCTAAACGGTCGTTGCCGTCTTCTACGTATATGGGTTCACTTACGAAGATAGACTTGAGGCTGGCTTTTTCTTTAAACCAGTCCGCTATTTCTAATTCAACTTTTCCTCTTGAGATTTTTTCCTTGAGGTGAAGAGGCAAACGGAGAAGAACATAAAGCACCGATGCACTCGACAAGTCACATTTCAAAAGAGGTGTGGACAATGCAGAGTCAAGTATGTTTTTAAGGGAACCATACATGCTGAAGCTGGCTCCTGCAGCGGATAGCACCGTGAAGACTCTAACATCAAAAGCCCTAGACAACTCAGTGAGCTCTTGAACAAACGTTTCCTTAGTAGCCACCATTTCCAACAGGTAATTAAGAAAAACGGTGCCTTTCAGTACAGAGCCGCTTCGGTCAACTCCTACGAAACTTTCAAGTTGATCTCTATCCAATAGCAAAAGAGATGCAAATCCCTTTGATACACACAACCCAACTGACGAAAAAGCGTTAAAATGAACGTCGGAAACCTGCAGTTGAGAAGGCAGAAAACCGAATGCTACAGTATTTGTTTTCCATTCTTCTAGATGCGAAATCAAAGCAGGCAGTAAACCGCTACCAACTCCATCCCATAAAGAGGATACTATTATAGCTCCACTTAAGTTGTTAAGAGCTTTGTCTTTTAAACGCGCAACAAGAGCGCCATCGTTTTTAACGTAGGGTAAAACTTGGTACCAAAAATGAGTGTCAATGTTAAGGTCCAAACCTAAAATGTTGTCTGGATTAAGACTAGATTGGCTCCATTCAACTACGTCTTTGCTGAATTTGTCAATAAATATGGGTAGAGATTCATCCTTCTTCTCCGCTAAAGGTCCCTTTAGAAGTATCTTTATTGGATATTCCCCTATGCATATTATGGTTGGTTTATGAAAAGTTGGCTTCGGAGGTTCGATATTCTCCTCTGCGTTTTCAACAGAATCCAGATGAGGTTCGCTTTCGTTTTTGCTCTCTGTAGCCATTTCAGGTTTTCACGGTAAACCTTAAGAATAGTTTGACAAGATAAGGTTTTAGGTTATTGCAGTTGAGGGCAGGGGGAGCTTTAAAGATTGGGAATTTGGGAATGGCTTAAAGGAAATCCTGAAAAGAAATATAAAGAACAGTTTCCTGAATCCAAAAGACCAAGCGAACCTCCAAGCCAAGAGTCAGAAGAACAAACTCCTGCACCTGAAGAGTCCGATGAAAAAACTTCCGAGCCTGTAAGAGAAGAAACTGTCAAACCAACCCCACAGCCTGCTGAAGAGATTCAAGAAGAACAAACTCCTACGCCCGTAGCTGAAGACTCTAAAGAATCAGCTCCAGAAGCTCCGGCTAGCGAGATAGCTGAAGCAACTCCAGAGGCTGTTGCTGAAGAGCCAGAAGAGTTGGCTTCAGAAACTGAAGCTGGAGATATAGTAGAGCCAACACCAGAGGTGTCATCTGAAGAAACAGAAAAACCTTTGTCGGAACCTGTAGCAGATGAGACCGCAAAACCAGTTCAAGAGCCCATAGCTAAAGAGACAGAAGATGTAATATCAGAGACTGTAACTGAAGAATCAGAGGAGACAGTTCCAGAACCCGTAACTCAAGAGACGGAAAAACCGCTCATAAAGAAGAGTAAATTTGCATTTCTAGGTTCGCTCAAGAGGCGAGGGCAGAAAAAGAAGGAGAAAGAAAGCGCGCCTGAACCTGAATTCTTCAAGCTTCTGATTTTGCCACTTACTCTTGCTAGCATGCTTTTAGGATTATCAATAATGCCGCTTTTTCCTCAGCCATTACCCGCAATCTTGGCGTTTCTAATTGCGTTTCTTGCATACAAGAAACCAAGAATTGGGATGCCTATAGGCGGCTTGGTTATCGGGCTAGGCTTGATGTATAACCTGGCCAAGATGGATTTCATATCGATGCTGGGCGACACTTTAACTCGCCAAATGGTAGTTGTTGTTTTTCTCTTTCTCTTTACCGCTCTTCCGATAATTTTTCACAGTCGCAAAGCGGTTATCTCCATTGACCTTGGCATAATCGCAGCGATTTTGCTTTTCTTCAACGAAACTTACTTTCTCGCCATACCCCTGATTTTCACTGCCATTGTGCTCTTCAAGAAAAGCTCTTTTCTGACAGTTACATACTACCTGTTGCTTTCAGTGCCCCTCCAGATAATGCAATACTTGAATTTAGTCTTGCCAATAGAAAGGTGGGATTGGTGGGTTGAACCTGGCACAAGTCCGCCCATTTTCGTTCCTTTAACAGATGTCTTCGCGAACGTTCAAGAATCAATGCTTCAATTCAGATTATACGATACATCCATAGTTGTATCCTCCATAACAGATCAATTTACGATGGAGCCTCCTTTGCTGACACATAATGTACTCGAGATGGTATCCCACTATCTTGATTCACTACCAGGAATAGCTATGTTTGTATTTATGGTAGCTGGCATAATTGCGGCTTTTGTCTTCTTCAGTCGCACTTTCTTTTCCAAAAGCAACATCTCACACGCCGAAAGGCTTCTTCCTACCATGGCAGCAACCATTGGTGTTGCCTTATTCTTCATCTTAGCAGCCAGCCTTCAAGGTGCTTTAGCGTTTAGAGTTGAAATCAATGGTGCGCAGATGGCAATAGCCACTTTTGCCACTCTTCTATTCACGCTACCCACTTTGATGATGGATTATGCTCCTAAAGAAAGAACAACAGTTAACATGATCATGGAAAAGGCTAAAGAACTTAAGACAAAGCTGGGAATTTCTGAAGAAGAAGTGGAAGAAGTCAAGAATAGCCTTCCAATCTCCTGTGGTCCTTTTGAAGTTAAACTGCTAATGGTTAGAGACAGGCTCAACGAGGTTCTCAGCAAGGCGACAATGAGATTGGAGGACGCGGCTGAAATAGAGAAGATATTCGGTGAACTGGATAGCTTAAGCCGCGAAATTGACAATTTAATGTTAGAACTAGATAGCGCAGTTGGAGAATATCAAATATTCGTTAACTGCGAATACTCAAAATGGCTCGGAATGTTCAAGGATATAGGTTTAGAAACGCAGGTTACTCCTAAAACAGATTTTCAAACAGCAGCGCCTCTGAGAGAGAGAATAGATCAGATTCAGGAAGTACTAGAGGCGGGGTTTGATCTTGCTGACGAGGTCATTAGTGTCGCGGAGCAAGCCTATGAAATCATACGGTCTTTTTATGACCCGGGCCGTCCCGAAGAAAATCCTTCAATAGTGTTTGCAAAGAAGAAACTTGACGAAAGAGCAACTCCTTGGATAGCTTTAGATGCGCTTTTCAATGCACTCAATACTTGGAACAAGCAATACAAAGTCCAAATTTCCAAGTCGATAGGTCACATTCAGACGTCATTGGCATCTATTACTAACTTAAGCGCTCAAAACGAAAAATTACAACTGGTTTTAGGCGATGATTTTCCAATAATGATGGAAAACGCGAGGAAGGCTGAGAACATAAAAATTGACATTGAAAAACAATCGCTCAACATCATTAATGTTCTGGAAATAAAAGATGTGTTCCAACCCTCATTGAATCTCGCTCGAGAAGTACTTTCGCTTCTCTATGGAAAACTTAAGAGTAAAGAGAAATCAATCGAAAACCTAGCACCTTCGGAGGACTTTTTGTGGGAGAAAAACGATGCTTTGCTGAAACGAATGGCTTCTGCAATGGAAGTAACATCAAAATCATCGAATGTTAAGCTTAGTGGGGTTTTGGAAAGCCTTCCTAAATTCTTGTCGTACGTTGACGAGTGTATAAAAACAATAGACTTGTACAATTATGTTGAAGAGCTCTTGCTGAATTATCCCATAGCAGAAAAAGCTGTTGAGAATCTTTTAAAAGAAAAGAAGCACATTTCAGTCGAGGACCTGCCTTTTGAACCTAAGTACGCAGAAGAATACCTCAAGCTTTTCTACAGCCAAAAATTCCGCGAGTTTTCTCTTGACAGAACAAATATGTTGCTCACGAAAAAACCCTGATAGACTGTTTTTCGCAATCGTCCTTCTAGCTTTTTCTCCTCGTTTGCAGTCATTAAGGCTTGGCTTTTTCGTCTCAAGAATGCAAGAACTTAATTTCATGTGAGTGCTGATGCTTTTTAAGCGAACATGTTTTCTACTTAAACAGCAGTAGAGATTATGGAAAGCGTTAGAAGTGGGGTCTGAATGAGGATTGCGATTATAGCAGATGTCGATACGGTAAACTGTTTTAAACTAGCCGGATTAGAGCAGGGCTACGTTGTTAAAAATGCCGAGGAGGCTGAAGAGCGTATACGTGAATTAATTGAGACACCTAATTTTGCGCTGATAATCGTTACAGACTACATTGCAAATCGAATTCGCGCCACAATAAACGAAGTTACTGAAGAACAAGATTTCCCTCTCATCATTTCAGTTCCAAGTATTGGCGGATCTCCTCCGCTTGCGGTGGATCCAATAAATGAGCTTATTAAACGTAAAACAGGAATCGAACTTAAATTATAAATAAATTTGAAGTTTCATTAAAGAAGGTGATTAAGCTGTCCAAAAGCACCGTTGGTATCGTTTCGCGAATAGCTGGGTCATTCATAACTGCTAAGCAAATGACGGGCGCGCGAATGTTTGAGCTTGTCAAAGTTGGAGAAGTAGGAGTAATCGGTGAAATTATCCGGCTAAAAGGGGATGCCGGAATGATTCAGGCTTATGAGGAAACCGAAGGACTACGACTTGGGGAAAAAGTTGTTGGAACCGGAAAGCCTTTATCGGTGGAACTAGGTCCAGGCATTCTTGGTCAAATATTTGACGGAGTTCAGCGCCCTCTTCCTGTGATATCGGACAAAGCTGGAGCGTTCATTCAACGCGGCGTAGAAGTTCAGTCACTTGACCGAAAGAAGAAATGGTTTTTTCAGCCATCTGTGAAAAAAGGGGCGAAGGTTACTGGTGGAGACGCTCTAGGTGCAGTGCAGGAAACCCCGCTGGTAGAGCATAAAATCTTAGTTCCGCCCAAGGTCAAAGGGGTTTTAAATGATGTATGCTCCGAAGGTAACTATACAATCACGGACCAAATCGCTGAAATCAGAACCGGTAATGGCATACAACCATTGTTTTTGATGCACACGTGGCCAATAAGACAGCCTCGTGCATATAAGAAGACTTTGCCGATAGACACGCCACTGCTGACTGGTCAGCGGATAATTGATTCTTTCTTCCCTGTGGCGAAAGGAGGGATAGCGGCAATCACGGGTGGCTTTGGAACTGGAAAAACTGTTGTGTTGCAGACACTTGCCGTTTGGATTGATGCAGATATTGTGGTTTATATTGGTTGCGGCGAACGTGGAAACGAAATGGCTGATGTTCTAGAACGCTTCACTAAGATGAAAGTTCCTCGCTATAACAAACCCCTAATGAACCGGACCGTGTTTATCGCAAATGTTTCAAACATGCCGATAATTGCAAGAGAAGCTAGCATCTACAGCGGCATAACATTGGCTGAGTATTACAGAGATATGGGTTACAATGTAGCAATAATGGCTGATTCCACTTCGCGATGGGCTGAAGCCCTCCGCGAAATTTCTGGAAGGTTAGAAGAAATGCCTGGTGAAGAAGGATATCCAGCTTATCTCGCATCTAGGTTGGCTGAGTTTTATGCAAGAGCGGGAAATGTTCAGCCAATCGGCAGTGAAGAGCGAAGCGGTTCCATCACTGTGTTAGCTGCCATTTCGCCCCCAGGAGGCGACTTCTCTGAACCTGTAACAACCAACACGCTTCGACTCACCAAAGTATTTTGGGCATTAGATTTTGCTTTAGCTCACCGCAGGCATTTCCCAGCAATTAACTGGTTCATGAGCTACTCCGAATATCTCACTGCACTTGAATCTTGGTTTTCAGCAGTGGAGCAGGATTGGCAAAAACTTTGCGGTGATGCCAGAACTCTGTTGAAGGAAGAAGAGGAGCTGAGAGAAATCGTGGCGCTTATTGGAGCAGAAATTTTAGGCGACAAACAGCGGTGTGTATTTGAAGCTGCCAAGATGCTGAAGGAATACTTTTTGCTCCAGAATGCTTTCCATCCGGTTGATGCTTATTGTCCAATTGAGAAAACCTACAAGATGCTCGGAACTCTTTTGAGGTTCTATAGTAAAACGAAAAGCGCAATAGAGTCGGGGACGCCGTTAACAAAGATATTGTCCTTGCCAGTGCGGCAGGATCTGGGGCGTCTAAAATTAATTTCTATTGACGAGTTTGACGTGGCAAACACGAGAATAAACCAGGAAATTGACGAACAATTCGATAAGCTTAACTCAGCAACAGAAGAGGGGGGTGAAGTTGAATGATAACCTCGCCTGATCCAGGTCTGAAGTTCTTCACGGTTAAGGAGATTGCTGGTTCCTTGCTTCTTTGTGAGTCGGTGCAAGGCATTAGCTATGGGGAAGTTGTTAGGGTTATCGCTCATGATGGAGACGAAAAAGTGGGGCAAGTTATTGATGTCAGCGACGCCGTCACAGTTATACAAATATTTGAGGAAACCTCGGGTTTAGACGTGAAATCAACAGCAGTTCGCTTTACTGGTGAAACCGTTAAACTACCCGTTTCAACAGATATGTTTGGTAGAATGTTTAGTGGAGATGGAAAACCTGCTGATGGTGGTCCGCGTATATTGCCCGACGACCATTTAGATATTCACGTAGCAACAATTAATCCTTATTCAAGGGTACACCCATCAAAGTTTATTCAAACAGGCATCTCGGTCATTGACGGATTAAATACACTATTGCTCGGACAAAAACTGCCGATTCTCTCAGGAACAGGGTTACCTCATAAACAGTTGGCTTCGCAGATAGTAAGTCAAGCAAAAGTTACGGAAGAAGATGAGGGCTTCTCAATAGTTTTTGCTGCTATGGGCATAACCGCTGATGAAGTTCGATTCTTCAGGGATGATTTTCTAAAAATGGGTGCGATGAGCAGAGTGGTCATGTTTGTCAATCTAGCCGAAGACCCTGCGATTGAAAGAATTCTAACTCCTAGGTTGGCGTTAACAGCAGCAGAGTATCTTGCGTTTCAACAGGGGCTTCATGTGCTTGTAATACTGGTTGATATGACAAATTATTGTGAAGCATTACGTGAAATCTCAGCCGCTCGTTTGGAAATTCCCGGTAGACGCGGATACCCCGGTTATATGTACACTGATTTGGCTACGCTTTACGAGCGTGCCGGCATAATAAGGGGGAAAAGGGGATCGATCACGCAGATGCCAATCCTAACAATGCCTGATGACGACGTGACTCATCCAATCGCGGATTTAACAAACTACATTACAGAAGGGCAAATAATTCTGGACAGGGGTTTGTTTAAGAGAGGTATTTATCCACCGATCGATCCTTCACCATGTTTATCTCGGTTAATGGATAAGGGCATTGGTTCAAACAAAACAAGAGAAGACCATAAACAACTTTCTGACCAGCTTTACTATGCTTATGCTGAAGGAAAAATTGTCCAAGGAACGGCCATGGTTTCTGGAGAGAAGGCGTTGACCAGCACCGACAAGCTCTACCTCAAGTTCATGGATAGATTTGAAAAGGAATTTATTAATCAAAGATTTAATGAAAACCGAGACATAGAAGAAACCCTGAATATTGGCTGGAATCTTTTATCTATACTTCCAGAAGCAGAACTCACACGTATCGATCCTTCAATTATCGAAAAGTTTCATGCAACGCATAAGGGACTCTAGGCATATGGAGAACGCATGTATATGGCTGATGAAAAACTCGATGTGCATCCAACGCGTCTAGAGCTTCTAAGATTGAAAAAACGCAAAGCATTAGCTGAAGGCATCGCCGATATATTACAAAAAGACTTGGAAACTTTAATTGTAGCGCTAATTGAGCATGCACAGAGGGTTCATGCAACACGAACCAGCCTCATAGAGAGTTTGACCGCGGCATACTCGCTGTTCATTGAAAGCGAGATGCTCAGCGGAACCATGAAAGTCAGTGAGATAGCGTTATCCGTTGAACCCTTGGGTTTCGATGTTGAAGTAAACACCACCACAGGTGTACTTGGTATTGACTTTCCAGCATTTCAACTCGCAAAAAAAGAGGCTGATGCAACAAAACCTCGGTTCAACATCTCAGACACGCCAATACAACTTGAAGAATCTGCTTGGAAAAGTGCGGAATCACTGAAGTTTATAATTAGCCTCGCAGAGTTGACAGCAATAATACGAGAAATGTTAGAGTTAATAGCGCTAAAGAGACGGCAGATTAATAGAATCAGATTCAAGATCATACCGCAAATTGACGTGACAATTAGATATGTTGAGTTGATACTGGAAGAAATTGAACGGCAAGATGCAATCAGAGTGAGGGTTCTTCAGCGGAAACGTAAAGAAAGGGCGGTGAAGTAACTTAAAGCTAAGAGGTAAATTCAACCTGAAACTTAGAGACGCCCTAACTCCTGCACCTCTCAAATATAACGAGTTAATGCCGCGGGTAGCAATCGAAAACCTCAAACTCATTGAAATTAACGATCTAATCAACTTGATAGGCAAAGACTTGGAGGGCATCCGATATGCTATGGCTGATTCATCTTACTCAAAACAACTCTCGGCAGTTTCCTCCAACGTTGTTGACTATAGATTTCTTGAAGTGGCTCTATTGCAGAATTACGCGGAAACTATACAGAAACTCATCGAGTTTTCTTCAGGAAACATCAAGAAGCTATTAGTTGCTCTATCAAAAAAGGTTGAAGTAGCAAATATAAAGACTATACTCAGGGCGGCCAAAGCTCAGATTGATGTTGAAGAGGCACTGAAGAACATTGTTCCAATGGGCGATTTAGATGTCGATAAGTGCAAAGCGGTTTTAGCAGAAGCTAAAAGCGTTGAGGAAGTAATCGTTGCTTTGCATGATTTTGAATACGGAGAGGTTTTGAAGGCTGTAGAAGAGCCTGAGGGCAAAATAGATTTGACGCTTTTGGAAGTCGCTTTGGATAAGGCTGTTTACCGAGAAATTTTGGGAAATATTGAAAAACTCACAGGCATTGATGAGAAAATCGCCAAAGCTGTGTTAGGGATTGAGCTTGATGTCGCTAATGTAAAGACAATTTTAAAAGGTAAGGAATTGGCGGTTAATCCAGAGATCATTAAGGAGTATTTGATGCCACCTGCTTTTTTCACTGAAGATGTTTTAGAAGAGGCAATGGAAACAACTGACGTGAAGTCAATGATGGAAAGCCTAGCCCTGATTGTTGAGTCTGCCCATATGGTTTATAAAAAGATATTCACTCAACTGCTAAAGGAAAGTGATTCGCCATTGTCGCTTTTAGAGGCAATTCTTGAAAAAGCCCCGCTCGAAATGAGCCTATGCCAGTTAAGAGAAAACAGCCGCTACTACAATATTGGATTCATTTTAGCGTTTCTTAACTTAAAATGGGCAGAAGTGAAAAACCTGCGCTGCATTATCAAGGGGTCGGAGAGTAAAATTCCTCCTAGCCAAGTGCAAAAACTTTTGATGATTCCGGATGATTGGCACCCTTCGCAGTTGATTTACAAGTCTTCCTAATTTTAGGTGGCTCAAACGTTAAGCATGAAGGCTATAAGCAGACCGTAAATTGCCAGGGCTTCAGATAAAACTAATCCTAAAATGTTGATCGTATAGCTCTCAGGTTTCTCCACCGTTGCGGTCATCAAGGCAGGACCACAGTAGGAAATCCCGATGCTTGCTGCGGCTGCAGTGCCACCCATGGTTGCGCCTGCAAGGATGGCTCTAAGCCCAGCCTCTTCTGTAGTAATCGCAGGCAAATTTGATATTATCATGAAAGCAATGAGCAGACCATAAATGGCTAGTGCTTCTCCTAATATGATGGCTATTAATAATTTGCTACCTAACTCCGGCTTTTCAGAAGTTACTGAAGCTAATGCGGGTGCACAACTTAATATTGCATAGCTTGCTCCTATAGCCGAACTTATAATTGATACCGCTGCTCCGATAGAGGCCATCACAGTAGGATCCATGAATAATCTAATCCTCTAAACTTTTATTTAACTTTAAGGGGGTTATAGGGGATTCCTTTTCCGCTATAAAATTCTGGAAAAAGCTCGACCCAGTGAAGCCTAAGGCAATGAACAAACACGACTAGTCCTTCGATACTTAAGGCTAAAATGCTGCCTAGTATTATTATCGGGATGCTTTGTAGTGTGAAAACGCCATTTTCAACTCCAGCGATTATAAGAAACATGTAATTCAATGCCGTATGGGTTAGGAATAAAGCCGCTAGTCGACTGAATGATATCGTATGGTCCAAAGATTCTATTAGGACTTCTATACTGAAATCGATTCCTTCCATTATGCTACCAGACGTTGCGGTAATTATGCAAATAAGCACAACCGGGCTTACTATTAATCCCAGAAACATGAAAATGCCTTCGGCGAACCATAGTGTGATGTTAGAAATTCCCCCCCAATAAATCCACATGAAAAATCCACCCAAAAGAAGCCATATCCAAAAACTCGATATCAAAGCACTTTTAAAAAGCTGTTTTCTGACATTATTTATTACTCTAACGACTAAACCTAAACTCAACAGTACAACACCAACAAGAATTGCGAAGCGTAGCATGCTAAGAGGTTCGTGCATTGGGTCAAACCCGCCGATTTGAAAAGGCCCTATTTCAGCTAATAATATTGGATGAAGAACTCCTGATGGTCCAAAGAATTCGCCAAATAGAAAACCAAAAATGATGGCTGAGATTCCGCAGAGAACAAACAGTCCACCTGAGACTACAAAATAACGCATTATGTCGCCAACTTTGTCAATATCAACCTTTCCTCTGAAATAGAGCAGAATAAAACCTAATATCAAGAGAATTGCGCCTTGTCCGACGTCCGCAAACATTATGCCGAAAAGGAACGGGAAAGTTATGGCCATAATTAAAACGGGGTTGATTTCTTCAGGGCGCGGATATCCAAGGGAAAACGTTAACTTTTCAAACGCCTCGAAAAACCGAGGAACTGGTTTAATTATTGTAGGCACCACATCCTCAATTTTTGGAGGTGCTTCCTCAATGACACATTTTCCCTGAGTAATATTTCTTATTTCTTCAACAACCTTTTCAAGCTGAAGTTTTGGCACCCAAACTTCGAAAAACACAGTTGTAAAGCAACTTGCCATGTTACCTTCAACATTAATTATATCCTCAATTTCTTTAGCCATCCCGCGTAAGGACAAAAGGTCAAAACGTATAGCTTGGAGTTCTGGGTTTGCCCTAATAGATAGCGTTACCTTATCAACAAGGCTTCTTAATTCAAATGTTTGCTTTATTACGTCAACTTTTGCCCCAGGAACCTGTTCCATAATGTGGGTTACAGTGCCTTTTATGCTAAGTAGCTCTTTAGTGAGAGCATCATTAGCCTTGTTTACCATCAAGGCATTTCCAATTTCCGACAGCCTCGCTTCAACGAACGCAAAGAATTTTTCGCCCGGCGGAAATGGAACTTTCTGAACGGGAACCTCTATAACCTCTACTCTAAAGCTTTTGACAAAGCGAGAAATTGTCGAAAGTAAATTTGAGCACCTAGTAGCAGTTTTATCCATCTCTTCAAACTGTCTTTCGAGCTCAGAAAGCCTCTGCTCAGCATTCTGAAGTATTTCCTGAGGTGACAGATCAGGCAAAGAGGCGTTTTTAGAATCAGCCTTCTTGGGATTTATTTTCCATGTACGGAGTTTCTGATCAATTTTTCGAGCAAGGTAAGACGAGGAGGCAATAGTTTCAATGAAAGGTTGTGACTTATACTCTATTTCAGACAGCTTTCTTTCCATCTCGTCAAGTATTTCTTTTAGGGTTTGCTTAGATGGAAGGGGTGGTTTATCGCCTAGCTCTTCTGGTTTTTGTTCTAACTTTCCAAGCTGGTCGTCCACTCTTGCAAGAATATCTGAACACTGAGTGACAACTTCACAGGGAACAGCATATTCTTCCAAAAGACCTTCGAACAACTGCTTTTCCCCATTTACATCAATAGAGTGAGCTACTCCCATCTTGCCTAAATAAAGTAAGACTGCTTCGACGTCTTCTTGAAAGGCTATGACTTCGAGTTTCCAGAGGTCTTGCGCAGGGATGCACCTTCTACGATTAACTCGTCATTATACGAAATTAATACTCTTAACTTTTTGGGTTAAATTGGAAACGCTTTTTCATTAGATTAAACATAAAATCAGAAATGTTCGATAATAAAACTCTTTAGCTAAATGATGAAATATATTACTCAAAGGGTGTTAGTTTTGCTTGAAGCTTTCAAGGCAATAAAGGAGAAACATCTGGAAGCCAAGAGAATAGTTGAAGAGGCTACCGTTCAGGCTGAAAAGCTGATGAACGAAGCAGAACAAAGGGCGTTGAACGTATATGAAGAAGCGTATAGAACAACTCTAAGCCAAGCTGAAAAGAAAGCTACGGAACTTAAAAGAAAAGCAGCAAGAGACGCTGAACATGAACTAGAAAAGCTCCTTTCTGTTGCGGAAGATCAAGCAAAAGGAATCGAAAATAAAGCAAAGAAGAACTTTAAAACAGCGGTAAATTCTGTTCTTAGTACAATTCTACCATGAGAGATGAATGATGGAATCAACACGAGCAATAACTGAAATGATTGTACAAGAAGCCAAAAAATCAGCTGAACATATCCTTCAAGAGGCAGAAAAATCAGCTGAAGATACCATAAAAAAACAGAAACAACGTGGCGTTCAAAGAGCAAACGAAGCAGCCAAAACGCTCTTAAAAAAAGCAGAGAGCGAAGCCACCCTCAATAAACTAAACAGTGTAGCAAACTCCAAGATTAAAGCAAAATGGGTTATTCTGTCAAAGAAAGAAACTTGGATTGACAATGTGCTTAACGAAGCGAAAAATGAGCTTAAGAGGCTAACACAATCAGAGAAATACCTAGCCATCCTTGAAAAGCTAATAACCAATGCAGGAGTTATTTTAGGTGGCAAAGAATTGGAGGTTCTTCTAAATACGCACGACTCAACTTTGCCTTTAAGGTTTAATGCTATAGCCAAAGAAATCGGCGAGAAAACTGGATTTGAGACGAAATTGAAGCTATCCAAAGAAACTCTTCAAGTTATCGGAGGCGCTATAGTCAGAACAGCTGATGGCAAAATTATTATGGATAACACTTTTGACGACATTCTTCATCGAAGAGAAAAAAATCTGCGGTCTGAAATCGCAAAAATACTGTTCTAAAAAAACTCACAACTAGAGCTTAGAAATTTAGCAATACTTAAGGCTCTTCAAAACAAGTTTATCTTATAAAGAAAGGTTTCAGCTGTAAACATCGAGGTTTCTCAGCAAACCTGAGCGCTCTTTTTATATATCACAATTGTAGATGTAACAATTTCTGGGGGACATATCAAGTGATTCATGTTTACACAGTTAAAAACAAAGAGTTGTTCAAAACTGAGATATCTACTAAAAAAGAAATGAAGAAGATTATTGATGAAGTTAGACGAGCTTGGTTTGATTGCTCCGATCTAGATTATAGTGAAACGAAGATTGTGGCGGATCTTCTGGGTGTCGAAGCGGATATTTTGAACGGCATTGAAAACGGCAAAGTCCGTCCCCATTACGAAAAATGCCTTGACGAAGCTTGTCCCTTCTACACTTGGATTTCAACTCCTGTTGTAGAGTTTACCAAGAGACTGAAACTCCATCCAATGAGTATAATCCTGAAAGAACGCTTTCTGGTTACATTGCGTAGTAAGTATTCCGAGAGGATTGTTGAATCAACTCTTCGAACGTTTAGGGCGATGTCGCCTGAACAAAAAAAGCCTACTGTAATATTGTGCAAGCTTATCCATGAAATAATAGATGAAAATTCGAGCGCTATGGTGTCTATTAGGGATCAAATAGATGCTCTTGAAGCGGAGGCTATGGGGGGACATAAACAAACTTCCGTAACGGAGTCAGTTTTCAAGCTGAAAAGAAATCTCTCCACTCTTCATCGTCTTCTATGGGCTGAAAAAGAACTGCTATCTGATATAGATTTAGGCGTAATCCCTAATCTCAAACTTGTTCCAGAAGCAAAGTTGATTATTGAAGACGCTTCAGATGACATCACAAGAGAGCTTGAGTTCGTAGATTCATTCAATAGAAGTCTAGATAGCATTCTGAGACTGGAAGACTTGGGAGCAATTCACAGAGTTGAATCTAACCTAGTACTTCTCACCGTAGCCCTCGTCATATTAACAATTGTTCTAATACTGCTGGAAATAGACTTAATTGGCATCTTATTCGGTCATTAGCCAAAAAGAAAGGGGTGTTTGGTGAAACAACTGATCAGGTTGTTTCTTTGGACATTTTCT